>Ga0207768_100097_pt1 | contig 102049 bp, 78 predicted proteins | sample CeladaPassaB1F01_FD_187478 | JGI IMG/M metagenome (GOLD analysis project Ga0207768, IMG submission 187478) | Cellulose-adapted microbial communities from the Joint BioEnergy Institute, USA - Passage B1F01 (SPAdes) (version 2) | ecosystem: Engineered > Bioreactor > Continuous culture >...
GCTACCTGCCGACGAGCCGCACCGGGGCCATGCTCTTCTTCCAGCTCATGGCCAGGCGCTACGAGACCGCCTCCACCATCCTCACCAGCAACAAGGGCTTCGAGGAGTGGGGCGAGATCTTTGGCGAAGAGGTCATCGTCGCAGCCTTGATCGACCGGTTGCTCCACCGCTACCACATCGTGAGCATCCGTGGCAACAGCTACCGGATGCGCCACCACACAGAGCTCTACCGGGCTCTCGCCGCCGAGCCGAAGCCACAGGAATCTCAACCGAGACGGAAGGCCAGCCGTCGGGAGGCACCGACGCCCTGAGGCTCGTCACCCCCGCCGCTGGGTGTCAGATTTTCGATCGCCCAAAGTGTCAGATTTTCGACCGCCGTTGACATTCCCGCGGACTCAGATCCGCGGCCTCATTGAAGCAGCCCCATCAGCCGTATCCGCGTGCGGGCGCCGGGGCGATTCCGCGGACTCAGATCCGCGGCCTCATTGAAGCCTGCACTACCAAAGGTAGTGCATTCCCCACTGGTGCAGATTCCGCGGACTCAGATCCGCGGCCTCATTGAAGCCGGGCGGCGCAGCCGCTCCTCGGTTTCTCGGTGACCCGCGCCCGTACCGCCGGTCGCGCTCCGCCCTCGGCAGAGGGACGTGCCGCTGGCGGATCACACGTGTGCGCAACGACCCTCCCTCGCTCCACCGTCCCCTACTCGGCACCGGCCGGCGCGGCTTCTCCGAGCCGGGTCGCCTCCATCGCTCGCCCCTCTCCCGTCTGAGCGCCCCCTCCAACCACGCCCGACGCACGCCCCTGGGTCCGCGTCCCGCCTCGGTGTCCTCCCGGCCGCAAAACACCGCGCCCGGCCACCCGCATCTCGCGCGCGGCCGGGCGCAACTCACGTCAGCGGACCGCAGAGCGGTCAATACGCCGCCTTCACCCCCGGCTGCACCGTGGCCCAGCGGATGAAATCGCGCAGGTCATCATTGGCCGTCGCGAGGTCCTCCTGTCGGAGGTACATCATGTGGCCGCTCCGGTAGCCTTTGAAGCGAATGCGGTTCTGCAGCCGGCCGGAGGGGTCCATGTTCCACAGCGTGTACTTCGCGTCGAAGTAGGGCGTCCCGCCGTCGTAGTAGCCGGACTGCACGAACAGGTGGAGGAACGGGTTTTCCGCCATCGCCTGGCGCAGGTTCTCGCCCGTCTGGTCGCCGCTCCGGTTCCACGGATGGACGGGCCCGAACATCCAGTACTGGAGGTCCGTCTTGTAGCCCAGCACCTCGCGCAGGTAGTGGTTGATCGCCGGCGTGAACGAGTGGTTCCAGGACGTGAGCGCGGGGTCGTAGTCGTAACGCTCGCCGGCATCGGCGCGGTCCATTCCCTTGTACCGCGAGTCCAGCCGGCCGACGGTCGCGCTCCGGTCACGCAGCAGCTCCTTCCAGAAGAAGCTGGTGGGCACTCGCAGGTTGTGCTGGAGCACCACCCGCTCCGAGAGGCCCGAGTACCGGGCGATGCGCCGTGCGATCTCGGCGCGCCGCGCGGGCTCCAGCGAGCCACCGCGCGCGAGCGCGGGGATCAGCTCGTCGATGGTGAACCGTTCCACCTCGGGCAGCAGCTCCTCGAGATCCCGGCTCTGGAGGTCCGGCTCGAGCGCCTTGTGGTACCACGCCGTCGCGGTGTAGTACGGCAGCTTGAGCGCATCGCCCACCGGCCCGTCGCGCTCGATGCCGAGGTTCGTCGGCGAGACGAGGATCACGCCGTTGAAGAACATCCAGTGCGAGGATTGGAGCCGGCGCACCAGCCCGGCCACCCGCGTGGTGCCGTAGCTCTCGCCGATCAGGAACTTGGGCGAGGTCCAGCGGCCGTAGCGAGAGACGAAGGTGTCGATCCAGCGGGCGAGATAGGCGATGTCCTCGTTGACGCCGAAGAACTGCGAGCGGTCCGCTCCGCCCACGATGCGCGAGAAGCCCGTGTTGACCGGGTCCACGTAGACGATGTCCGCCACGTCGAGGATGGAGTGCGGGTTCTCGCGGATGCCGTACGGCTGGATCGGGAAGCCCTCCTCATCCACTGCCACGAACCGGGGGCCCGTGTAGCCGATGTGCATCCACACGGACGCGGAGCCGGGGCCGCCGTTGAACGAGATCACCAGCGGCCGGGTGCTGCGGTCGCGGACATCGCTGCGCTCGTAGTAGACGTAGAACAGCGACGCGATGGGCTTGCCGTCCGCATCCCACACGGGCTGGTTGCCGACGATGGCGCGGTACGGCACGCGCTGGCCCTTGATCGTGACGGTGTGCTCCGTGACGATCGCGGTGTCCAGCACGACCGCCACGTTCTGCGCGGACGCGGCGGCCGCACCGGCGAGCAGGAACGCCGCGGCGAGCAGCCGCGGACGGCGCAGGGTCGCGCGAGGCATCCTCACCTCCTGGGTTGTCAGAGACTGCGCGTGAACCTGCGCCGAGCCGGGGGTGCGGTCAAGGCGCGGCGGCCTCGGCCGCGCCCCGACCCCGCCTCAGTAGCCCCGCCGCAGCCCCCGCTGCGCAGGCGGCCAGTAGCGCCGGGTGTAGGCGAAGTCCTCGTCCCGGAACATCTCGTCGTAGAGGGGCATGCGGGGCCGGCGCGTGGGCCTGCGGCGGCGCTGCAGGCGCTCGATCCGGTTCCGCTCGAGGGCGATCCGCCGGGCGTAGGCCCCCTCGAACCGGCCGTAGCGCCGGTCGTACTCCGGGCCGCGATAGTCGTACCGCATGCGATCGAACCGCGCCATGCCACCTCCTCGCCGCTGGACACACCATCGGGCCAGGGGGTGCAAGCCGCGGTCCAGCACGCCGGCCCGCTGCGGTAAGGCCCCACACCGCGCTCAGTCCGCCGCGAGCCGCCTCTGCTCGCCGCCACCGAGGCCCGGCGGGATCACCCGGAGCGGCTTCTTGGCCGTGCTCAGCGCGAGCGGGTCCCCGTCCTCGAGCTCGCGGATCTCCTCGCCCATGGGCTGCGGATCGCCCACGTACTCGAACTCGCCCTTGCCGTCGATGGACGGGCCGCTGGCCCAGCGGCCGGCCTGGCTGTCGAGACCCCGGGACGTGTTGATGAATTGGTAGGCGACCTCGGACAGTTGCAGGTTCTCCGGGAACGCGCTCGGGACCGGCGTCTCCTCCAGGCCATCCGCCTGGAGCTCCTCGATCGCCGCGAGCCACTGGTTCTGGTGCATGGTGTCCCGCGCGATGAGGAACGACAGCATGTCCCGCACGCCACGGTCCGTCGTCATCTGGTAGAGCCGGCACACCTGCAGCCGGCCCTGCGATTCCGCAGTGACGTTGTAACGGAAGTCCGCGAGCAGGTTGCCGCTGGCTATGGTGTAACGCGCGTTCCAGGGGTAGCCCATGCTGTCGTTCGGCGAGGCGCCGAGCCCGTTCACGATCACGTGCTGCGGGTTCATCCCGCCGAGCACCGCGGCGACGAACGGGTCCTTCGCCGCCTCCTCCTGCGCGTCCACGGGCCCTTTCTCGAGCAGCCGCGCGATCATCGTGGCGAGCATCTCGATGTGCGAGATCTCCTCCGTGGCGATGTCCAGGATCATGTCCCGGTACTTGGCGGGCCCGCGGCAGTTCCAGCCCTGGAACAGATAGCTCATCATCACGCTGATCTCGCCCCACTGGCCGCCGAGCACCTCCTGCAGCTTCCTGGCGAACACCGGGTCCGGCCGCTCGGGCCGGGCGTTGTACTGCAGGCGCTTGTCGTGGAAGAACATGGGCACACCTCCGGGTGCGGGGGTCGAGAGCCGCGCATGGGAGAGGGAACGGGCACGGGGGCGGGTGCAACGCACATGCCCGGAGGGTGGACAGCCGGTCCAGACGCGAGGACTGCGCCCGGAATGGTGATGGCGCCGACGTCGGCCACGGATCGCGCCGGGCGTCCCGCACGCGCTCATGCGCCGCGCCCCAACCCGAGCGCGACGACGCCGTGACGTCCGGGCCGGCCAGACCGAGCCGACCCGGCCGGCGCGGATCGGGATCACGCGGGCTGGTGCACCGGTGAGCCGGGAGCGTGCAGGCGCATCGCCTCGCCCAGCATCGGCAGCGCGTCCTGGAACGCGGCGATGAGATCGGGCGAGAACTGCTTGCCGCGCTCGCGCAGGATCTCCTGCGCGGCGTGGGCGGCCGCACGGGCGCTGCGATACGCGCGCGACGAAGTCAGCGCATCGAACGTGTCGGCGAGTGTGAGGACCTGCGTGGAGAGCGGGATCTCCGACCCGGCCAGGCCACTGGGATAGCCGCGGCCGTCCCAGCGTTCGTGGTGATGGAGGACCATGGCGAGGATCTCGTCATCATCGATGAGCGGCTCGAGGATCCGCTTGCCGATGGCCGGATGCTCCCGGACCTGCCGCATCTCCTCTTCACTCAGCCGGCCGGGCTTGTTCAGGATGTAGTCCGGGATGCCGATCTTGCCGATGTCGTGCAGCTCGCCGGCGAGCGCGAGGCGCTCCAGGTCGAGCCCACCGATCACGCGGCCGATGGTGACGGCGTAGCGGGAAACGCGCTCCGAGTGGCCCCGCGTGTAGGGGTGCTTGGCCTCTACCGCGGCGACCAGCGCACGAACGCCACGCAACACCAGCTCGCGGACCTCCGCCTCCCGGGCCCGCAGCTCCTGCGTGAGCTGCGCCACCTCCGACTCCGCTTGCTTGCGCGCCGCGCACAGCCCGAGCGCCTCCTGCGCGCGCTCGCGTAGCTCTTCCAGCGTGAACGGCTTGAGGAGGAAGCGATCCACGCCGTGATGGAACGCCTGGATCGGCGTGTTCGGATCCGCCTCGCCGGTCATCATCAACACGGCGAGCCACGGCCAACGGCTGCGCGCCTCCCTCGCGAGGTCGATGCCGGAACGCCCTGGCATGTTGACGTCGGTGATGAGCAGGTCGAACGGCTCCGCTTCGAGGCACGCGAGGGCCTCCTTCGCGTTGACCGCTGCGACCACGACCGCACCCCAGCGCCGCAACGACCGGATGATCGAGTCGCGGAACGCCGGCTCGTCATCCGCGACGAGAACGCGGCAGCCTTCGAGAGACACGGAGACTGGCTGACCGTCCATGAACGACGGAGGTGTGTTCACTGCGAGGGTTCGTTGGTGACGACGCGCGGCAACGTCACCGTGAAGCGGGCGCCGCTGCCGTCCACGTTGCAGGCCTCGATCGTGCCGCCGTGGTCGGTCACGATCCGGTGCGTGATGGCGAGCCCGAGCCCGGTGCCGTTCGGCTTGCTGGTGTAGAACGGCTCGAAGAGGCGCGGCAGCGCGGACGGCGGGATGCCGGGGCCGGTGTCTTCCACCACCAGCTCGACCATCTTGCCCGCCGCGCGGCCGCGGATCGTGATCCGGCCGTCCTGCCCGATCGCCTGCTCCGCGTTCACGATCAGATTCAGCAAGACCTGCTGGAGCTGGTTCGCGTCACCCCAGACCTCGGGCAGGTCCGGCGGCAGGTCGAGCACGACCTCGATCCGGTTGCGGCGCTGGTCGTAGACCCGGAGGGCCAGCGTGCGGTTGACGATGTCGGCCAGCGAGACCTCCCGACGCGTCGTTTCGCTCCTGCGGGCGAAGCCGAGCAGGTTGCGGACGATCTCGCCGGCGCGCCGCGCCTCGCGGCCGATCGTCTCGACCATCTCGCGGCTGTCCGGGTCCAGGTTGCCGCTCAGCAGGAGCTCGGCGAAGTTGCTGATCGCCCCCAGCGGGTTGTTCAGCTCGTGCGCCACGCCGGAGACCAGCCCACCCACCAGGGCGAGCCGGTCCGACTCCATGAACCGCGCCTGGCGCTGCATTTCCTTGGTCACATCCCGGGCGATCACGACGGTGCCCAGCACCTTGCCGGCGTTGCGCACGGCCACGCGCGTGAGGTGCACCGGCGCCAGCGTCCCATCCCTGCGCTTGATGAGCAGTTCGCCGGTCCAACGCGAACGCAGGGCGGCGGCGCGGATCTTCCGCCGCGCGGTCGGCGGCAGGTCCGCGCCGTAGAGATCCTCCACGTTCTGTCCGAGCAGCTCGCTCGCGCGCCGGCAGCCGAACAGCACCGCGGCCGCATGGTTCGCATAGCGCACCACGGACTTCCCGTCCGTGATCAGCACGCCGGCTCGCATGCGGCCCATCGCCGCGACCATCAGCCTGGACTGCTTCCGCTGCCGCTCCACCTCCTCCGCACGCCGCAGGCTCTCCAGCCCCGCACCCGCCTGATCCGCCAACGCCGACAGCGTCTCGACCGCGTCCTCCGAGGCGTCCTGCGGATCCATCACCAGCAGCGCGCCGCCCGGCCGACCATCGGCGCACACGATGGCCGTCACCAGGATCCGCTCGACCTTCTCCCGCTCAATGAACCCCGCGAACACCGGCGCCGCCTCCGCGCCGCTCACCAGCCGCGGCGTCTCCGAGCGCAACGCGGTCGTGGAGATGCTCCCCTCCGCCGGGAAGCGACGCCCCTCCAGCTCCTCGGCGATCCCGCCGCCGCCCACCACCTCCAGCTCCTCCATCCCGGCGCCGCACGGCAACACGATGCACGCGCCCCGGGCGCGGACCAGCTCCGTCGCCACGTTCGCCAGCAGCCGCGCCAGCGCGCCGAGGTCGCGGCTCGCACGGACCAGCCGGCCGATCGCCCGGAACGCAGCCATCCCGCGGCGTCGCTCCTCCAGCAGCTCCGCTTCCCGCTGCTCGAGCAGGTTCCGCTGCGCGGTCACCTCCTCGAGCAACTGCTCCAGCTTCGCCTGCTGCGCTTCGAGCTCGGCGCGGACCGCCTCGAGGTCCGCCGCGCCACCGGCACGCGACATCCCGAGCCACGCGGCGAGCCGCGCGGTCAGACGAGACGGAGGCGGTAGACTTTTCACTGCGGTATGAACGCTGTAGCGAGTTCGGGGACTACGCGAAAATCACGGGAACGGTCGCTGCGACGCCCCCTTCGGAGTCCCAGAGGTCATTGCACCGGCGGACGTCGGTGCAAGCTCGGGGCCGACATGCACTCGCTGCCATGGCAAGACCCGGCTCCGTACGACCAGCCCGTGCGCCCACCCTGCCCCCGTGACCACGGGCTGTTCACGGCGCGTCGTCTGACCGGACCCACGGCCCGATACGCGATGGACGCCGCGAACGTATGCACGGAGTCGAGGCCCCCAAGGTAAAGAGGGCCGGAAGGCAGTGTCAATGTGCTGAACGAGAAAACACCAACGAGCGAGACAGCGTGGCGCCTACTGCGCGACCTCGAACCGGGCCGCCGGCGCGAAGCCGATCCCGCCGTCCGGCAGCTCGACGCGGTACCAGCGCCCCGTCGCGCCGAGCAGCTTCACGAGCGCGCCGGCAGCGAGCGTGTCCACCACCGCCGCGTCCTCCGTGGGCGCGGCGTGGACCGGCACGTCCGCCTCCACCGTGCGCGCACTGCCGCCCAGCGCGCCCACATCGCCCTCCACGGACTCGCCGTTGACCGGCACGGCGGAAACGGCGGCTTGCAGCAGGGGCGTGGGATCCAGGGCGATGCGGCGGCCGCGGCGGTAGACGCCGAAGTGTAGGTGCGGCGACGCGCGGCGCGCGTTGCCGGTGTTGCCGACCCGCCCGATCACATCTCCCGCACGCACACGCGTCCCCACCTCCACGAGCTGCGCATCCAGGTGAGCGTAGTAGTACGCGACCTCGCCATCCTCCGCCTCGAGCCAGATCACCTTCCCGCCCGCCGCCGAGACGCTGACACCACGGACCACGCCGTCCGCCACGGCGAGGACCGGCGTGCCGCGCGGGGCGAAGATGTCCACGCCCTGGTGACGCCGGCGGCCGCCATCCCGCGGCGCGCCGTAGCCACCACGGATCGCCTCCACGCCCACGCCGGCAACGGGGAAGACCAGCGACCCCTCGCCGCCACTGGCGGGAGCGGCGTCCACGATCGCGATGCGGTACAACCCCTCGTGGCCGGGCGCCGGCTGGATGCGGACGACGTACTCGCCGCCGCGCACCACGCGCGCTTCCAGCTCGTGCGCGCCCGGCTCCGCCCGCGCCACCAGCCGCAGGAGATCCGACGCCAGCGGCGCCGACCGGTCCACGATCTCCAACAGCTCGATCACGACGCCGCCACGACGCAGGAGCGGCGGCTCCGCCTCGACGCGGACGTGCGCGCCGTCGCCCAGCTCCAGCCGGTAGGCGACGGCCGCCGCGCTGCCGCCGGGCGAGAACCGGAACGCTTCGCGGTACGGCGGCCGGATCACGACCGCGTGAGCGAGCGCGCGTTCGCCCGGGAGCGCTTCCGTCGCGTCATCGCCGACGACTTCGGCCGGCGGCTGGACGGGGATCGCGAGCGGCTCCGGCCCCCGCGGGCGCGCGGAGGCGCACGCGGTGACCAGGAGGGCCGGGCCCAGGATCAGGACGGGGACGGTGAGCGGTGAACGGATGGCGGTCGCACGGCTCCTCGTCGGCATCGACTCCCTCCGGCACGGATCCCGGCCGAGCGGGCGCGGCGTACGCTGGGCGCGACGGCGAGCGCACCCGTCGCCGTACGCGGTCGGAGGACAGGGCGCTGACCACGTCAGAGGACAGCGACGGCGCGCCGACCGCCCGCGGCGCAGCGGCCACGCTCTGCGGAACTCGTTGACAGGTTCGTGGTTGCGCGTCGGGGAGAGGTCGGGATGGCGCGCGGGGCGCCACGGCCGGATGTGCAGGTGCCGGGCCAGTGCGTCGCGCCGTCCTCGCGATCCCGCCATGCTCCGCGATCGCACCGTCTCCGCCGCGCCGGACCGGGCGCAGTGGGCGCAACGCCGGACACCGGACGAGCCCTCGGACGACGAGGGCCGCTCCGCGCCCCGCGCGATCGGGCCGAGCCCGCGGTGGAGGGAACACCGCTTGCACCCCGGCCGCCTGGAGGTGTCCGCCGATGTTCGCCGGTCTGCTCGCCGGCGCCGCGATCGCCGCGACGTTGCTCGCCGTGCTCGGGCTCGCCCTGTCCAGACGCGTGCTGCCGCGGTCCGTCCTGGAGAGCCACAACACCGTCATCGGCCACGGCTACGCGGTGCTCAGCCTCTTCATCGGGATCCTGCTCGCGCTGATGGTCGTGGCCGTGTGGGAGCGGTACGTGGAGGCGCAGGAGATCACGGAGAGCGAGGCCAACACGCTGGCGGACCTGTATAGCGACGCCGCGGCCTTCCGCGAGCCGGACCGCAGCCGCCTGCGCCAGCGCATCCGGGACTACGTGCTCGCGGTCGAAGCGGACGAGTGGCGTGCGATGGCCGAGCGCAAGGAGAGCCCGCGGGCCTGGCAGGCGTACGCGGCGATCCGGCGCGCCTACCTCGACGTGACGCCGCACGACCTGCGCGAGGCGCTGTGGCTCGAGCAGTCGCTCCGCCGCCTCGATGTCCTTGCCGATGCGAGGCGGCTCCGCCTACTCCACAGCCGGACCCGGCTGCCGGCGGCCATGTGGATCGCGTTGTCGGTGCTCAGCCTCGCGACCGTCGGCTTCTCGTACCTGTTCGGCGTGCGCGACCCGCGCCTGCACGCCGTCGTGAGCGGCGCCATCGCCGCCGGACTCGCGCTCACCCTCACGCTGATCTGGGCGCTCCAGCAGCCGTTCGGCCGCCTGGCCGGCCAGCCGCCCGATGCGTTCACGGAGCTGCGCACGGTCTTCGAACAGCCGGAGCCGTGAGCCGCGGCCGGGCTCCGCCCCCGAGCTTGACCCGCCACCCACCCCGGCCGCAGTATTGCCGTATGATCGGGATTGCGTCCCAGCGCGTGCTCGTTGCGCGTTTCAGCCCGAAGCTGCGCATCTACCAGTACGTCAACAGTCTCCTGATCCTGCTGATCTCCATCGTCGGGATCCCGCTGATCCCGATCTGGCTGGTGGTCGGCTGGGTGTGGGCGGACCGCTACTTCCGGTCGCTCCGCTGCGAGCTCGACGACCGCCACCTGCGCATCCGCCGCGGCGTGCTGTTCCGCAAGACCAAGACGATCCCGCTCGACCGCATCCAGGACTTCACGCTGCAGGACGGCCCGATCCTCCGTGCCTTCGGCCTCTGCTCCCTGCGCATCGAGACCGCGGGCCAATCATCACCCCAGGGATCTGCCGACGCGGCCCTCACCGGCCTGCTGGACGCCGAGGAGTTCCAGGAAGCGGTCGTGGAGCGCCGGGACCGGCTCCTCCAGCGACTGGCCGGCGCCGCGAACACGGTGGGCGCGGCAAGCGCGGCCGACCCCGCGCGGGTGGAAGCATCCGTGGCGTCGTCAACGCCCGCGGCACCTGCGGGGCCGGCCGCGCTGCCCGGGGCCGAACAGCTCCTGCTCGAGATCCGCGACCTGCTCCGGAGCATCGACGCCCAACTGCGGGTGGCGCGGTAGCGGCGCGGCTGCCGGCGCCTCCGGCACGGCCGCACCGCGGTGACCAGCCGCCCTTGGCGCGAGAGCGGCGGCGCGTGCACGCCGGTGCCCCCTGCACGCGCGCACCCGGCTCCGTATCACGGTATTACGTTCCCTTGAACGCCTGCGCGTAGTCTCGAGCGAAGTCGCGGATCGTGCGCGGCGGCCGGCCCAGGAGGCGCTCCACGGTGTCGGACACCGTGGACGTCGGCCCGCCGGCGCGCTGGTACGCGGCGATGGCGAGCATCGCGTCCACCAGCTCCGGCGGCGTGCCGCGCGCCTCCAGCCGCTCCCGCGCTTCCTCCATCGTGATGGGCTGGTAACGGATCTCCTTCCCCGTCGCCTCGGACAGCGCCGCCGCCACCTCCGCGTAGCCCACCGCCTCGCCTCCCGTGAGGACGTACTTCTTGCCGGCGTGCGGCTCCGGATCCAGCAGCACCCGCAGTGCCACCTCCGCGATGTCGCGCGCGTCGATGAACGGGACGCGGCCGTCGCCGATGGGCGAGTAGATCACCCCTTCCGCGCGCACGGTCTCCGCCACCTCGCCCAGCCAGTTCTGCATGAACGCGTGCGGACGGAGGAGCGTCCACCCCATCGCCGTCTGCTGGAGCGCCTGCTCGGCCCACCAGTGCTCGCGCGCGATGCTCGAGTTCGAGTGGTCGGATGCGCCCAGGGCCGAGAGCTTGACCACGTGGCGCACGCCGAGCGCCTCCGCAGCCCGGACCACGCCCCTCTGGATCTCGCCGAAGCCCGGCTCGTTGCCCGTGAGCAGGAACAGCCGCGTCGTCCCGGCCAGCGCCGGCTCGAGCAACCGTTCATCCGAGAGGTCGGCCTGCGCCCACACGACGCCAGGCACTGGCCGCGCCTTGCGCACATCGCGGAGCACGGCGCGCGTGGGGACGCCGGCGTCGGAGAGGAGACGGACCAACTCGGAGCCGATGGTGCCTGTACTGCCCGTCACGGTGATCAGCATGGCGGATCTCCTGCGCTCATGACCCGGCGCCCGGCCGCGTTGCGCCGCCCGGACCCGCGCCGCAGATTGACCGACCCGACCACGGCATCACCCTTCCACGGAGGAATCCCGTGAGCCCGACCCGACGCTGGGTTGATCCGGGCCACGCGGCCATCGCCGCACGGGTCCGGACGCTCTGGTTCTTCGCTCTCGGCGTTGCCCCAGCATTGCTGGGGCGCCCTGCCGCTGCACAGAACGGGCCGGCCGTGCCGGCACAGGCAACCGCGACCCATCGGCCCGAGTACGGCCCCGGCGCAGCCAACTACCAGCTCGCGGCGCGCTGGGCGCCCTACAAGATCGACAAGCTGATCTACAGCACGACCGTCGAGCCGCGCTGGATCAAGGGCACGGAGCGCTTCTGGTACGAGTGGCGGACCTCGGCAGGCACGTTCTACTACATCGTGGACCCGGTCCGCGGCACCAAGCGCCAGATCTTCGACAACGACCGCATCGCCGCCGAACTCACGCGCATCACCCGCGACCCGTGGGACGGCCAGCACCTCCCGATCCGCAACATCCGCTTCGTCGACGCCAACACGCTGCGGTTCGAGGTCCAGTCGTCCCAGGACGAAGAGGTCGAGGAGCGGCAGGACACGATCCAGACCGAGCAGCGGGTCCTCACACGCGCCAGCCAGCCGCGGCCCCGCACGCGCAAGAAGGTGTTCCACTTCGAATACGACGTGAACACCCAGACCCTGCGCCAGCTCGAGGACCACGAGGAGCCGGACTCGCACCCGCAGTGGGCCAGCGTCTCGCCGGACGGGCGCACCGTCGTCTTCGCGCGCCGTCACAACCTCTACATGATGTCCGGCGACGACTACCACAAGATCCTGGACGCACGCAAGGGCAAGCAGGGAGAGGAGGCGGAGAAGGCGGAGGAGGCCGTCCAGGTGCAGGAGATCCAGCTCACCGACGACGGCGAGGAGCACTACAGCTACGCGGTCGGCCAGCGCGGCCAGACGGATGCGCAGCGTGAGAAGAACAGGGACAAGCGCATGCGCGCCCCGATCGTCTGGTCCAAGGACTCCCGCCGCTTCGCCCTCGTCCGCTCCGACCAGCGCAAGGTCGGCGACCTGTGGGTCATCCATTCAGTGGGCAACAAGCGGCCCGAGCTGGAGACCTACAAGTACGACATGCCGGGCGAGGAGAACGTGACGCAGCAGGAGCTGCTGGTCTACGACCTCGAGACCCGGACTATGGTCAGGGTCGAGGCGGACGCGTGGAAGGACCAGTCGCTCCAGATCGCGACCGCTCGGCAGTTCGAGTACCCGGACTCCGACGAGCCGCGGCGCGCGCTCTGGCTCTCGGACGACTCGGACGAGCTCTACTTCCTGCGCCTCAGCCGGGACCGCAAGCGCGTGGACCTCTGTGTCGCGGACGCGGCCACCGGCGCTGTGCGCGTCATCATCGAGGAGCGGCTGAACACCTACATCGAAACCCGTCCGCCGGAGCTCCTGTCCAACGGCGACATCCTCTGGTGGTCCGAGCGGGATGGCTGGGCCCACATCTACCGCTTCGCGAACGACGGCAGGTTGAAGAACCAGGTCACACGCGGCCCGTTCTCCGTCCGCAGCATCGAGGGCGTGGACGAGGAGAACGGCGTCATCTACTTCGTGGCCACAGGCCGTGAGCCCGGCGAGGATCCCTACTACCAGCACCTGTACCGGGTGAACCTGGACGGCTCGGGGCTCCAGCTCCTGAACCCCGGGAACTACGACCACACCGTCCGCCTGAGCGAGTCGAACCGGTACTTCGTGGACAACTTCTCCCGGGTCAACACCGTGCCGGCCGCGGTGCTGCGCGACCGCAACGGCCGGCAGGTCCTCGAGCTCGAGACGGCCGACTTCTCCCGGCTCGAGGAGGCCGGCTGGCAGATGCCGGAGCCGTTCACGGTCAAGGCCGCGGATGGCGTCACCGACCTGTACGGTGTGATGTACAAGCCGTTCGACTTCGACCCGAACCGCAAGTACCCGATCATCGTCTACGTCTACCCGGGCCCACAGACGGAGGCGGTCTCGAAGTCGTTCAGCACGAACCGGTTCGAGACGGCGCTCGCGCAGTTCGGGTTCATCGTCATCACGGTCGGGAACCGGGGCGGCCATCCGGCCCGGTCGAAGTGGTACCACAACTACGGCTACGGCAACCTCCGGGATTACGGGCTCGCCGACAAGAAGGCGGCGATCGAGCAGCTCGCGGCCCGGCACCCGTTCATCGACATCGAGCGCGTGGGCATCTACGGCCACTCGGGCGGCGGCTTCATGACCACGGCCGCGATGCTGGTCTACCCGGACTTCTTCAAGGTCGGCGTCGCCTCGTCCGGCAACCACGAGAACAACATCTACAACCGCTGGTGGTCCGAGACCCACCACGGCGTGAAGGAGGTCGTGGACGCCGAGGGGAACGTCCGGTTCGAGTACGACATCGCGAAGAACTCGGAGCTGGCCAGGAACCTGAAGGGACGCCTGCTGCTCGTCACGGGCGACGTGGACAACAACGTGCACCCGGCCAACACCCTGCGCATGGCGGAGGCGCTGATCAGGGCGAACAAGCGCTTCGACTTCTTCATCTTCCCCGGCCAGCGCCACGGGTTCGGCGACATGAGCGACTACTGGTTCTGGCTGCGCGCGGAATACTTCGTGAAGCACCTGCTGGGCGACGACCGCTGGAGCGCCGACATCATCGAGCTCCAGGTCGAGCAGGAGAAGAAGACGACGTAGCTGGACGGGGAGAACGGTTTGCGCGGGGCGCGCTTCGGCCATGCTTCGTGGCGGAAGCGCGCCCCGCGCTCTTGCTGCGTTCGCCGCCTGCCGTTCTTGCGGGTCAGCGACGGGCCTGCGCCGCCGCGCCCTCGGCCGTGAGCCGCTCCAGCGCGCGGCGCGCAGCGTCCACGTGCGGTTGCAGCTCCGGGTCGGCGTTCTCCCAGAACCTCAGGAAGCGCGAGCAGAGGAGGGCCGCGCGATCCGGCAGGCCCGCCGCCTCGACCACGTTCCCCAGCAGTACCGAGTCCGCGCCCACCGCGCGGCCCACCCGCAGCGCGCCTTCCTGGTCCAGCGACCCGCCGGCCGCCGCCTGTCGCCACCGGTGCAGTACCGTGCGCGGGTCGATGGTCCGGATTGCGCCGACCTCGTCGAGGTTTGTCGAGAGCAGGTCCACCAGCCCCTCACCCAGGAGCTCCCCGGCCAGGCCCGACGTGGTGAACGGCAACACCGCCGAGCAGCACCACGCCGAGCGCGCGCACAACACCCGTCGGCAGGTCGAAGACGTCAGCGGCCTGGAGAACGAGCCACGACCCGCTGGCGAACACCACAGCGGCCTGGAACGGGCCGTGCTGGCGAAGCCGCTCTGCCCGCGGGATGCGCGGAGGAAACGACGTGAAGGCGGCCACCCCGCGGCACGGGCGCTCGCCTTGCGGCGTCTCCTCCCGTGATGGGCACGGCCGGCGAGCTCACCCTCTTCCTCTGCGGCGACGTCATGACCGGGCGGGGCGTGGACCAGGTGTTCGCCCGGTCGTGTCCGCCCGACCTCCACGAGCCGTCCGTGCGCTCCGCGCTCGAGTACGTCGCTCTCGCCGAGCGCGCCAACGGCCCGATCCCGCGCCCGGTGGACCACGCGTACGTCTGGGGCGATGCGCTGGCCGTGCTGCGTGACGTCCAGCCCGCCGCCCGGATCATCAACCTCGAGACCGCCGTCACCGGCAACGACGAGCCCGATCCCAAGGGCATCAACTATCGCATGCACCCGGCCAACGTGGGCGTGCTCACGGCGGCCGGCATCGACTGCTGCGTGCTCGCCAACAACCACGTGCTCGACTGGGGGGAGGCCGGGCTGCTGGAGACGCTCGACGTGCTGGCCGCGGCCGGCATTGCTGTGGCCGGCGCCGGTCGCGACGCCGCGGCCGCCAGCGCACCCGCGCTGCTCGACGCGCCCGGCGGCGCACGCATCCTCGTGCTGGGCCTCGGCGCCGCCGACAGCGGCATCCCCTGGCGCTGGGCGGCGCGCCCCAGCGAGCCCGGCGTGCACCTGCTGCGCGACTACTCGGACCGGGAGGTCGAACGCATCGCGAACGTGATCGGGGCGACGAAGCGGCCGGGCGACGTCGTCGTCGCCTCGATCCACTGGGGCCCGAACTGGGGCTACGGCATCCCACCCGAGCACCGCCGCTTCGCGCACGCGCTGATCGAGGAGGCGGGGGTGGACGTCGTGCACGGGCACTCCTCGCACCACCCGAAGGCGATCGAGGTCTACCGCGACCGCCCGATCCTCTACGGCTGCGGCGACCTCATCAACGACTACGAGGGCATCGGCGGCTACGAGCAGTTCCGCACCGAACTCGCCTTGATGTATTTCCCGACACTGGATCCCCGGACCGGCCGGCTGCTCCGCCTCGTGATGGCGCCGCTGCGCATCCGCAGGTTCCGGCTGGAGCACGTGGCAGAGCCGGCCCGCGCCTGGCTGCGCGACACGATGGACCGGGAGTGCCGGCGCTACGGCGGCCGCGTCGTGCCGCGGGACGACGCGCTGGAGCTGGAGTGGGCGTGATGCTGGACAGCGCACCTCACCCGCGCTCGTGGGCATCGGCCTTCACGTCTCACCGCCCCACATCCCACGCAGTCTCGAAGTAGTCCGCCTCCTTTTCCCACGGCCCGGCGTCGCCGGGCAGCGCCGCGAGCCCGGCGATGGCGAGAGCCGGAGCCAGGATGCCGGGCTCCACGTAGCGCCGGAGCCACGCGCCGCCGGGGAGTGCGCCCAGCAACCAGTGCTCGATCGGCCCCGCCCACGCGATCTCCAGGAAGTCGCCCTGGACGACGTGCACCCGCTCGTGCGCCAGCAGCTCGCCGTGCGGCGTCGCGTGCACGAGCGGCCTGCTCCACGGGTCCCCCACGATCACCGTGCCGCAGATCGCGAAGCCGAGCGTCACCCGATCATTCCTCTCGAGCAACGGTTTGCCCGGCCGCTCGAAAACCGGCGTGGCCGCATGCACCGAGGCCGGCACGTCGAGCCGGAAGTCGTCCCGGAGCACGAGCGCCGTGAGGTACGCAGCCCGGACGAGATTGACCTTGAGCCGCGCGTGTGCGGAGTCGCGAGATGGTTGGAGGTACAGCGTGAACGGCCCCACTGGGAGCAGCATCAGGTCGAACGCGCCGCGCCCCGCCGCACCGTTCCGAGCCATCGACGCGCCCGCGGCCCCGAAGAACCGGCCCGCGAGGCCGGAGCCCGGGATGCCGTGCCAGCTCATGAACCGTTTGCCGCCGTAGACGACCACGCCACCCGCGGCACCCAGGCCGAACGCCCGGAAGAACGGCCGCCCGTTCACGAGCGCGGTGACGCCGGCGGTGACTCCGCCGAGGAGCGCGTTCGCGCCGATGACCTTGAGCTCCGTGCCCACGTTCGCCTGCGCCCGCGCCGGCGCCGGCACCATGAGCGATACGAGGAGCAGTGCGATGACGACGCTCGACAGCCCGCACGCGCGGCCCCGGCATCCGCTTCTGCTCCCACTTCCACACCACACCACAGCCGACATCCCGCACCTCCCACACCTCATCCCCGGACACGCTTCGCGGCAAACGCGGATCCACCGGTGATGCGAACAGGGCCAGGCAACCGCCTGGCCCTGGGGGTGGGGACAGAGCTTGGACTGTGTCGTCGGCTCACTGCCGCGCCGAATCGGACGTGGCGACGTCGGCGGCGGCCGGCTCGGCCTGGCCCGCGTTCTTCACGTGCGTGTCCAGCCACGCGACCCAGCGGGCCCAGAGGTCGAGGAGCGTCTCCCGCGTGGCCGGCCCGTGGTCCTCGTACGGGTACATGTACAGCGCCGCGGTCTTGCCCAACCCGTCCAGCGCGTGGAACAGCCGCTCCGCGTTGATGGGATGCGTGCCGACGTTCTGGTCCTCCATCCCGTGGTAAATGAGCAGCGCGCCGTTGAGCTGCTCGGCCCAGAGCAGGGGAGACATCGTGAGGTAGACCTCCCGGGCCGACCACAGATCGCGCCGCTCGTTCTGGAACCCGATCGGCGTCAGCAGCCGGTTGTAGTTGCCGTCCCCGGCGATCCCCGCCTTGAAGAACGGCGTGTGCACCATGGCGTTGACCGTGCTGAACGCGCCGTAGCTGTGCCCGCCGATCGCGAGGCGGCTGCGGTCGATGATCCCCTGCCGGTCCAGCTCATCGATCACCGCGGCGAGACTGTTGCGCAGGTCCGGGACGTACCGGTCGTTCATGCGGCCCTGCGGCCCGACGATCGGCAGGTCCGGCTGAACGACGGCGTAGCCCAGCCGCACCAGCGCTTCCATGGACCGCGGCCCGAACGCGGGGAACCGGTTCTTGTTGTACGTGCGGTTGCGCCGGTCGTACGCCTCCTGGTTCGTGAACTCCCGCGGGTAGAACCAGAACAACGCGGGCAGCCGCGTGCCCTCCACGTACCCCGGCGGCAGGGTGACCTCGACCCAGAAACGGAACCCGTCCACCCGCGTCACCTGGAAGCGGCGACGCGGCGCAGCCGTGAGGTCCGGCGTGTAGTCCCGGTTGTCGGTGATCTTGCGCAGTGTGCCGCTCGCCGCCTCGCGCACGTAGACGTCCGGGACCATGGTCGCGGACTGGCGCGTGGTGGCGAGACGGGTCGCGTCATCGTCCAGGACCAGTGCGACCTCCTCGTAGACGTCCGGCGCGCTCTCGAAGACCCGCTCCTTCGCGCCCGTCCGGATCTCGAGCCGGTCCAGGTACGGCCGCGGCGCCTCCTCCGCCGGGTTCTCCGCGTACACCGTGCCCTGGAGGAAGACGTACCGCTGGTCCGAGGAGAGCTGGACGACCGGAAGCCCCGCCGGCCCGCGCTTCGTGACCAGCGTCACCCGATCCGGATCGGCGGGCCAGGCGCCGCCGCTCTGCGTCCGCGTGCGCGTGATCGTGTACTTCTTCGACGGATCGCTCAGGAAGACCGCGTACTCGTGCGTCGTGCCGCCGGACGACTCGGTGACGAACAGGATGCTCGCATCCGCGGAGAAGCGGACGCTGCTTATGCGGTTCTCGCTCTCGTAGAGCACGGTCAGGCTCGCGCTGTCGTACGGCGGCATCCAGTGCATCACGCGGTCCTTGCGCCGCGCGCGCTCCTGCCGCTCGCCTCCCGCCGCGCTGTCCGGCGCAGCCGCCGCCGCGTCCGCGGCCGCGCTGTCCGGCTGCTGGCCGCGCTGCGGCGCCGGCTCCTGCTCGAGGAAGACCAGCCCCTTGCCGTCCGGCCGCCAGGCGAAGTTGCGGCGCCCGCCGCCGCGGTCGGCGTTGGCGTCACCATCGCCCGAGCCCTGCCTGCCGTCCCGGATCGGCGTGCGCGCGACCTCGATCACCACGCGGCCGTCCAGGTCCCAGATCTCGTCGGCCGCGGCGAAGTTGCTCACCGGCACGATGTAGGAGAACGGTTCCTGGATCGTGGTGACCCGCACGTACTGGCCATCGGGCGCGACGTCGATGCTGCGGAACATCGCCGGCCGGCCGATCCGCCGGACGGCGCGGCTGTCCACGTCGATCAACGCGAGCTGGCCCGTGATGTGGTACTTCAGCAGCTCCTTCTCGTACGGGGACTCGAGCAGGTCCGGGAACGTCCGCAGCCGGTTCTCGCCCTCCGTCGTCAGCCGGACCTTCGGGCCGGTCGGGATGGTCGGCGGCTGCGGCTCCCTGCCCCGATCCTCGGGGACCAGCACCGTCAGGATGCGCCGCCCATCCGCCGTCCAGGCGAAGTTCGTGACCAGCGTCGCGAGCACCGGTGTCCGGGTGATGCGCCGGGAGCGGCCCGTCGCCACATCCGCCACGTAGATGTGCGTCGCGTTCGGCAGGTGCACGAAGAAGGCGATGCGCGAGCCGTCGGGCGACCACGTGGGCTCGCTCACGCTCGCGCCCGCCGGCACCTCGACGCGGACCGTGCGGCCGTCCTCGAGCGAGATGAGCTCGAGCCCCGGCGTGCGCCGCGTGCTCAGCGACCGCGCCCGGTTCGCCGCCGGGTCGATCTGCACGCCGGCCAGGTTGTAGTACGGGCGCGCGAAGTCGGCCAGCCGCGGCAGGCCCTCCGACCGCAGTCTCACGAACCACCGGCGGTCCGGGCTGGGGTTGGAGAACGTCACGTTCTCGTGTCGCGGCGCGAGCACGAAGTCCGCGATCTCCGGCGGCGGCGTCAGGTACGTCTCCTCGGCGAGCGTGCCGTTCTGTGCGACGAGCGCGCCGGGGGTCAGCGTGAGGAAGAAAAAGACGACGAGCGGAACGACGGCGCCGTTCCGGCCGCGGGCGCGGTGAATCATGACCGGGCCTCCGGGAACGTTTGGTGCGCGCAGTGATATATGCGGAGGTCCGGGGCGCGTCAAGCCGAGCGCGCGGCCGTGACCGGGGGATCAGGCGGCCGCCACGCCCGGACTCACGCCCGCGAAGCTGCGGAGGAGCTCGATGAACCGGTGGACGTCGGCCTCGTTGTTGGAGAGGCCGAGAGAGGCGCGCACCGCGCCGACGGGCTTGTGGTGCAGGCAGACCGAGAACTGCTTCAGCGTGAACGTGTCCCCCGCCAGCTCCTCGTAGCAGCGGCGCGCCTCGTCTTCCGGCAGCTCGAACGACGCCTCGGCCGCGCCCGGATTGCAGAAGTAGCCCGTGCGGATCGAGATGTTGGCCTCGGCCGCGGCTTGCTCGACGAGCCGGCAGTCGATGACCGTGCCGGCCGGATCGAGCAGGTTGAACGCGACGGTGCCGCCCCGCCCCTCCGTCGTGCACGGGCCGTAGACCCGCACCAGCGACGCGCCGTTGGGGTGCTTCAGAGCCAGGAGCTCCCGGAGCAGCAGGTCGGTCAGCGCCATTACGTACCTTTGGATGTTCTCCATGCCCAGCGACTCGAGGAACTCCAGGCCGTCCCGCACCGCGGGGATGAACAGGAAGTTGAGGGTCCCGTCCTCGAACGCGGCGGCGTTCCGGTACAGGATGTGGACCAGGTTCTGCGCGGACGCGAACCGCACCGTCCCGCCGCCGAACCAGGTCCGCCGGAGCTTCTCGAGCGCGGTGCGGCGGGCGATCAGCGCGCCGACCCCGGTGGGGAAGCCGAACATCTTGTAGAACGAGATGGTGACGTAGTCCGGCTTCACCCGCCCGAGGTCCAGCGGGTTCGTGGGCACGAACGCCGCGGCGTCCAGCAGCACGTCGTAGCCCATGCTCCGCGCCGTCTCGATCCACTCCAGCGGATGCTTGACCCCGGAGAAGTTGGACTGGGCGGGGTAGGCGAACAGGTTGGGCACGCTCGGGTCCGCGCCGGCGAGCTGCGCCTCCAGGTCGGCGACGCGCAGGTCGGTGCCGATCCGGATGTAGCGCACCTCGGCGCCGCGGCTCGCCGCGTACTCCCGGATCCCGTTCACCGAGTTGTGGTTGTCGGCCGTCAGCCGGAAGCTCGACCGCTCCCCGAACGGGTAGCCCTCCCCCACCAGCTTCAGCGCCCCCGTCGCGTTGCTCGTGAAGACGACCTCGTACTCCTCCGGGTCCGCCCGGAAGAACTCCAGCACCTTGGCGCGCGTCTGCTGCACCAGCTCCGTGCTGACCCGCGATGACGGGTTCCGCGAGTGGGGGTTGCCCAGCACCGCGCCGCACAGGCGCTGCATGTGCTCCCGAACCAGGGACTCCGGGTACAGCGCGGCGCCCGTGTGGTCCAAATACACATGGCCGCCCGCATCCAGCCGGGCGAACTCCGTCGCACGGAGCTCGCGGAACCGTTCGTCCATGCGTCGTGCTCCCGTTCCTTCTCGCTTCCTTCCCTCTCCGGCACGGCGAAGGGCGCGGAGGGTACGCCCCCCGCGCCCTCGGAGCCGTCAGGAGCCGTACCTCTGCGCGCCGGGCCTACACGTCGGCCACTCGCTGGGCACGCCGGGGCCGCGCTGGCCGCCGCGCTGCGAGGCAACCTGCGCCGGCGGCAGGACCCGCCGCGCGCGCGAGACGCGCTCCGGGTCCTCCGAGGCGAGGTACGCCAGCATCGCCGTCAGCGTCGCGTTGTTCCGGATCTCCTCGAAGACGATCTTGTCGTACGTGTCCCGGTTCGTGTGCCACGTGACGGTGCCGTAGCCCCAGGACAGCGAGCTCAGGTTGAACGCCGGCGCGCCCGCGCAGATGAACGACGCGTAGTCGCTGCCGCCGCCGCCGGGCGCGCCCGGGATCTGGAGCTCGATGTGCCGCGTGATCTCCACGGGGATGCGCGCCAGCCACCGGCCGAAGTGGGCCCCGGCATCCACGAGCCCCTGCATGGAGATGTTGACGACGCGGCCCGTGCCGTTGTCCTGGTTGAACAGCGCCTGGAGCCCCTCGACCACCTCCGGGTGCATCTCGGCGAACCGGCGCGACCCGTTCAGCCCCTGCTCCTCGCCGCCCCACAGCGCCACCATGATGGTGCGCTTCGGCCGCGGGTAGGCCTGCTTCAGGATCCGCATCGCCTCGAGCATCGTCGTGACGCCCGTGCCGTTGTCCGTCGCGCCGGAGGCGGAGTCCCACGAGTCGAAGTGGGCGGACAGCAGCACGTACTCATCCGGCAGCTCGGTGCCCCGGATCACGCCGATCGTGTTGTACACCGGCACCTCGCCCAGGAACTCCGCGTCCGCCTCCAGCCGCAGCACCGGCCCCTGACCGTATTGCGCCAGACGGTAGACCAGCCCGTAGTCCTCGCAGCTCAGGTCCAGGACCGGCGTACGCTTCGTCTCCGTGAAGAAGACCTTGTTCACGCCCAGGTCCCGCGACCAGTTGGACGTCAGGATGCCCGCGACGCCGGCTTCCTCCAGCCGGAGATGGAAGTCCCGACCCTGCGGCACCGAACGCCGGAAGGCCTCCTCCGCCTCCCGCCGCGCCTGCCGGAGCCGCTCCAGCGCCCCCGGCGTCCCGTACTCCTCGTAGTGCGCATCGGGGCGGCAGGTCGGCTGCGGGAACGAGATCGCGACGAACTTGCCCCGCACCGTCTTCAGCCACGCCTCCAGCGCGGCCGAGTCGCCACCCACCGGCGGGACGACGACCGGCGCCTGCACCTTCCGGCCGTTCGTGCCCGGACTCCACGCGAGCATCGTCCCCTCGAGCGTCCGGACCCGCGGCGCGATCAGGTCAATGTGCGTGATGCCACGCCGCCAGCCCCGCCACGTGCCGTACTGCTCGTTGTACGCCTCGATGCCCCAGCTCTGCAGCAGCTTGACGGCCCAGTCGTTCGCCGCCTTCATCGCCGGGGACCCCGTCAGCCGCGGGCCGATCGAGTCCAGGAGCGGCTGCGCGATCCGCTCCGCCTGCGACTCCTCCATCCCCAGCTTCCAGATCTGCTTCAGCACCGGGTCATCGACCGCCCAGGTCTGACCGGCGGCCGGCGCGGCGCCGCACACCAGCATCGTCACTGAGAGCAGCGTCCGTATCCTGCGCGTCATGGCAACCTCGAATCGGCAGAGCGTGACAGTACCGGCCGCGACGGTCTGCGGCCGCGAGCGCGGGAGAAAAGGTCGGCTCCCCGGCGAACTCAGGCAAGGCCGCCCGTCATCACGCTCGCGCGCGCCGGCTGCATCGCCGGTCCGCACGCCACGGCCACCCCGGGGAGTCTATGGAGGCGGGGCCGAAATGCAGCGCCCCGGGGACGCACCCTGCGTCACCGGGGCGTGTGCGGTCGGCCTCGACGGAGACGGCCGACCGGCGCCGCGGCGCTCTGCCCACTGCCGCGGTCCGGCTGCCGCTCGTCCAGGGTTCAACGGCGTGTGCTGCGCTTCGCCGCCTTCTTGGCGGAGCGCCGCTTCGCCGCCTTCTTGGCCGTCTTCTTCGCGGCGCGCTTGGCGGCCTTCTTGGCCGTCTTCTTCGCGGCGCGCTTGGCGGCCTTCTTGGCCGTCTTCTTCGCGGCACGCTTCGCGGCCTTCTTCGCCGTCTTCTTCGCAGCACGCTTCGCGGCCTTCTTGGCCGTCTTCTTCGCAGCACGCTTCGCGGCCTTCTTGGCCGTCTTCTTCGCAGCACGCTTCGCGGCCTTCTTGGCCGTCTTCTTCGCAGCACGCTTCGCGGCCTTCTTGGCCGTCTTCTTCGCGGCGCGCTTCGCGGCCTTCTTCGCCGCCTTCTTCGCGGCCTTCTTCGCCGCGTTCGCCGGCGCCGCCTCTGCCGGCTCCGGAGCAGGCGTCGGCTCACCCAGCTCCGTGTTCATCCCGCCGTAATACCCTGGACCTTCCATGTTCGGCCTCCCGGGTTCAACGGTGAACGTTGGACGTCGCGAGGGCTCTCCCGGTCTCGACCGGTGCCGCTGCGTCGGCGGCCATCCCATACCCTCGCCAACGCATGCACATCAAATATACGCAATCCTCACGTATATGAAAGCATCTCGTTTGACATCTTCGCAAGGGGGATGAGTCGATGCTCTCATGCGAGCACCACAGCGAAGATGATGAGGTGCGCGATGAGGATGACCAGACGAACGTCAGGGCGCGGTCGCGCCCTGCAACGCCGCGACGCGGACCCGACGCTCACGCCGCGCAAAGCCCAACGTCACACCCGCCGCCAGCCCGACGTGCACGGGTAGCGCGAGGGCGATGATCTCCCCGTTCATCTGGTCGAAGCCCGGCAGCGCCTGGAGGGCGAAGCCGGCGATGGAAAGCAGCGCGAGCGCAGCCGCGGTCCAGTGCAGCGCCGCCCTCGCCCGCGTGCCGCGCCGCGTCGCCAGCGGCAGCAGCACCAGCAGCACGAGGGCGAGGGGATTGGCCTGGAGGAGGTTCTCGTTGCCGTACGTCACCCAGTGGTCCGTACCCAACCACAGGAACGAGAGCAGGATGCCGAGCACGCCCGTGACCGCCGCCCACACGCCGGCCAGCAGCAGGAACACCACGCGCGGACCACGCCGCTGCGCCGCCCCGCGCCCCGACAACGCGAGTGCGGCGCCCAGCACCGTACCCGCCGCCAGAGAAGCCGGGACACGATCCGGCACTCCCTCCGGCACCGGCGGCCGCGATGCCTCGAACAGCAGCGTCTCCGCCTTCACCAGTGGCGCCTCCCGGCCCGACTCATCGATGACCGTGACCCGCCGTATGTTCTCCATCAGCTCCATCGGCAGGAACGACTCCGCCCACCGCGTGAGCGGCACGTCGATGGCTCGGGTCATGGCGACCTCGAGGCCGTAGAACACCGGCAGGTCATCGGCGACCAGGCGGCGCGTGTGGGTACGGTATGTCATCCCGGACGGCTCCGCATCCAGGACCTCCCGCAGCCGCCCGCCCAGCACCATGTCAATGGCGTCCCGCACCCGCGTCGAGCAGTTGTCCCGATAGTAGTCGTAACGGTAGGTCCGGTTCTCCGGCAGCGAGTTCCACTCGAGGAACCGCTTCAGCTCCAGCCGCTGCTGCGGCGTGAGGTTCAGCTCCTGCACCCACACCGACCGGTTCGCCGCCACGTACGCCCGCACCATCGCCTCGGCGTCCACCGGCTGGACCCAGTAGTTCAGCCGGCCGCGGATGAAGTTGCGCAGGAAGCCCGGCTCGTCGAAGTCGAACATCCCGTAGTTGTACGCCAGGTCCTGGCCCGTCGCGGCGTCACGGATCCACAGCGCGTTGTGGCCGAAGCGCTCCCACACGGCATCACCCGGCCCCATCGTCACCAGGTAGATGGTGAGCTCGCTGCCCGGCTCCGCCGCGGCGGCCGGTGGTTCCGCGGCGGTGACGGCCGGCGTCGATGCTCCCGCAGGGGTCGGCGGTCGGCCCTGAGAGGCGGATCCTCGCGTGGCAGCGACGGCCGGCGCCTCGAAGGCGAGCACGCCGATCACCGCCGCGAGCACCTTCACACGCACGTGCCCACGGCGCACCAATGCACCCGTGCGTCCTGTCCGCTCCACTCCCACGGCTCTCCAGTGAAAGAGGGGAATCGCTCCCGGCGTTTACCCGCGGCCGCGCAGCATGCTCCCGTCACACGGCCTCGACCCGAGCGAACGCACCCTCGCAACGGCGACTCCGCGGAGTCACGCCGCGCGCCGCGTCGGCACCCGCACCGTGAACGTGCTGCCTTCGCCCAGCGTGCTCTCCACCGTGATGTCGCCGCCGAGGAGACGCGCCAGACGCCGCGCAAGACTCAGGCCCAGCCCCGCGCCGCCCTGCGTCCGCGTCGTCGCCTGCTCCGCTTGCCAGAACGGGTCGAAGATGTCCTCGATGTGTTCGGGCCGGATCCCCGGGCCCGTGTCGCGCACCCGGAACACGGCCTGCCCGTCCTCCAGCTCCGCATTCAGCTCGACGACGCCCCGGGACGTGAACTTCACCGCGTTCGAGAGTAGACTCATCAGGACCTGCCGGACCTTGCCACGGTCCAGCTCGATGAGCACCGGCTCCTCCGGCACGTGCACGATGAACTCCAGGCCTTTCTCCCGCGCGAGCGGCTCGATCCGCCGGCCCACCTCGTTGACGACGTTCGCCAGGTCCACCCGCTCGCTGCGCACCTGTTCCCGGCCCGCCTCCGCACGGGTGAAGACCAGGATCTCGTCAATGAGCTGGAGCAGGTGTCGGGCGCTCACGAGCAGCCGCTCCAGGTGCCACGCCTGCTTCTCGTTCACCTCGCCCAGCACGCCGTTGCGGATCAGCTCGGCGTAACCCATGATCGCGGTGAGGGGCGTCCGCAACTCGTGGCTCATCACCGCCAGGAAGTCCGATTTCGCCTGGTTCGCCAACAGCGCTTCCTGGTACAGCCGCGCGTTGTCCACCGCGAACGCGGCCCGCCGCGCCAGGTCCTCCGCCACCCGCAGGTCGGTCTCGGTGTAACGCCGGCCCGGTCGCGTCGAGACCAGGGTGAACGAGCCCAGCGTGCGGCCGCGCGCCACCATCGGCACCAGGATGCCGGACTCCAGGCCCAGCTTCCGCAGGCGTGCCACCTGCGCGGGATCGTCGCCCGCCACCGCGCGGAGCACCGCGTCATCCACCGTGGACAGGAGCCTCGACTCGCCGCTGCGCAGCACCTCCGTGATCGGCGACCCCGGCTCCATCGCCGCGGGGTGCGCCATGTACTCTTCGAGCACCGGCTGCGCCGCAGGGTCCCGGTGCTCCCCCGCCACCCGGTGCGCCAGCCCGTCTTCCTCGATGACGTAGACGATGCACCAGTCCGCGAAGCTGCGCACCACGAGGCGCGCGACATCCCGGAGCGCCGCTCGGGCATCCAGCGTGGACGACAGGACCTCTCCTGCCTCGGCGAGGAACGCTTGCGCCTCCTCGCTCGCGCGCAGCCGCTCCTCGGCGCGCTTGCGGCCGATGGCGAACGCGATGTGACTCGCGACCGTGCGCGCGAGCCGCACCTCGTCATCGGTGAAGACGTGCGGCTCGTCGTAGTACACCATGAATTTGCCGAGGAGCTGACCGTTGTAGACCAGCGGGATGAAGGCGAGGGCGCGGATCCCTTCGCGGAGGATGGCGGTCCTCATCTCTCCGAGAGACGGGGCGTTCGCTACGTCCGGCGCCAGCACCGGCTGCGGGTCGCGCGCATCCCGCGGCCACGGCGAGTGGCCCTCCACCGCGGCGCGGTACTCGGCCGACAGCCCGCGCCATGCCTTGAACCGGCTGACTCCGTCCGGGTCGAACAGGAGCAGCGAGGCGCGGTCCACCTCGAGGGCTTCTGTCAGGCCGTCGAGCGCCAGCTCGTAGATCTCCTCGAGGTCCACCGCGCGCGCCACGGCCTCCGTCAGCTCGTACAGCACGCGCACCTCGCGGAAGCGCGACGCGGGCACGGTCCCGTTGCCGGACTGTTCCGTCTCGCGGACTCGTTCCCGGTCTCTCGCCCCGGATCCCTCGCGATCCGGCTTCCCCGACAAGCGCACGATCCGAACCCGGCGGTCGCGGTCCCACGCCCCCGGCTCTCCGGGGAACCGCCTCCCAGGGGCGCACCTCACGTGCCAAACCCACCCCGACGGACTCGCCACCGGCCGGGCCGCAGCGCTCCGGCCCGCCGGCCCTCGGGCGGTCACCGGGCGTCCCGCTTTCCGCACGGGCGTCCCCTCGCCTCCGGGACGCTCTCGCCGTTCGCGCCGATCTCCTCGGCCACGCTCTCGTTGACCCGGTCCGGCTGAGCGACCTTCTGTGCCTTTACTGTATGTTGCTACACGCGCGTGCGCGCGTGATCACCCGAACGTCCGGCAGGGGGGCCGTGGCCACGCGCCGGCGTCACCGGGGCCCGGCGCGGCACCCGTGCCGTGCAAGTGCACAACGCAGCGCGGCCGCGGCGCGTAGCCGCGGCCGCGCTCCTGCCCGGGCTCCGGGACTCCGGTGCGGACCGCTGGTCAGTTCCGGCCCCGCTCCTCGCCCGGGCGATACCGCGCCACGAGCTGCTCCCGGATCTCGGCCTCCGTGAACGCGACGCGCTTCATCCGCCCGGCCGCGAACATCTCGGCCTGATCAGCGTGGTACGGCGACTCCGGATCCGGGCTCTGGCCGTAGCCCAGCACCGAGTACGCCCGCGGCGGGTTCGTGAACTCCACGGCCAGCACCCAGCCATCGCCTCCGGTCACCACGCGCTTGCCGTCCTCGGCTTCGCGGAAGTTCAGCACGCGGAAGCACCCCAGCGCGCCGCTGCAGCCGCCCACCGGCACGTCCACATCCCCGCGCCGCACCCGGTGCACGTCGCCCCAGGCCACGTCCCAGCTCCCGTACCGGCTCCGCGTCTCCTCCACCGCGTGGGCGAACGCCTCCGCCGCCAGATCCAGCTGCGCCAGCCCCCGCGGCGTCTCGAGCGGCCGTTCCGGCGTCCACGGCTCCCGGTACAGCAGCGCCTCCAGCGCCTCGCCGGTCGGGCCGCCCTGGTCCGCGCCGGCCACCCGCTCGCGCACCAGCGCCACGTACCGGCGCCACCACGCCTCGAACAACACGCCGCCACGGCTCTCCGCCGCCACCGTGTTGTCCCACCGCTCCAGGAGCTCCAGCGCAGAGGCGACCTCGCCGGTCGGCCCCGTCGCCTTGACCGCCGCGATCAGGTCCGGCTTCACCCGGTCCGCCAGCAGCATCTTCATGCTGTGCTTCAGCTCGATCACGTCCTCGAGACTGAGCTTGCGCCGGTTGTGGATCAACTCGATGGCGTGCTGGCTGCGCAGCCGGAGCTGCGGCTTCGGGAAGTACGGTGGGAACTTCGCCGGGTCCAGCGGCTCGTACATGTTGGTGTAGTACGGCGCGTCGTTCTCGTTGTGGACGTAGCCGCCCCGCGGGTTCAGGAACTGCGGCAGCGAGTCGAACGGAACGAGCCGCGTCCACACCTCCGACGAGCGCCGCGCAGGAACCGCGGCCGTGTCACCGCCGGTCGGGTGCGGGAAGGCGGGCAGCGCCGCGTTCCAGACGTAGTAGATGTTCCCGTCCCGGTCCGCGTACGTGAAGTTCGACGTCGTCCGCGCGCGCAGACGCATCGCCTCCTTCCACTCGGCGAAGTTCCGCGCCTTCATCATCCGCATGAACTGCTCGCCGACCCGGTACTCGCCCGCACCCGCCGCACGCAGCACGTAGATCTTGCCGCCGTCGCGGTGGATGACCGGCCCCAGCGGCGTCATCCAGAACTCCCGCGTCGCCGTGCCGATGCCCGGGCCGTTGCGGAACTCCGCGGTGACCACCTCGCGCCGTAGCGGGATGGACGCTCCGTCGAAGAGGTAGTGGTCCGGCCGTGCCGGGTCCACGTCCAGGGCGTAGATCTCGTCCGTGTCCGGATCGTTGTTCGTCGTGGCCCAGCCCAGGTACTCGTTGAACCCGCCGATGATCGTGAACGGGCCGCCGATGCGGAAGTCGCCGTAGAAGTTCAGCTCGCCCGGCACCGTGATGTGCGCCTCGTAGTAGCCCGCCGTCCAGTCCAGGTGTGGGTTGCGCAGCAGGATCGCCTTGCCCGAGCGCGTCCGGCTCGGCGCGAACGCCCACGCGTTCGAGCCCTCCTCGATCTCGTCATCGCCCTCCCACACGCAGTACGACCACCCGCCGCACGATGGAGAGGCGCCCTCCTCGCCCGCGCCTTCCGCGGACGTTGCCGGCTGCGCAGCGCCCCGGAGCCGCCGCAGGAACCGACTCGCGCCGCCGAAGCCCGGGCCCGCCACGTCACGCGCCGCCACGTCGTGACCCGTGAAGTTCGGCTCCGCCCACTCGGGCACCCGGTCTGGGTTCATGCGGATGTAGTAGTTCACCCCCTCCGCGAACCCCTCCAGCATGTCCCGCGTGTCCTGGCTCAGCAGGTGGTACGTCTCCACCGCCCGGGCGTGGGCCAGCCGGTTCAGGAAGTCCGGCCCCATGCTGTCCGGCCCGAAAGCGAGCCCTCGCGTGCCGCGGGCGTTGATCAGCGCGCGGATCACACGCTCGCCGTAGTCCTCCACCTGAACGTAGCCCAGCCCGAACCCCGCGGCGCGGATGTTCTCCGCCAGGATGTGCGGCACGCCGTGCTTCGTGCGCCGGATCTCCACCTGCCGCGCCAGCTCCTCGCCCGTTTGCGCGGCGAGCGGCGCGGCAGAGAGCAGCACGGCCAGGCCGGCGCCCAGCGCGCGGCGAATGACGCAGGACTGCCCCCGCGGACCAGCGTCGCGGCGGGGGTGAACCGGGTGCTTCATCGCAGGACCTCCGATTCTCGCGAACAGGATCGTGTGACCACTCTGACGCGGCGCGCCTACCCGAGCACCGCTGCGCCCGCGGTCGCGCCCGCGCCGAAGCCGACGAGCAGCACGCGGTCGCCCGGAGCGATCCGCCCGCTCTCGATCGCTTCGTCCAGCGCCGCAGGGACGGTGGCGGCGCCCGTGTTGCCGTACCGGTCGATGTTCACGTAGACGCGCTCGGCCGGCACGCCCAGCTCACGGCCGAACGCTTCGATGATGCGGAGATTCGCCTGGTGAGGGATGACGAGGGCGACGTCGTCCTTCCCGATGCCGGCGCGCTCCAGCGCCCGCTCCGCCTGCGCCGCCATCGTGCGCACCGCGGGGCGGAACAGCCGCGTGCCCTCCATGCGCAGCAGGTGGCCGCGCTCCGCGAGAACGTGCTCGTCGAACGGCCGGCGCGCGCCGCCGCCGGGGCGCACCAGCGCGGTCGCCAGCCGCCCGTCCGCCCACCACGTCGTGCTCAGCACACGGAGCCGCGGACGATGCGCGACGGTCTGCGCTGCCGACCGCTCCGCCTCCAGCACCACCGCACCCGCTCCATCGCCGAACAGCGGGCCGGTGTTCGGATCCGTCCGGTCCGCGACGGTCGAGAGCTTCTCCGCACCGACCACCAGCGCAGTGCGGGCCCGGCCGGCCGTGAGCAGCGCGTCGGCCAGGACCAGCGCATAGAGCCAGGCGGCGAACCCGGCCTCGACGTCGAAGCACGCGGCGCCGAACGCGCCCAGCGCAGGCTGCACCTCGCACGCCGTCGGCGGCGTCAGGTGATCCGGGGTCGACGTTGCGACGATGATGAGGTCGAGCTCCTCGCCCGCGATGCCCGCCGCCGCGAGAGCCCGTTCCGAAGCACGCGCCGCCAGCGCCGCCGTGCCCTCGTCGGGACCTGCGATCCGCCGCTCGCGGATGCCCGTGCGCCGAACGATCCACTCCTCGGTGACACCGGCGAGTCGAGCCGCTTCCACGTTGTCCAGCACGGACGCCGGCAGGTAGCGTCCGGTCCCCACGACCACCGCCAACCCTTCTACCTCACCCGCTTCGTCCGCCGCCGCAGGAAGTCCCGCATGACGTACTGCCCGAGCGTCATCGTCGTGGTGAAGTACGCCCTGCCGCGCGCCAGCTCGCACACCCGCGCCACGAACTGGACGAGCGCCGGGTCGCGCGCGAGCATGAACGTGTTGATGACGATCCCCGCCTTGCGGCACGCCGTCACTTCGCTGAACGTCTCCCGCAGGATCAGGGGGTGCAGGCCGATGGGATTCTTGTAGACCCGCCCGTCCGGCAGCGTGACCGCGCTGGGCTTGCCGTCCGTGATCATGATGATCTGGCGCATCTCCTTCCGCTGCGAGAGCAGGATGCGCCGCGCGACCCGCAGGCCCTCGGCCGTGTTGGTGTGGTACGGCCCCACCTGCGCGTGCGCCAGCTCACGGAGCGGGATCTCCTGCGCCCGGTCGCCGAACGTCACCGCGCGGAGCGTGTCCCCCGGATACCGGGTGCGGATCAGGTGGGACAGCGCGAGCGCCACCTTCTTCGCCGGCGTGAACCGGTCCTCGCCGTACAGGATCATCGAGTGCGAGATGTCCAGCAGCAGGACCGTCGCGCACGAGCTGCGGTACTCGGCCTGGTGGACCAGCAGGTCGTCGTAGTCCAGGTCGAGCGGCACGCGCACGCCCGCGCGCTGCATGGCGCGCGTCAGCGTGCCGGGGATGTCCAGGTTCAGCGTGTCGCCGAACTCGTACGGCCGCGACGCCGCCTCCGCCTCCACGCCGGTGGCGAGGTGCGGCGTCTCGTGGCTGCCGACGCTGGACTTGCCGACCGCGGAGAGCAGGTGCTCCAACGCGCGGTAGCCGAGGAAGTCCAGCCCCTTGTCCGTGAGCTGGAACTCCACCTGCCTCGCCGCCTCCGCATCTGCGTCGATCTTCCCCGCACCCGGCACCTGCGTGTGCGTCGGCTCGCCCGGCGCTGCGGGCCTGAGCGTCAGGTAGCCCTCCTCGACCAGCCGCTGCACCAGGTCGTCCAGCAACTGCGCGAGCCGCGCACGCTGCTCCTCGTCGCTCTGCCCCTCGCCCCGTAGCTCCGCGAGCATCTCCGGCGTGAGCTGGCCGCTCTCGATCAGCGCGCGCAGCAGCGCCTGCTTCAGCGCCTCGAGCGACCGGCTGGCCTCATCCACGTCCAGCGGGTCCGCCCACCAGGGCTGGTCCTCCGGCCTGCCGGCGAACCCGCTCTGGAGCAGGAAGTCCGCGAGCCGGTCCAGAAGCTCCTGGATGTTCAGCGCGTCCAGCAGGCTGCCCTGGTACTTGGTGTAGGTGGTGAAGCGCATGGCCAGCCTTCCGTCGGTCGGGGAGCGATGGCGGTATTATAACCTGCTGGCGGGCTCGGCGCCTCCTGGCGGCGGCGAGGGCGAGGGCGAAGGTAGCGGCGCTGCCCCGCGGGCCGGGCTCCGCGCCCGCGGGGCTGGTTCAACCTCGAGCCATCCCCGCGGACGGCGTCCCAACCGCCAACTCGGAATGGTTCGACTTTGAACCGTCCTCGCCGATCAGGCTTCGCCACTAGCCTCAGATGGCTCGACATCGAACCATCCGGGCCGGTGAAGGGAAGCTCCGGCGCGGAGCACGCGTCGAGCGCCGCCTGCGCTCTACCCACCCTCCACCAACCGCAGGATCCGCCGTTGGGCGGTCGGCAGCGCGTAGCGCTCCAGTTCATGGGGCGCCACCCACACGCCGCGCGGCGCCGCCTCCTCCGCGGCAGCGACCGCCACCGGAAAAACGAACACGTGATAGACCTCGCGCCGGTGGCTGAACACGTGCACCACGCTGCCCACCGCTCGACCACGCCCCAACGCCTCGAGCCCAGACGCCGCACGGCCTGCGCGCGCCGCCGCGTCCTCCACGCTCTCCCCGTCGCCCGCGACCTCTCCCGGAAACGACCACATCCCTCCGAGCAGCCCGTCCTCCGGCCGCCGGACCAGCAGCAGGCGGCCGTCACGCGCCTGGAGCACGGCGGTCCCGACGTCGAACGTGGGGACCGCCGCGCGCCGCTTCGGCGCCGGCCGCTCGGCCTGCGTACCACGCGCGCGGGCGAGGCACCAGCGCGCGACCGGGCACGCGGCGCACTCCGGCGAGCGCGGCGTGCACACCGTCGCGCCCAGGTCCATCAACGCCTGGTTGAAGTCGCCCGGGCGCCGGCGGTCGATCAGGCGGCCGGCCAGACCGCGCAACTCGGCAGCGGATGGCTCGGCGATGTCGAACAGCCGCGCGAGCACCCGCCGCACGTTGCCGTCCACCGCGGGCTCCGGCTCGCCGTACGCGATGCTCGCGATGGCGCCGGCCGTGTACTCGCCCACACCCGGCAGAGCGCGCAACGCCGCCACGTCCCGCGGCACCCGGCCGCCGTGCCGCTCACGCACCAGCCGCGCGGCGCGGTGCAGGTTGCGTGCACGCGAGTAGTAGCCGAGCCCCTGCCACGCGTGGAGGACCTCGTCCAGCTCGGCGTCCGCGAGCGCGTCCAGCGTGGGGAACCGCTCGAGCCAGCGCTCGTAGTACGGACCCACCACTTCCGTCCGCGTCTGCTGGAGCATGATCTCGGAGACCCAGACGCGGTAGGGGTCCGCCGTTCCGCGCCACGGCAGCTCGCGGCGGTGGCGATCGTAGTGGCGCAGCAGCGCGCGACGGATCGCGGCGAGCCGGCGGCCGTCGCGGGTGGGGTCCAGCGCCCCGCTCTCGTCACGGCGGCCGCCGCGGCCATCGCCCCTGCCGCCCCCGATGGCGTCTGCGGCCGTCGAGCCGCCCACGGGACGGCCGTCGTCGCCGGTGCCGCCTCCGTACGTCCTCCCCCTCACACCTCGAGCGTCGGCTTGCCGAAGCCCGGCCCCGGCTGCGGACCCTGCCGCCGCGGTGCACGGGCGTAGCGCCCGCCCTCGGACCGGCTGATGCGCCGCTCGGCGACCAGCGCCTCGAGAACCAGCTCGCAGCCCGCCACCACGTGACCCGGAGACGAGCCCTGCGCCAGCCCGAGCGCCTCGACCACGCCCAGCAGGCCGGGCACGGCCCGGAACCCTTCGAGGCACGCCGCCGACGAGGCGGTGTCGGCGACCTGGAGCACGCCGCCGCGGTCGAAATGCTCCACCACCTGCTCCAGCGCCTCCTCCGCCGCCTCACCGCCGCGCGCCAGGAACGTGTCCGCCGCCGCGCGGGCGATCAGCTCCCGGGCAATGCGCTCCGCGCCGACCAGCTCACCTTCGTACTCGAGCTCGAGCTTGCCCGTGATCGCCGGCAACGCGGCGTACACGTCCGCGAACCGCGGCACCACCACCTCCTCGCCGCACACGAGGGCGCGCCGCTCCGCGTTCGAGACCGCGTTCTCCAGCACCGTGATCGGCATGCGCTGGCTCACGCCGGACCGCTGGTCCACACGCTTGTCCTCCCGCGCGAGGAACGCGATGCGCTCGATCGCTTCAGCGACGAAGTCCGGCACCTCCACCGGCAGGGCGCCACGCTCGATCCACGCCTCCTGCCGGGTGATCGCCATGCCGATCTCCACCGTCTCCGGGTAGTGCGTCACGATCTCCGCGCCGATCCGGTCCTTCAGCGGCGTGATGATCTTGCCGCGCGCCGTGTAGTCCTCCGGGTTCGCGGTGAAGACCAGCAGCACGTCCAGCGGCAGCCGTACCGGGTAGCCTTTGATCTGGACGTCGCCCTCCTGCATGATGTTGAACAGCCCCACCTGGATCTTGCCCGCCAGGTCCGGCAGCTCGTTGATGGCGAAGATGCCGCGGTTGGCCCGGGGCAGCAGCCCGAAGTGCATGGTGAGCTCGTCGGCGAGCACGTGCCCGCCCCGCGCCGCCCGGATCGGGTCCACGTCGCCGATGATGTCCGCAATCGTCACGTCGGGCGTGGCCAGCTTCTCGACGAACCGCGCCTCCCGCGGCACCCAGTCCACCGGCGCGTCGTCGCCCATCTCGGCGAGCAGCGTGCGCCCGTACTTGGAGATCGGCGCCAGCGGATCGTCGTTCACCTCGCTCCCGGCGAGGATCGGGATCTCTTCGTCCAGCAGCGACACGAGCTGGCGCACGATGCGGCTCTTCGCCTGCCCGCGCAGCCCTAGCAGGATGAAGTTCTGCCGCGCCAGCAGCGCATTGACCACCTGAGGGATGACCGTGTCGTCGTAGCCGATGATGCCCGGGAACAGCGGTTCACCCGCGCGCAACTTGCGGATCAGGTTGGCGCGGATCTCGTCCTTCACGGAAACCGGCTGGTAGCCGGCGCGGCGCAGTTCGCCGACGGTCGCCGGGCGGCGTCGTGTCATGGCTGTGATCCTTTCCGGTTGGGCCGGGCTATCCTTCGATCACGATGGCCACCCCGTCCGGCCGCCGCACCAGGCGCGGCAGGATCGGTGTGACCACGCAGCGGCGGAACGCGTTCAGCGCCTCCGCGACGCTGGCGAACGGTGTCAGCGATTCCAGCGTGTGCACGGTCGGGAAGACCATGGGCAGCCGGCCCGCGCGGAAACGCTCCAGCGCGTCGGCCGGCCGGAGCCAGAGCGCATCCGTCATCTCCCGCTCGTCCACGCTCGCTTCGGCGCCGGCCGGCAAGGGCGCCAGGAAGAAGCGCGTGTCGTAGCGTCGGGGCTCCGCCACCGGCGTGATCCAGTGCGCGCAGTAGACGATGTCCTCTGCCGCGATGCGCAGCCCCAGCGCGGCGAGCACATCGGCCAGCGTCGCCCGGTCCTCCAGCAGCGCAGCGCGCCAGCGCGCGACCTCGGGCGCGCGCGCGTCCGGCGCCGGCCGACCCGCTACATCCCGCGCGAGCAGCACGCCGGTCTCCTCGAAGACCTCGCGGACCGCCGCGGTGATGTACGACGCATCCGGCTCCGCGTCCGGTTCCCGGCCAACCACCCGCGCGAGCGCGGCGGGCGACGCATCGGCCGCGTCCACCCTGCCGCCGGGGAACACGTACGCGCCGGGAACGAACCCGCTCGAGCGGTGACGCCGCAGCAGCAGCACCTCCGGCCCCGCGGAACCGTCGCGCAGCAGCACCGCCGTCGCCGCGGGTCGTGCCTCGGCCGGCGGATCCGGCGGCGCGTCGATCCGCTCGGCGAAGCCGGGCGGCAGCCGCTCGAAGGGGATCACCTGCAAGGGGTCTTTCGTTCCATTCAGTCGTTCACGGAGAACGCCGCGCGGGCCGCTCCATGCCGAGCTGCCGCACCCGGTCCAGCCAGGCCGCCACGTCCGTGGCCGTGATGATGCCCTCGAGCCGGCCGTCCCGCGTGACCAGGACCCGCCGCAGACCCGAGGCCTCCATCTTCTCCAGCACGCTGGTCATGCGCTCTTCCGGCCGCACGGTCACGCCATCTTGCGCCGGCGCCATGATCGAGCCGACGGTCCGCACCGGCCACTCCTCCCGCGGCAGCTCCTTGACCTGGTTGATCGTCACGATGCCGACCGGGTACCCGTCGTCCACCACCGGGAACGCCTGGTACCGGCGGCGCATGAAGTAGTCGTCCACCAGCTCCTGCACCGTCAGGTGCGACGGCACCGTCTCCGGGTTGCGCGTCATGGTCTCCGCCGCGCGCACGCCCTCCAGCACCATCCGGATGAGGTGCTGCTCGTAGCTCGTGATCGCGGCGTTGCGCAGGAACCAGCCGATGAAGACCAGCCACAGCCCGCCCAGCACATTCCCCGCGAACGCCTGGAGGATGCCCAGGAACACGAGGACGTAACCCAGCCACTTGCCGCCGTTGGACGCGATGCGCGTGGCCCTGGTCACGTCGCCCGTGATCTTCCAGACGAGCGAGCGGAACAGCCGGCCGCCGTCCAGCGGGAAGCCCGGCAGCAGGTTGAACACGGCGAGGGCGATGTTGAGCATGCCGAGGTAGCCGGCGACGCCCGTCACCGCGACGCTCCAGTCCGCGCGCCTGCCCACCCACCACACCAGCCCGAACAACAGGCCGATCACGATGCTCGAGACCGGCCCCACCACCGCGATGTAGAACTCGTCGCCCGGCTCCTCCGCCTCCAGCCGCGTCCGCGCCATCCCGCCGAAGATGAAGAGCGTGATGCCCTCGACAGGGATGCCCTTGCTCCGCGCGACCACCGAGTGCGACAGCTCGTGGGCGAGCAGCGAGGCGAAGAACAGCAGCGTCCCCGCCACGCCCATCGCGATGTACGTCGCCGCGCCCAGTCCTGGGAAGCTCGTCGGGAATATGCCGAACGAGAAGCTCCAGAGGATCAGGGCGAAGATGATGAACCACGAGAAATCGATGCGGATCTCGAAGCCGAGGACCGAACCGAGCCGGAAGTCGCCCATCTCGCTTTCCCTTTCGCCGGATGCGCGCCCGCCCCGCCCCGCGGCTCACGGCACTGGCACCGGCCCGGTCGCTCGGGCGCCCCGCCCGGCCGCAGCCGGCCTGCGGCGGCGCCACCGCTCACGTCCGGGCAAGCCGCGTTCCAGCCGCCTCCGTAGGGCCGCGGGCCGAGACGCCGCCCTCGGCGCCGTGCCGCTCCTGCCCCTCACTCCTCCCGCAGCGCCAGCCGCGTCCGCGAGCGCGAGCGCACGGCGATCCCATGGAAGTCCATCGCCGGCAGCTCCATCGTGCCGGACAACACGCCATCCTCCTCGCGCGCGACCAGCAGCCGTCGCTCCGGGTCCCACAGCACCGTGCCGTTCGATTCGCCGGTCAGGCGCTGCCGGATCTCGATACCCTGGGTCACGCCGTGCACATCCAGCGTAACGTTGCTGCGCGTGCGGATCACGCGCAGCGTGCGCCCCGCCACCGCCGTGTCCCCCGCCCACGTGGATGTGACCACCGCCTCGAACAGCGAGCTCAGCCCCTCGCTCTCCTCCGCCACCCTCACCGTGTCCACCCACGTCGCGCCCGGCTGGACCACCCGCCCCGGCAGCCGCACGAACAGCGCCCGCGCCATCGACGAGGGGCCGCCCAACACCTCGCGCATCGATGCCGAGAGCTGCGGCGCCTCCACCACCTCCACACGCCCGCGGCCGTCCACGCCCACCACCAGCGGCCCCTCGATCCCGCTCTCGTCCGCAGCGACCCGGCCGTTCGGGCTCACGAACACGCCCTCGAAATCCGTCCAGCGCGCCGTCGCCCGCAGCCGGCCCGCCGCCGACTCGAACGCCAGCTCGACCGTCCCCCGCGCCGCGAGGTCCACCGACGCGACATCCATCTCCATGCGCGTCGTGTCGCTGTACGTGTAAACCGCCGGGTTGACCGCCGGCACCGCGTACGCCAGCGCGCCGTTCCCCGCACGCACACCGCCCCGGGACGCGCAGCCCGCCAGCACGAACGGAACCGCACCCGCCACCAGCAGCAGGCGCCATTTCGTCATTGTGATTCTCCCTTCCCGGCAGCGGACGCGCCCCCACGGCAACGCCGCCCGCCGGGCCACAGGGCCGTCGGCCGCATCATCGCCCGGCCCGCGGGTTGACGCAAGGGTTCGGCGCCGTTCGATGCGCAACGCCGCCCACCCTCGCGCCCCCGCCTCCCCCGCACTATCCTGCCACCGGAACACACGCCACGCTCACGGAGACGCCGCCATGCCCAGCGCCGATCGCATCCGGTCCGCCGCCCCGCGCGCGAACCCCGAGCGCTTCTACCGCTCCTACCTGTGCTCCGGCGTCACCGCCACGTTCGACGTGGGCGGCTACCCGTGGACCTGGGACCTGCGCGCCGACGCCGAGCGCAGCACCCTCGCGCCGCACGTTTCCGCCGCGGGCCCGCTGCTCTCGACCCACGACCACTGGCTCAACCTGCCGGCCGAGCGGCAGTTCATCCACATCCACGACGAGGCGTCCGTCCGAGCCGGCGCCCGCTTCCTTGCCGCGCACGATGCCGACGCGTTCAAGGTCTGGTTCCTGATCGACCGCAACGCGCCGGACACCGCGATCGCGCGCACGCTCATCCGCACAGCCGGCGAGGAGGCCGCGCGGGCAGGGAAGCCGCTGATCGTCCACGCGACGGGGCTGTGGCAGGCCAAGCTCGCCCTCGAGGCCGGCGCGAAACTGCTGGTGCACAGCGTCGAGGACGCCGACGTGGACGACGAGTTCATCCGGCTCGCGCTCCGCAACGGCACCGTGTACACCCCCACGCTCGTGGTGTACCAGGGCTACCAGCAGCTCCGCGCGCGCAGCTTCGACGCCTCGCGTTACGAACTGGCGTGCGTGGATCTGGTGACCCGCGCCAAAGCGTTGCTCACCGACTCGCTGTCCGGCCGCCCGGATGCGGCGACGCTCGCGCGCATGGAAGCGCTCGGCCGCCAGCGCTATCGTCAGATGCTACGCAACGTGAGGCGGCTGCACGACGCCGGCGTGCCCATCGCCGTGGGCACCGATGCCGGCAACCCGCTCACGCTGCACGGGCCGTCGGTCCGGAATTATTGCCTTGCTGCACTCGATTCTGGTGTGCTTGCGTTGTCCGGTAGATTGTAATCATGAACGACTGGACGCTGCCGAGTCTGCTGGACGAGTTCCGCTCTGAGTCCGCGTGCCGGGCCTGGCTCGAGGTGCCTACTGGCCGTGAAGTACGGCTCTGCGGCCACGATCGTGGACGCTGCCTGTTCCAGCCAGGAGTGCAGCGCATGCGGCTACATCGACGCCCGGAACCGGGACGGCGACGTTCGCCGTCTACCGGATCCGGGTTGGTCACGAAGACAGGAGTTCCCCAGGAGGCGGCGCGCCGCTTCTTGGGGCGACATCCCCGGTCGAGACCGGAGAGATCCGGGCCCGAGGGAGGCCGCCGATTCGGGGTGAACCAATGCGTACTTCAAGGATTGGTACGCTTCGGTGACTTCGGTGTTGCCAACAAACTCCGCGCTACTTCACGGTGCAGCAAAGCAATAATCCCCCGTCGGTCTACCTCGAGATGGAAGCGCTGCAGGAGGCAGGGCTCACGCCGCTCGAGGTCCTGACCGCCGCCACGCGCAACGGCGCCCTCGCCATGGGCCGGCTCGACGACTTCGGCACCGTCGAACGAGGCAAGATCGCGGATCTCGTGGTGCTGGATGCGGACCCGACGGCGGACATCCGCAACGTGCGGCGCGTGGCGCTCGTCGTCCGCGGAGGCGAGGTGTGGACGCGGAAGGAGCTCGGGTACGGGGCCGCGACACAGGCGGCCCGTCCGGCTCAGTGATACGCGTGCGAGTACTGGAGCGAGGCGTTCCGCAGGGTCGCTTCCTGGTCGTACACGACGTCCCGGTCCAGGAACACCCGCATGCGGACGTCGGCATCCTGTTCCGTGTCCGGGTTGGTGACGCGGAACAGGATGCGGTACGTCGGCGCGAGAGGGACCGTGCGCTGGTACGGCAGTTCGACCTCCGCCGTGTCGGCCTCGATGATGGAGAGCACGTACTCGGCCGCTTCCTCGTCGAAGACGACGCCCCAGACCTTCGACGTGATCACCACCAGCGGCACAGGGCTCTCGCCCGTCACCTCGAGCGTCGCCTCCTTGGCACGCCTGGGCTCCTCGGGGTCCGAGAGGAGATCACAGGCCGCTGCGAGGGACGTGAAGACGGTCGCTGCAGCGGCTACGGTGAACCCGCGCCAGCCCGCTCGAGTAGACCAACGCATGGGGACCTCCGATCTGCACGGATCCGCCTCGTTCCGGGGCTTTCGCGGAATCTACACCGGTTCCTCCCCGCGCGACACCCGGGGTGTTCCGCCCCCGTTCCTGCGGCCGCGGTTGCTGCACCCCGCCTGCGACGGCCGCGCCGGCGCGCTGCGTGGAGCTCCGCTTTGCAAACGTCCACGACCCTTTCTGACGTAGGGCTGACGTGACCATGTCACAGACGATCATCCAGGTGGATGCGTTCACGGACCGCCCCTTCGCCGGCAACCCGGCGGCCGTGTGCGTGTTGGCCGCGCCGCGCGACGAACGGTGGATGCGCGACGTCGCCCGCGAGATGAACCTCTCCGAGACCGCGTTCCTCGTGAAGCGCGGCGACGGCGCCTACGACCTCCGCTGGTTCACCCCCACCGCCGAGGTGGACCTCTGCGGCCACGCCACCCTCGCCAGCGCCCACGTGCTGTGGGAGGACGGGCACCTCGCGCCGCACGAGACCGCACGCTTCCACACCCGCAGCGGACTGCTCACCGCCACGCGCACGGCGGAGTGGATCGAGCTCGACTTCCCCGCGACGCCGGCCACGCCCGTGGATCCCCCCGCCGGCCTCGCCTCCGCACTCGGCGCCGAGCCGCTCTGGGTCGGTACGAGCCGCTTCGACCTGCTCGTGCTCCTGCGCGACGAACGAACCGTCCGCGGGCTGCGACCGGACATCGCGGCGCTCCGGGCGCTGGACGCGCGCGGCATCATCGTGACCGCCCCCGCTTCCGACGAGCACGCGGCCTACGACTTCGTCTCCCGCTTCTTCGCGCCCGCAGTGGGCGTGGATGAGGACCCCGTCACCGGCTCGGCACACTGTGCGCTGGGACCGTTCTGGGCGGAACGCCTGGGCAAGGAGGAGCTGGTGGGGTACCAGGCCTCTGCGCGCGGCGGGTTCGTCAGGGTGCGGCTGCAGGGCGACCGCGTGCTGCTCGGCGGACGCGCAGTGACCGTGATGCGGGGAGAGCTGCTGGGTTGACGGCTCCGGTCCACGGCCCGAGCGCTTTGCCGCAGTCGGTGTGTCAGTCCGGACGCTGGCGACGCGTCACCAGGTTGATCGCGGCGCACTCGCCCTCCATGCCTGGCGGCCGGGCCCACGGATGGTAGTACTCCATCCTCACGATCCCGGCGCCGATCGCAGGCAGCGTGTCTCCCTTGGGCGGCTTGCCATCCACGAACACCTCGGCGGGGCAGGGCGGGTGCTCTTCCGGCACCTCGAGCTGCAGCACGCGCGCGGTGTCCACCGGGATCGGCATCACCACCACGTCCGGCTGCGACGTGCCCGCGCCGCGCACCACGTGCATGCGCAAGCCGTCCTCGTACACGATCAGGCCCTGCGGCAGCGGGAACAGCCGTGTCTTCCCCGGCCCCACATCGCCCACCCGCCTCACCTCCAGGCAGCCTTCCAGGAACACCACGATCGAGTCCGCTCCGTGATTCACGACCCGGACGAGCCACGGGCGCGGCTCACCCGCGCGCCACAGCATCGGCGGCGGACAGTCCAGTCCCGCGCCGGGCAACCTGGGTGGCGGATTCCGTGAGCAGCCCGCGGCGAGCAGGGCGACAGCGGCAGCGGCGAGGTGGATGGGCGTCCGTCGCACGGCGGCGATCGGTCTCGGGCCTCTGGCGGCTGGCGGGCCCGGCCGCACCGCGGCGGGGGCGGCGGTGCGGCCGGGCCACCCCTGTCTACTAACTCTCTAGTATTATCGCCCCGCCGCCGTCGAGCCGGAAGAGACGAGCCCCCGTGCGACCTAACCCCGCAACAGCCTCACACGACCCGAGCCCGTGTCGATCTCGATGCGGCCGTTCCCATCGCCAATGGTGCCGCGCACCCGGTTGCGCTGCACCTCCCGGACCTGAACCGGCACGTCCAGCGTGATGCCGCCAGAGCCCGTCTCGATCACGATCTCCGCGCCCAGCGATTCAGGCACGGTGAGCGTGACGCTCCCCGAGCCGGTATCGATCTCCACGTCGTCCACATCGGACAACAGCCCCAAGTGCACCGAGCCGCTGCCGGTGTCCACCTCGATGCGGCGGGCGCTCACCTCGGACAGACTCACCGACCCGGAGCCGGTGTCGACCTCCAGCTCGTCCACCTCGATCCCGCGCGCTTCGACGCGGCCCGAGCCCGTGTCCATGACGAGCCGCCGGCCGCGCACATCCCCAGCGCGAATGCTCCCCGACCCGGTGTCCAGGATCACCTCTCCTTCCGCGCCACGCAGTTCGATGCCGCCGGAGCCGGTGTCGAGCCGCAGCCAGCCGCGCGTGCCGCTCGCTTCGATGGACGCGGCCACGACGTCCACGAGCAACTCGCCCTCGACGTTGGAGACCGTCGCGTGGCCGGCACCGAGGAACACCGCGATGCGCTGCCCCCGCGGCACCAGCACCCGCATGTCCGCGTACGCTTCCAGGCCGCCGCCCGCGCCGGAGATGCGGACCTGTTCGCCGCGGTCGCGCGCGAACGCCAGGGCGTCTCCACGCCGGTCCCGTGCGCCGGGCATGTCGATCCGGCCGAACGTGCCGTCCGCGCGCACACGCACGTTCGTGCGACCCCCTCCGCTCATGCGGGGGTAGACGACGCGGTCGTTCGGGTAGATCACCCGCAACGACTGCCAGCCGCCGATGTCGCCGATGTCCACCTCGAGTCGCCCGGCGTCCGCCCCGCCGCGCGTCAGCTCTACCACGACCTCGGAGCCGCTGCCGCCTTCGATGCGCACCTCTCCGGCGAGGTTGTACACGGCGACGTTGGCGCCGGCGAGGGCGTAGCGTTCGGTCTGCTGGGCCGCGGCCGGAGCGGCTACGGCTGCGGCGAGGATGGCGGCGATGGAAAGGCGGGCGCCCGGCAGAAGCGCGTGCATGGCATGGCCTCCTGAAAAACCAGGTCGGTCTGGTGTCCGTTGCTGCTCTACGCCCCCGGCGGCACCGCCGGTTTCGCACCCGTTGCCCGGCGGGGACAGGGCGTGGGCGGGGACGGGGGCGGCGCTGTCTTCCGCGCGTCTTGGATGGCCGATCGCCCTGGAAGGTTGGAAACGCCCGCCGGCCGGGATCCACGCCGGCCTCAACCCAGCCGCTCGGCCACGCGCCGGAAGGTGGCCGCCGCGTCGTCGTCCAGCACGTGGCGCCGCTGCTCGATGCGCCGCACGCCGCCGACCCATACGTCCGAGACCACACTGGCGGGCGCGCACAGCGCGAGGAGCGAGGCCAGCGAGTCGTCGGTCCACCCGGCGAGCGCAGGGTGCTCGAGATCAATGGCGACGATGTCCGCGAGCGCGCCGGGCGCGAGTCGGCCCGCATCGATGCGCAGCGCCCGCGCGCCGCTCTCCGTGGCCAGCTCGAACAGCAGCGGCGCCACCTCCAGCCGCCCGTCCTTTCCGGGCACCGCGAGCACCACGCGCCGGAGCCGTCGCAGGCGTTCGTGGTACTCCACGAGGCGCATCTCTTCGAACGGGTCGATGACCGTGTGGCTGTCGGTGCCGAGCGCGACATGCGCGCCGGCCCCGAGCAGCTCGGCGCCGGGCAGGAAGCCGTCACCCAGGTCGCGCTCCGTCGTCGGACACGCGCACACGGTCGCTCCTGCATCGCCGAGCAGTGCGATCTCGTCAGCGGCTAGGTGCGTCGCATGGATGGCGGTGAGGCCGTCGTCCACGACGCCTTCCTCCGCCAGCAACTCGACGGGCCGCAATCCATACGCCGCCCGGCACGCCTCGACCTCCGCCGGCTGCTCGGCGACGTGGATGTGGAACGGCGCGCCGCGCTCGGCCGCCCAGCGCCGCAGCGGCGCGAGCCACCCGCGCGGCACCGCCCGCACGCTGTGCGGCGCCACGCCCACCGTGACCAGTGGATGGCCGCTGGAGTGGTCCGCGTAGCGCTGCGCGAGCTGTTCCGTTTCCGCGAGGAACGCGTCCAGGTCCGGCGTCGCGAAGCGGCGCTGCTGCGGCTCGAGCGGTCGGCCGATCCCACCCGCCGCGTAGCACGTCTTCAGCAGCACGATGCGGATGCCGACGTCTTCCGCCGCAGCGATCACGCGCAGCGCCAGCTCGTTGGGGTCCGCGTACGCCTCGCCCGCCGGGTCGCGGTGCAGGTAGTGGAACTCGCCGACGCTCGTGAACCCCGCGCGCAGCATCTCGAGAAAGCAGAAACGCGACGCGTGGTAGACGTCTTCCGGCGAGAGAGCGAGCGCCGCGCCGTACATCGCCTCGCGCCAGCTCCAGAAGTCCGCCTGCGGCTCTGCCGCTGACCGCCACTGTGTGCGCCCGCGGATCAGCCGCTGGAACGCGTGCGAGTGCGCGTTGACGAAGCCGGGGACCAGCGCACGGCCCGGGAGCGTCTCGACGACGTCGCCCCGCTCGCGCGCGGCGCGCTCCAGCTCCCGCGCATCGCCCACGCGCCCGATGCGACCGGTTGCAGCCTCGATCTCGATGCCGAGGCCGCGGCGGAAGGCGCCGCCGTTGTAGACCAGGTCGGGGAGCAGGACGGGCATGGCTTGCAATATACGCGGCGCGGGCCGTGTTCGCCGATGATTGGGGACGGCGCCGCGGATGACGCCGGGCGAGGGGGGCGCGGGCGCCCGGAGGGGGCGCACCGGGCTGGGCCCGAGCGAGAGCGACGGCAGGGGGCCCTGGCACGGGGCGGGGGTTGGACGCCGGTGGGTCCGGGGGCTGACGACGGCCGCGCGGCCGCCCCGGTGCCAGCCTGAGCCCGCGGCTTTGTACTACTCGCATTGATACGAGATCGTCTCCGCGTAATCGTTTCAATGTCGCTGATACGACCCCGGGCCCCGACCGGCTCGGGGCGCAGACCCGGGAGCACGACACGTTCGGCTCAAGAAGGCCCAGGCAAGACAGCACGTTCCCGTTCACCGACCGGGTCCGCAGGGTCCTCGCCATGGCACGGCAGGAGGCGATCCGCCTCCAGCACGACCGCGTCGGCGCGGAGCACGCGCTCCTCGCGCTGATCCGCGACGGCGGAGGCATGGCCGTGACCGTGCTTGCGAACCTGCACGTCGATCCCCAGCAGGTGGGCAGGAGGGTGGCGGAGCTCGCGCCTCCGGGAAAGGGGACGGCGGTGCAGGGCGAGTCGCCGTATACGCGGGAGGCGAAGAACGCCATCGAGACCGCGATGGCCGCAGCGCGCGAGCTCGAGCACTCCTGCTCGGGTCCCGAGCACCTGCTGCTTGGCGTGGCAGCAGCGGGCGGCCTCGCTGCCAAGGTGCTGGGCGAGTTCGGTGCGACGCCGGATGTCCTGAAGGCCGCCCTGGCCGCCGGTGGCGAAGCGCCGCGCGGTTCGGGAAGAGGCAGCGCAGGATGCCGCGGCGCCGCGCTTCCGCATCCGCATCGACGACGCCGCGCCGGTCTCGATTTACGAGCAGATCATCGGTCAGATCCAGGAAGCGGTGGCGACGGGGCAACTCCGCCCGGGCGACCGGCTGCCGACGGTCCGCCGTCTCGCGGATGAGCTGGACATCGCGCCGGGCACGGTCGCGCTCGCGTACGGCGAGCTGGAGCGGCTGGGCATCTTGGTCACCGAGGTCGCGCGGGATCGCCGCGGGTTCGCGGCGAAGCCCCATACTCGCCCCGACGCGGCGCGGCGCCATGGAAGTTGGCCGCGCCGGGCGCGGCAAAGTTCCCCGGCCGTCGCGGCCCGCCTCCCCGTCGTGGATCTTCGCCGCGCCGGGCGCGGCGAAGATCCAACGTGAGGGGGTCGAGCTTCACGAGCAGGGAAGTTTGCCGCGCCGGGCAGCCGAACTTCGCTCCCGAGAGGCGGATCAACAGGATGCCCGCCGTGCCCTCGCGCCTCCCGCCGCAGCCAGGCTGGTGCCGGCGATGCGCACCGCCCCCGGGGAGCGCGGACGAAACCCGACAACGCATCGAGCCCCCGGATGGCGGGCCCTGCGCCCGTCCCTACCCCTCCTGCATCGGCAGCCGGATCCCGTGCTTCCTCGCGGTCTCCAGCGCCTCCTCGTAGCCCGCGTCCGCGTGGCGCGCGACGCCGAGCCCCGGGTCGTTGGTCAGCACGCGTTCGATCCGCTCACGCATCTCGGGCGTGCCGTCCGCTACCACCACCTGCCCCGCGTGCAGCGCGTTGCCGATGCCCACGCCCCCGCCGTGGTGGAACGAGACCCAGCTCGCGCCGGACGCGGTGTTGAGCAGCGCGTTGAGCACGGGCCAGTCCGCGATCGCGTCGCTGCCGTCCTTCATGCCCTCCGTCTCGCGGTACGGCGACGCCACCGAACCCGTGTCGAGGTGGTCACGGCCGATCACGATGGGCGCAGACACCTCGCCTTTCGCGACCAGGTCGTTCAGCGCGACGCCGAAGCGGGCACGCTCGCCCTGCCCCAACCAGCAGATGCGCGCGGGCAGCCCCTGGAACCGCACCCGCTCCCGCGCCAACCGGATCCAGCGGGTGAGGTGCTCGTCATCCGGGAACAGCTCGAGGACGAGCTCGTCGGTGCGGTACAGGTCCTTCGGGTCTCCGGACAGCGCGACCCAGCGGAACGGGCCCTTGCCCTCGCAGAACAGCGGACGGATGTACGCGGGGACGAAGCCGGGGTACGCGAACGCGTCCGCGAAGCCGGCGTCCTTCGCCTGGCCGCGGAGGTTGTTGCCGTAGTCGAACGTGACCGCGCCGCGTCGCATCATCTCCACCATCGCCTCGCAGTGCACGCGCATGGACTCCATGGAGCGGCGCAGGTACTCGTCCGGGTCGCGCACGCGTAGCTCATCCGCCTCTTCGAGGGAGAGGCCGGCCGGGTAGTAGCCGTTGAGCGCGTCGTGCGCTGCGGTCTGATCGGTGAGCACGTCCGGCGTGATCCCGCGGCGCACCAGCTCCGGCAGCACTTCCGCGCAGTTGCCGACGAGTCCCACGGACAGCGCCTCGCCCCTGTCCCGTGCGCCGAGCACCCACTCCAGCGCCTCGTCCAGGTCGTAGGTCATGCGGTCGCAGTAGCCCGTCGCGATCCGGCGCTCGATGCGGCGCGGGTTCACTTCCACGACGAGGATCGCGCCCTCGTTCATCGTCGCAGCCAGTGGCTGCGCGCCGCCCATGCCGCCCATCCCGCCGGTCAGCACCCAACGCCCCTTGAGCGTGCCGCCGAAGTGCTTGCGGGCCACCGCGCCGAACGTCTCGTAGGTGCCCTGGAGGATGCCCTGCGTGCCGATGTAGATCCACGACCCCGCGGTCATCTGGCCGTACATGATCAGGCCCTGCCGCTCGAGCTCGCGGAACACCTCATACGTCGCCCAGCGCGGCACCAGGTTCGAGTTGGCGATCAGCACACGCGGCGCCCAGGGGTGCGTGCGGAACACGGCCACGGGCTTGCCGGACTGCACGAGCAGCGTCTCGTCGTTCTCCAGCTCGCGCAGCGTTCGGACGATCGCATCGAACGCCTCCCAGCTCCGCGCCGCGCGCCCCGTGCCGCCGTAGACGACCAGGTCCTCCGGCCGCTCCGCGACCTCGGGGTCGAGGTTGTTCATCAGCATCCGGAGCGCGGCCTCCTGCGCCCAGCCCTTGCAGGTGCGCTCCGAGCCGCGCGGCGCGCGCACCACACGGGCACCGGTGATCGCCATGCTCGCCCTCCAGTCGGTGGGGTCGTGTTGATCCCCGAACTCGTGACCGGGATCGTGATCGTACGCGTGCTGGTCGCTCGTTGGTCGCTCTCTGTTGGTCGCCCTTCGCCCTCGGTCGTCTCTCCGTCGCGCACGGGTACGCGTGTGTGTTCTTCACGCCTCCGCGTACAAACGTCTGGCTCCGCGGCGGGGGCTGGCTCCTCTGCGCGCTCCTCTGAGCGGCCTGTCCCGCGACCGCGCCGCCCCCGCCGACGCTGCCGGTACCGCGCCACCTTCGCCCGCGTGCCGCCCCTCCGTGGAGCACGAGCGTCGGCCGCCGTTGCGACCGCGGTGCCGCGCCCGCGAGCCCACGGTCTCCGTGAATCCGGTGCAGCGCCGGGTCACGGGCGGGATCGCCCCGCCGCAGGCAGTATAGGCGCCCCGCCGCGGCCGGGACAGCCCGCCGCTGCGCGTTGGACCCTGCGGGTTTTCAACGCGGATCGGGTGCGACGCGGGACCGAGCAGCCCGCACGGCAGGAGGGCGGCTCTCGGGGCAGAGAAGGTCGCCGTGCCTACGCCGCCGGGGTGCGCGAGAGGCGGCGACGAGCGAATTGGAGTGGTGGATCGGCCGGTTGGAGTGTGGGATCCCGGGCGGGGCGTCACTCGGCCCGTCCGGGCTCGGCTCGCAGCGAGGCGCGGGAGCCGCGACGGGTGAGGCTGTGCATCGCCTCTTCGGGGAGGAGTCCGGGCTCGGCTCGCAGCGAGGCGCGGAGGCTGTGACGGCGCCGCCCGTCACGCCTGCTGCGGCACGGTCGCCCGCGCGCCGGCGCGGCGCTTCTGCCGGGCGGCCTCCAGGATCGCCTCCACCAGCGGCCCGGGGCCGAAGCGCACGGGGTCCGTGGCGGGCAGCCCCGTCTCCTCGGTGGCGCGTTGGATGGCACGCCTCGCCTCGTCTTCGGGCAGATCGCTGGTCTTGAGGGAGATGCCGATGACCCGCGCGGGCCGCAGCGGGTCGACCGCCGCTTCGTTCATCCTCACCGCCTCGGCGAGGGTGGGCATGCGGACGAAGTCGTAGACGCCGTCGCTGCGGATGCGTTGACGCGTCGGCTCGTGGCACAGGATCATGGCGTCCGGCATCGTGCCGTGCAGGAGGCCCAGCGTCACGCCGGAGTAGGCCGGGCGGACCAGCGAGCCCTGGCCCTCGACCAGCACGATCCCGTCCGGCCCCGCGCGCCGCGCGCCCTCCAGGACGAGCCGCTCGGCGGCGCCCGCGATGAAGTCCGCGATGACGGCGTCCACCGCGATCCCCCAGCCCTCGATCAGGATGCCGGTCTGGCCGGTCGGCGCGAACGCGACCCGAGCGCCCGCCTGCTCGAGCCCCCGCCGGATCTCGAGCGCGGCCGTCATCTTCCCGATGTTGCAGTCCGTGCCGACGGTCAGGACCGTGAACGCCTCCACCTCCCGCGCGCGACCCGTGGAGACCGGGAGGTCCGTGGGCGGGCGGCGGAGGTCCACGATCGCCACGCCAGCGCGCTCGGCCGCCCCGCGGATGGCGGGGACGTCCGCGAGGAAGTCGTGGAGCCCGGACACGAGGTCGAGGCCGAGGTCCGCCGCGCGCGCCACCACGTCCACCCACTCCTGCGGGAGACGGCCACCCCGCGGCGCGACGCCGATCAGCAGCGCCGTCGGACGCCGGACGGCAGCCGCGAGCCCCTCCTTCAGCGAGGCCACGATCGGGCTGTCGCCCCCGAAGCCCAGCACCTCGCCGACGGTGCGACCGGCCTGGGTCGAATCCACGACCGCGACCACGCGCTCCGGGAAGTAGCGGATCGCCGACGACGCCGTCTTCGCACCGTGCAGGCTGAACGCTCCCTCCGCCAGGATCAGGTACACCGCACGCGAGAGGTCCACTCTGCCTCCTCGCGTTCGTCGGGCGCCGCCCACCGCCTCCGCCGGCCGCACGCCCACGGCCCGCGGGCGCCGGACGTGCACAGCCCGTAGATATCGAAAAAACCGCGGCCACTCGACGGTCGAGAGGCCGCGGTCAGGGTTCGCCCCGTGGATCACCCACCGTACGACCCGCCTCGCCGCCATCACCTCCAGGGTCGGATGATGGGGGTGGTGGACAGCGCGGTGTTCGGTACGGGTCTCACGAGCGACGAGCCCAGCCGCGAAGGGTTCTCCGCGAAGAAATCGTCTTCGACCATACCGGTCCCGTACCCCGCCGTCAAAGCGCGGCACCGCGGATCACCGGCGCCGCGGGAGGCCGCGGCCGGGGGCCCTCGCCCGCCGCGGCCGGGCCGGTGGGGCTCCCGCCCGGGGCCCGGACGGGGTCCTGCCGCCCGTGGGTGGCGCCGTCCTTGCTCCACGGCCGGCGCGGGCCCGACGGCCGACGCCGACCGGACTGCCGACCCGAGCCGGCCTGCCGACGCGAACCCCGACGGCCGACGCGGACCCCCACGGCCGACACGGACCGGGCTGCCGACGGGAACCCGACTGTCGGGGCTGCGACGCCGCGCCGCCCCGCCCGCCCGCGGCATCCGGTACGCGCGGCGAGGTGACCGCTGGAGGGCTACCCGCCGCACGCCGCGCACCCGCCAGGCCGCGCCCCGGGGCCGGTCGCCGGGGGGCTCGACCTGGCCGCCGCCCGCCCGCGGGGGCACGTCCGGGCGGTCCTCGGGCGGGTGCGCCCCGCTCCCACCGCCGGGTCCCGGGACGCGTTCGCCCTGCCGGGTGGGCAGCCGTTTCCGCAAGACTGCCATTCCGGCGGTTCTTTCGCTATATTTCAACACCTATTGAAAAAGTCGGAACTCCTTGAAACACAAGGGGATTCCAGGTTATGAGAGGGCGTGGCAAGCAACCTGCTTCGCAGGGCCACGCCCGGCGGCGGGTCGTCTCGGCGACGCGCCGGGATGGCGCGCCGCTGATTTCTTCTCAGAGATGCAAGGGAGTTCGCGATGTCCGAGCGACTGACCCTTCCCGTGCTGCCGTTGCGGGAAACGGTGATCTTCCCCGGTGTGGCGGTGCCGATCAGCGCCGGCCGGCCAGGGACGATCGAGGCCATCCAGAAGGCGCTGGAAGGGAACCACGACATGTTCGCGGTCTGCCAGCGCGAGAACGTGGACGAGGTGAAGCCGGACGTGCTGCACCAGGTCGGCACCATCGTACGCCTGGTACAGGTCCAGCGGACGCGCGGCGGCGTGCAGCTCCTGATCCAGGGTCAGGCTCGTGCGTTGGCTCTGTCGTACGCGCCGGCCGGCCAGGCGATGCTCGAGGCCGTGGTCCGGCCGCTGGTCGAACAGCAGCCGCTGGATGACAAGAACGAGGCCTTCGTCGCCCTCGACCGCGAGCTGCGGGATCGGGCGGCGGAGCTGGGTCGGCGCCGCGGGATTCCGCCGGACGCCCTGGCACAGCTCGTCCAGGGCGTGGAGTCGTCCGGCGCGTTCGCAGACCTGGTGGCGTTCTACCTCGATGTTCCGGCGCAGCAGAAGCAGGTGTTCCTCGAGATGACGGACATCGAGGAGCGCATGCGCAAGGTCCTGGTCGCCGTCGAGCGCGAGCTGCTCCGGCTGGAGATGCAGGAGGAGATCCAGCAGCGGGTGCAGGAGGAGCTCGGCGAGAAGCAGCGCGAGATGGTGCTGCGCGAGCAGATGAAGCAGATCCAGAAGGAGCTGGGCGAGGACGACCAGGCCAGCGAACTGGAGGAGCTGCGCCAGCGCCTGGAGGCGCTGGAGCTGCCGGAGGAGGCCCGCAAGGAGGTGGAGCGCGAGTTCCACCGCCTCGAGCGGACGCATCCGCAGTCGGCCGAGTACCAGGTCCTGCGCAGCTACCTGGACTGGATCTGCGAGCTGCCGTGGAACACCCGGACCGAGGACCGGATCGACCTCGCCGAGGCGGAGCAGGTCCTGGAGGAGGACCACTACGGCCTGGAGGACGTGAAGGACCGGGTCCTGGAGTTCCTGGCCGTGCGGAAGCTCCAGATGGAGAAGGCCGCGGCCGAGGCCGCGGCGGCTGCCGCTTCGCCGGGCTCCGAGGCCGGGGCTCCGGGCTCCGGGGCTACGCCTCTGGGCTCGGAGGAGCAGGAGGCCGGCACACCGGAACCCGCTGCGGCGCAGCCCGCCGCAGCCGAGGCGGAAGCCGGCGCCCCCGAGGCGCAGGCCCCGTCCAGTGCAGCGGAGCCCGGTGCCCAGGCGGGTGCGGAGCCGAGCGCCGAGGCCGGCGCGGAGCCCGGCGGCGGCGAAGCCGCTTCTGAGCCCGGCACGGCCGAAGGGCGCGCGGAGGCCGGCGAGGCCGCGGCGGAGCCCGGCGAAGCCGGCAAGGCGGCCGCTCGCAGCCGCGCCGTCGGCCGCGGGCCGATCCTGCTGTTCGTGGGTCCGCCGGGCGTGGGCAAGACGTCCATCGCCAAGTCCATCGCCCGGGCGCTCGGCCGCAAGTACGTGCGCATCGCCCTGGGCGGCGTGCGTGACGAGGCGGACATCCGCGGGCACCGCCGGACGTACGTCGGCGCGATGCCGGGCCGGATCATCCAGGGTCTCCGCCAGGCGGGCACGAAGAACCCCGTGTTCCTGCTGGACGAGGTGGACAAGCTGGGCGTGAGCCTGCAGGGCGACCCGGCGGCGGCGCTGCTCGAGGTGCTGGACCCGGCGCAGAACCACGCGTTCGTGGACCACTACCTGGGCATCCCGTTCGACCTCTCGGAGGTCCTGTTCATCGCCACGGCGAACTGGCGCGACCAGATCCCTGCTCCGCTGCTCGACCGGATGGAGATGGTCGAGTTCTCGGGTTATACCGAGCAGGAGAAGCTGGAGATCGCCAAGCGTTACCTGTTGCCGCGGCAGCGGGAGGAGAGCGGCCTCTCCGAGGAACAGCTCCAGGTGACGGATGCGGCGATCGAGCGCGTGATCAGCTCGTACACCCGTGAGGCGGGCGTGCGTCAGCTCGAGCGTGAGCTCGGCCGGCTGGCGCGCAAGGCGGCGCGCAAGATCGCGGCGGGCGAGACCGACCGGGTTGTGATCGACGCGGCGGACGTGCAGCCGCTGATCGGGCGGCCGCGGGTGCACCCGGAGCGCGCCGCGGTGGAGGACGCCGTCGGCGTCGCCACGGGGATGTACTACACGCCCATGGGCGGCGACATCATGTTCGTCGAGGCGAGCGTCTCGCCGGGCAAGGACGCGCTGATCCTCACGGGTCAGCTCGGCGACGTCATGAAGGAGAGCGCGCGGGCCGCGTTGACGTACGCGCGCACGCACCACGACGCGCTGGGCATCCCGGAGGAGAAGCTCAAGGACGTGGAGATCCACATCCACGTGCCCGCGGGCGCGGTGCCGAAGGACGGCCCGTCCGCCGGTGTGACCATGGCCACGGCGCTGGTCTCGGCGCTGTCCGGCCGCCCCGTGCGCCACGACATCGCCATGACGGGCGAGGTCACGCTGACCGGGCGTGTGCTGCCGATCGGCGGCGTGAAGGAGAAGGTCCTGGGCGCGTACCGCGCGGGCATCCGCAACGTGATCCTGCCGCGGGACAACGAGCCCGACCTGGAGGACCTGCCGGAGGAGGTGCGGAACGAGATGCAGTTCCACCTCGTCTCCTCGCTGGGCGAGGTCCTGGCGCTCTCGCTGCGCGGCGCGAGCCTGCACGAGGGCAGCCTGATCTTCCCCGAGGCGGGCGTGCCGACGCCGGCGGGCCGCTTCCCCGCGGCCGGTCCGCTCCTGAACCGCGGTCAGGACGCGGCGGAGGAGGCGCACGGCGAGGCGCTGCGGAGCGGCGTCGGCCGCTGACGCGTCCGCGCAGGACGAGCGAGCCCCGGTGGCCGTGATGGCCGCCGGGGCTCCGTTCATCTCCGATCTCCGCTGGCCCCGCACCGTTTCCGTGCCGCTGCCTCAGCGAGCCGGCGGCCGTACACGGCCGCCGACCTACCGCGTCGTCGTCCGCCCGGTCGGCGCGAAGATCTCGCCGGAGTAGAAGCGCGAGTCCGCGGAGGCGAGGAAGACGTACGTGGGCGCGATCTCGGCGGGCTGCGCCGGCCGCTGCCACAGCGTGTCCGCCCCGAACTCGGCGACGTGCTCGGCGCTGAAGGTGGACGGGATCAACGGCGTCCAGACCGGCCCGGGCGCCACGCAGTTCACGCGGATCCCACGGTGCGCCACGGCCTGGGCCAGCGACTTGGTGAACACGTGGATCGCGCCCTTGGACGCTGCGTAGTCAATGAGGCCGGCGTGGCCCTCCAGCCCCGTGACCGACCCGGTGTTGATGATCACGCCGCCCTCGCCCATGTGCTCCAGCGCGAACTGCGCCATCCAGATGTACGCGAAGACGTTCGTGCGGAACGTCTGCTCGAGCTGCTCGGGCGTGAGGTCCGCGATGTCCCGGGTCTCCCACTGGAACGCGGCGTTGTTGACCAGGATGTCCAGCCGGCCGAACTCCGCGGCCGTGCGCTCGACGACGTCGCGACAGTGCTCGCGGTCGCGGAGGTCGCCGTCGAACGCGAGCGCGCGGCGACCGGCCTCGCGGATCCAGCGCACGGTCTCGCGCGCGTCGTCGTGCTCGTTGTAGTAGGCGATCGCCACGTCGGCCCCCTCGCGGGCGAACGCGATGGCGACGGCGCGACCGATGCCGCTGTCGCCGCCGGTGATCAGGGCAGCGCGACCCTCGAGCTTGCCCGCACCCCGGTAGCTCTCTTCACCGTGATCCGCCGGCGGCCGCAGCTCGGACTCCGTGCCCGGCCACTGTTGCTGCTGCCCTCCCGGCCCGCCGCGCGCCCGCTCCTCCGCCAGCGGGTTCACGCTCACGTCCAGGCCGTGCCTGCGCTCCTGGGTCACGACGACCTCCCTCCAGCGGTCTGGCCTCGTCTGCGTCTGCGCACATCTCCAGTGCACCGCCCGTGCCCGCCGGAACCCGGAGCGGCGTGGCCGGTACTCCGCAACGCGGAACCAGCGACCCAACAGGAGGATCTGTGGCGCCGCTCTCCATCACACGCGCCGGCGTGGCCGGCACCGTGCTCGCGCTGGTCGTCGCGCTGGTGTGCGTGCGACTCGGCATCTGGCAGCTCGATCGGCTCGAACAACGCAGACAGTCCAACGCCGCGATCGCCGAGCGGCTGAGCGGCGCGACGGTCACGCTGCGGGACATGCCCCAGGACACCGTCGGCCTGCTGTACCGGACCGTCGAGGTCGAGGGGCGGTACGACATCGCGCGCAGCATCGTCCTGCGCGGCCGGGCGCACGAGGGCATGCCTGGCGTCCACGTCTTCACGCCGCTGCGGCTGCCCAACGGGAGCGCGATCCTGGTCAACCGCGGCTGGGTCCCCTCGCCGGACGCCGCGACCATTGACCTGGACGCGCTGCCGCCGCCCGCCTCCGATCGGGTGCGCGGGATCGCCCTGCCGTTCCACGCAGACGGCGTGGCGGTCGTGGATCGGAACGACTTCCGCGTGACCTGGACGATCCTGGACCTCGCCGCGCTGCGCCAGCAGTTCCCCTACCCGCTGGCGAGCTTCTTCGTGCAGGCGCTGCCCACGGACGCCGGCGCCGGCACGCTGCCGCGGCCGCTCCCGCCGCCGGAGCTGGATGACGGCCCGCACCTCGGCTACGCCATCCAGTGGTTCGCGTTCGCCACCATCGCGGTCGTGGGCTGGGCCTCTCTCGTGCTGCGGCGCTCCGCGCAGCGATCGCGCCCGTGAACGCGCCCAGCTCGGCGGCGTGGCCGGCCGCGCGCGCACGGGCACACGCGGGCAGCTCCGTGTGGTCCACCGCCGGATCGGTGGCCGGGCCTACCAGACCGAGATGCTCGAGAGGTTCAGGTTGTTCTCCAGCCGCAGCTCGACGCGCTGCCCGCGCTCCACGATGACGGGCGGGAACACGTAGGGCCTGCCGCCGATCGGGTCCACAACGAGCTGCACGTTCGAGGCGGCCGTGATCACGGAGGACGGCAGGACGAACCGCTCGCGGCCCATGCTCGGGACCATCCCCAGCCGGGTGCGCGACCCGTTGCGCACCGCGTAGACGACAATGTCCGCCCAGTTGTAGTTCTCGACCTCGACCACGACCTCACGCGCGGCTGCGGGCAGACCATCCTTCTCGAGGTCCAGCCCTGCGCCCGCACACGCGGCCACCACGCAAGCCGCCAGAACGATCAGCAGCCCCTGGATCCCTTGCCTCGACCACACCGACTCCATTGCTGCTCCTTCGCCGACCCATGCCACGAGAAGCGAAGGGCGCCCGCGCGTACGCGCGGGCGCCCTTCGCGGGGTGATGACGCTCCGTTCCCCGGGGCCGTGGGTCCGACAAGAATTGTGCCGGCGGCGTCGTCGGCCCGGTTCGACGATCCTGCGCCGGGGTCGGGCCGGGAGCGGATCGGGTGCACGCGGAGGAGACGGCTCGGGTCGCTTCCACGGACGGGGAGAGCGCGAGGACGCGGGGCCGGGAGCGCACGAGAACGCGCTCCCCGTCACCAGCTCCCGCGCTCCCCCATGCTCTCGATCACCCGAGCCAGGCGTTCCGCCGCGTTGCGCCAGTTCGTCTCCACCGCGAGCTGTGCGGCGCGCCCGTCGCCGGCCTCGATGCCGGCGATGATCGCGGCATGCTCGGCGACCGAGGTCTGGATCTCGTCCATGAGCGCGCTGATGTAGAGGCGCTCGTAGCGCTCGGCCTGCGGCTTGATCGCGTCGTGCAGGGCGAGGAGGCGCGGGCCGGCAGCGGCCTCGACGTACATCCGGTGGAAGCCGAAATCCAGATCGAACACCCGGTTCTCGTCGGACCGCGGCGAGGACGCGGCCTCCGCCAGCTCGGCGTTGCAACGCTTGAGCGCATCCACCAGCAACATCCGGGGTCCCTTGGGCAACTCCGCGGCGAGCCGCCCGGCCAACGACTCCATCGCAGCCACAATGTGGAACAGCTCCCGGGCATCCTCCTTCGTGAGCGGCGCCACGGTCGGCCGCGACTGACGCCCGCCCCCCGAAACCACGATGTAGCCTTCCTGCTGGAGCCGCTGGAGCGCGCTCCGCACCGGCGTGCGGCTCACGCCGAGCCGCATCGCGATCTCCGTTTCGATGATCCGCGTTCCGGGTGCCAGCCGACCGCGCACGATCAGTTCGCGGAGCTGCTGATACGCCCGGTTGACACGCTCGCCCCTGGGCACGACGCCCAGGGCCGTGTCGTTCGTCCCGCGGCTGGAACGCATGGCGAGTCCGGATGATGGGTGAAGGTTCCGGGAAGCGCGGACACCGCGAGGCACGTCGAGGGGGCGCGCCACGGAGCCGGCTAGCGATGCGGACGGGTGGAGTCGCGCCACGGGGCCGCCGCCAGGGCGGGACCCGCGGCGGCCCCGCTGTCGATCGCCATGCCGAACTTAGTCTCTTCCTCGGACATAGGGCAAGGGCGTTGCCCCCGCCGTCGGCGCGAGGTCCGGCAAGGCACAGAGCGTGACGCGAGCCCCGTGGCTCCACGATCGCCGAACGGGCGTGAGCCGGCCGCGCCTCGCCCCACGGACGGACGACACGCGGCCGGCGGCGCGGAGCAGGCCCGGCGCGGATCCGGAAGCAGAGGCCCGCGGCGCGGGGGCTTGACACCCGTCCGCCGCAGCCGTCTCATGGATCCTGCATGGCCGTCACGAGCGCTTTCGCACTCGCAGCCCACGCCGTAGCGCTCCTCGCCTTCCGCGGAGAGAACGGCGCGACGAGCGCGCTGATCGCAGCGAGCGCCAGCACGCATCCGGCGCGCGTGCGGCGCGTGCTGGGCATGCTGGTCCGCGCAGGGATCGTGAGCGGGCGGGAAGGTGCGGGGGGCGGCTACGTGCTGGCCAGGTCGCCGGACGAGATCACGCTGGCGGAGGTGTTCGATGCCACCCGGGGCGAGGGCTCGCTGCTGCCGCTGCATCCGCGGCCGCCGAACGAGAAGTGCCCGATCGGCGCCGGGATCACCGCGACGCTGGTCGCCGTGGATGAGGCCATGGACGAGGCGTTGCGCACCGTGCTGGCGGCCCGCACGGTGAGCTGGCTGACCCGTCAGGCGTTGGCCGCGGCGATGCGCGGGACGGACGGGGAGGCGCCTGCCCTCACGAACGTCGTCAGCAAGGATTGACGAGCGACCACCGTGACCACTGCCACGCCGCTCCCGCCCGCCACGCGCCTCGGCCACGTGCGCCTGCGCGTCCGCGACCTCGACAACGTGCTGGACTTCTACCAGCGCGTCCTCGGGCTCCGCATCATCGAACGCGACGGCGACGTCGCCTCGCTCTCGGCGTCCGGTGCGGCGCCTCCGCTGCTGGTCCTCGAGGGCCGGCCCGGCGCTCCTCCCCGGCCGTTCCGGTCCACGGGGCTGTACCACTTCGCCATCCTGTTGCCGGACCGGCGCGCGCTGGCGCAGGCGTTGCTCCGGCTGGCGCGGCGGCGCTGGCCGCTCCAGGGCGCGTCCGACCACCTCGTCAGCGAAGCGCTGTACCTGGCCGACCCCGAAGGGAACGGCATCGAGCTGTACGCGGATCGGCCGCGCGAGTCGTGGCCGATCCGGCCCGACGGCGAGATCGCCATGGCCACCGAGCCGCTCGACCTCGACGGGCTGCTGCGGGAGGCCGGCCCCGACGAGGGTGACGACGCACCACTGCACCCCGGCGCCGTCGTCGGCCACATCCACCTCAACGTCTCGGACCTCGCTGCCTCGGAGGCGTTTTATCACGGGGTGCTCGGCTTCGACGTCACCACCCGTTCCTACCCCGGCGCGCTGTTCCTCGCCGCCGGCGGCTACCACCACCACATCGGCACCAACATCTGGGCGGGCCGCGGCGCACCCCGCCCGCCCGAGGGCGCAGCAGGGCTGGTCCACTTCGAGGTCGTCATCCCCGATGACGCCGCGCGGGAGGCGGTGCTCGCGCGTGCCCGCAGTGCGGGCGCGCCGGTGGAGCCCGTAAACGGCGGCGTGCGCATCAGCGACCCGGACGGCATCCACGTCGTCGTCCGCGGCTGATCCCTCCTCGCTCCGCAGTCCTCACGGGCGGCACACCCCGTGCGACGCTTCGGCAGCGATGCATGCGCGGCGAGCGTGGCCGCGTACGGGGGCCGGGCGTGCGAACGCCGAGGTGCGCGATGGCTGGAGCAGCGAAGTCGACGACGGATCACGATGTCATTCGGCGGTGGGCCGAAGAGCGAGGCGGGCGACCCGCCCGGGTGAAGGGCACGGGGGGGCCCGGCGACCCGGGCATGCTCCGCATAGACTTCCCCGGCTACGCCGAGGAATCCCTCGAGGAGATCTCCTGGGATGACTGGTTCCGCAAGTTCGAGGAGAAGAACCTCGCCTTCCTCTACCAGGAGACCATCGACGGCCAGCCGAGCCGGTTCTTCAAGCTCGTGGATCGGGGGAGCATCTCGGAGGAGAGGGAGGCGGCCTGATCGGACCGCGTCTGCGCGGTTCTCCGCGCTCCCCGCGTGAGCCCGAATTGCGCGGAGCACACCGAAGATTGCGCAAAGACGAGAAGGGCGCCGAGGGCGGGTTGGCGTCCGGGGCGCCCGAGGGTTGCCCCGCCGGGGCGCCGTCCGGAGCCGCTGCCGGGGATCGCCCGCCGTCGTCGGCGCCAGGGATTGCCTCCCGCGGGGCGCTGGCCTACGCTAGGGCGGTTCACACCCCGCTTGCAGGAGGAGGCCATGTTCGGCGCATGCAGTCCGCGTCGAATGAACGGCGCGTCGGGCTTCCCGCCCGCGCCCCTCTTCGCCGCCGTCCTCGCCCTCGCACTGACCGGCGCGTGCGCCCAGACGCCCGCGCCCCGAGCGGCCGACGATGCAGCGGCCGGGGCCGCAGAGCAGTACCGCTACTACCCTGGCCCGGGCGACGACTGGAAGCGGCTCACGCCGGAAGAGGCGGCGATGGACGCCGCCTCGCTCGAGGAGGCGATCGCCTACGCCATCGAGAACGAGACGCGCTGGCCGACCAGTCTCCGCCAGGCGCTCCAACAGACGTTCGGCGACCAGCCGCACAGCGAGATCATCGGGCCCGTCAAGGACCGCGGCGGACCGAACGGCCTGATCGTGCGAGGCGGCTACATCGTCGCCGAGTGGGGCGAGACGGACCGCGTGGACATGACGTTCAGCGTGACCAAGAGCTTCCTCGCGACGGTCGCCGGCGTCGCGCTCGACGTCGGCCTCATCCGCAGCGTGCACGACCCCGTGCGCCAGTACGTGAGCGACGGTGGCTTCGACCCGCCGCGCAACCACGAGATCACGTGGCACATGCTACTCAACCAGACCAGCGAGTGGGAAGGCACGCTGTGGGGCAAGCCGGACTCGGCGGATCGGCGCGAGGGCCGCGACCGTGTGCTGCGCAAGCCGGGCACGTTCTGGGAGTACAACGACGTACGCGTGAACCGCACCGCGCTCGCGCTCCTGCAGGTCTGGCGGCGGCCGTTGCCGCGGGTGCTCAAGGCCGAGGTGATGGACCCCATCGGCGCGTCCGACCGCTGGGAGTGGCACGGCTACCAGAACTCGTTCGTCATGATCGACGGCGAGCCGATGCAGTCGGTGAGCGGCGGCGGGCACTGGGGCGGCGGGCTCTGGATGAGCGCGCGGGACATGGCGCGCTTCGGCTACCTGTACCTGCGCGGCGGGCGGTGGCGGGACCGGCAGGTGCTCTCCCGCGAGTGGGTGCGCATGGCGACGACGCCCACGCCCCTCAAGCCGACCTACGGCTACATGTGGTGGCTCAACACCGGCCGCGCGCTGTACCCGAGCGCGCCCGAGTCCAGCTTCTTCGCGCGGGGCGCCGGCGCCAACATCATCTGGGTGGACCCCGAGCACGACCTCGTGGCCGTCGTCCGCTGGATCGACCCGGAGGCGGTGGACGGCTTCATCGCGCGGGTGCTGGCCTCCATTCGCAAGCCCGCCTCATCAGGGTGACGGCCTGCCCGACGGCGATGGACCGCCCGGACGTCAGCCCTCCGCCGCAGGGATGGTGAAGCAGAACGAGCTGCCCGCTCCCGGCTGGCTCTCCGCCCAGATGCGTCCCCCGTGCGCCTCGACGATGCCGCGGACGATCGTGAGCCCGAGGCCCAAGCTCCCCCGCGCCTTCTTGCCGGCCTGCCAGAACGGATCGAACACGTGGGCCAGCGCCGCGGGCGCGATGCCCACACCGGTGTCGGTGACGCGGTAGAGCACGGCGTCCGCCGTCGACTGGACCGAGACCTCCACCGAGCCGCCGGGCTCCGTGAACTTGAGCGCGTTGCCGATCAGGTTGGCGAGGGCCTGGCCGATGCGGAGCCGGTCGGCGTTCACCGGCGGCAGGTCGCCCTGCACGCGGCATTCGATGTCGATCCCCTTCTCGGCGGCGATCGGCTCGAACTCGGCGGCGACGCTGCGCAGCGCCTCGCCGGGATCGAGGCGGCCGACATCGAGCCTCAGGCGCCCGGCATCGATGCTGGCCGCGTCCACCAGGTCCCGGATCAACGCATCCATGCGCTGCGCCGCACGCTCGACCACCTCGAGCCGCTCCTCCACCACCCCCCTCCCTTCCTTCAGCAACGCCAGGCTCATGGCGATCGTGCTCAGGGGGTGCGCAGATCGTGGGCGACGACGGCCATGATCTCCTCGCGTGCACGGATCGCCTGCTGCGCCTCGCGGTAGAGCCGGGCGTTGTCCACGGCGAGCGCCGCCAGCCGGCCCAGGTCCCGGGCGAGGCCGAGGTCGGGCTCGTCGTAGATGCGCTCGGAGGGTCCGGACACCAGGCAGATCACGCCCACCGCCCTCCGCCGCGCCTCGAGCGGGACCATCATCGCGGAACGCACCTCGAGCTGCGCGAGGTAGCGCATGAGCTCACGCTGGTCGCGGAAGAGCCGTCGCGCGACCCCCTTGGAGAACTCGCGCAGCAGCAGCGGCTGCCCGGTCCGGAGCACGTGACCGACGAGGCTGCGCGGGTTGTGCGGCCCCGACTCGTACATGCCCGTCAGCTCGAACAGCATCGCTTCCTTCTCCGGGTCGACGCACGCGACGGCGAAGCGTCGGACCTCGTCGCCTTCGGCGACGTAGAGGACGCACGCGTCCGCCAGCGCAGGCACCGCGAGCCGCGGCACACGCTGGAGCGTTTCCTCGTAGTCCAGCGACGAGGCGAGGGCTTCACCGGCGGAGGAAAGGAAACGGAGTGACTCCTCCACCGGTCTGGCTGTGGGAGAGTCCGCGGAGACGCCGGCCATGGGTCCTCCGCAATTGCGTGGATCGTGCTTTGGCGCGCGGATGTGCTACGCCGTCAATTCCGCCAGTGCGGCGCGATACGTGTCGAGATCGGCGGCGGAAAAGAGAACGAAGCGCACCTCGTCGAGTGCGCCGGGATTCGATTGGATCCAATCCACGCAGGTGCGGAGCGCGACACGCGCGGCTTCGGCCACGGGATAGCCGTACGCACCCGTGCTGATGGAAGGGAACGCGACGGTCCGGAGCCCCTCGTCCCGCGCGACGTCGAGCGAGCTGCGATACGCGGACGCGAGCGTTTCCGGCTCGCCGGCGTGGCCGCCCCGCCAGCGTGGGCCGACGGTGTGGATCACGCGCGAGGCGGGCAGGTTTCCCGCCGTCGTGGAGACCGCGGAGCCGGCGGGCAGGCCATCCGGGTACCGGTCGGCACGGATGCGCTTGCACTCTTCCAGGATGGCGGGCCCGCCCTTGCGATGGATCGCGCCATCCACGCCGCCGCCGCCCATGAGGGTGGAGTTCGCCGCGTTGACCACGGCGTCGACGGCCTGCTCGGTGATGTCGCCCTGGATCAGGCGGAGCCGGGTGCTGCCGACCTGGAGTTCGTCCACCGGATCACGCTCCCACGGCGATCGATGCACATGGCAATCTCCACCGCCGGCGACCGCTGTCAAGCGGGACGTTCGGAGGCGAGGGCGGGACCGGGCAGCCGGAGCGTGAACGTGCTGCCCACGCCCGGCGCGCTGCGCACCAACACGTCCCCGCCCAGGAGACGCGCCAGCCGTCGCGCGACGCTGAGCCCGAGCCCGGTGCCGTCGCGGCTCCGGGTCCGCGTCGGCTCGACCTGCCAGAAGGGCTCGAAGATCCGCTCGTGGTGTTCAGGCGCGATGCCGACTCCCGCGTCCTCTACGTCCACGAACACCTCGCCGCCGCGCTCCTCCAGGCGGACCCGGATCTCGCCCTGGTCCGTGAACTTGATGGCGTTGGACAGGAGACCGGAGAGGATATGCCGGACCTTCGCCGCGTCTGTCTCGATCCGCACGGCGTGCTGCGGCAGGGTGAGCCCGATCTGGAGTCCGCGCTCCGCGGCGCGCGGCTGGAGCAGCGCCGCCACCTCGCGGGTCAGCGCCGTGATGTCGGTCGGCTCCGGCCGCGCTTCCTCGGTGCCGGCCTCGATCCGCGTGAACGTCAGGATCTCCTCGATGAGCTGGAGGAGGTGCTGCGCACACTCGCGCACACGCTCCACCTGCGAGCGGAGCCCCTCGGGCAGCAGCGCGGGCACGCCCAGGAGCCAGAGCTCTGTGTAGCCGATGATGGCGTTGAGCGGAGTCCTCAATTCGTGGCTCATGATCGACAGGAAGTCGGACTTCGCCCGGTCCGCGTCCCGCGCCTGCTCACGCAGCCGCGCGTTTTCTTCGGCCAGCAGCCGCTCGCGCTCTGCCGCCTCACGCCGCTCCGTGACGTCCGCGCACACGGCCACCACGCGCCCTGACTCGTAGAGCGCATCCAACAGTAGCCGCCCGTGCATCTCGATCCAGCACGTTGGGCCGCCGGGCGGCGCCACGCGGTAGTCGATCCTGAACGCATCCCCACCGCCCTTGCGGACCGCGTCCTCGAGCGCGGCACGGAAGCGGGCGCGGTCCTCTTCCTGGATCGTCTTTGCGAATCTGTCCAGTGACACTCCGGCGGTCGCCTCACTGAGGCCGTGAAGGGAAGCGAGGGCGGGGGTCGAGGTGACACGATCGGGGCCGATCTCCCAGCTCCAGACCTCGAATCGGCCCGCTTTCAGCGCGAGATCGAGCAACTCCGGGGTACATGCGTCGGGCACCGGCGTAGATGCCGGGAGTGTCGCCGGCGCGCGGTCCACGCCGGCGGCCTCGGAGCAGGATGTCGGCTCACCTGCCATGCCGCACACCTCGGGCGACGCGAAAAGGAGCTCACGAGCGGATCCCCCGTCCCTCGGGCGACCCGTTCCGTCGCCGGGACTGGGGAGCTGGAGCATCGCGGTTTGGCGCCGCGGCAGCGCACGTTGCATGCCGCCGGGGGCCGATGCCGCGGGTCAGAGGTCCAGTCGCAGACCCACGACGAGTCTCTGGTCTTCCCGCTTCACCCCCTCCGGCGGCAGCGAGTCGTGCTGGTAGACGTGGTTCATCGTCATGGACACGCTCTGACTGACGCGCGTGGCGACCGTGGTCGTGAGCTCGATGTCGAAGTCCGACGCGCGGTCCCAGACCGGCTGCCACGCCGAGGCGTGTGTGATCTTCACCGCCTCGCCGAGCCGCCGCTCCGCCTCGAGCCGCACGTTCCAGCGCGCGTTCTGCCGCGCCCCGTTCGGGGTCGCTGTGGCCGTGGGGGTGAAGTCCTCGTAGCTGTACAGCGCGGCAGCGATGAGTGCCATGCGGCCGTGCTGCGAATCCCAGACGCGGTACTTCATTCCTCCGCCGCCGTTGGAACGGAGGTCCAGTCGCCGGAAGCGGTCCCGCTCCGCCGTGCTGAACAGGTAGGGCGACAGGCGCGCCTGGGGGAACATGTTCAGCGCCACGCGCATCTGCGCGCTACGCGCCACGATCTCGCTGCGGCTACGGCCGTACCGGTACCCGGCGGAGAGCTCCAGCTCGAAGTGGTCCGTCTCGAGACGTTTGAGCTGGAAGCCCGAGCTCAACGCGATGAGCTGCGTGTTGCCGATCTGGCCGTTGAAGCCGAAGTCCACCGCGAAGCGCCAGCGGTCGGGTTCCTTCTCCTGTGCGGCCGCGGCTGGGGCCTCCGGCACCGGCCCCTCGGCGCCCTGAGCGCGCGCGGTCGCTGGGAAGGGCAGAACGGCGCCGAGCAGCAACGTGGTGAGGGCCAGACCGGGGGACAGCCGTCGCATGGTTCACTCCATCTCGTCGTGGAACGTCTCGCGCAGATCCGCGCAACGGGCACGCGTACGGCCATCCACAAGGTTGTGCGGTGCCGGTGCGAAGCCCTGCGCCCGAATATGGGCTCATGGACGCCCCGGAACAAGCCGATGGGTTCGGGCGCGCAGGTCATCGTGCAGGCGACGGACGCCGGGCCGGCCCACGGCGCCTCCCCCGGCTCACGGTCGGTCTGACTCGCGGCGCCCGGCCGGCGCGGCCGGCGCGGCCTCGACGGGTGGAGTCGGAGGCGGCTCGCCGGTCCCACGCAGCCCGGGCCGCTGCGAGCCGGACCGGCTACGCCGCCTCTCGCGCCTCGAGCCCAGGCCCTGCTTCGGGGCGGGGCCGCCGCCAGACCAGCCAGGTCCGGTACGCCAGCGCGCCTGCGCCGAGATGCGCCGCAACGGCCACGAGGAGGAAGCCCAAGAACGGGATCAGCAGGACGAGCTGGAACAGGACGACGCCGAGCGCGACCTCCCGGTACGGGTGCACGGCCGCCGGCGCGGGGCCGGGCTCGCCGGACGTGCCCGACGTCGCGGGTCCGCCCCACGCCCCGGGTGATCCCGGAACCGGAGGCGGGGCGGACGTCACGGGACCGCCGGGACCGAAGACCTCGCGACCAGGCCCTCGCTCCACGCGCGCCGCGCGCACCGCCGGTGCCTCACGCCGGCCGCGACCCAAGCGCCTGAGCACGACATCGCCCAGCGCCATGGCGGCGGCGAGATACCCCGCCAGGCCGAGCGCCGGCACCAGCGCCACGAGCAGCGCGATGCCCACCGGAATGCCGATCACCGTGATGAAGGCGAGGATCGCGAGGATCGGCACGGCGGCGATCAACACCAGCGTCGTGACGACGACGGGGCCCGGCCGCCGGAGCAACAGCGCCGCCGACTCGTCAAGCTGCCGCCCGCCGACCGCCGCGAACAGCAGTCCGGCGAGCGCCAGCATCAGCGTCACGCCGATCCAGAGCAGCCAGCCGGCAAGTGGGCCGAAGGAGATCCCCGTGCGCCGCTCGACGGCGCCGCCAATGCTGGCGCCCGGCGCCTGCGCCAGCCTGCTGTCGCCGTGCAGCCGGACGTTCCCGCCCACACGGGCGCCGGGCTCCAACGCCAGCCGACCGCCGACCATCACGATGTCGCCCGCGACGCGCCCCGCCACACGCGCGTCGCCGCCCACGACGACCAGGTCGTCCAGGACCGTGCCGTCCACCACCGCGTCCGAGCCCACCACGACGACGGTCCGTTCGGTATCGCCCGCCCGGACCCACGCCGGAGCGCCCACGCGCACCAGCACGCCCCTCGCCTCCTCGCCGCGCGGCGGGCGCCGCGCCCCCGGCGGCTGCGCCACCCCGTTGGCCGCGAGGGCGGTGACGCCCAGCACGAGAGCAAGCAACGGAACGACCCCTCGCCGCATGCGCACCCCTCCAGCGCTGGCCGGCGGCGACCGCCGGCGACACACACCCCGCCAGGGAGTCCAGCGCATGCACGATCGCGGCCAGCAGGGCCGTGGTTGGACGTGGCCACACGGGCCGCCCCGCGAGTTCGCTTCGCGGCCCCGGGGGGCCGGCGCGCGGGGGACGGCGCGACCGCTCGTGCATCGCGGCGAAGCCCATGCATCGCGGCGAAGCCCATGCATCGCGGCGAAGGCCATGCATCGCGGCGAAGGCCATGCCTCACGGCGAAGCCCATGCGTCACGGCGAAAGCCCATGCGTCGCGGCAAAGGCCGGCGCGTCGCGGCGAAGGCCGGCATGGCGCGGCAAAGGCCCACACGTGGCGGCGCATCGCGCCGTTGCCGTGGAGGTGTTCCGTGCGGGACGCGGCAAAGGTCCCACCCCGCGCGCTTACGCTACCCGTGGAGGGATCTTTGCTGCTCCCGAGCCGGCAAAGCCGCCAGCGCCGGCCGCCGGCGGGGCGCGAGAGCGGAACTTTGCCGCACTCCGAGCACTCCGAGCACTCCGAGCGCACCGAGACCGCGCGTAGCCGCCGTGATGAGCGCCCCGCCACCGGCGCTCGGCTTGGATCGGATCGGACCACCGCGGAGGCGCCCGTTCGGCCCCCTGGTTCGCCTGGGTCGGGAGCGGGAGACGCTTGTGCGTCGCGCGGCTCCGCCCGGATCGGGTCACACGGAGACGCCCGTACGGCGCCGGTTCCGCCCGGCTCGGGTCACGGAGACGCCTGTACGGCGCCCGGCTCCGCCCGCATCGGGCCCGGGAGACGCCTGTTCGTGCGTTCGCGCCGCCGGACAGCCCAGCACCGCCCGGTTCGCCCCGGCCACCGCGCTTGACATACCCCTACCCCCTATTTAGCATCATACCCGGGTGGGGTATCGGCCCACGGCCCGGTCACCGGGTTGCAGCAGCCGCCCCGATCACCGGGCCGCAGCAGCACGGAGGGCTGCCCCCTTACGAACGCGCACCGGCGCGCGAGGCACGGGGTGCCAACGCCGGTGCGCCTGCGAGTGCATAGAGGAGGAGCCCATGAGCGCCACCGAATGGCTGGTCGTGCTCGGCGCGCTGGGCGCGATCGCATGGGTGAACTGGTACTTCTTCGTGGCGCCGCGACGCACGCCAACCACGGCGGAGCGGCAGGCCACGGCGGAGCGGCAGGAGAGGCGGCGCGATGGCTGAGAAGCAGACGATCAGGGCCGAGGGAGGGCTGGCGCCAGCGGGCGAGCGCACCGACAACGCCTGCTCTGCGGGCGGCGCCCACGGGCCTGGCAGCGCCCCCGCCGGCACCATCGCCGCCGACATCACCGCCAGCAACGCTGGCCGCGCTGACGGCAATGCCTCCGCTGGCAGCGCCACCGCCGGCAACGTCTCCGACGGCAACGCCGCCGCCGACCCCGCCGGCAACGCCCGCCACGAAGGCGCCCAGCACGGCGTCGCACTCTACCAGATCGGCATGGCCCCCGCGTCTCATCGGCAACTCGCGCGAGCCGGCGACGTTGCCGTCGCCGCCGTGGGTCCGGGCCAGCGTCGGATCACCATCCCCGTGACCGGCATGACGTGCGCGGCGTGCTCCGGCCGCGTGCAGCGCGCGCTGTCCAGGCAGCCGGGCGTCGTGGACGCGGCGGTCAACCTGATGCTGGCCAACGCGACCGTCGTCTACGACCCGTCGCGGACCAGCCCGGAGGCGCTGGTCGAGGCGATCCGCGCCACGGGCTACGGGGCGGAGCTGCCCGCGCCGGAGCGCACTGCGTTCGAGGAGCAGGAGGAGCGCGACCGCGCGCAGGCGAAGGCGTTCCGCGAGCTCGCCCGCAAGGCGATCGTCAGCCTGCTCGCCGGCGTGCTCGCCATGCTGGCGTCCATGCCGCTCATGGCGAGCGCCGCGCACGACGCCCATGCGGCGACGGCCGACCCGTTCATGCGCTGGGTGATGGGCTGGCTCTCGCCGGTGCTCGAGCGCGCGATGCCGTGGCTGTACGCGATCCCGTCGCCGGTGCTCACCTACGGCCTTCTCGCCGTCACGGTGTTCATCATGGCGTGGGCCGGACGGCACTTCTACACGCGCGCGTGGTCCGCATTCCGCCATCACTCCGCGGACATGAACACGCTGATCGCGGTGGGCACGGGCGCCGCGTTCCTGTACAGCGTCGCAGCGACGGTCGCGCCGGGCTTCTTCCTGAGCCGTGGCATCGCGCCGGACGTCTACTACGAGGCGGTGATCATCATCATCGCGCTGATCCTCACGGGCAACGCGCTGGAGGCGCGGGCCAAGCGCCGGACCTCTGCGGCGCTGCGCGCGCTCGCGGACCTGCAGCCGCCCACGGCCCGGGTCGAGCGTGACGGCCGCGAGGCGGACATCCCGGTCGAGCAGGTCCGGGAGGGCGACATCGTGGTGGTCCGCCCCGGCGAGCGGATCCCGGTCGATGGCGAGATCGTTTCCGGCGCGAGCGCGGTGGACGAGAGCATGCTCACGGGCGAGTCGCTGCCGGTGGAGAAGACCGTGGGCGATGCCGTGATCGGCGGCACGATCAACCGCACGGGTGCGTTCCGCTACCGCGCGACGACGCTGGGCGAGGCGAGCGTGCTGGCGCGGATCGTCCGGCTCATGCGGGAGGCGCAGGGCTCCCGCGCGCCGATCCAGAAGCTCGCCGACCGTATCAGCGGGGTCTTCGTGCCGGTGGTGATCCAGATCGCCATCGCGACCTTCGCGGTCTGGTACGTCCTCGCCGATGCCGCGCCCGCGGTGCGGGGCATGGCCGCGGCGGTGGCGGTGCTGATCATCGCCTGCCCGTGTGCCATGGGCCTGGCCGTACCGACCGCGGTCATGGTTGCGACGGGGCGCGGCGCTGCGCTGGGCATCCTCATCAAGGGCGGCGAGGCGTTGCAGCGGGCGGGAGACGTGACGACGGTCGTGCTGGACAAGACCGGGACGGTGACGGAGGGGAAGCCCGCGGTGACGGCCGTGGTCCCGGTGCCCGGCGTTGACGAGGCGGAGCTGTTGTGGCTGGCGGGCTCACTGGAGGCGTCGTCCGAGCATCCGCTGGCGGAGGCCATCGTCCAGCGCGCGTCCGAAGCCGGGCGCGTGCTCGTGCGCGCCGGGTCGTTCGAGTCGCTGACGGGCCTCGGTGCGCAGGGCGTCGTGGCCGGGCACACGGTGCTGGTGGGCAACGCCACGCTGATGCGGGACCGTGGCGTCGACGTCGCGCCGCTGGCCGCGCGCGCGGAGCAGCTCGCGGAGCAGGGCTGCACGCCGGTGTACGTCGCGGTGGACGGCGCGCTCGCGGGGCTGATCGCGGTGGCGGACCCGATCCGGCCCGCCTCGCGCAGCGCGATCGCGCGGCTCCAGCGCATGGGGCTCGACGTCGTCATGCTGACGGGCGACAACGAACGGACGGCCCGCGCGGTCGCGCGCGAGGCGGGGATCACCCGCGTGGTGGCGGGCGTGTTGCCGGACGGCAAGGTCGCGGAGATCGAGCGGCTGAAGGCGGAGGGCCGCGTCGTGGCGATGGTGGGTGACGGCATCAACGACGCGCCCGCGCTCGCGCGTGCGGATGTCGGCATCGCCATCGGCACGGGGACCGACATCGCCGTCGAGGCCAGCGACATCACGCTCATGCGCGCGGACCTGAACGGCGTCGCGGATGCGATCGCGCTCTCGCGGCGCACGATGCGCACGATGAAGCAAAACCTCTTCTGGGCGTTCATTTACAACGTGATCGGCATCCCGGTCGCGGCGGGCGTGCTGTACCCCGCCTTCGGCGTGCTGCTGAGCCCGGTGCTGGCCAGCGCGGCGATGGCGTTCAGCTCGGTCAGCGTGGTGAGCAACAGCCTGCGGCTGCAGCGTGCGCGGCTGCACCCGAGGAGGATGTGATGGACGAGCGCGTGCACACGAACGACGATGCGGCTGGGGCGGTCGCCGTGTGCGGCTGCGGCCGCGGCGCGGCTGCCGCGGCGGGCGGCGAAGACGGCGGCCGGCGAGCGGTCGCGGTGGACCCGGAGATCAAGGAGCGCAACCTGAAGCGCTTGCGCCGGATCGAGGGGCAGATCCGCGGACTCCAGCGGATGGTGGAGGAGGACCGCTACTGCGCGGACATCATGATGCAGATCGCATCGGTCCACGAGGCGCTGCGCAGTGTGGGCCGCGAGCTCATGCGCAACCACCTGAAGCACTGCGCCGCGACCGCGATCCGCGCGGGGGCGGAGCAGGCGGAGGCGATGTACGACGAGCTGATCGATCTCATGTACCGGCACGTGCGGTAGCCCTGCCCCCCTGCGCCCCGCCCGGAGGCGGGCGCCGCCCCGCCATCTTGTCCCGCCACGTCGCCCCGCCCGACCCGGAGGCCCGCCCCTCCCCGGCCCGAGCCGCCCGCGGGGGGGCCTGCTGTCGTGCGGCAGCAGGGAGGAGGGTTGTTCTGATCCGCCCGCGCGGGGGCAGGGGCCTGGTGGCAGGAGCCGGTTCTCTCGCCGAAGCGCCCGGTCCACCCGCGCGAGGGCGGGACGATGCCGGCGGTGAGGCCGACGGCAGCCGCGAGGTCCGATCCACCCGCGCGGGGACGGGGCACGGACCGGAGAGCCCTATCGGAACGTGCAGAAGCCCGATCCACCCGCGCGGGGACGGGGCAGGGGGCGACGGCTCGGTCCATCCTGCCGCGACCGCATGCCTCGCCCGACACCTTCGCTTATATTCCATGGGCGTCCATAGCCGCCCAAGAATCGTGATGGAAGGAAGTTCCCCGTGCGATTGATCAAGCTCGCGATCGGCGTCGCGAACCCGACGGTGGGCGCGGTGCGCTCCAACGCCGACCAGGTCATCCGCATGGCCCGCGAGATGGCGGCAGAGGACGTGACCGTCGGCTGCTTCCCGGAGCAGGTGCTGGGCGGCTACCCGTCGGAGGACCTGGTGCAGTGGCCGGCGTTCGTCGCCGCGCAGCGCGCGGAGCTGGAGCGCATCGCTGCCGAGACGCGCGAGCTGCCCACGGTCCTGGTCGTCGGCCTCGTCGCGGGCGTCGGCGGCCACCTGTTCAACGTGGCCGCCGTGCTGCACGCGGGCCGGATCCTGGGCCTGGTGCCCAAGGAGAAGCTCCCCACCTACGAGGTCTTCTACGAGACGAGGACGATGTCGCGCGGCGCGCCGGGCCTGGAGCTCGACGCCGACGGCGTCCCCCTCGGCGACCGCATCTTCGCCTTCGACTTCGGCGTCCTCGCCGTGGAGGTGTGCGAGGACATCTGGAGCCCGGACGGGCCGATGCGCCGGCGCTGCTTCTCCGGCGCCGAGCTGGTGGTCAACATCTCGTCCTCGCCCTACCGCATCGGCATCGTCTCCACCCGCCGCGAGATGCTGGCGACGCGTTCGGCGGACAACCAGGCGACGCTGGTGTACGCGAACCGCGTCGGCTCCCAGGACGGCCTGGTGTTCGACGGCGGAGGCTACGTCTTCCAGAACGGCCGGCTCGTGCTGGACGCGCCGCGGTTCCAGGAGGGGTGGTGGAGCTGCGTCGTGGACCTGGACCGCACGGCGCGGCTGAGGCGCGAGCTCACCACGTGGCGTTCGGACTGGGAGCGGTTCATCAGCGAGCAGCGTCCGGTCCCGGTGATCCGCAGCGACGCGCCGACGGCGGACCGCTCGCGGCTGCGTTATCCAGCGCCCCCCGGCGGCAACTTCTTCCTCCCGCCCGCTACGCCGGAGGTGCAACGGTCCCCGCGGGACGAGCTGCTGGACGACGTGTTCGAGGTCCTGGCGCTCGGCGTCGCGGATTACTTCCGCAAGACCCGCGCGTTCACGGGCATCGGCGTGGCGCTCTCCGGCGGGCGCGACTCGCTGCTCGGGCTGCTCGTCGCGTGGCACGCGCTCGGGCGCATCCAGCGCAGCGACGGCAGCGCCGCGCCGCCCAAGCTCACGGCGTTCTACATGCCGTCCCGCTTCTCGCAGCCGGAGACGCGCGACGCCGCGCGCACCATCGCACGCGAGCTGGGCGTCGAGCTGGTCGAGGTCTCGATCGACGAGGCGCTGGACCGCGAGATGGACGCGGCGCGGGCGATGCTCCAGGGCGGCGAGCCGACGCCCATCACGCAGCAGAACATCCAGGCGCGGCTCCGCGGCACGCGCATGTGGAACTGGGCGAACAGCGCCGGCGCGCTGTTCATCCAGACCGGCGACATGAGCGAGAAGGCCGTCGGCTACACGACCATCGGCGGCGACCTGGAGGGCGCGTTCTCGCCCATCGCCAACGTGCCGAAGACCGTCGTCGTCGCGCTCCTCGAGCGGCTGTACCGGCGCTTCGGCTTCCAGGGCATCCGCATGACGCTGGACACGCCGGCCGGCCCCGAGCTGGCCGCGGGCCAGACCGCCGAGGCGGAGCTCATGCCGTTCGAGGTCCTGGACGCCTGCCTCGCCCTCTTCGCCGGCGAGAAACTCTCGGCCGCGGAGGTCGCCGAAGCGCTGCCCGCCCTCTTCCCCGACCGCGACCCCGCCGAGCTGCGCGAGCACGCCCGGCGCTTCGCCTCGATGTTCACGCGGTCGATCTACAAGTGGGTGCAGGCGCCGCTGTCCGTCCACATCGGCGCGCTGGACCTCGAGCGCGAGCGCGCGCTCCAGCTCCCGGTCGTGCAGCAGAACGAGTGGGGCGGGTTGGAGGCCGCGGAGGAGATGCAGGCGAAGATGCCGGGGAAGCGCCCGGCGGATGCCGCCCCCGGTGGCCGCAGTCGTGCAGCCGACGCCGGATCCGGCGACGACGCGCGTGCACGCGGGAGGCGGGCTGGCAAGACCGGCCGCGCAGCGGGCAAGCGCGGAGGCGAGTGACGCCGCGGCCGTAGCGCGCCCCGACGCCGCGCGCAGCAGAGCCTCTTGCGGTACACAGCTCCGTTGCCCTACATCACCGCGCGACGGCCGCGGGTCACTGCCTGGCAGGGATCGGCGACGCCCGCCTCGCCGGTGAGCACTGACTGGACGCCCCCAGAACCCTGTAATCCGGAACGCCCCATGCGCACTCCGCTCGTGCTCCTGCTCGCGTGCGCAACCGCCGCCTGCGGCGCGGACACGCCCGCGCGCGACTCGCTCCTCGCCGTCGTCGACACGGTGAACGGCGTCGAGCGCCTGAGCTACTCTGCCGATCCTGCAACGCAGCTCGCGTGGCGCTTCGACACGCTCGCCGTGATCGGCGGCGCGATGGTCGAAGATGAGAACTACCAGTTCGAGACGCGAGGGCTCACCGGCAACGCCGAGGGCGATCTCTTCGTCGGGGACGTGCAGGGCAAGCGCATCCTGCGCTACGACCGGAGCGGGACGTTCGTGCGCAGCTACGGCCGCGAAGGCGCCGGGCCCGGCGAGCTGCGCTACCCAATGGCGGTCCGGCTCGGCCCCGGCGATTCCATCTGGGTCGTGGACACGGGGAACAACCGCGTCACGATCTACGACGCCACGGACGGCGGCAGCCGCACGCTCGGTTCCACGCAAGGGGGGCTGCCTACCAACATCGCTCTGGCCGGCGGCCACTTCTACTACGTCGCCGGGTCGGTACTCGCGACTCCGGCGGCGCGCGCGGACGAGCAGCCGGCGATCCCGCTCGTGCGTGCCGCACTGGACGGCGCCCCGCTCGACACACTCTGGCTCATCAAGCCGCGGCCCCTGTACACGCTAGAGTTCCGGAGCGGGAACAACCTGACGATGACCATGATCCCCATGACGTTCGCGCCGACGTTCCGCTGGGCCTTGCTTTCGGACGGGCGCGTCGTCGTGTCGGACAGCGCGAACTACGTGCTGCACATCGTCACGCCGGACGGCACGATCGAGCGCACGATCCGCCGCGACCCGCCCGCACGCCCGGTGACCGAGGCGGACAGGGAGGCGGCGCGCGAGGAGGTCCGCTCGCAGTCAGGAAACCCCGGTCTGACCGGCTCGCCGGACTTCGTGCGTCAGTGGCTCGAGAAGATGACGTTCGCGGACGTCATCCCGCGGATCACGAACCTGGCGGTGGACTCGAAGGACCGGATCTGGGTCGGCGTGTCGGTGAACGAGCCGGAGAAGACCGAGAGGATCGACGTGTACGACGCATCAGGCCGCCTGCTCGGCGAGATCCGCGATCCGGCCTTCTTCCCCCGGCTGTTCTACGGCCCGGACCTCGCCGCGCGTGTTACGACGGACGAGTTCGACGCGGAGCAGGTGGTGGTGATGCGGCTGGTGGAGTAGCGAGCCGGCCGGCGCGGCGAGCAACGCCCGGCGCGCCGGCGGTGTCACAGACCACGACGGCTGCTCAGTCCCCTGCAACCCGGAGCCGTCCCATGCGCACTTCGATCCTGCTCCTGCTCGCGTGTGCAACCGCCGCGTGCGGCGCGGACAGCCCCGCGCGCGACTCGCTCGTCGCCGTGGTCGACACGGTGGACGGCGTGGAGCATCTGAGCTACCCGGCCGATCCTGCGAGCCCGCTCGCGTGGCGCTTCGATACGCTCGCCGTCATCGGCGGCGCGGCGGTCGATGACGAGAACTACCAGTTCCAGAACGCGAGGCTCGCGGGCAATGCGCAGGGGCACCTGTTCGTGCTGGACGGCCAGGGCAAGCGGATCCTGCGCTACGACGAGAGGGGCAGCTTCGTGCAGAGCTACGGCCGCGAGGGCGGCGGGCCGGGCGAACTGCGCATGCCGATCTCGATCGCGCTCGGCCCCGGTGACTCGCTATGGGTGCCCGACATGATGAACCGCCGGATCACGATCTTCGACCCGGTGGGTGCGGGCAGCCGGATCATCGGTGGCGCCGCTGATCGGGGCATGAACGTGTCCGACGTGAGTCTCGCCGGCGGGAGCTACTACCGGACCGCCGAGGCGTTCGTGCCTCGCGCGAGCGCAGATGGGGAGGAACTGCCCGTTCCGCTCGTGCGCTACGCGCTAGATGGCACGGCGCTCGACACGGTGTGGCGCCACCAGCCGCTGCCCAGCAACGAAGTACGATTCGAGCTCGGCGGTATGCCCATTACACGCCGGATGAGGCCGGCGTACGCACCGGCGCTCCGCTGGGCCGTGCTCTCGGATGGGCGCGTCGTCGTCTCGGACAGCGCGAACTACGTGCTGCACATCATCCTGCCGGAGGGCACCATCGAGCGCACGATCCGCCGCGGCCCGCCGGCCCGGCCGGTGACGGAGGCGGACAGGGAGGCCGCACGCGAGAGGGAGCGCAATCTGCCCCCTCCGCGGCTCCCGGGCATGCCGGCGGATGCGCAGGAGTTCCGGAACAAAGGCGCCGAGAACATGACGTTCGCGGACGTCATCCCGCGGATCACGAACCTGGCCGTGGACCCGAAGGACCGCATCTGGGTCGGCGTCTCGATGGAGAAGCCGGGGGTGACCGAGCGCATCGACATCTACGACACCGCTGGCCGCCTGCTCGGCGAGATTCGCAACCCGGCCTTCTTCCCCAGCCTGCTTTACGGCCCGAACCTGGCCGCGCAGATCACGAAGGACGAGTTCGACGTGGAGCAGGTGGTGGTGATGAGGGTGGTGGAGTAGACCGTACCGCGAACGGCGAGCGAGCGCGGCACGTGAGGGCTGGGCGGCAAGGGGCTGGTGGGTTCTGATGCCGGGCACGCAATGTGGGCCGGGCGGGCTGCGGCGAACTACGTGCCCGCATAAGAACGCCGGCCGGCGGCCCGGAGCATACGCCCCGAGCCAGCCGGCCGGACCGGCGCCCGCCGCAGTGACCGGCGGAAACTCTACTCGACCACCTCGTACTTCCAGCCGCGGAGCGTGCCGTTCAAGGCGAGCACCGTGCTGAACCCGACGGTCTCTCCCTGCGCCGGCGCGCGCACTTCGACGTCGCTGCTCCCGATCACCGCGCCGCCTTCACCGAGGACGCTCACCCGCAGCCGCACGGTCGCCCCTTCCGTCAGCTTCAGGTTCTCCAGCGTCCCGCTCATTCGGAGGCCGGAGCCCTCCTGCACGAAGCCGATGTCGAAGATCTCGAACGGGACCGCCTCGTACTCCTGGGCGACCTTCGCGACCTCGCCCTCCCAGCGCGCCTTCTCCTGCGGGTCGCTCGCCAGGTTGCCCAGCCCGCGGTACGAGAACGCCAGGATCCGGTAGAGGTCGCGGTTGTTGGGGTCGTGGACGCGCGTCTGCTCCGCTGCGCGGATCATCTCCTCGTACACGCCGCGGAGCTCGGGCGGCGGCGTCCCCGCGCCCTCCTCCGGCTGGAGCTCCCGGGCGCGCTGGTACAGCGACTGGGCGAGGTTGAAGTGCGCGTCGCGGGAATAGGGGTTGAGCTCGACCGCCTTGCGGAAGGCCTTGGCGGCGCCGTCGTAGCGGCCGGCGTCGTACAGCCCCGCGCCGATCTGGAAGAGCTGCTCCTCGGAGAGCCCGTCCTGCTCGACCAGCTCCGCGTACAGCCGGTCCGCCTCCTCACCCCCGGCCACCTGGGCGAGGCCGATCATCGCGCCGACGTGCCCCGGGTTGGTCTCCAGGAAGGCGCGGTACACGGCCTCCGCCTCGGCCGTCTGGCCGGTCGCCACCAGGAGACGCCCGGTCTCCTGCATCGCTTCGGCGTGGCGCGTCCGCCACTCCGCCGCCTGCTCCTCGGTCGCTCCGTCAGGCACGCCGCCCGAGAAGACCTCCAACGCGGCGCGGTACGCGTTCAGCGCCCGCTCGTTGTCCCCTTGCTGCGTGTAGAGCCAGCCGAGCACCACCAGGGCGTACGGCCACTTGCGCGACAGCCGGTCCGCCTGCTCGAAGAGCGCGATGCTCTGTGCCAGATCGCCCCGCTGGTAGGCGTCCGCCGCCAGGTTGTACGCCTGCGCCCAGGCGGCCTCGCGGTCGCCCTCCAGCTCCTGCGCATAAGGCGGGTGCAGCTCCTCCGCGTAACGGAACGCCGAGTCCGCGCCGGCGAGGTCACCCAGCCCCGCGTATGCGCGGCCGGCCATGAGCCAGCCCGTGGCGTTCCGCGCGTCCTCCTGCACCGCCTTGAGCGCCGCCTCCAGGGCGGTGCGGTAATGCCGCTCGCGCTGCACCGAATCCGCCTGGATCATGGCGAGCCCGATCGCCCGCTCCGCCTCCCGCGTCAGGCGGTTGTGTCCGGGACGCTGCTGCGCCTCGGCAGCGGGCGGGGCGACGGCCGACCACGCCAGGACGGCCAGACCCGAGATCCACCAGACGCCGCGGCCACGCCGCGACATGGACGGCGTCATCATTCGTAACTCCTTCTCCTCCGTGCGGGTGCGTGGGACGGGTCCAGGATAACGCCCCGCGCAGCCGGCCGACAAGTCGCGGAGCTTCGGTTTCCAGGGAACGTACGCCGTGCCCCGCTCCGCGGGACGGACCAGCCGCCCCGACCCCGGCCCGCTGGCCCGCTCCCCGGGCCCTCCCCGCCCCCCGGCCGCCGACGGCGGTGCAAGTTGCATGACACCATTTACTTACAACGGTGTATAGGTCCAAGGCAGTGTAGCACCGACACAAGGCAGGACCCAATGAAGTTCTCGTTGGACCTCAAGCAGCGCCACGCGCTGATGGAAGCCGCCGCCGCGACCACGGACCGCAACCACTGGAAGCGGATCCGCGCCCTGTTGATGCTGGCGGAGGGCAAGACGGTCTCGGAGACCGCGCGCGCTCTCGGCACGACGCGCCAGAGCGTATACAACTGGATCCACAGCTACCGCCGCAACCCGGTGCCCGAGGGCCTGGCCGACCGGCCGCGCCCCGGCCGCCCGCCGCGCCTGTCGCCGGCGCACCGGCAGTGGCTGCGGGCCCTGCTCGAGCAGAAGCCGACCGACTACGGCTACGACGCGCCGGAGTGGACCGTCCGGCTCATGCTGAAGCAGATCGAGCGCGAGCTGGGGGTGCGGCTCAGCGGCGGAGCGCTCCGGCGGACGCTGCACCGGATGGGCTACCGCTGGACGGGTACGCGCTTCGCGCCGGAGGCCGCGGCTGCGCGCAAGACGGAAAAGAAGCTCCAGACGGCGGCCTGAGCCGGCCGGGCGGAAGGGCTCGTCGGAGGAGGGGTGGAGCGGCGCGGTCCCCGAGGCCACGGCGGCGCCGGCCCCCGCCCCGGGAGGCGGTGTGGCCCCCCGGCCGCGGGGTGGGGCCAGTCGCCCGGCAATACCGGCCGCTGGCCCGGTAAGTGCCTGGCAATACGGGCCACGGGCCCGGCAGGTGACCGGCAATACGGAGCACGAGCCCGGCAAGGGGGCGGCCGCACGGTCGTGCGCGCCCGCGCCGTCGCACCCGGCAACGCCTTCGGGCCGGGGCGGCCAGGTCGGCGACCCTGGGCGGGAGCGGGCCGGTCGCCCCGTCCCGGCGCGCCGCCCCGCTCAGCCGCTCAGCGCAGCTCGACCTGGTCCACGAGCAGCTCGAAGCGGCCGGGGGCGGGGCCGCCGACGATGGCGATGGCCGTCACATCCGAGCCGTCGGCGCCGCCGAACGCCGACCAGGGGAACGTGTGCTCCTGCCACTCCGGCCCGGCCGTGAAGCTCGCGGACGCGGGTACCTGGCCGCCTCGCCGGGTGAACAGGAGCACGCGGTAGGTCCCCCCATCCCCTCGGGCGTGGAAGGCCAGGCCCTCGGCCGCCGAGAGGTCCGCCGGCGTCATGGGCGGCGAGGCCGGGAAGAACAGGGCGCCCGCCCAGGCGAACGGCGATCCCGACGCGATCTCGCCCGTGATGCGGAGCGCCCGGGCCGTGCCCGCCGCCCCGCCCTCCACCACCTCGAGCCGCGGCGTGGACCTGCCGCCCATCATCGCGTCCGTCGTCTCCACCCAGCGCGTGCCGAACACGGTGCCGAGGCCGCCGTCGTCGAAGCCGCTGACCAGCGCGCGTCCGGCCCGAGGTAGGGCGCCACGCGGGCGTCCGAGACCAGCCCCGCGCCGCTCGGAACGCCCGCCACGGCCTCGAGCACCGTCAGCGTCGGGACGACGAACGTGCCGCGCGCCGCGAGCTCACGCACGAACGCGTCGTCCGGAACGCTGTCCACCCAGAGGTGCACCAGCCCGTCCGCGCCGGCCCGCACCGCCGCGCGCGCATCCGCGAGCCGCCCCACGTGCACCACCGCCAGCGTCCCGCGCGCGTGCGCCGCCTCGATCGCCGCGCGCAGCACCGCCTCGGAGATCGTCGGGAACGAGACGCCGTAGGCCGAGCCGTCGTCGACGATGATCTTGATCCAGTCCGCCCCCTCCGCGATCCGCGCGTCCACGAACGCCTGCGCCGACTCGGGCGCGGTGAGCGTGGGGATCGGCAGGCCGAACTGCGTGCCGTGCCCGCCCGGCGCCGTCACGACCGAGCCGGCGGAGAAGATGTCCGCCCTGCCGGGCGCGCCGGTTCTGGCCTGCTCCGCGCGCCAGGCGGCCGCGAGCTGCCGCGCCGTGAACATGTCGAGCTGGGTGCCCACGCCGAACACCAGCGCCGCCTCGAGCGGCTCGGCCGCGAAGGCGTGCGAGTGCGCGTCGAGGAACGCAGGGAGCAGCGTGCGACCCGCGCCGTCGATCACCTCGGCGCCCTCCGGGACCGCCACGTCGGCGCCGATGGCGGCGATCCGGTCCCCACGCACGACGACCGTCGCGCGCTCCTGCACGCGCTCGCCGTCGAACACGCGCACGTCGCGGACGGCGAAGACCGGGGCCTGCGCGGGCCGGCGCGGCGACGGGGCCGCCAGCACCACGAGCAGACCGGCGGCGACCGCGCCGTAGAACCAATCACACGCCCTGCGCTCCATCCCCCTCCTCCTCATAGAGGAAGACATCCTCGATCCGCAGCCCGAAGAGCCGCGCGATCTTGAACGCCAGCGGTAGGCTCGGGTCGTAGCGCCCGTTCTCCAGCGCGTTCACCGTCTGCCGCGAGACGCCGAGCCGCTCCGCCAGATCGAGCTGCGACCAGTTCCGCTCGGCCCGCAGCACCCGCAGCCGGTTCTTCATCGGTGTTGCGACGCCTGTGGCTCCGGGCGCTCGGCCCACGCTCCGCAGCGCGAAGGCCTGCTCCCGCCGTTCATCGGTACCGCAGCCTCGCCACCACGAGCCCCACGAACCACAGCGTCGCCATCACCACCCACACCCACCACACGGTCAGCCGCGGGAAGCCCGCGACCTCCAGAAACCCGTACGCGATGACGAGGAGCGCGGTGCCGCCGAACGCGAGCGCCAGCGCCTCGACCTGGATGCGCCGATACAGCTCGTCCATGCAGCGGAACAGGCGGACCCACGCCCACAGCGCCGCCACGATCGGGACCACGGGTGCCAACGCCACCGGCACACGCCAGCCCGAGCCGGGGTGTGCGCGGAGCCAGAACGAGCTGGCGAAGACCGCCAGCGTGTACGCCGCCATCGCGGCGAGGAACTCGGCCAGGTAGCGCCGCTTCGCGGTGCGGTATGCTCTCGTTTCGGTCATGGCCGTCATCGGCGTTCCGTCGTCCCCGTGCGCTGGATCGCGACGCCGCGCGGACACCGCTCTCGGCAGCCACTGCACCTGCTGCCGGGTCGCGGATCCGACGGCTCGCCCCGAGACCGCGCGCCCGCGCCCGGCCTCGACCGCCGCCGTCGTCGGCACCACGGATCCGGACACGGTGCCGCCGTCGAATGTAAAGCGTACTTTACTCTATGTCAAGCACGTTTGTCACGCCGAGGATGCCGCAGCGCCGGCCTCTCCTGCCGACGAGGGCCAGGGGCAGGCTGGAACACCGACGAGAGGAGCGTCAGCCGGCCATGCCGTGTGCCGGCCTCCCTCGCGGTGCCCCTGCCGGGCGACGTCACCCGGAGGCGCCACGCTCCGGGACGCTGCGCCGCCTCCGTCATGGGCGCGGGATGCGGTTCGCCACTCGTCCGGCCCGCTCCCCGCAGCGGCCCGCCCGTCCCGTCTACGCGCCCGCCGCCCGATACAGCAGGTACATCCCCACCACGTAGATCGCCACGAGCAGGAGCGCGAACGTCTCGACAGGCGCGCCGGGGACCTTCATGCGGTAGACCGTGGCGCCGAGCGCCACGGCCATCATCACGATGACCACCAACGCCGTCACCACGTGCACGCTGCTCACCGCTGCCAGCAGCGGTACGTCGCCGGCGACGAGGTCCAGCGGCGCGAAGATCACCATGTTGAACGCGTTGCTGCCGAACAGGTTACCGACGGCGAGGTCGAGCGCGCCGATACGGACCGCGGCGATGGATGTGACCAGCTCCGGCAGCGACGTCGTGATGCCCACCAGCAGCGTGCCGATGAAGCTCGTGGCAATGCCCGTGAGCTCCGCGATCCGCGCCGCGGAAGACGCGAAGATGGGCGCCGCGATGAGGATCACGCCCGTGGCCACGAGGAACCGCACGAGCGCCCAACCCAGCGACGGCAGCCGCTTCCCCGCGGTGAGCGGCGCACCCATCTCCACCGTGGTGCCCGCCTCCTGGACCAGCGCGCTGTGCAGGAACAGCAGCCGCGTGCCCATCAAGTAGGCCGCCAGCAGCACCAATGAGCCCACGCCGAGACCGAGAACCGCGGCCCGCGGGGCGAGCAGGATGGCGATCGCGGCCATGCCGGTCATCACGATGGCGAGCGCCGCGGACAGCGTGTGGTCCAGCGCGGCGCGGCGGAACAGCTGCGCGCCCGGCCGCAACGCGATGGCTGCCAGGATGAGCATGTTCGCCATCCCGCTGCCGAACAGGTCGCCGGCGGCCAGGTCGACGGCGTTGATGCGAACCGCCGAGATGTCCGTCATCAGCTCCGGCAACGACGTCGCCGCCGCGAGGAAGATGGAGCCCACCCAGACGCGGCCGAGGTTCGTCCGCGCCGCGATCACGTCGCTGCTGCGGGCCAGCGCCACGCCCGCCGCCACCACCGCCGCCGCGCTCGCCGCCAGCGCGGCCACTGTGCTCAGGATCGGATCCATCGCTGTCGCATCACTACGGAATCGTCGCACCACACCGGCGCGGGGGATCGACCGCGCCGCCGAGGGCCGACACAAACATAACCGGCGAGCGCCCGCCACGCTCGCCGGGCAGCCTCGAAACCGGAGTGTGCGCCGTCCCGACGCGCGCCGAACCGCATCCGCCGGTGCGATCACCCCTGCGAGGGCGCGGTCCACCCCGCTGTCCACCGGTACGCGTCCCGAATCCCGCCCCCGACCCCGCGCCCCTTGACCCTGACGTTGCGTCAGGGTTTACCGTTGCCACCGGCTCGGGCGGATCGCGGAGCGGCTGCGCGCGGCGGAGGAGGTCTCCGCCGACGAACGGATCCGATCGATCGATGAGATGACCATGTTCGAGAAATACTACACGCCCGAGCAGCGCGCGCAGCTCGCGAAGCGGGCCGAGGCGCTGGGCGAAGAGCGCATCCGCGAAGTGGAAGCAGAGTGGCCGCGGCTGATGGAGGCAGTGCGCGCGGAGATGGAGAAGGGCACCGACCCGTCGGCCCCGCGCGTCCAGGCGCTGGCGCGGCGGTGGGAGGCGCTGGTCGAGGAGTTCACCGGCAGCGACCCGGGCATCGAGGCGTCGCTGAGGCGGATGTACGAGCAGGAGACCACCGTGCACGGGATCAACACGGCGTCCGTCCGCGCGATGGGCGAGTACATCGAGCGCGCGCTGGTGGCTGACCGGGAAGAGAAGTAGCGATAGCTTGTCGCGCGCCCATGGTCGGCCACGCCTGGCCACCGTGCGCGAGCGAAAGAGCCCGCGCCACGTTACGCGGCCACGCCTGGAACCGAGCCGGCCGGCGACGACCCCGGCCGGCTCGCCTCGTCTCTCCTCTCGCCGTGCCCGGATCGCCGTGGTCGGAACGGCGCGCCGGACGGGTCGCCGCCCCTTTGCCGTTGGCGGGGATCGTCTGGACTGCGTACGAGGGATTCTGTGCGAGAGACCAGAGCGGGAGATCGGCGGGATACGAGCATACGGCACGGCGGCGGCGTACCCGTGGCTCGCGGCTGTTCCGTCACGACCGGGAGGCGTCCCGACTCAAGGTTGGACCGGGACGCCTCCCCATGCGTCCGCAGCGCATCACTCTGCGCGGTGGCGACGCCGCCGCACGCTCGGCGGCGCGAACGGGTTGGTGCACAGCACGCCCGGGGTCTGTCGTCGGGCCCGCGTGATGCGGGCGCTCGTCGAGTGGGAACGCGGAGAGGTGCACCGGCGCGCCGTCCGCTTCCAGCTCCGCGCCGATCACTCCGCCGGTGAGCACGCGGTACGTGCCGCGACCAACGGTGGGCGCCTGTACGCGCTGCGCGGCGCGCACGGCCTCGGAGACGTCGTCGAGCGCGCCCGTGGGTGCGTAGGCGCCCAGCGCGTCGCGGATCTCCGCGATCTCCTCCCACACCGCCGGCTGCGCGTGCGCAAGCGACGACGCGGGCGCGACGAGCCCCGCCGCCGCGTACTCCGCCTCGATGGCGCGGGCCTTCCTGCGCACCTTGCTGGGCGAGTGCTGCGGCGCGTGCCGCATCGCGTCGCTGTCGAAGCGCCACCGCCCCTGCTCGATGCACGAGACCGGGATGCGCGTCTCGCTGCGCGCCGGCAGCAGGATGCTCCGGTTGGTCGTGCGGTTCTGCCGCGCGCCCACGAGCTGCTCGCCGTCCAGCACCAGCACGTCCACATCGCCCGTGTTCGACGCGAGCAGCGCGGGCACCGAGCCCTCGTCCACCTCGGTGATGCGGACGGTCCCAGCCGCCAGCGCGTCTACGAGCAGCGCGTACGGCAGCTCCGGCTCGCCCACGGCGATGAGCGGGAAGATGGTCAGCGCATCGTGCCGCTGCGGAGCGGCGAGCGTGAGGTCCAGCATGGGCGCAGTTCCTTCGTTCGGCGGTCGGTTCCGACGGCTGGGGCACGGTAACGGGCGGGTCTGACAGCGATGTTCATCCGCAGCAGGGCGGTGCACTCCGCCTCCAGGACCCCGGTGTCCCACAGCCGGACAGCAGCCCGACGGTGGGCACCGCCGCAGGAAAACGCGAACTCGCGATCACACAACGAGCTACGCCCCTGGCCGATGCCCGGCACGCGCGCTGCACCTTGCAACGCCCGACCGGTGCCGTGCACCCTCCCGTACACGCCGGGTCGGAGGAACGGAATCCATGGACCGCCTGCTCCAGGACCTGCGGCACGCCGCGCGCGCGTTGCGCAACGCGCCCGGCTTCACGATCCTCGCCGTCATCGCGCTGGCGATCGGCGTCGGCGCGAACTCGGCGATCTTCAGCCTCGTCAACGCTGTTCTGCTGCGTCCACTCCCGGTCGAAGGGCTGGACCGGCTGCACGTCGTGCGGGTGGACGTCCCGCTACTCGACCTCTACGGCGCGCCGCTCGCGCCGCCGGAAGTGCTGGAGCTGGCCGAGCGCGAGGACGCGTTCGAGGCGGTCACCGGGTACCTCGTCGGCGACCGTACCCTCACGGGCCACGGAGAGCCGCAACGCGTCGGCGTCGCGATGACGCTCGGCGACTTCGCGGGCGTGTTCCGACTGCGGCCACGGCTCGGCCGCTTCTACCGGCCCGAGCAGTCGCTCGACGGCACGCACCGCGTCGCCGTGGTGAGCCACGGGCTCTGGCAGCAGCTCTCCGGCGGCGACCCGGGCTTCGTCGGCCGCACGCTGGAGCTGAACGGCGAGTCGTACGAGGTGGTGGGCGTGATGCCGCCAGCGATGCGCTTCCCGCGCGGCGTCCAGGTCTGGGTGCCCTTCGCGCTGCCGCAGGAGGAGCGATTCAACCGCAACCGGTGGGTCATGACGGCGGTCGTGCGGACGCGGCCCGGCGTCGGCGAAGCGCAGCTCGCGGCGCACCTCGCCGCCGAGGCCCGCTGCGCACCGTGCTGCTCGTGCTGCTGGGCGCCGTCGGCTTCGTCCTGCTCCTCGCCGCGGCCAACGTGGCGAGCCTCCAGCTCGTGCGCGCCGTGGCGCGGTCGAAGGAGCTGGCCGTGCGCGCCGCGCTGGGCGCCGGCCGGGGCCGCCTGGCGCGCCAGCTCCTCGCCGAGAGCGCCTTGCTCGCGCTGCTCGGCGGCATGGCGGGGCTCTGGCTCGGCTCGCTCGCGCTCGCCGTCGTCGCGCGATGGCAGCCCGCACAGCAGATGAACCTGACGGACGTCCCGCTCGACGGCGCCGTCCTCGCCTTCACCGCGTTCACCGCTCTGCTCGCCGCCCTCGCCTCAGGCCTCGTCCCCGCGCTGCGTGCCGCGCGCGTGGATCCGCAGAGGGCGCTGCGCGAGTCCGGGCACAGCGCGTCCGCCGGCCGCAGCCGCCACCGGCTCCTCCGCGCCGGCAGCGTGCTCCAGGTCGCCCTCGCGCTGGTGCTGCTGCTCGGCTCCGGGCTCATGGTCCGCACGCTCTCACGACTGCTCGCTGCGGACCCGGGCTTCGACCCGCGCAACGTCCACACGGCGCAGGTCTCGATCCCGAGTTCGGTGTACGACTCGCCCGAGCGCCGCCTCGCGTTCTTCGATGCGTTGCTCGAGCGCGCCCGCGCGCTGCCCGGCGTCGAGCACGCCGCGCTCATCCAGGCGCTGCCGTTCAGCGGTATGAACGACAGCAGCCCGTTCGCGATCATTGGCCGGCCCACGCAGGAGGGTGATCCGGCGCGCCACGCCGAGGCCCGCGTCGTCAGTGCCGACTACTTCCGCACGATGGGCATCCCGGTCCTCGCCGGACGTGTGTTCGACGACACCGAGCGGCCCGGCACGCCGCGGGTGGTCGTCATCGACCGCACGTTCGCCGAGCAGTACTTCCCGGGCGAGGACCCGATCGGCAAGCAGATCGCTTCGGGCTGGACCAGCATGGAGCCGGCGACCATCATCGGCGTCGTCGGGAGCGTGGACCACGACGAGGTCGCGGATGCGCCCAAGGCGGTCGCCTACTACCCGTTCCGCCACGCGGCCCACTACACGACGTACGCCCTCGCGCTGCGCAGCGCGCAGTCCATCGGCGGCATCACCAACCCCCTGCGCGCGATCCTCGCCGAGCTCGACCCGAACGTCCCGCTGTACGACGTGCAGACGATGGAAGGCCGCATCGAGCGCTCGCTCGGCCCCCGCCGCCTCGCCATGCTCGCGCTCGCCGGCTTCGCCGCGCTCGCGGTCGTCCTCGCCGCCCTCGGCATCTACGGCGTCATGCGCTACACCACGGGGCAGCGCACGCACGAGATCGGCATCCGCATCGCCATCGGCGCGCAGCGCGGCGACGTGGTGCGGCTCGTGCTGCGGCAAGGCATGACCATCGTCGCGGCGGGCCTCGGCATTGGCCTCGCTGCGGCCCTCGTGCTGACCCGGACGATGCGCGCCGTGCTGTTCGGCGTCGGCCCGCACGACCCGCTCACGTTCATCGTCGCGACCGCGCTGCTCGCCGGCGTGGCGCTGATCGCCATCTGGCTGCCGGCGCGCCGCGCCACGCGCGTGGACCCGATCACCGCGCTGCGGGTGGAGTAGGCGCGTCCGGCGCGCTCCAGCGCGCCGCGCGGAGCGCCATCGAGCCCGCGGATCGCCGACGAACCGCGCTCGCCGGCGATCACGACACCGGCGATTCCGACACCGGTGCACGCACAGCCCAGCCTGCGGCCGCGAACGCGTGCGGCTCGGGCGGTTGCCGTGCGTCCGCCTTGACAGCCCGCTCTCGCCCCGCCTAGTCTGCGCCCTCCTCGAAGCAGGAGCCCGGCCCATGAACCACACGATTCCCGCACCCGCCGCACGTCGGGCGATCGCGCTCCTCTCCGCCGCCGCCCTCGCGCTCGCCGGCTGCAGCACCAGCACCGCCGTGCAGACGCCGGCCCCAACCCTCGCGCCGGACGTGGAGAAGCGCGTCGTGGCGAGAAACGGCGTGGTCAGCGCAGCGCACCCGCTGGCCGCGGAGGCGGGCGTCGAGATGCTGCGCCGCGGCGGCAACGCCGTGGATGCCGCGGTCGCGACGGCGTTCGCCATCGGCGTCGTCGAGCCGATGATGTCCGGCATCGGCGGCGGTGGCGGGATGCTGATCTGGCTGCAGGAGGAAGGGCGCGCGGAGTACGTGGACTTCTACTCCGCCGCGCGTGCGACCGCGTGGCGCGGCCCGCTGCCGGATACGGGCGCTGCGAGTCTCCGCGAGGTGGGCGTGCCCGGCGCCGTCGCGGGGCTGCTCGAGGCCCACGAGCGCTTCGGCCGCCTGTCACGCCAGGAGGTGATGGCCCCCGCCATCCGCCTCGCCGAGGAAGGCTTCCCCGTCTACATCGTGCTCGCGGACGCGATCCGCGCCAACCGCCGCAAGCTCGAGCGGTTCCCGGGAGCCGCGCGGCGCTTCCTGCCCAACGGCCAGCCGCCGGCCGTGGGCACGATCTTCAAGCAGCCCGAGCTGGCCGCCACGCTGCGGGAGATCGCGGAGCACGGGAAGGCCGGCTTCTACGAGGGCGATGTGGCGCGCAGCGTCGTCGCCGTGATGAACGCCGGCGGCAACCCCACCACGCTCGCGGACTTCGCCGCGTACGCGCCGCGCTGGAACAAGCGCCCCGTGTGCGGCACGTACCGCGGCCGCGTGGTGCTCTCCGCGCCGCCGCCCCAGACGGGCATGCAGATCGTGCACGCGCTCAACCTGCTCGAGCCCCACGACCTCGCCCGGCTGGGGCTGCCGACGCAGTCGGTCGAAGCGTTCGACGTGCTCGCCTCCGCGCTGCGCGTCGCGCTCGCGGACCACAGTCGGTACAACGGCGATCCGAACTGGACGCCCGTGCCGGCCGCGGGCATGACGTCGAAGGAGTTCGCGCGCACGCGCGCGGAGCTGGTGGGGACGCGGCGCGTGCCGGAGCGCATCACGCCGGGCGATGCCGCGGCCCACGACCGCTCCCGGCCGCCCGCGAGCTGCGCGGCGCTGGATCCGTACGGGCCCGCGCCGGAGGTCCGCACGGAGGAGGACGAGGATGCGGGTCAGGGGGCGGGGGCTGCGGCGGGCTTCGCTTTGGTGTCGGGTGCCGACGTGGGGCCGGGCATGTCCGGCAGCGCTGCGGCGGGTGACGCGGCGGTGGAGCGGATGACGACCGGGAACGTTCCGTCGCGCGGTGTCGGCGCCGGCCGCCCCGCGTATGCGGAAGCGTTCGTCGCCCACGGGATCCCCGAGGGGGAGACCACGCACCTCTCGGTCGTGGACCGGGAGGGGAACGCCGTCGCCCTCACCACCACGCTGAGCCCGTACTTCGGCTCGGGCGCGTGGGTCGAGGGGTTCTTCCTGAACAGCTCCGCGGTGGACTTCTCGCGGGCGGACCCGAACGCGCCCGCGCGCAGCGACTGGCGGGTCCGGAGCTCGACGATCTCGCCCACCATTGTGCTCGAGGATGGGCGCGTCCGCGTGGTGATCGGCGCGCCCGGCGGCAGCCGCATCCCCGGCTCCGTGATCCAGGGGCTGGTCTACATGCTCGACTACGGCATGGACCCGCTCGAGGCCGTGCGGATGCCCCGCATCTTCCCCTCGGCCAACAGCCGGCACGTGGAGGTCGAGCTCGGCTACCCGGGCGACGTGCTGGCGCGAGCCCGCGCGCTCGGGTGGGAGCCGGGGCTGCCGGGCGACGGGTACGCGCGGCTGTACGTGGTGGCTCGGGTGGGGGACGTGTGGGTCGGCGCGGCCGACCCGAGGCATGACGGAGGGGCCAGGGGGTACTGACGTCCGGTCCCGGCCCCGCCCAGGCCGGGGCGGCGGGCGTCCTACCGCCCGGGAGGCCGCCCTGGCGCCCGCGCGGGTCACCGCCGGGCGCGCCGGTATGACAGTCAGGTTAGTCGAGCCCGGTCGCCGCGAAAAGCCCGGCGACCGAGAGGCGGAAGCCGGGGAGCACGTCGCCGCCCAGGAGGACGTCGCGCTCGCTCCCGGGCGGGGCAACGTCGGCGCCGCCACCGTACACCCGCGCCGTTGTACCCGGCGCGTACACCGTAACCGTCCGCGCGCGCGGGTCCACCACCCACACCAGCCGCGCGCCCGCCATCAGGTAGTCGTCCACCCGCTCGTGCAGCCCGCGGCGCGCCTTCGCGGGCGAGGCCACCTCCACCGCCAGGTCCGGCGCGCCGGGCCAGAAGCCACGGGGTACGCCGTGCGCCCGGATGCGCTCCGCCGCGACGAACGCGACATCCGGCCCGCGCACCGTCGGCGGGACGTCGAACAGGATGAACCCCGTCCGCCCCACCACGCGCCCGAGCCCGCAGCGGTGCACGAACTCGCGGAGGCGGGAGTGCAGCTCGTCCGCCAGCGCGCCGTGCTCGAAGCCCGGCAGCGGCTCACGCACCACGCGACCGCGCACCAGCTCCATCCAGCAGTCCTCGGCGGGCAGCCGCGCGAACTCGTCGATGCTCAGGACGTGGTCGTCCGGCGGGGTCGTGCGATAGGGCATTCAGCGGCCTCGGCGATCGGACGTCGACGGCTGGCGGGAAGATGGAAGGGCGCGGGCTCGGGAACCATAGCGGGATCGGCCATGCAGTTGGGAAGAACGGACGGGACCGGTACACCGGGTCGAAACGAAGTGCGGCGGGCCGCGGTTCGGTTCCCGCAAGCCCGCCGCAGCGCAGCGCGGGGCCGCGCGCGCCGTGCGCCCGGTCACGAAGCGCGCGGCGCGGGCGATGGGGTCCTCGCGTCGCAGTCGCAGGCGGCGCAGGAGGCCGGCAGGGGCGCCGCCAACGGGCTGTTGGCCTCTGCGCACTCCGCCTCCGGGCCGGCCGGCGCGGCCGACTCCGAAGCCGCCACGGTGTCCGCCTCGTCGAGAACGATCCGCTCGATGATGTCGGTCGTCGTGGGCGTCGCCGCCTCGTGCCTCGCGGTGGTCCGGAGCGCTTCCGCGAGCGACACGACGGCGATCGCCAGGGCGAGGAGGAGCACCTTGCCCCTGTAGAGGCGCGGCGACGCGCGCAACGTGATCGTGCCGTGTGCTGCGGAAACCATGGTCCCTCCTCCTGGTCCAAACCGCCCTGACCACCCTGCGGGGGCCGAGCCGGTCGCGGCCCTCCGCGGATCCGCGGCCCGCCGCTCGGCCGGCAGCCGCCGGAAACCGGCGCGTGGCCGTCGTCGACAGGCATTACGCGGATCGTGCTCTCATGGTTTCGGATGCGTGGAGGGGTGGGGAGGGTTGCAGGGGGGAGCAAGAGCAGTGTGGCGGGGGAGGGGCTCCGCGACGACGGCCGGTCTTATTGGCGCGCGGCAGATGTCGTGACGCCGTCGGGCCGTCAGCATCGCCGAGCGCCGTCACCTCCTAAGCACGAACCTGAGCCAGTCCAGCCGCCGGGGGTGCCGGCCCACCGACGATCTCGCCGCGCTTCAGTTAGAGGCCTGGCAAAGGCGCCTGTGACGTTGGCCACGACCGCCGCGGCGTCGGCACCCCGACGTTGAGCGTCGGTGCCGTGGCCGGCCCGCCATCGCTCCGCTGTCAGAGGGGTCCACTAACCTCCGTGCGCCCGCCGATCCGCCGCGACATGCAGGCGGACCCGTCAACTGGAAACGCTTCGCGGAGGCGACGATGCGGACGCTTGCGGCAGCACTGATCTTGGCCCTCGCTCTCGCCGCATGCGGCGACAGCTCGACCGAACCCAAAACGCCCTCGGCATCCGGCACGTGGACCGGTGTCGTTACCGGCGGCACGATCACGCTCACGTTGGCAGAGCAAGCCGGTGGGACGATCACAGGCGCGGGGAGCATCCAGGGCACCGCCGGTGCAGCGTCCGTCACGGTAACGGGCACGCACGTGCACCCGTCCATCTCCCTCACGTTGAGGTCCACCGGCTTCGAGGATGCGAACTATACTGGTCAGTTCGTGAACAGGAACACGATCTCCGGGCACCTCAACGGATCTGGCTTCAACAACGTGACCCTGACACTGACGCGGCAGTAGGGCTGCAGGCGGTGGGGGCGGCTATCTCGCAGTCTCCGATCGAGGATGGGTCGGCGCTCTGGCCTCGGCAACGGTGTCCGATCGTCGCCCCTGGCGCGTCCGGGTTCCCGCCCGCCGCGGCAAATGTCCACGGTGCCAGCACACGGCGACGGAACCTCCTAGCCGGAGACGGCGTCTGCCGGCCCCTGCCCATTATTCCCTTGCCGCGCCTGACTCAGACTGTTATCCTTTTCTTGACGTTTCCCGCCCCCAGGGGCTGCCCGGCCCTGGTTGTCAGTGGGGCCGCATACGTTTCCTCGATACATCGCCGAGCGCGTTCCCGGAGCCGGGGTTCCGGTCCTCGTTCCGTACACGATCCGTGCGATGACGTCGTCGCAGACCCTCTACCTCTTCAAGGCGGCCCGCCGGCCGCTCTACCGCAAGGAAAACCTCCAGCTCCTGGCGGCGGAACGAGGCAGCGTGGTGGACGTCTGGTACAACCGCGCATGGGTCGCGCCCGAGCTGTGGGGCGAGGGCCGGGTCACACCTGGCACGCGCGTCGTCTTCGTGTTCGCCGACCGGCCGTACACGCTGTTCGTGCCCGTGCGTCAGGGCGAGGTGCTCGAGGCGGGCACGGACGAGCTGGGCCTGCGCTTGCGCATCGTCGCCGGCAACTGGGTCGGCGTGCGGGACAACGACCTCGCCGCGTTCACGCGCGCGGTGAAGGAGGCCGATCCCGGCGGCGTGCCCGGCGCGCGCTTCGTCGCCCTCAAACGCGACGACATAGAGTTCACCGCGTACTACGACGCGCGCGAGGAGCAGGGCTGGAAGAGCGTCGTCGAGAACATCCTCGAGGCATCGAAGCTCGCGCAGGACGATCCGTACCGCCGCAGCGTGTTCTTCCGCCCGGTCGGCCTGCGCGTGGGTGAAGATTTGCACGTCGCGCGGCGCGTGCCGCTGGAGCCCGGCGCGCGCGCAGCGCTCGTGCTCGACTTCCACAACCCGCATCTGGCGGAAGACGACGTCGCCAACCTCGAGCTGCGCGTCCTCGCGCCAGAGGACGCCGTGCGCGTCGAGCCGCCGGCGCGCTTCCCGTTGACCGGCGAGCTCGAAGTGCCGCTGGAGGTGCTGGGCGGCGAGCCAGCACTGACGGTGCAGGTCGGGCCCACGCCCGCGGAGCACACGGCGGTAACGATGCGGTTCGCCGTGACGGCGGGGCCGAACGGGCGTGGCGGCAGCGCTTTGCTGGTGCGAGAAGCCGCCGCGTCCTATTCGCCTGTGAAGTCCGACGACGCTGCCGTCGCGTCACGCGCCGACATCCTCCGGCTCTACGACGTCGTCCAGCGCAACGCGCACATGGATCCGGCCGACGCGCTGGACGTGCTGGACGCATTCGAGCGCCTCCTGCCACGCGAACAGCGGCTCGCGGAGAGACGGGCGCTCCTGCTGGCGGAGCTGGGCGAGGCGGAGCGCGCGTGGCACGTCCTGCGCGCGCTGGACCCGGAGTTGCTGGGCGACGACGCGCGCCTCCTGCTCTTCCGGCTGCACGCCGCGCGCGACGGCGGCGCCGGGCTCGCGGCGCACGTGCTCTCGCTCGACCTCCTGTCCGAGAGCAGGTTCCAGCACTTCGTCGAAGCGCTGGAGGAGTTGCCTCCGCAAACGCTGGCCGGGCTGGTGCCGGACCTGGTCCGCACGTTGCCCGCCGAGCAGCTCCGCGACGTGATCGAACGCGCGGGCAGACGCCTCGAGTCGCCTGACGCACTCGCCGAGACTGCACTCAACCTCTACCTCGCCACCGATGATGCCGCGTGGGCGTACGCGTTCCTCGATGAGCGCCGCCACGCGCTGCGGCTCGCCGATCGCGCTGTGATCGAGGCGCTGCTGGAGCTCGCCGCGGCCGGTGGCCGTGCGGATGGTGACGACAACCTCGCCGACGAGGCGGCGCGCGTCATTGGCAATCTGATCGAGCTGGACCGCGTCGAGGAGGCGCGCGCGAAGCTTACGCGCGCGTGCCGCGCGCTCCGGCGCGGCGAGCGCGAGCGACTGTACCACCGGGTCGCGGACCGGCTGATCCGCAAGCGCCAGCACGAGGCCGCGGCCGAAGCGCTCGTCGAGCTCTCGCGCGAGGCATTGCGCACCGGCGACCTGTCGGAGGCGAGCGAGGCGGTGGAGCGTGCGGTCGGCGTGTGGACGGACGGTGCGCTGAGCGGGTCTGGAGAGCCGACCGGCGCGAGAGCGCAGGCCGAGGACGGACGCCGCGAAGCGGGGAGCCCGGCTCGATCCGACCGTGCGGTGACGGCCCGTCGCGGCCCGGTCGCTGTTGGTGCCGCCGGGAACGGCGTGGGGGGCTCCCCGCCTGGCTCGCGGACGCCGTCGAGGCCGTGCGGCTCGCCTGGGAGCAGTGCGAACCGCTCGTGGAGTGGCGCAAGGACGAAGAGGAGCGCCGGAAAGAAGTGCTGCGCGCCCAGTACGCAGGCAAACGGATCCTGATCGCCGGAGGGCTGCGGCGCCAGGAGTGGGTCGACCGCTTGCGCCAGCTGACGGGCGCGGAGGTCGACTGGGCCGAGCGCTACCGCGACGAAGGCGACGACCTCGGCCGTTTCGCGGAGCGGATCCGGGCGGGGACCTACGCCTGTGTGGTCTACCTGCTCCAGAAGTCCGGGCACGAGGTGCAGGACCGACTGAAGCGGGTTTGCGAGGAGGCGGGCGTGCCGTTCCGCCCGGCGACGTCGGCGGGGTGGCGGGGGGTGGTGGAGGGGGTTGCGAGCGTCGCCCCCTACGAAGGATCCGGAACTTCTTGACAGTCGGAACGTCCGATCGTTGATCCGCCTCGAAGACCTCCAACCGAACGCAAGCGTTCGCGGCATTCTGCCGGATGCCGCGGTAACCGTCATCGCCGTCCAGTGGTTCGGGAACCAGGCGGTGGAGCTCACCTACAAAGGCCCCGACGGCCGTACGGGCAACCAGCTCCTGTACCGCCACGACGAACCGCGTCTGGAGCTCGTCGAGGCCGGGAGACCGTGGAGCTTTGACGGCGACGGCGCACTCTTCCGGCTCGTCAGTGAGGCGCACCGCATCCGGCTCGCGCACCTCTTCGATCCCATCCTGGCGGTTCACACCTCGCTCATCGAGCCGTTGCCGCACCAGATCACGGCGGTCTACGAGGCGATGCTCCCCCGCCAGCCCCTCCGCTTCCTCCTGGCCGATGACCCCGGCGCCGGCAAGACGATCATGGCCGGGCTGCTGATCCGGGAGCTCATCGCTCGCGGCGACCTGCAGCGCTGCCTCGTCGTCTGCCCGGGAAGCCTGGCCGAGCAATGGCAGGACGAGCTGTACCGGCGCTTCAACCTTCCGTTCGAGATCCTGACGAACGACAAGCTCGAAGCGGCCCGAACTGGGAACTGGTTCCTCGAGCACAACCTCGTCATCGCGCGGCTGGACAAGCTCGCGCGCGACGAGAGCGTGCAGGAGAAGCTGAAGGCACCCGACGCGCGCTGGGACCTCATCGTCGTCGATGAGGCGCACAAGATGTCCGCCACCTACTTCGGCGGGGAGATCAAATACACGAAACGCTATCAGCTCGGCCGGCTCCTCGGCTCCATCACGCGCCACTTCCTCCTCATGACCGCCACGCCGCACAACGGCAAGGAGGAGGACTTCCAGCTCTTCATGGCGCTCCTCGACGCCGATCGCTTCGAGGGCCGCTTCCGCGACGGCGTCCACGCGGTCGACGTCTCCGACCTCATGCGGCGGATGGTCAAGGAGAAGCTGGTCCGGTTCGACGGCCGGCCGCTCTTCCCCGAGCGGATCGCCTACACGGTGCCGTACAAGCTCTCGCCCGTCGAGGCGAAGCTGTACAAGGAGGTCACGGAGTACGTCCGCGAGCAGTTCAACCGCGCGGAAGCGCTCCAGAACGACAGGCGCGCCGGCACCGTCGGCTTCGCGCTCACCATCCTCCAGCGCCGCCTCGCCTCCTCGCCCGAGGCGATCTACCAGTCGCTGCGGCGACGTCGCGAGCGGCTGGAATCGCGCCTCCGCGAGCTCGAGTTGCTCCAGCGTGGGAGAGTCGAGGCTGCGCTCGTCGCCTCGATCCCCGCGCTCACCGACGAGGATGTCGAGGACCTCGAGGAAGCGCCCGACGACGAGCTCGAGGCCGCCGAGGAGGAGATCCTCGACCAGGCGACCGCGGCGCGCACGATCGACGAGCTCAAAGCCGAGATCGAGATCCTCAGGGGCCTCGAAGTCCTCGCCCAGGACGTCCGCCGCAGCGGCGAAGACCGGAAGTGGAAGGAGCTGGCCTCGCTCCTCACCGAGATCTTCACGCCTGCCGCGATCGCGGACCGCGTCGCCGAGCCGAGGCCGCGCTACGGCACCGCGGGCGTCGAGGCGCCCAGGCCGTCGCCGCGGCAGAAGCTCGTGATCTTCACCGAGCACCGCGACACGCTGAACTACCTCCAGCAGCGGATCACGACCCTGCTCGGGCAGCCGGAGGCCGTCGTCGTCATCCATGGCGGGCTGGGGCGCGAGGAGCGGATGAAGGCCCAGGAGGCGTTCCGCCACGACCCCGAGGTGAAGGTCCTGATCGCGACCGACGCCGCGGGCGAGGGGATCAACCTCCAGCGCGCGCACCTGATGGCGAACTACGACCTCCCCTGGAACCCGAACCGGATCGAGCAGCGCTTCGGGCGCATCCACCGCATCGGCCAGACGGAGGTCTGCCACCTCTGGAACCTCGTCGCCGAAGAGACGCGGGAAGGCGATGTCTACCGTCGCCTCCTCGAGAAGCTCGAGGAGGCCCGCCGCGCCCTCGGCGGCCAGGTCTTCGATGTGCTCGGGAAGCTGCAGTTCGAGGGGAAGCCGCTCCGCGAGTTGCTCATCGAGGCGATCCGCTACGGCGAGCGCCCCGAGGTCCGCGCGCGCCTGGAGAAGGCGGTCGAATCGGCCGTGGACCAGACACGGCTGCAGGAGCTGCTCGAGGACCGGGCCCTCGTCCAGGAGACGATGGACGTGAGCCGGATCCAGCGCGTGCGCGAGGAGATGGAGCGGGCCGAGGCACGTCGCCTACAGCCCCACTACATCGAGTCGTTCTTCCTGGAAGCGTTCCAGCGCCTCGGCGGCACCATCCGGCAACGCGAACCGCGGCGTTACGAGATTCGGCACGTCCCGGCGGTGATCCGCAACCGCGACCGCATGATCGGCATCGGCGAGCCGGTCCTCCAGCGCTACGAGCGCATCGTCTTCGAGAAGGAGCTCATCGCGCCGCCGGGGCAGCCCCCCGCCGCATTCGTCTGTCCGGGCCATCCGCTCCTCGACGCGACGCTCGACCTCACCCTGGAACGGCACCGCGACCTGCTGCGCCGCGGCACCATCCTGGTCGACGAGCGCGACCCCGGCACGCAGCCCCGGCTCCTCTTCTACCTCGAGCACGCGATCCAGGACGGCACCACCACGCCCAGCGGCGAACGGCGCGTGATCTCGAAGCAGATGCTCTACGTCGAGATGAGCGAAGATGGGACGACGCGGCACCTGCATTACGCGCCGTACCTCGATTACCGGCCGCTGCGCGACGATGAGCCGACGCCGGCCGAGATCCTCGACGCGCCCGAGTGCGCCTGGATCACGCGCGACCTCGAGAAGCGCGCCCTGGCGTACGCCATCGAGCACGTCGTCCCCGAGCACCTGGAGGAAGTCCGCTCCCGCCGCCTCCAGTGGATCGAGAAGACCCGCGCCGCGGTTCGGGACCGGCTGACCAAGGAGATCATCCACTGGGACCACCGGGCCGAAGAGCTTCGTCTCGAGGAGCAGGCCGGCAAGATCAACGCCCGGCTGAACTCCCAAGAGGCGCGGAAGCGGGCCGACGAGCTCCAGGCCCGGCTCGAGAAGCGGATGGCGCAGCTCGACCTCGAGGCGCAGATCTCCGCGCTCCCGCCCGTGGTGATCGGCGGGCTCGTCGTCGTGCCGGCCGGGCTCATTGCCCGGTTGACCGGCCGTCCGCTCCCCGGTGGCGCCGCGCAGGTCCTCGAGACGCAGGCCTCGGCCGCCCGGGCGCGCGAGATCGTGATGGAGATCGAGCGCTCCCTCGGGTACGAGCCCGTCGATCGGGAAGCCGAAAAGCTCGGCTACGACATCGAGAGCCGGGACCCGAAGTCCGGCCGGCTGCGGTTCATCGAGGTCAAAGGTCGCGTCTCGGGCGAGGAGATCACGGTCACGCGCAACGAGATCCTCTACTCCCTCAACAAGCCCGACAACTACATCCTCGCCGTCGTCGAGTGGCTCCCCGACGGCGGGCACCGGGTGCACTACATCCGCCAGCCCTTCGGCCGCGAGCCGGATTTCGGCGTGACCGCCGTCAAGTACGGGTTCCACGAGCTGGTGGCGAAGGGGGAGGTGGTGTCGGCATGACACCCGAAGAATTCCAGAAGCTCCTCTCGGCGCCGGAAGGCACGAAATTGGAGTTCAAGGAGGCCAGCAGACGCTTCGGCTTCGAAGAACTGCTGCGCTACTGTGTTGCCATGGCCAATGAGGGCGGGGGCAAGATCGTCCTCGGCGTCACTGACGGCCGGCCGAGACAGGTCGTCGGTACCGCCTTCCCCGAGCCCGGGCGGACGGAGGCGAGCATCTATCAGGAGATCGGCCGGCAGGTACGGATCGAGGAATTCGACCACGAGAACGGGCGGGTCCTCATCATCCACGTGCCGCCCCGGATGCCGGGAAGCGCATGGAGCTACAGGGGAGCGTATTGGAAGCGCGCAGGAGATGCTGTCGTCCCCATGACGGACGACGAACTGCGCCGCATCCACGCGGAGGTCGCTCCCGATTTTTCGGCCGAGTACGCGGACGGCGTCACCATGGCCTCTCTCGATCCGCGCGCGATTGCCGAGTTCCGGCGACGCTGGGCAAGGCGGAAAGGCGATCAGCGGATCGAGACGTGGAGCGATGAGGAGGTTCTCCGAAATGCGGAGCTGGTGATCGATGGACGTTTCACGAACGCCGCGCTCCTCCTCTTCGGAACCCGCGATACGCTCACGCGACACATTCCTCAAGCCGAAATCGTCTTCGAGTACCGTTCTGGGGAAGCGGCCGGCCCGGCCCAGGACCGCGGTGAATTCCGGGAAGGCTTCCTGCTCTTTCACGATCTGCTCTGGGAGCTGATCGACCGGCGCAACGATCGGCAAAGCATCCAGGACGGCCTGTTTCGGACCGAGATCCCCACGTTTGACGAGGCAGTCATCCGGGAGGCGATCCTCAACGCGTTCTGTCACCGGGACTACCGCCTTCCGGGATCAGTCTTCGTGCGCCAGTTCTCCAGACGCCTCGAAGTAACGAGTCCCGGCGGCTTTCCGCCCGGGATCACCCCGGAGAACGTCCTAGACGAGCAGAACCCACGGAACCGTCGTTTGGCCGAGGCCCTCGGACGCTGTGGCCTTATCGAACGGTCCGGGCAAGGCATGAACCTGATGTTCGAGCGCTGCATCCGGCAGAGCAAACCGCTGCCCGACCTGACCGGGACTACCGATCGCGAGGTGCGCCTCGTCTTGAACGGCAACATCACGGATCCTGCCTTCCTCCGGTTCATGGAGCGACTCGGAGAGGAGACGTTGGCGGGATTCAATACCCGAGATATGCTGTTACTGGACCTGCTCCACCGGACCGACTCCATCCCAGCAAAATACCGGGATCGCGCCCAGCGTCTGATCGAACTCGGAGTAATTGAGACCGTGGGCCGCGGGCGCGGGACACGCTATCTCCTCAGCCGACGGTTCTATACGGCTATGGGGAGGCCCGGCGTGTACACGCGGCGGCGAGGGTTGGACCGTGAAGAGCACAAGGCGCTGCTGCTCAAACACCTTCGGGGCGTAGGGAAGAGCGGCAGCCCGATCTCGGAACTCCAGCAGGTGCTCCCTTCGGTTTCCCGGTCGCACCTCAAGCGGCTACTGGACGAGATGCGTAGCGAGGGGGCTGTCACACTCAGGGGCGAACGCCGCTGGGCGCGCTGGGTCGCGGTCGACTCCTCGGCTCCATAGGCTCCGTGGTTATGAGCCAGATCTGAGCCATAGCGCTGATTCATAAGCGCGAAAACTCTCGAATCACCGGGCTTTCTATGGAGCACCAATGCGATTACAGACCCGTAGCCCGTGATCCATAGAACGAGGCTCGCGGGCCGGTGGCCGGCGCTGCTCGCGGGGCCGCGCCGGGGCAATGTCTACGTACTGGCCGGGTCGTCGGGTCTCGGCAAACGCCGCTGAGCACCGGATGACGACCGACTCGAACGCGATGGCCTTGCTGCGCGCGGCCACACAAGGTAATCTCAATTACCGTAATTGAGATTACCCTACTCCAGAACCGCCCGATGTTCGTAGGACGCCAGCGAGAGCTGGCTGTGCTGCAGCGTGAGCTGAACGGCGCGAAGCCGTCCCTGGTCGTGGTGTACGGCCGGAGGCGAGTGGGGAAGTCCACGCTCATCCTCCGCGCGCTCGAGGGGCGGGCGCACGTCTACTTCCAGGCGACGCGCGTCACGGATCCCGACAGCCAGGAGCTCTTCCGCCGGCAGATCGGCCGCGCGCTGGGCTCGGACCCGATCCTGGACGGGCTGGTCGGGTGGGAGGCGCTCCTCGGCTACCTCCAACGGCAGGCGGAGGCGAGGTACCCGGGACTCACTGTGGTGCTGGATGAGTTCCCGTACCTCTGCGAGGCGAATCGGGCGCTCCCTTCGATCGTGCAGAAAGTGTGGGATGGCGTTCGGGCTACAGGGAGTCCGCTGAACCTGATCCTCTGCGGCTCCTCGATCAGCTTCATGGAGGAGCTGCTCGCTGAACGCAATCCGCTCCACGGCCGCCAGTCCGCCGAGTTGGATGTCGCACCCCTGTCGTATCGTGAGGCGGCGGAGTTCTTCCCATCGTGGAGCCCGGAGGACCGGCTGCGCGCTTACGGCGTGTTCGGCGGGATGCCCTACTACCTCTCGCTGTGCGCGCCCGAGCGGACGCTCGCCGACAACATCCGGGATGTCATCCTGGTGGACGGCGCGCCCCTGAGCGAGGAGCCGGAGCACCTGCTCCATGCGGAGCTCCAGAACGTCGCCCGGTACGCGAGCATCCTGCGGGCCGTCGCGGATGGCTGCACGCAACGCTCCGAGATCCTGAACCGGGTGCTCTCGAAGGAGGAGGTCGGGACGAGCCTGACCCCGTACTTCCACAAGCTCGAGGCGCTGCGGCTCCTCCGCACCGAGGTCTCGCTCGACGTCCGGGACCCGGACCGCGCACGCAACGCCCGGTTCTACCTGAACGATCCGTTCCTGGCGTTCCATTACCGGTTCGTCCTGCCCCACGGCTCCGCGCTGGAGGCGGGGCACGCGCAGAAGGTCCTGGAGGAAGTGATCCTGCCGCGCCTCGACCATTACATGGGCGAGCGGTTCGAGGAGATTTGCCGCGACTGGGTCCGGCTGCACGGCCGGGAGCGGCTCCCCAGCTCGGCCCGCGAGGTGGGTCGTATCTGGGGGTCGGATTTCGACATCGACGTCGCCGCCACGCTCCTGAACGGCGAGCAGGCGTTCGGCGAGTGCAAGTGGTGGGCGGATCCGGTGGGCCTGAACAAACTCGAACGACTCGAGGAGAGCAGCGCCCGCACGAGGTACCGCAGGAGGGACGGTAGCCCGTACTATCTCCTCTTCGCCCGGAGCGGCTTCACACCGGAGCTGGAGGCCCGAGCCGGGGAGGACCCGCGGGTGATCCTCGTGACTCCCCGGCAGCTCCTGGGCGAGCAGACGAGAGCCTGCTGACGAGGCCTGCGCGGGCTGGTGGCCGATCCGGATCGTGATCGCGCCCGGCGGCCTCCCCGGGCCGGCCTGAAGATGTTGACGACCTTCGACCGCGCGACGTTCCCATCGCAGGAGCGTCGCTCACGACACGACCGGGTATGAAATACCGCAAGAAACTCATCGAAGTCGCCCTCCCCCTCGACGCCATCAACGCCGCGTCGGCGCGGGAGAAGTCCATCCGCCACGGCCACCCGAGCACGCTCCACCTCTGGTGGGCGCGCCGCCCCCTCGCCGCGGCGCGGGCCGTGATCTTTGCCCAGATGGTGGACGACCCCTCCGAGTACGTGGACGAGCTCCTCGCCGATCCGGTGCTCCGGCACGCCGCGGAGGCCGAGTTGCGCGCCCGCTGGGAGGTCTGGGAGCGCCGGGTCGCGGCGTACGACGACGCGCAGCGTCGGGGCGACGACTCCGTCCCCGAGCCCGGCCCCGAGCCCACCCTGGAGGAGTGCGCGGCCGACCTCGAGCGTCAGCGGCTCTTCGCGCTGATCGAAGAGCTGGTGCAGTGGGAGAACACGACGAACGAGAAGGTGCTCGAGCGCGCCCGCGAGGAGATCCGAAAGAGCTGGCGGCGCACCTGCAGGTACAACGCGGACCATCCCCGCGCGGCCGAGCTGTTCAACCCGGACAAGCTCCCTGCCTTCCACGATCCCTTCGCCGGCGGCGGCTCGCTCCCGCTCGAGGCCCAGCGCCTCGGTCTCGAGGCCTACGCCAGCGACCTGAACCCCGTCGCCGTGCTGATCAACAAGGCGATGATCGAGATCCCGCCGAAGTTTGCGGGGATGCCGCCGGTCAACCCCGAGGCGCGGAATGACCGCTCGCTCTTCAAGCGGGATGCTCTGTCCCCCAATTCGTGGGACACTCAAAGAGAGGCGGTGAGAGTTTGTTCCCGCCGGAACTCGGCGGGCGATTTCATCCCGAGCGCCGAGTGTGGGGCCACCTCGTTATAGTCCCTGAACCAG
>Ga0207768_100101_pt1 | contig 100230 bp, 97 predicted proteins | sample CeladaPassaB1F01_FD_187478 | JGI IMG/M metagenome (GOLD analysis project Ga0207768, IMG submission 187478) | Cellulose-adapted microbial communities from the Joint BioEnergy Institute, USA - Passage B1F01 (SPAdes) (version 2) | ecosystem: Engineered > Bioreactor > Continuous culture >...
CGGAGGGGCAACTCCCACGGCGGCGATCAGGCCGCCAGGAGGTGCCGACGCACTGACGGCTCGTCACCCCCGCCGAGTGGGACATTTTCAGTCGCCATAAGTGGGACATTTTCGATCGCCATTGACATTCGCCAGCGTCCAACGGGCGTAGATGCGGCTCGACAGGGTCCGGGTGAGGCGGAACACGGTGGTATCTGGGCGTGAGCCTCTCGGACCGGCAGGTCGGCGTGGAGTGGGGAACCGGAGCGTTGGTGATCAAGCGAGGCTGGCCGGGATTGCTCGAGGGCTCAGACCGGGGTTGTCGCGGCGCGGCGTTCGCTCACAGGTGAGGTTCCATTCTGGCGTCCTGGTCTTTCCTCGTGCCATGCATTCTTATCTCCTGCCTAGCCACTAACCACATGGGAATAAGGTAGGATGACGATTCTGGCGTTGAATCAGTATTATCTGCCTGGGTACAAGGCGGGAGGGCCCATCCGTACTCTGGCGAACATGGTCGAGCGGATGGGCGACGAATTCCGGTTCAAGATCATAGCGGGAGACCGCGATTCCGGTGATGTGGCGCCGTATCCCTCGGCACGCCCTGGAGAATGGCAGGCTGTCGGCAAGGCGGAGGTGTATTACCTGGCGCCCAGCCAACGTTCCATCTGGACCATTCGGCGCCTATTGCGCTCGGTTGATTACGACGTACTTTACCTGAATAGCTTTTTTTCCTTCTGGTATACGATCATCCCGTTGGCCTTGCGTCGGCTAGGGTGGGTTCCGCGGCGGCCGGTGGTCGTCGCACCTCGGGGTGAGTTCTCGCCAGGAGCGCTTTCGCTCAAACGGGCGAAGAAGAAGACGTTCATCGTGATGGCCCGGGCTATGGGGCTGTATCGAGGGGTGCTCTGGCAGGCATCGAGCGATCTTGAGGCTGAGGATATTCGGCATTGGATGGGCCGGACAGCTCGCATTAAGGTCGCACCGAACATCCCGGATCGGATGGATATCGAGGAGGTGTTGCGGCGACAGGGGAAGGAGCCGGGAAGACTGCGGGCGGTCTTCCTCTCGAGAATCACTGAGAAAAAGAATCTTCTTTGGGCACTCGATCTCCTGCGATCGATTCGAGGGAAAGTCGAATTCGATATCTATGGATCGGTAGCGGATCCGATCTATTGGGAGAAGTGTTGCAAAATCATCGCGGAGATGCCGGCGAATGTGCGCGTACGCTACAAGGGCGTGGCGCCGCACGAGATGGTCCGGTCGATCTTCAGTGAATACGACGCCTTCCTCTTCCCGACCCTCGGTGAGAATTTCGGGCATGTGGTCCTCGAGGCGCTCAGTGCCGGCTGCCCGGTGGTGATGAGCGACACCACGCCGTGGAGGGACTTGGAGGCGCGTGGCGTGGGCTGGGTCCTGCCGCTCACGGATCGAAGCGCGTTTGTGGAAGTACTAGAACGCCTCGTCGACATGGATGAGGCAGAGCACGCTCGGTGGCGTGACCGGGCACGACGATTTGGTGTGGATTGTATGGATGCGAGCGATACAATCGTGGCAAACGAAGATCTGTTCCGTAGTGCGGTCTTTGATCAATAGAAAACAACCGGGACCATAGAAGATCCTACGTGATTTCGGGTGGCAGCGTCCTCCGTGGTGGCGTGCCGCAGACGAATACTGTCTTCGGCCGTTCGTCCGCCTTCTTGGATAGGACCACCTGGCGATAGGCTGGACGAGCAGACGGCGGTGGGCTCCGAACACGATGAGGGCTATCGTCCCGTTCTTTCGCGGGCTCTGCCGGCATGTTCTCATGCGAAGACTATGGATCTACCAGGCGCGTGGGTATGGGCATCTTCGCGTGATGCGGAAGGTGGTGATTCGTAGGGCAACGGTTGGGTGAAAGAGATTGTCTGACGGATATTTGCCGATCTCACTAAGACGCCTCAATGGGCTGGCGCCGCCGAGACCCTTGGGCCCGGCGAGCTGCCGGTCCAGAAGCGCATTTCGTCCTAGTCGGTGAGGTCACCGCCGGTCATTTCGAACTCTCGTTCGGCTGAGTGGGACACAGCGAGCATCGGTCAGAGAGAGCCCTGGTAGCTACCCATGACTAATCTGGAGAAGCTTTATCTGCGCCTGCCCGTTCCTCTCCAGAACCTCGCGGTCAGTATGGAGGGCTGGCGAATCGGGAGGACGAGGTACTCTCGTGAGTTCTACCAGCTGTTGGCCGAGGCGGAGGGCAGGACATATCTATCCCCTGAACAGATCCAGGAATACCGGGACCGCCGACTGCGCGAGTTTGTCAGGCATTGCGTGGATACGGTCCCTTTCTATCGCGAGAGGTTCCATGCCGCCGGGATCGCGCCTGACGAAATTCGGACCCTCGACGACTTGCGGCACCTGCCGATCCTCACCAAGCAGGAGGTTCAGGATGAGTATTCCCGGCTTCTCTCGCAGGCTGTACCGGCGAGGGATCGGGTGATTGTCCACACGAGCGGAACGACGGGGGCGGGGTTGAGGTTCGCCTCGACCCGGCGAGCGCTCCGCGAGCAGTGGGCGATCTGGTGGCGATATCGCCGCTGGCACGGCATCGAGCCCGGGACGTGGTGCGCCTATTTCGGGGGGCGATTGGTGGTTCCCGTTGGGGTTTCGAAGCCCCCTTTCTGGCGGTACAACATCCCGGCTCGCCAGGTGATGTTCAGCGCCTACCACATGAGCCCGGAGAATCTCCGGGCGTACGTCGAGGAGTTGCGTCGCCGCCGCCTTCCGTGGATCCACGGATACCCCTCGGTCCTGGCCCTTCTCGCCGCGTATATTCTCGACGAAGGCTTGGATCTAGGTTACCAGGTCCGCTGGATCACGCTGGGCGCTGAGAACGTCCTCCCCCAGCAGGTCGCGTTGCTGGAGAAGGCATTCGGGGTCAAGCCCAGGCAGCATTACGGAATGGCGGAGGCGGTCGCCAACATCTCCGAGTGTGAGCTCGGCTCCCTGCACGTGGATGAAGACTTCGCCGCGGTCCAGTTCGTTCCGAACCCGAACGGGCCCGGTGAGCGAGTGATCGGCACGAACCTGAGTAATCCCGCGACCCCACTGCTCAGATACGAGGTGGGGGACATCGTCACACTCGGCGGCACGTGCGCTTGTGGCCGCCCGGGCAGAGTGGTCGCCGCGATCGACGGGCGGAACGAGGATTACATCATTCTGCGCAACGGCGCGCGCCTGGGGCGGATGGCCCACATCTTCAAGGACATGGTCAACATCCGCGAAGCGCAGATCTATCAGCGCGAGCCGGGGGTGATCACCTTGCGCGTCGTGCGCCGCCCCGGGTATTCCGAGGTGGATGAGCGGCGTCTTCTCGAAAAGACACGCAAGCGCGTCGGGGACGACACCGAAATCCGGGTCGAGTACTGGGAGCGCCTCGAACGGTCCAGGACGGGGAAGCTCCGCTTCGTGGTTTCCGATATCGCGTCCGGCAAGCTGAGTTCGGTCGGATCGGGAGAGAGTTGATCGCCTTTCGGGTGCGGCCGGGGCCGCCCGGTCGCCTCGGGCGGTCGTCCCGACACCGCGTAGTCGTTTGCACCTTCGCATCCGGTCACCGATGAAACAAGTTCTCCAGCACGTCCGCAGCGGCGAGCTCGAAGTCGCCGAAGTCCCCGAGCCGTCCAGCAGATCCGGCGGCGTCACGGTGCGGAACGTTGCCTCGCTGATCAGCGCGGGCACGGAGAAGATGACGATCGACTTCGCCGGCAAGTCGCTGATCGGCAAGGCGAAGGAGCGCCCGGACCTGGTTCGGCAGGTGCTCGACAAGGTCAAGAAGGACGGGCTCATCCCCACCGTGCAGGCGGTGCTGAGCCGCCTGGACCAGCCGATCCCGCTCGGCTACTCCTGCGCCGGGGTGGTGGAGGAGGTGGGGCGGAGCGCCGCTGAGTTCCAGCCGGGCGATCGGGTCGCGTGCGCGGGCATGGGCTACGCCTCCCACGCGAACGTGGTATTCGTGCCGAAGAACCTGGTGGTCCGGATCCCCGATGGGGTCTCGTTCGAGGATGCCGCGTACGTCACGCTGGGCGCGATCGCCCTCCAGGGCGTACGCATCGCGGACGTTCGGCTGGGGGAGAACGTGGCGGTGATCGGCCTCGGCCTCCTCGGCCAGCTGACGGTCCAGATCCTCAAGGCGACCGGGTGCCGGGTCATCGGGATCGACCTCGACCCTGCGAAGGTCTCGCTGGCGCGGGACCTGGGTGCGGATCTGGCGGTCCTCCGGTCGGAGGACGTGGCCGGCGCAGTGGCCGCTTTCACCGAAGGGATTGGTGTCGATGCCGTTGTCATCACCGCGGCGACCGACAGCAACGATCCCATCGAGCTCGCTGGGGAGATCTCCCGGGATCGGGGGACGGTGTCGGTGGTCGGCGCGGTGAAGATGGACGTGCCCCGGAGGGTCTACTACGAGAAGGAGCTCCAGCTCCGGCTCTCCCGGTCTTACGGCCCCGGGCGCTACGACCCCTCCTACGAGGAGGGCGGGCACGACTACCCGATCGGGTACGTCCGGTGGACCGAGCGCCGCAACATGCAGGAGTTCCTCCGTCTGGTCGCGACGGGTCAGGTCACGCCGTCACGGCTCACGACGCACCGGTTCCCGATCGAGGAAGCGGAGAAGGCCTACGGGATCGTCACGGGCAAGGATCCGCAACCCTTCCTGGGCATCGTTCTCACCTATCCGGAGGAGCGGAAGGGCAGCCCGGTGCGCACGGTGCAGCTCAGGGCACCCGCGCCCAGGGCGGGGAGGGTAGGGGTGGGGTTCATCGGCGCCGGGAACTTCGCCAGGGCGGTCCTGCTGCCTCGCTTCGCGAAGGCGAAGGATGCCGAACTCATCGGGGTGTGCACGGCGAGGGGGGTGACCGCCAGGTCCACCGGGGAGAAATTCGGATTCCGGTACTGCACGACCGACGCTGCGCGTCTCCTCGAGGATGAGTCCGTCGCCGCCGTCGTCATCGCCACCCGGCACGGCTCGCACGCCCGGTTCGCGGCGGACGCGCTGCGCGCGGGCAAGGCGGTGTTCGTCGAGAAGCCGCTGGCCATCAACGAGGAGCAGCTGGCCGGGGTGCTCGAGGCGCAGGCCGAGACCGGCGGTCTGCTCACGGTCGGTTTCAACCGCCGATTCTCGCCCCTCAGCGCGCGGCTGAAAGAGGCGTTCAGCGGCGCCGGGCCTCTGGCGATCCAGTACCGGGTCAACGCCGGGCCGATCCCCGCCAGCGTCTGGGTGCACGACCCGGAGGAGGGAGGCGGGCGCATTATCGGGGAAGTCTGTCACTTCGTGGACCTCATCCAGTTCCTGACGGAAGACGAGCCGGTCGAGGTCTTCGCGCACGGGCTGGGCGGCCCGACCGCCGGGCTGCACGACACGGTGACGATCACGCTCCGGTTGCGCCGCGGTTCGATCGCGAGCATCAACTACTTCTCCACGGGCGACAAGTCGTATCCCAAGGAGCGGATCGAGGTGTTCGGCGGCGGAAGGATCGGTGTGCTGGATGATTTCCGGGAACTCGTGATCAGCCAGGGCGGCAAGAGGGAGAAGGTGCGGAGGCTCTCGCAGGACAAAGGGTTCGACCAGGAGATCGCTGCGTTTCTGGCCGCTGTCCAGGAAGGGAGAGAGCCTCCCATTCCCCTGCGCTCGATCATCGCCACGACCCGGGCCACGTTCGCGATCGAGGAATCCCTCCGTACGGGCCGGCCGGTGCCGGTCTGCCTCGATTAGGCGGCGATGGGTTGGTTCTCTCGTGCGCTCCTCTACGCGCGTACCGCTCGCCACCTGCGCTGGGAGCAGTGGGTGTACCGGCCCGTGCGGCGCATCCAGCGGAGCTTCGGCCGCGTGCCCTCGCCCGCCGGATGGGTCGATCCGGCTCGCTGGACCCGCCTCCGCGAGGTCGTGGCAGATTGGGGCGGCGGAGATCCGGCCGCCCGCGTGCGGCGGGCCGACGAAATCGTGGAGGGCGTCTTCCGCTTCCTGAACCACACCGAGATTCTGCGGGAGGTCGACTGGGCCCAGCGATACGTCAGCCACCTGTGGAGCTACAACCTCCACTACTTCGACTACGCCCTGGACCTCGCCTGGGCCGCGCGCGCGACCGGGGAGCGGCGCTTCGTCGATCGGTTCGTGGATCTCGCCACGTCGTGGATCGCGGCGTGCCCGCCGGGAAAGGGCGACGGCTGGGAGCCGTACCCGGTCTCGCTCCGGATCGTGAACTGGATCTACGCACTCCTTCTCCTGGGGGACAGGGTGGACGCTGCCGACCGGGAGCGGATCGGCGCGAGCGTGGCGGTCCAGACGGCGTACCTGGAGCGGCGCCTCGAGTTCCACATCCTCGCGAACCATCTCCTGAAGAACCTGAAGGCGCTCGTCATCGCGGGCCTGTTCTTCTCGGGCCGCGATGCGGAACGCTGGCTCCGGAGGGGCCTGCGGCTCCTCTGGCGCGAGCTGTTCGAGCAAGTCCTGCGCGACGGCGTGCACTACGAGCGCTCGCCCATGTACCACGCCATCGCGCTGGCGGACTTCCTCGAGGTGGTCGCGCTCCTCGACGCCGTGGGCGAGCCGGTGCCGGAGGACGCGCGGGCGCGGGTGGGCCGGATGGTGGAGGCGCTCGGCGTCCTGTCCCGCCCCGACGGCTCCCTGCATCGCTTTAACGACGCCGCGGACGGCATCGCACCCTCGCGGGGCTGGCTCGACGGCATGGCGCGGGCGATCGTGGGACGCGCCGTTCCGGCGCCCACGGGTGCGATCGAACTCCGGGACGCGGGCTATTACGCGTACGTAGATCCTGCCACGGGTACGCGGCTCGTCGTCGACTGTGGCGAGCCGGGCCCGCGCTACCAGCCGGGCCACGCGCATTGCGACCTGCTGAGCTACGAGCTGGACCTCGCGGGCCGCCGCTTCGCCGTGGATGCCGGCGTGGCCGGCTACGCGGACCATCCGCTGCGCGAGTACGTGCGCAGCACGCGCGCGCACAACACGGTCGTGATCGCGGGGCGCGAGCAGTCCGAGATCTGGGGGGCGTTCCGGATGGCGAGGCGAGCGCGCGTGCTGGGCGCCACGGTGGGCACGGAGGCGAGCGGGGGAGGTGGGTGGCACGGCCGTGCCGTGGAAGGCCGCGGCCGAGGCGCCTACCGGGTGAGCGGTGCGTACATACCCTACTTCGACCGGCGGTGCGTGCACGAGCGGACGATCGAGGGCGCGGGCGGCGAGTGGCGCGTCGAGGACCGGGTCCATGGTGCCGACGGGGCAGCCCTCGAGAGCTGGCTGCACTTGCACCCGGACTGGACGCTCGAGCCCACGGAGGGCGGGCTGGCGGCCCGCGCGGGGGGCGACGTCGTCGTCATCGAGCCGTTCGGCGTCGACGCCGTGGACTGGTGCGCGGGCCGGATGGACCCGCCGCAAGGGTGGTACTGCCCGGAGTTCGGCGTCGCCGTGCCGGCGCCGGCGATCCGCATGCGCGTCGAGCGGAACGACGGGAGGCCCTTCGGGTACCGCGTGCGCGTGGTGTGAGCGGCAGCCGTCTCCCGCCTGGGCCGCATTCCCCTCACGCGCCCCTCTCGCCGTAATAGTACTGGTAGTACCCCCCGTAGGACCCGTACCGGCCGCCGTACCGCCCGTCCCGCTTGAAGTCCACGTCGTTGAGCACCGCGCCGAGCACGGGTGCGCGCACGTTGCGGAGCTGGTCCATGGCGTAGGCCAGCGCGCCCTTGTGGGTCTTTGCCGCGCGTGCGACGATGAGCACGCCGTCGGCGTGGGTGCCGAGCACGGCCGCGTCGGTGACCAGGTTGAGCGGCGGCGCGTCGAGGAGGATCGCGTCGTAGCGTTCCTCGAGCCGCTGGAGCAAGGCGTGCATGCGCTCCGAGCCCAGCAGCTCGGCGGGGTTCGGCGGCAGCGTGCCGGTGGCCAGGAAGTCGAGCGTGCCGCTGTCGCCGAGGTCGATCCGATGGATCGCCTCGCCCGGGTCCCCGCCGTTCACCAGGACGTTCGAGAGCCCGGGCTCGCGGCCGGTGCCGAAGACGGTGTGCAGCACGCCTCGCCGCAGGTCCGCGTCGACGAGGAGGACTCTCATCCCCTGCTGGGCGAACGTGACGGCCAGGTTCGCGGCGCTGGTGGTCTTGCCGTCCGCTGGCGTGGGGCTCGTGAACACGAGCGCCTTGGGCGGCCGGTCCGGGCGCGCGAACGTGATGTTCGTGCGCAGCGAGCGGTACGCCTCGGAGACCGGGTTGCGCGGGTCGCGGCCGGCGACCAGGCGTTCGCCGAGTCCCTCCGTGCCGCGGGCGACGACGGGCGCGGGCCGGCCGCGGCCGTTGCCCGTGGGCGAGACCGGCCGGATGCGGGGGATGAGACCCAGCACGGGCACGCCCCCCGTGGCCTCCTGGATGTCCTCGCGCGTGTGGACTGTGGTGTCCATGGAGTCGCGCAGGATCGCAGCGCCGGTGCCGACCATCGTGCCGAGCACGAGGGCGAGGACGAGGTTCAGCAGCGTGCGCGGCTTGATCGGCTCGGTCGGCCGGATGGCGGGGTCCACGACGCGCACGCTCGGGTCCTCGACGGCCTGCGCGATCTCCGCCTCCTTGAGCCGGGTCTGGAGCAGCAGGTAGATCTCCTCGAGGACCTTCGTCTGGCGCTGGAGCCGCGCGAACTGCACCTCCTTGGCCGGAATGTGCTCGAGCTGCTCGCCGAAGCGGGCGAGCGTCGCATCCAGCGAAGCGACGTGGTTGGTCAGCCCCTCGAGGTACGTGACCGCGATGGAGCGGAGCTGCTCCTCGAGCTCGCGGATCCGCTCGGTCATGACCTGGACGTCCGGGTCCGCGAGGGTGCGGCGCTTGAGGAGCTCCGCGCGCTCGTTCTCGACGGTCGCGATCGAGCGGAGCAGCTCGGAGGCGGCCTGGCTGCGGAGCAGGGAGGGGAAGGCGACGAGCCGCCGGAACGGCGAGGGGCCGGCCGGGTCGCGGGCGCCGGCGGCGCGCACGTCGTCCAGCAGCTTGGCGAGAGCCGCGCGCTCGGCGTCCAGCTCGTTGCGCTGGGCCTGCAGGTCGGCCAGCCGGCTGACCTGGGCGCTCGCCTCGGCCTCGAGACTCACGACCTGCTGGTCCTCGCGGAAGGCGCGGAGGGCGTTCTCGGCCGCCACGAGCTGGCCCGCGATCGTGTCGATCTGCTCCCGCAGGAACTGGACGGTGCTCCGCGCTTCCGTCTTCTGGACTTCCCGCCGCTGGTCGATGAACGTCCGGGCGAGCGCGTTGGGTACCTCGTGCACGAGCACGGTGTCGGCGCTCTGGTAGCGGACGATGACGACGTTCGCTTCCCGGTTCGGACGGGTGACGGTGAGCGCGCTCCGGAGCGCGTCCACGGCGCTCCGGAACGGCACCACCTCGAACCGGATCTGGCGGTACGCCGCGGCCCCCGGCGCGAGCACCACGGACGCGCCGTCGAGGGGGATGGCGTCGCCCGGCGCGAAGTCGCCCACGACGCGGCCGGTCGTCCGGTTCTCGACCCGGAACCGTCCCTCCTCCCCGCGCCGGGCGCGGTACTCGGCAGGCGGCGCGTCGCGTGCCACGCGCACCGCCTGGAAGACCTCGGCGCGGGCCGCGCGGTCCGGCTCCCGCAGCACGAGCTGGAGCCCGAGCTGCTCGACGACGGACTCCGCGAGCGTGCGGCTGCGCAGGACCTCCATCTCGGTGTGGACCTCGCTGCCGGTGGAGAGCGTCTGGAGGATGTCCAGCACGGCCGCGCCGGACTTCTCCTCGTCGATCCGGATCGAGGTCGCGGCCTCGTAGACGGGCGTGCTGAGCACCGTGTATGCGCTCGCCAGCGCGACGACGGCGGCGATGCAGCCGGCGATGAGCCAGCGGTTGCGGGCCAGCAGGTTCCAGATTTCGCGCAGATCGATCTCGTCCTCGGCGGCGAGCGCCTGCGGCTGTGGCGGATGACGATCCATCGTTTTTCTCGGCGGCGACGTTCCTGCTTCAGGTTGGGGCCACGGCGCCCGGCGGGTCGGTCACCGCGCGAGCGCGATGATCAGGCTGACCGTGGCGGTGATCGCGGCGGCCACGATGTTCGAGTTGCGCGCGATCCAGCTCCGCTCCGGCACGTAGAACTGATCGCCGGAGCGGATCGAGAGCTCGGCCAGTCGAGCGCGCTGGCTGAGCCGGGTCGTGATCGTGCGGCCGTCGCGGACGAGCTGGATCTCGTCGGGGTTGCCGATCGGGGTGGTGCCGCCGGCCAGGGCGATGACGTCGGCTACCATCATGGTCGGATCGACCGAGTAGAGGCCGGGCCTGGCCACGGCGCCGAGCACGTTGACCCGGCGCAGCAGCACGACGTCAATGGAAGGGTGGCGCAGGTAAACGGCGTAGGCCTCGATGAGGTCACGCTTCAGCGAGTCGGGCGAGATGTCCGTGACGGTCCGGGGGCCGATGAGCGGGAAGACGACGACGCCCTGCTCGTCGACCGGGTAGTCGCCCGAGAGGTCGGGCTCGCGCCAGATCCGCAGGCGCACGACGTCGCCTGGCCGCAGGACCTGATCCGCGGCGAGATCGCGGTGGGGGGGCGTGGTCGTGTCCTGCGCGGCGACGGCATCGGCGCCGGCCAGGAGGATGGCTACGGCCAAGATCCAACTCAGTCGCGACATCGACGCTTGTTCGCGTTCCTGGGAATCACACGAACGTGGCTGGTACCGGGTCCGCGCTCGACGGTACGCCAAGATGAAAACTAGAAGGCCGACGGCGCGATCACAAGGACCCGAACGGCGTGTCGAGCCGACGCGTGGGGCCGGGTGGTCAAATGGCGTACCGTTGTCGAGATTGGTGCCGTTGTCGAGATTATAGGATGCGGGCCGTGTCGCGCAGGGACGGGTCGGACCGGTTCGTGTGAGGCGCGCGGCCGAGGGGGAGCACCATGGGGCTGACGGACCTGCACAGTCACGTGATCCCGGGCGTCGACGACGGGGCGCAGAGCGTGGAGCAGGCGCGTGCGGCGCTCGGCGCGCTGAAGGATGCCGGCGTGAGCACGGTCGTCGCGACGCCGCACGTGCAGGCGTCGCTCACGGGCTCGCCCGCCGCGCTCGAGGCGAGACTGGCGGAGCTGGACGCGGGCTGGCGCACGCTGGCGGAGGAGGTGCTCCCGCCCGTTGAGGGGCTGGCGGTGCGCCGCGGGGCGGAGGTCGAGCTGGACACGCCGGACCCGGACGTCTCCGACGGGCGGCTGCGGCTCGGCGGCGGGCCCGCAGTGCTGGTCGAGTTCCCGTACATGACGGTGCCGCCGAACTCGCAGGACGTGCTGGCCAGGCTGCGCGCGGCCGGGTGGACGCCCGTGCTGGCGCACCCGGAGCGCTACGAGGGGGTTGACTCCGCACTGGCGATCGCGCGCGCGTGGCGCGAGGCGGGTGCGGTGCTCCAGGTCAACGCGGGCTCGCTGCTCGGCCGCTACGGCGAGGAGGCCCGGCGCCGGGCGGCCACGCTGCTGGAGCGCGGCTGGGTGGACTGCGTCGCCAGCGACTACCACGCCCGGGGACGCGTGCACTTGGCGGAGCTCGTCGCCTTCCTCGACGAGCAGGGCGCGGCCGAGCAGGCGCGCCTCCTCGCGGAGGTCAACCCGGCGCGGATCCTCGAGGGCGAGCCGCCGATACCGGTCGCGCCGGTGCGGCTCCGGCGCGCCGGGTTGTGGGCGCGCGTCGCTCGGCTCGCGCGGGCGATGCGGTGAGGATCTCGCCGCGCGCCCATGGCTCGCATCCGCATGTTGCGATCCGCTTCCGGCGAGCTCCGCTCACGGCAGCAGCCACCGCCCGGAGGCGTCGATCCGCGACTCGCGCCAGCCGGCCTCGCCTCGCTCGTGAAGCGCTCGCAGCTCCAATTCGATGCGCGGCCCCGCACGCACCAGCGCGTGCAGGACACCGCCGCGGCTCTCGCCGGCCCGGTCGGGCGCGAACAGGTTCTCCTCGCCCCGGTCCCGGGTGAACGCCTCGAGGCGGAGCCGGAGCCGCGCGCCCCACGGATCGAGCCCGGCCGTGAGCCGCCACTCGGTGCCGTGCCCGCCCAGCAGGTGGCCGAGCGGGCGGCCGTCATCCGCCCAGCCGTCGAGGAACCGCCAGTGCCGGTACCAGATCGGGTTGCCGCAGCAGTGGGGCGCAAAGGACGCCCGCTCGATGCCGAGCGAGAGCCACGGTAGTCCCGGCACGCTCGCGACCTCGGCGCCGGCGACGATGCCCGGCACGTCCTTCCAGGCACCGGCGCTGTCCTCGAACCCCCACTCCGCATGGACGGCAATGGGCGCGAAGCGGACCGGCACGCGATACCACACGTCCACCGCCGCGATCTGGTTGTCCACCTCGCTGCCCTCGCCGGCGTGCTTGCCGATCATCACGTACAGCAGGTCCCGCAACTCCAGTGGGGTGTTCCCGTCACCGCCGAACATGGCCGCGCGGTTCACGCTCACGACCAGCCGCCGATGCGGCTGGATGGACAGCCGGCCGGCCCAGAACCACGGTTCGACGACCGCGCCGTTCTCGTGCACCGTCGAGAGGAAGGTCTCGACCCGCACCAGGCCGATGTGGCGGAGCACACCCGGCAGCGTCACGCCTTCCAGCAACCCCAGGCCGCCGCCGGTGAACGCGTGCCCGCCGGAGAGGACGATCCCGCCGCCGGCCGCGACGCCGAAACCGATCGCGCGCCGGCCCAGCCAGGCGCCGACCTTGCCGGCCGCGAGCAGCGCGTAGGCGTCGCCGAGCGCTGCGCTGTCCGGCCAGGCGGCGAAGGCGATGCGGCCCGCCGCGTACCGGCCGGCGTATGCCCGGACATCGATGGTGGAGACGACGTCGTCGCTCGACGGGATCGCCGTCGGACCGCTCCAGTCGCCGCCGTTCCAGTAGCCCGAGCCCGCCCTGATGCCCCCGTTCTCGGCGGCGAAGCCCAGCCCCAGCGCGCCGGCCAGCGCGACGGTCGGGTCCTGTCCGGCCGGCCGGTCCCACCCGCCGCCGACCTCCTCGATGAACCGGTCGAGGTACGCGCGCGCGAGGTCTTCGTAGGGGGTGCCGGCGGCGGCGAGCAGCGCGTCGCGGAGCATGCGGGCCGCCCGGTGCTCCGTGATGGACCGGGTACCCGGGTCGTGACCCTGCTCGAGCAGCCCCAGCCCGTTCAGCCGGCGGAGGGCGTGCTGGACCCAGTGGTCTCCCGCGACGAACGGCGAGGGGCCCTGCGCATGCGCGGGCAGCGCCGTGCCGGCCAGACCGAAGACGGCCGCCGCGAGCAGCCGCGCGAACCATGCGCGCACGCGACGCCCACCGCGTTGCGCCGCGGGCGCAACGGGCCGGGTGGATGACCGCCCGCCCCGGCGGCGAAACTCCACGAGACGGCTCCTCATCGATGCACTCGCTCTGCACGCCGGCAGCGCCGCAGCATCCCTTCCTGCCGGAGGCCGCAGACGCTCCTCGCGCCCGGCCGCGATCCCGGTTCGGCGCGCCGGCCAGGGGGAGCCCGTCGACGAAGCCCCCATCCGTGCGGACCGCGATCTTCCCATGCCCCGCCCACATCGGCGCGCCCGCGACTCAGTGAGCATGGATGATAGAGATGTTCGGCTCCATCGCAACCGGCACCGCGAGCTCGGCATCCCTGGCGCCGCCGTCACGCGGCATACGGTCGGGCCTCCGCGGGCCGCGGCGCCCGACCCGCCCGTCCGCCATTGACGCCGCCGCGCTCCGGCCGCTACCGTCGGGCAGCGGACGCAGGGAACCTTCGCCGGAGTCGACTCGGGATGCGCGTGGAGCGCGATCTCGCGGCCGCGCGGCCCCCCGGCCGCGCCTGATGCTCGCCGCCGTGCTGCACCGGCCGGGCGCGCTCGAGCTGCGCGAGGCGCCGGTGCCGGACCCCGGGCCGGGCGAGCTGGTCGTGCGGGTCGAGGCTGCGCTGACGTGCGGGACGGACGTGAAGACGTTCCAGCGCGGTCACCCGAAGTTCCCGCTGCCCTCGCCCCTGGGCCACGAGTTCTCGGGCGTGGTCGCGGCGGTTGGCGCGGGCGTGCGCGCGTTCCGCGAGGGCGATGCGGTGGCGCTGGTGCCGACGGCGCCGTGCGGCGCGTGCCGGCTGTGCCGGCGCGGCCGCGAGAGTCTCTGCCCGGATGCCGTTGGCCGCATGCTGCTGGGCGCCTTCGCGGAGTACGTGCGCGTGCCGGCGCACATCGTGGCGGTGAACGTCTTCCCGCGGCCGGCCGGCATGGCACCGGAGGTCGCGGCGGCGCTCGAGCCGCTCGCGTGCGTGGTGCACGGTGCGAGCCGCGTCGCGCTCGACCGTGCGGAGAACGTGGTCCTGGTGGGCGACGGCGCGATCGCGCTCCTCATGCTCCAGCTCGCGAAGCTGCGCGGCGCGGGCCGTGTGCTCGTGGCTGGCAAGCATGCAGGTCGGCTCGCGGTGGCGCGGGCGTTGGGCGCGGATGCGGTGCTGGCTGTCACCTCGACGCCGCTCGAGGAGGCGGTGAACGAATGGACCGGCGGCCAGGGCGCGGACGTGGCGATCGAGTGCGTGGGCCGGCCGGAGACGTGGGAGGCGACGGCGTCGCTGGCGGGCACCGGGGGCGAGGTCCTGTTATACGGCGGGTGTGCGGCGGGCACGCGCGCGAGCTTTGACACGTACGCCGTGCACTATCGTGAGGTGGACCTGAAGGGCGCGTTCCATTACGGGCGCGCGGACGTGCGGCGCGCGCTGGAGCTGCTCTCCGGCGGCGCCGTGCGGGTCGCGCCGCTGATCACCCATCGTCGTCGTCTGGGCGCGCTCGGCGAGGCGCTGGAGCTGGCGGCCTCGCGCGACGCCATCAAAGTGGCGGTGGAGCCGTAGGCGCCGTGGAAACGGCAGAGCGGATCCCGGAGCGCATGCGCGTCGCGCGGCTGTACCGCTGGGGCGACGTGCGCGTCGAGGAGGCGCCGGTCCCGCGGCCGGGGCCGGGCGAGGCGCTGGTGCGGATCGAGGCGTGCGGCGTCTGCGGCACGGACGCGCTGGTCTGGTACGTGGAGCGCAAGGCGCCCGCGGTGCTGGGACACGAGCCGGCGGGCGTGGTGGTGGAGGTGGGCGACGGCGTGGCGTCCGTTCGCGTGGGCGACCGGGTCTTCGTCCATCATCACGCGCCCTGTCTGGAGTGTGCGGAGTGCCGGCGGGGGCTGTGGTCGAGCTGCCCGACGTGGCGCGCGAGCTCGTTGGACCCGGGCGCGTTCGCGGAGTACGTGCGCGTGCCGGCGCTCAACCTCGAGCGGGACACGCTTGTGCTGCCGGACACGGTGAGCTTCGACCAGGCGGTGTTCATCGAGCCTCTGGCCACGTGCATCCGCGCGGTTCGGCGGCAGGGGCGGCTGGAGCCAGGGGATGCGGTGCTGGTCATCGGCCTGGGCGCCATGGGGCTGCTCATGCTGAGCGCGGCGCGGGCGTACGGCGCGGGCCCGGTGCTGGGCAGCGACTTCGTCGCCGATCGGCGCGAGCTCGCGCTGCGGCGCGGTGCCGACGAGGTGTACGACCCGGGGGTGGAGGACGTGACGTCCGCGGTGCGCGCGGCCACGCACGGCCGAGGTGCCGACGTCGTCATCGTGTGCCCCGGCGATGCGGGCGCGATCCGGGCGGGACTCGCCGCGGCAGCGCCGGGCGGTCGGGTCGTCTGCTTCACGCCGCTGTCGCCGGAGGAGTACCTCGAGGTGGACCTCTCGCCGCTCTATTTCCGGGAGGTCACGCTGACGCAGAGCTACTCGTGCGGGCCGGACGAGACGCGGGAGGCGCTGCGGCTCATCGAGTCTGGCGAGGTGGAGGTCGCGTCCCTGATCACGCACCGCGGCGGGTTGGAGGACGTGGCCGAGGCGTTGGAGCGGGCGCGGGGCAAGGCGGAGGGGATCAAGACGGTGATCTATCCCGGTCGGAAGACGGGCGACCAGGCGAACGTGCCGGCGGGAGCCGGCGGGAGGATGAATCGTGCCGACGCGTGAGGAAGCGCTCCAGTTGCTCGAGGAGTGGGTCGAGAACCCCGGACTCCGGGGGCACATGAAGGCGGTGGAGGCGGCGGTGCGGTGGTATGCGCGCTCCTTCGGCGAGGATGAAGAGCTGTGGGGGCTCGCGGGGCTGCTCCATGACCTGGACTGGGAGAAGTACCCGGATGAGCACCCGCTCAAGGCCGTCGAGGAGCTGCGGAAGCGGGGCTACCCGGAAGAGGTGCTGCATGCGATCCTCGCCCACCGTCCGGACTTCACCGGAGTGCAGCCGGAGACGCCGCTGGACCGCGCGCTGGCGGCGTGCGACGAGCTGGCCGGCATGATCACCGCCGTCGCGCTGGTGCGGCCGAACGGGATCGAGGACCTCACCCCCAAGTCGGTGAAGAAGAAGTTGAAGGATCCGACGTTCGCCCGCGGAGTGAGCCGCGAAGACGTCCAGCGCGGCCCCGAGCTGCTGGGCATCGACCTGGACCAGCACATCGCCAACGTGATCGCGGCGATGCGAGAGATCGCGGAGGAGCTGGGGCTCACGGCCGCGCAGGTGAGCGCGAAGGGCGGGTGAGGCGCGCGGCCGGCGGTCGGGGACGGCGCGGCGCGGCGGGCATGGCGCTCCGGGCACCGCGGCCCCATATTACCGGCCCGTCGAACGGCTCTGAACGGAAACGTGCGAGGAGCGATGATGCGGCGGGTGAAGGCGACGAAAGCCATGACGATCTTGGCGGCGGCGCTGTTCGTCGCTGCCTGTGGTGATGCACCGACGACGGACCGGCGCGGCTACACCAAGGCGCCGCTGGAGGACCCGGGACTCCGGATCAAGAGCGAACCGACGACGCCGATGGCGGAGTACGCGAAGCCGCAGCTCCCGGAGGTGGTGGACATTCCGCCGCCGGACACGAGCGGGGCGGGCGCGTCGGGGAGCTGAGGCCCGGTCCGTCGTGAGCGCGCCGCGGCCTGGCGCCGCGGCAGCCCGGAAGGAGAACAGCGGCGCGGCCGTCACCAGTCTGGCGGCCGCGCGTTCCATCGTCGGGGGCGCGCGCCGGCCCGCGCAGGGCACCGGCCTTGCAGTGGTCCTGGCGCGCCCTCGCAACCAGGATCGTCATCCTTGCCGTGGAGGCCCACCATGCACGTGCGCATCGGCTTCGCGTCCGCTGCTCTCCTGCTCCTGCTCCTTGCCTGTGGCGATGACGATTCGTCCGGCCCGGCGCGGATCGACGAGGTCCGCGTCACGACGGTCGCCGGCGAGACCGACATCGAGGTCCAGCGCGGCGCGACGGTCCAGCTCCGGGCGCGCGCCTTCCGGGGCGGCGCCGAGGTGCCGGACGTCCAGTTCCAGTGGCGGTCCGAGGCGCCGACGATCGCCACCGTGAACGCGAACGGGCTGGTCCAGGGCGTGGAGGTGGGCCAGGCGGAGATCGTGGCTGAACCGCTCGGCGTGGTGGGGCCGGCCGGCCGCGTCTCGGTCTCGGTGGTGGGTGTCCCCGTGGCGCGGATCGACATTACGCCGGAGACCGCGTGGGTGGACATGGGGGACACGCTGACCTTGCGCGCCACGGCGCGGAGCGCCAACGGCACGGCGATCCCGGACGTCGAGCTGACGTGGCGGAGCAGCTCCTCGATCCTCACGGTGGAGCCGACGGGCCGCGTGCAGGGCGTGTCGCCCGGCGTCGCGGAAGTGGAGGCAGAGGCGTGGAACGGCGTGACGGGGAAGGCGCGCGTGCACGTCACGCCGGTCACCGGCTTCGTGCCGGACTCGGGCCGCTACGGCTCGATCATGCGCATCCAGGGGGCGGGCCTCCCGCCCGGCGTTTCGCGGGTGGAGTTCACCGCCGCGGCCGGCAACGGCCGGGTGCCCGCGTTCATCCGGAGCGCCTCCGAGACCGCCGTCGAGGTGTGGGTGCCGGCGGAGGCGGGGACCGGCCCCCTCTGGTTGGGAACCGCGACGGACTCGCTCCTGACCAGCCGGCGGTTCGAGATCACGGCGAACGACGACATCTTCGAGGGCGCGGACTGCGGGGCCCCGACGTGCATCTACCTCGTCCCGGTCCCGTACCAGAACCCGTCGCTGGTGGCCGCGCGCGATGACAGGGACAACATCGGCTTCGAGCTCCAGAGCCCCTCGCCGATCTCGATCTATCTGGTGGACCGCGGCGCGAGGAACGGGACCGACGTCATTGCGGCGTTCTTCGTCCGCGCGGAGCCGGGGCCGGTGAGCGTCGGCGGGCACATCATCGCGGCAAACTTCGTCGACCTCGCGTACGTGGACAGCGTGGTGTACTCGCACCCGAACCTGCCGCCGGGGCTGTACTTCGTGCAGGTCTATGGTGTCTCCCTGCAAGGCGGCGAGTCCGTGCGTCGGCCCTACGGCCTCACCATCACGAGGACGGCGCAGTTCGACATCGAGCCGGACGAGTTCGAGCCGAACGACACGCCGAGCGAGGCCGCTGCGGCGCCGATCAGCCTGCCGTTCGACCGTTCGGACCTGGCCCTCGAGAATCCGTACTCGGTGGACAACTATGTCTTCGACGTCTCCGAGCCGACGACGCTCACGGTGGAGCTGGAGGGTGCGGGGGCCAACCCGGACCTGCGGCTGATCCGTGGGGACTCGACGAGCCTCTTCTTGCAGAACGTCGAGATCGTGGCCGCGAGCAGCTCGCCGGGGCCGGTGGAGTTCCTTGAAGTGACGGTCGAGCCGGGGCGCTACACGGTGGTGGTGGACGAGTTCGACGGCCAGGCGACGACCTACCGCCTCCGGATCACGGCGGCGCCCGCCTCGTCGGCCGGGCCGTTCAAGCTCTCGGCGCCGGTCCCGTCGGCCGCGACCATGCGTGGCCTGCCGCCGTCCCTGGACGGGCTCGGGCGGCGGGCGGCGGTGCCTGTGCGTTGAACCGGCGGGCGCCGGCGGCCGGGGAGGGCCGGTGGAGAGGTCGGCCGCGGCGCCTTGCGGCGGCCGGGGCTCTCCACCATCTTACTTGGGCTGTACCACAGCGAGCGTATTACGGGAGAGCATGACGCCCACCGCCACCGTCACATTCGCCTTGATCGCGGGCGTGGTGTGGGGCGGGTTGCTCGTCATTCTGGCCACAGCGGCCCGCAGCGAAGGCCGCAAGGGCCGGGAAGGGTGACCTGCGGTGCCGCGCCGCGACGACCTCCACACGATCCTCCTCATCGGATCGGGCCCGATCGTCATCGGGCAGGCCTGCGAATTCGACTATTCCGGAACGCAAGCGGTCCGGGCCCTCAAGGAAGAGGGCTACCGGGTGGTGCTGGTCAACAGCAACCCGGCCACGATCATGACGGACCCGGACCTTGCGGACCGCACCTACATCGAGCCGATCACCGCCGAGTGGGTCGAGCGCATCATCGAGCGTGAGAAGCCGGACGCGCTGCTGCCCACCATGGGCGGGCAGACGGCGCTGAACGTGGCGCTCGAGCTGCACGACGCCGGCGTGCTGGAGAAGCACGGCGTCGAGCTGATCGGCGCGGACGCCCGCGCAATCCGCGTGGCGGAGGACCGGGAGGAGTTCGCCGCCGCGATGCGTCGCATCGGCCTGAAGGTGCCGACGGGCGGGTTCGCCCGCTCGCTCGAGGACGCCTGGCGGATCGTCGAGGAGATCGGCTACCCGGCGATCATCCGGCCGTCGTTCACGCTGGGCGGCACGGGCGGCGGGATCGCCTACAACCGGGAAGAGCTGGAGGAGGCGGTCCGGCGGGGGCTGGAGCAGTCGCCGATCGGCGAGGTGCTGATCGACCGCTCGGTCATCGGGTGGAAGGAGTTCGAGCTCGAGGTCATGCGGGACAGCGCGGACAACGTTGTCATCGTGTGCTCGATCGAGAACTTCGACCCGATGGGCGTGCACACGGGTGACTCGATCACGGTGGCGCCGGCGCAGACGCTCTCCGACGTCGAGTACCAGCGGATGCGGGACGCGGCGATCGCGATCATCCGCGAGGTCGGCGTGGCGGCGGGCGGGTGCAACATCCAATTCGCGGTGAACCCCGCGGACGGCGAGATGCTGGTGATCGAGATGAACCCGCGGGTCTCGCGGTCCTCGGCGCTGGCCTCGAAGGCGACGGGGTTCCCGATCGCGCGGATCGGCGCGAAGCTCGCCGTGGGCTACCGCCTGGACGAGCTGCCGAACGACATCACGAAGTCCACGCCGGCGTCGTTCGAGCCGGTGCTGGACTACGTGGTCGTGAAGTTCCCGCGGTTCGCGTTCGAGAAGTTCCCCGGCGCGGATCCCACCCTGGGCGTGCAGATGAAGGCCGTGGGCGAGGTCATGGCCATCGGCCGCACGTTCAAGCAGGCGTGGCAGAAGGGGCTGCGCGGGCTGGAGACGGGGCTGGCCGGCTGGGAGACGGGCGCGCGGCCGCAGGACGACGGTCTGGCGGACGACTCGCCCGAGACGCTGCGCAACGCGCTGCGGCGGCCCACGGCGGAGCGGCCGGCACAGCTCAAGCGCGCGCTGCAGCAGGGGTTCAGCATCTCGGAGCTGCACGAGCTGACGGGCATTGACCCGTGGTTCCTGGCGCAGCTCGCGGAGCTGGTGGAGGCCGAGCGCTGGTGGATGAAGCTGGGCCGGGACGAGGGCGAGGGCGGGGGCGAGGGTGGCCTCGGATTGAAGGGCATCGGCCGTGACGAGATCCGGCGCATGAAGCGGCTGGGCTTCAGCGACCGGCAGCTGGCGAAGCTGCGGGGTGTGACGGAGAAGGAGGTGCGCGAGCTGCGCTGGTCCCTCGGCGTGCGGCCGACCTATCACATGGTGGACACGTGCGCGGGCGAGTTCCCGGCCGCGACGCCGTACCTCTACTCCTCGTACGAGGACGAGAGCGAAGCGCCGCCGTCGGACCGGCCCAAGGTGATCATCCTGGGCAGCGGGCCGAACCGGATCGGGCAGGGGATCGAGTTCGACTACTGCTGTGTCCAGGCCGCGCTGGCGCTCAAGGAGGACGGGTTCGAGACCATCATGGTGAACTCGAACCCGGAGACGGTGTCCACGGACTTCGACGTCGCGGACAAGCTGTACTTCGAGCCGCTCACGCTCGAGGACGTGATCGAGATCGTGGAGCGGGAGCGGCCGGTGGGCGTGATCGTGCAGCTCGGCGGCCAGACGCCGTTGCGGCTGGCGAAGGCGCTGGAGGAGCTGGGCGTCCCGATCCTGGGCACGAGCGTGGACGCGATCGACCGGGCGGAGGATCGGGATCGCTTCGCGGAGGTGTGTCGCCAGATCGGTGCCACGGTGCCGCCGAACGGCGTGGCCACGAGCGCGGACGAGGCGCTGGCGGTCGTGCGCGAGATCGGGTTCCCGGTGCTGGTGCGGCCATCGTACGTGCTGGGCGGCCGGGCGATGGAGATCGTGTACGACGAGGCCTCGCTCCTGGACTATTTCGAGCGGGCGGTGCGGGCGTCGCCGGACCACCCGGTGCTGATCGACCGGTTCATCGAGGACGCGTTCGAGGCGGACGTGGACGCGCTGTCCGATGGCGAGCGGGTGGTGATTGCGGGAGTGATGCAGCACATCGAGGACGCGGGCGTCCACTCCGGCGACTCGGCCTGCGTGCTGCCGCCGTATCTGCTGCGCGACTCGGACATCCAGGAGATGCGCCGGCTGACGACGCTGTTCGCGAAGGAGCTGGGCGTCGTCGGGTTGATCAACGTCCAGTTCGCCATCAAGGACGGCACGGTCTACGTGCTGGAGGTGAACCCTCGTGCGTCCCGGACGGTGCCGTTCGTGGCGAAGGCGACGGGGGTGCCGTTCGCGCGGCTGGCGGCGCGGGTGATGGCGGGGAAGCGGCTGGACGAACTGGGCATCACGCCCACGGGCGATGGGTTGGGCTCGGACTTCCCGATCCCGGGCATCGCCGTGAAAGAGGCGGTGTTCCCGTTCAACAAGTTCGACGTGGATGTGATCCTCGGCCCGGAGATGCGTTCGACGGGCGAGGTGATGGGGTTCGACGAGTCGTTCGGGCTGGCGTTCGCCAAGGCGGAGATCTCTGCGGGAATGCCGTTGCCGCTGGAGGGCACGGTGATCGTGACGGTGAACGACAGCGACAAGCCGACGGTGATGCCCATCGCCAGCCGGTTCCACGAGTTGGGCTTCCGCATCCTCGCGACGGAGGGCACGCAGCGGTATCTGGCCGCGCGCGGCGTGCCGGCGCAGCGGGTGTTCAAGGTGGGCGAGGGTCGGCCGAACATCGTGGACCTGATGATCAGCGGCGAGGTCCAGTTGCTGATCAACACGCCGCTGGGCGCCCGCTCGCAATACGACGACTACGCGATGCGGCGCGCGGCCATTGCGTACAAGATCCCCTACTGCACGACGATGTCCGCGGCGGCCGCCGCGTGCGAGGCGGTGATCGCGCTGCGCTCGCGCAAGCCGCAGGTGCGGAGTCTCCAGGAGCGGTTCGCGGCCGCGCAGTCGCCGGCGAAGCGCAGGCCGGTCGTGGCGTGACGGCGGGGGCGCCCGTCGGCGCCCCCGCGTGTCTTCCCTTTCCCTGGGCCCTCCCGTTCGAGAGATCCACATTCATCTCACGGCGGCCTCGCCGTCCCGTCGGGGGCGGCGGGGCGCCGCGTCTGGCGTGCTCCGGCGCCACGCCCGAGATTGAGGGGCGGAGGCGACATTCCCGGAGGACCCGATGCACCTGGCACGTTCCATTTCACTGATCCTTGCGCTGACGGTCCTCGCTGCGGGCCCGGCCGGGGCGCAGGGGCGCGGCGTCGAGCCGGCGCCTCCGCGCGGCCCGAACGAGGGCGAGGGCCCGTTCGAGCGGCTGATCATCCGCGGTGCGACGGTGATCGACGGCACGGGCGCTCCGCCGGTGGGGCCGGTGGACATCGTGATCGAGGGCAACCGGATCCGGGAGGTGCGGAGCGTCGGCTACCCCGGGCTGCCGATCCGGCCCGAGCGCCGGCCGCAGAACGCGACGCGGGAGATCGATGCCCACGGCATGTACGTGCTGCCCGGCTTCGTGGACCTGCACGCGCACATCGGCGGCGTGCCGCAGGGCACGCCGGCCGAGTACGTCTACAAGCTGTGGTTGGCGCACGGCGTGACCACGATCCGCGACCCGGGCTCGGGCAACGGGGTGGACTGGACGCTGCGGGAGCGGGAGCGCAGCGCGAGGAACGAGATCGTCGCGCCGCGCATCTTCGTGTACGTGCGGCCCGGCGCCGGCTGGAACCGCGGCCCGGTCCTCACGCCGGAGGCGGCGCGGGAGTACGTGCGCTGGGCGGCGGCCAAGGGCGTGGACGGCTTCAAGCTGAGCTCGCACGACCCGGAGGTGATGGCGGCGCTGATCGACGAGGCGAAGAAGCACGGCCTCGGCACCCAGGCGCACCTGGCGCAGACGGGCGTGGCGCGGATGAACGCGCTGGACGCGGCGCGCCTCGGGCTCGGGTCGCTGGAGCACTGGTACGGCCTGCCGGAAGCGCTGTTCGTGGATCGGGTCGTCCAGGACTACCCCGCGGACTACAACTACAACAACGAGTACGACCGCTTCCGCGAGGCGGGGCGGCTGTGGAAGCAGGCGGCGCCGCCGTACAGCGAGAAGTGGAACGCGGTGATGGACGAGCTTCTCGCGCTCGGCCTCGTGCTGGATCCCACGCTCACCATCTACGAGGCGGCCCGGGATGTGATGCGCGCCCGGGAGGCGGAGTGGCACGACACGTACACACTGCCCTCGCTGGAGCGCTTCTACCAGCCGAGCCGCGAGAGCCACGGCTCCTTCTGGTTCGACTGGACCACGCGCGATGAGATCGAGTGGAAGGAGAACTACCGCCTCTGGATGACGTTCCTCAACGAGTACAAGAACCGCGGTGGCCGGGTGTGCACCGGCTCGGACTCCGGGTTCATCTACAAGCTCTACGGCTTCGACTACATCCGTGAGCTGGAGCTGCTGCAGGAGGCGGGCTTCCATCCGCTGGAGGTGGTCCGCGCGGCGACGCTGTGCGGCGCTGAAACGCTGATGGAGCCGAAGGGCCGGCCGATCGAGTTCGGGCTGGTGCGGCCCGGGATGCTGGCGGACCTGGTGCTCGTCGAGGAGAATCCGCTGCACAACTTCAAGGTGTTGTACGGGACCGGGCACGTGCGGCTGAACGACCAGAACCACCCCGTGCGTGTGGGGGGCGTGCGTTACACCATCAAGGACGGCATCATCTACGATGCGAAGCGGCTGCTCGCCGATGTGGCGCGGATGGTCGCGGAAGCGAAGTCGCGGGCGGTGACGACGGAGGCGATGGGCGGGCAGTGAGCGGTTCCGGGAGGCACGCAGCGTGGGCGGAGGGCGCGCGGAGAACGGCGGTCTCCCGCGGAGCCTCGGGGGACGCAGCGAGCGTGGAGTCGCGCCGACGGCGCTGGTGCTGCATCCCGCCTGTGCGTTGCACGACACGGGCTGGAAGCATCCGGAGCACCAGGGTCGGCTTCCGGCCATCGTGAACGCGCTTTACCAGGAGACGCCGGCGTTGCACCAGGCGGTGTTGCAGCGCGAGGCGGAGCCCGCGTCCCGTTCTGCGTTGCTGCGGGTGCACACGCCGGAGCACCTCGACCGGATCGAGGCGGCGGCGGCGCGGGCGGCGCGGGAGGGCGGGGCGGTGTTCCTGGACGCGGACACGGTGGTCTCGGCGGCGTCGTGGGAGGCGGCGCGGGCGGCGGCGGGCTGCGCGATCACGGCGGCGGAGCTGGTGCTCCGTGGCGAGGCCCGGACGGCGTTCGCGCTCACGCGGCCGCCGGGCCATCACGCGACGGCGGACCGCGCCATGGGCTTCTGCCTGTTCAACAACGTGGCCGTGGCTGCGCGGCACGTGCAGGCGGAGTGGCGCGTCGGGCGCGTGCTGATCGTGGATTGGGACGTGCACCACGGCAACGGCACGCAGGACATTTTCTACAACGACCCGACCGTCTACGTGCTCTCGCTGCACCTGCGCGGGCACTACCCGGGCACGGGCTCGGCGGAGGAGCGCGGCGTGGGCGCCGGGATCGGCGCCACGCGCAACGTGGAGCTCCCGTACGGACTCCCGGCCGCGGAGTACCGCCGGATCTTCGAGGAGCAGCTCGAGGCGGCGCTGGCCGAGGTCGAGCCGGACTTCGTCTTCATCTCGGCGGGGTTCGACTGTCTGGCCGGCGATCCGCTGGGCGGGTTGTTGCTCGAGCCCGAGGACCTGTACGCGATGACACGGCTGGTGATCGAGCGCACGGCGGCGACGGCCGGCGGCCGGGTCGTGGCCGTCCTGGAGGGCGGGTACGTGCCGGCTCGCCTCGGGGCGGGCGTCGTCCGGGTCCTGCGGGCGTTGGCCGGTCTGCCGCCGGAGGGGTGAGGCGGCGGGATTCTGGACAAGACCCGGGTCGGGCGCTAGAATGCCGAGCCCGTACGTGCGCCGTCGAGTGGCTCGCCTCCCGCGTTCGAGGGGGATCTGCGGCGCAACGTCTACGTTTCCCAGGGAAGGGAGCGTCGCGATGGAACGGAGCGATCGCGTCAAGATCACCCTCAAGTGGATCCAGATCCTGGACAAGCTGGAGCCCTTCTACAAGGAGCGCGGCGAGTTCCGCTTCAAGGCGCGCGTCTCGACGCCGGACGGGCGCGTGCTCTCGGAGACGACGCTCCCGAAGGAGGGGCACCTCGAGATTTCGGACCGCCCGGGCTGGAACCGTGTGACGCTGGACGAGGTGGTGTTCGAGGGGCAGCCCGGCGCGGAGGGTCTCGTGGTGGAGTTCACGGGGGAGGAGCTCGACACCCTCAGTGCCAACGACCGACTGGACCATTACCGCCGCGAGTTCACGGGTCCGCCCTCGTCGTGGGTGGGCTGGTACGGCCCGGGGGACGAGACCCAGGTCCGGCCAGAGGACCCGGAGAACATGAGCAAGTGGCGGGTCTGCTACACGATCGAGCAGGTGTGACGGCGGCGGGGCGGGCGACCGGCCCCGCGGCGCGCAGGCGGTGGACCGCGTCCGGCGGATCGGGCGCGGTTTTCGTTTTTTCTACCGTTTCGCCGTCCGCGGCCGCGGATTGACCGGTGCGGCGAACCGCGCCTACATTCCGCGCCATGCTCTCACGTGAGCAGGGTCCCTCGCTGCTGGGATTGGCGCGGCTCGGTCCGCGCGGCGTGCTTCCGCCCGGGGGGGAGGAGCTGTACCGGCACGTGGCGCGGCTGGTGGAGCTCGGGCCGGAGCGCGAGTTCCTCGTGGTGCCGTGCGGCCACGCGGTGACGACGGAGTTCCTCGCGCGAACCACGGGAGCGACGGGCGCGGGTGTGGACCCGGACGCGGAGCTGGTGGAGCGGGCGGTGGAGCGGGCGAAGGAGGCGGGGCTGGCGTCGCGCCTGCACTACGAGGCCGCGCCGCTGGAGGACCTGCCGTACCAGGACGCGGTGTTCGACGTGGCGATCGGCGAGATCGGCCTGGCGGCGGCGGGGGACGTGCAGGCTGCGGTGCGTGAGCTGGTGCGCGTGACCCGGCCGCTGGGGTCCGTGGTGCTGATCCAGCTCGTGTGGACGGGGAACGTCACGCCGGAGCGGCGGGAGGCGGTGGCGGAGCACCTCGGGCTGCGGCCCCTGGTGCTGGTGGAGTGGAAACAGCTGCTGCGCGAGGCGGGCGTGGTGGACCTGCACGTGGAGGACTGGGCGGATGCGGCGGGGCCGCGGAGCGGGGGGGGCCGTGGCCTGGCCGACCTGCTGTCGCTGCGGCACCTCGGCGCGACGGTGTGGCACGCGGCCCGGCGGTGGGGCTGGCGTGGCGTACGTGAGGCGCTGGCCCGGGACCGCCAGGTCCGGGCGCTGCTGACCCGGGAACGGGCGCTCGGCCTCTCGCTGATCAAGGGGACGCGATGGCAGGAGCCGCCGGCCACCACCAGCCCGTAGAGCGGGCGCTCGCCGCGTCCCTGGCCTATGCCGTCGAGCCCGGCGGCCGGCTGGAGCGGCTGGCGACGCGCGAGGAGCTGGCCCGCCGCCTCGCGTCGGGCCGTGGCCAGCTCTGGGTGGACATCGACTCGCGCAGCGAGGCGGAGTGGTGGCTGCTGGGCGACGTCTTCCGCTTCCACCCGCTGGCGATCGAGGACACCCGCTCGCCGGAATCCCGCATCAAGGTCGAGGAGTACGACGGCTACCTGTTCGTGGTCGCGCGCGCCGTGCGCTTCGCCACCTGGACGCCGGAGCCGTACGACATCGCCTCCTACAACACGTACCTGTTCCTCGGGCGCAACTACCTGGTGACGGTGCACGGCGAGCCGTCCCGGGCGGTGGAGACGGTGGCGGCGCGGGTCGAGGCCGCGCCGGAGCTCATGGCGCGTGGCGTGGACCACGTGGCCTACATGCTCCTCGACACGCTGGTGGACTTCTACTTCCCGCTGCTCGACGAGATCGACACCTTCGTGGACGAGCTCGAGGAACGGATCTTCGAGCACCACGGCAAGGACACGATGGAGCGGATCTTCGAGCTGAAACGCTCGCTGCTCGCGCTCCGGCGGCATCTCGCGCCGATGCGGGAGGTGGCGGCGACGCTGGCGAACCGGCCGTCCGCGTACCTGAGGCCCGAGACGCAGATCTACTTCCGCGACGTGTACGACCACGTGGTGCGGCAGGTCGAGTCGGTGGAGACGTTCCGGGACATCCTGTCCGGCGCGATGGAAGGGTACCTCTCATCCGTCTCCAACCGGATGAACGAGGTGATCAAGGCGCTGTCGGTGATCGCGACAGTGGTCCTGCCGCCCACGTTGGTGGCCAGCATCTACGGGATGAACTTTGCGCGGATGCCCGGACTGGATCACCCGTGGGGGTTCTGGCTGGCGCTGCTCGCGATGGCGGTGATCTCGGGCGGCTTCGTCATCTACATGTGGTGGAAACGTTGGCTCTGAGCGGATCCGGAGGAGGAGCACGATGAGTACGGCGTCCGGGCGTGCAGCGGGCGGGCGCTTCGGCGGCGTCGCCGCGCGGCTCGAGGAGATCCAGGCGGCGCTGCGGGAACAGGGGCTGGACGGGTGGTTGCTGTACGACCTGCACGCGCGCAACGCGGTCGCAGCGCGGCTGCTGGGGCTGGGCGACCTGACGCGGCGTTACTTCGTGCTGCTGCCGGCGGAGGGCGAGCCGCACGCGGTGACGCACCGGATCGAACAGGGGCCCTGGGTGGCGTGGCCGTGGGTGCGGCACGAGTACTCGGCGTGGCGCGAGCTGGACGCGGTGCTCGCGGAGCTGCTGGCGGGCAAGCGCGTCGCGATGGAGATCTCGCCGCGCGACGCCGTGCCGGCGGTGGACGTCGTGCCGGCGGGCGTGCTGGAGCTGGTCCGGTCCGCGGGCGCGGAGGTCGTCTCCTCCGGCGACCTGATCACGCGCTTCTACTCTCGCTGGACCGCGGAGGGCCTCGCCTCGCACCGGCGCGCCGCCGGCGTGCTCGCCGCGGTCGCGGCGGAGGCGTTCCAGCGGGCTGCGGCGGCCCTCCGGTCCGGCGAGACGATGTACGAGGGGGAGCTGCGGCGTTGGGTGCTGGACGAACTCGCGGCGCGGGGCTGCGGCGTCGGCGCGGACGCCATCGTGGCGGTGGGGGCGAACGCGGCCGACCCGCACTACGAGACGGGCGAGCGGGGCGCGCCGCTGGTCCGCGACCAGGTGCTGCTCCTGGACCTGTGGGCGAAGGAGCGCGAGGACCTGGTGTACGCGGACCAGACGTGGATGGCGTACCTGGGCGAGTCGGTGCCGGGGCGGATCATCGCGCTGTGGGAGGTGGTGCGCGATGCGCGGGATGCCGGGGTGTCGTTCCTGCGGGAGCGGTGGGCGGCCGGGCAGCCGGTGCAGGGGAGGGAGGTGGACGATGTCGTGCGGGGCGTCATCACCGCGCGTGGCTACGGCGAGGCGTTCGTGCACCGGACCGGGCACTCCATCGATTCCGCGACGCACGGCATGGGGCCCAACATCGACAACCTCGAGACGAGCGAGACCCGGCTGCTCATCCCGGGGGTGGGCTTCTCGATCGAGCCGGGCATCTACCTGCGCGGGGACGTGGGGCTGCGCAGCGAGATCAACGTGTACATGGGCGAGGCCGGGCCGGAGGTGACCCCGACGTCGCCGCAAGTGGAGCTGCCCGCCTTGCTCGCATCGTGATGTCGAACGAGGGGGCACCCGGAGCGGCGCCTGCCGGCGCGGCGCGGACCGAGACCGGGCTCTACCTGTACGGCGTGGTCCGGGCCAGCGGCTGGCGCCCCTGGCGTGGGGGCGACGAGGAGGGGGGGCAGCGCGTGCGTTACCGCGACCTGGCGGCGCTGGTCCGGCCGGCGCCGTTCGAGCTGCCGGCGCTCGATCGGCAGGTGCTGCTCTCCCACCAGCGTGCCGTGGAGCAGGCGATGCGGCGCCATTCGATCCTGCCTGCGCCGGCCGGTGTGGTGTTCCGCGGGCGCCGGCCGCTCATCCGCTTCCTGGAGGACCAGTACGTCGCGCTGGACGAGGGTCTCGCCTTCGTCGAGAACCACTGGGAGCTCCGGCTTCACATCACGCCCGCGAGGGAGGGCGAGCCCGATGCGGAGCTGGCGGACAGCGCCGCCCGGCTCTATGCGGAGCTGCGCCGCGGCGTGCGCGCGGCGATCCCGTTCCCGCGCTCGGGGCGTCGCCTCCTCAGCGCCGCGTTCCTGGTGGACCGCGGCTCGTGGGCGCACTTCGTCGAGCGGGCGCACGACCTCGGGGCCCAGCATCCCGGGCTCGTCGTGGACGTGACGGGCCCGTGGCCGCCGTACGATTTCGTGAAAATGGTCGTCTGAGCGGGCCCGCCTCCGATGCTGGTTGACGTCGCGCTGCCGCTGCCGATCCCGCGGCTCTTCACGTACAGGGTCGAGCAGGGGGACGTGGCGGCCGGGACCCGGGTGCTGGTGCCGTTCCGCGGGCGCCGCTTGATCGGCTGGGTCACCGGCCCGTGCACGGAGGCCGTGGACCCGGCCCGGGTCCGCCCGGTCACCGCGGTGCTGGATGAGGTGCCGACGGTGCCGCCGGAGCTCTTGCGCCTGTGCCGCTGGGTCGCGGACTACTACGCCGCGCCGCTGGGCCAGGTGCTGCGGGCGGCGTTGCCGACGGTGCTCTCGGACACGCGCCGGCCCGAGCCGCCGGTGCGGACCCGGCGCATTTTGCGCCTGACCCGCGAGCTGCCGAGTCTCCAGGAGCGGGACGAACTGTTCGGGCGGGCGCGGCAGCAGCGCGCCTGCTACGAGGCGGTGGAGGGGTTGGGCGGCAGCGCCGAGGTGGCCCACCTGACCCGCCGGCTCGGCTTCTCGCTGGGCGTGCTCCGTGGCCTCGTTGCGCGGGGAGTGGCGGAGATCGTCGAGCGCGAGGTGGAGCGCGACCCGTTCGCCAGCATGCCGGCGCCGCCCCCGCCGCGCTTCGAGCTGACGCCGGCGCAACGGCGCGCCCGGGATGCGCTGGTCGCTGCCGCCGAGGCGATCGCCGGGGCGCGGAGCGGCGCGTCCGACGGCGCGGAACCCGATCTGCGCCCCTTCCTGCTCCTGGGCGTGACCGGCTCGGGGAAGACCCTCGTCTACATCGAGCTGCTGCGCGAGGTGGTGGAGCGGCAGGGCCGCGGCGCCATCGTGTTGGTGCCCGAGATCGCGCTGACGCCGCAAACGGTGGCGCGGTTCCGGAGCCAGTTCGGCGACCTCGTCGCGGTGCTGCACTCGGCGCTCTCGGACGGCGAGCGGTTCGACGCGTGGCGGGCGCTCCGCAACGGCGAGCGGCGCATCGTGGTGGGCGCGCGCTCGAGCGTGTTCGCGCCCGTGCAGGACCTGGGCGCCATCATCGTGGACGAAGAGCACGAGGGCACGTACAAGCAGTCGGACGAGGCGCCACGGTACCACGCGCGCGAGGTCGCCATTATGCGCGCCCGGATGAGCGGCGCGGTGTGCGTCCTCGGCAGCGCGACGCCCTCCCTCGAGAGCTGGCACAACGCGCAGACGGGCAAGTACCGGCTGCTGGAGCTGCCGGAGCGGGTCGAGGGCCGGCCGCTGCCGCCGGTCCGGGTGATCGACATGCGGGCGCGTCCCGGCCCCGCCCCCGCCCCGCCGCCCCGCCTCCCGGCGGAGGGAGCCACGGGTGGGGAGCGCCGGCAGGACGTGCTTGCGCCGGAGCTGGTGGAGGCGATCCGGCTGCGGCTCGAGCGGAGGGAGCAGGTCATCCTGCTGCTCAACCGTCGCGGCTACGCGACCTTCGTCCAGTGCCGCGAGTGCGGCAACGTGTGGCGCTGCCGGCAGTGCAACGTCGCGCTCACCTACCACCGCACGCGCCGGCGCCTCGTGTGCCACTACTGCTTCCACGCGGAGCCGCCGCCCATCACCTGCGACCGGTGCGCCTCCGGCGACCTCTCGTTCCGCGGCATGGGCACCGAGCAGGTCGAACGGGCGGTGATCGAGACGTTCCCCACCGCGCGCGTCGCCCGCATGGACGTGGACACCACGTCCGGCAAGTGGTCCCACCACGAGATCCTCGACCGCGTGGGCCGGGGCGAGGTGGACATCCTGCTCGGGACCCAGATGATCGCCAAGGGGCTGGACTTCCCGCGGGTCACGCTGGTCGGCGTGGTCAACGCGGACGTGGGGCTCAACCTGCCGGACTTCCGCGCCACGGAGCGCACCTTCCAGCTCCTCACCCAGGTGGCGGGCCGCGCCGGCCGGGGACCCGCCGGCGGCGAGGTGTTGATCCAGACGTCGCTCCCCAACCACTACGCCATCCGCGCCGCCCTCGCCCACGACTACAAGGGGTTCGCCGCCCGCGAGCTCGAGGAGCGGCGCGAGCCCCGCTACCCCCCCCACTGCCGCCTGGTCAACGTCGTCATCAGCGGGACCGACGAGCTGGCCGTCCAGGAGGAGGCCGAGCGCGCCGCCACCTGGACCCGCGACTTCGTCCGCCGCGAGGCCCGCGGCGACGTCGAGGTGACCGGGCCCGCTCCTTGCCCCATCGACCGGATACGGGGCCGCTGGCGCTGGCACTTCCTGCTCCGCAGCCCTCGCGCCGAGCCCATCGGCCGCACGTGCCGGGCGCTCCACGAGCGCTTCACCGTGCGGCCCGGGTCGGCCGAGCTCCGCATGGCGATCGATCGGGACCCGGTGGCCCTGCTCTGAGGCGCCCGATTGTGCGGAACCCGGGCCGGCGCTAGACTATCTGTCGGATCGGCAGACGAGTCCGGCCGGCGCGGACGGCGGTGCCGGGGGCGGCCGGAGTGGGTCGGCTCCGCAGGCGGCTGGCGAACAAAGAACCAATCCGGAGCGTATCATCCGGTGTGGCCGCAACGGAGGTAGGTGAACACGGCCATGGGTTGCCTGGCCCTCAACGCGTCGTTCGAGCCGCTCACGATCCTGCCGGTACGCCGCGCGCTCCGGTTGGTGATCGATCGCAAGGCCGAGATCCTGGAGATCGATGAGACGCGGGTCTTCCGCTCGGAGCGGCGGCAGTTGCCGTGCCCTTCGGTCATCCGGCTGGTGCGGTACGTCCAGGTCCCGCGCAAGTTCCGGCGGCAGGTCACGAACACCTTCCTGTTCGCGCGGGACAACTACCGCTGCGAGTACTGCGGGCGGCACCGCTCGGAGCTCCGCGGCCGGGAGTTCCTGACGCGGGATCACATCGTGCCGCTCTCGCGCGGCGGCGAGAACACATGGACGAACGTGGTGACGGCGTGCTCGCCGTGCAACAACAAGAAGGGCAACCACCTGCCGCACGAGGTGGGGATGCGCGTGTTGCACGAGCCCAAGGAGCCGAACTACGTGGAGCTGGTGTGGGCAGTGCGGAAGGTGACGCCCGTGCAGGCGAAGTACATCAAGATGTTCTACGGCGAGGACGTGTTGAGGGTGCTGCAGGACGTGACGCCGTCGGAGGAGACGCCGTCTGCGGCGTCGGCCGCGTGAGCGGACCACGGGCCGGCGCGACGCGGATGCGAGAGCGGCCGGGCGGGATTCCACCCGCCCGGCCGCTCTCACGTTTTCGCGTGTGGCGGCGACCTCAGCTGCGCCGGGTCAAGCGGCGAGCGTCACCAGTGCGGCGAGGCCCGCCAGGATCACGCCCAGCACGAACAACGCGATGGCCGGTGCGAGGATGGCCGCCAGCGCCCGGCCCGTCGTGGTGCCGTGGACCTCGCGCAGCCCGATGACGGCCAGCACGAACCACCACGCCATCGCCGCGAACGTGCCGATGAGCGGGACGACGACGAAGAGCTGCGTTGCGCCGGTGTAAGCCAGCGCGCGCAGCGTGGCGCCGAGGCCGTTGTGCGCGCCGCGGAAGATGACGAGTCCGACGTGGACGATCAGCGCGGCGATCCCCAGAAAGACGAGAGAGGACAGCGGCGACAGGAGGAAGCCCACCAGGCGCGCGCCAAAGTCGCCGTCACCCACTCCGAGGAGCACGGCAAGGAAGCTTCCTGGGGCGACGAAGGAAGCGAAGACCGTCCCCCAGAAGAGCGTGATCCCCGCGCCCGCCACGGCCAACAGCAGGTAGTACACAACGGCGGGGCCGAGCGGGGAGGAGACGGGCATGGCGCGGAAGAACCGTGTGGGCTCGAGCAGGCTCCGGCGGATCGTCTCGCCGAGGGCGTCGAGCGTGGAGAGGCGCGGCCCCGGCGGCCAGGGGAACGCGGCCTCCGCCGCCGTGGCCGGGTCAGGTGACGCCTCTCGGGTCGTCTGATCGAACGATGCCTGCTCCAACGGGCGGTCGTCCATCATGCCCCCTGGTCGACGAGGTCCCTGACCTTCGCGAGCAACGCGCGTGTGTCCACGGGCTTGGCCACGATGTCGTCGGCGCCCGCTTCCATGGAAACCCGCTGGGCGCTGTCCATGGCCGTAACCGCGATAATGGGAATCGTACGGGTGTCTTCGCGGCTGCGCAACTCGCGGATGGCCTGGAGCCCGTCGAACTCGGGCATCATGATGTCCATGAGGATCAGGTCGGGGTGCTCGGCGACGGCTCGCTCGACGGCCTCGCGGCCGTTGGTGGCCTCGAGGGCCCGATAGCCCACGGCCTCGAGGAGCATCCGCAATGCGTGCCGGCTGTCGAAGTGATCCTCGGCGACGAGGATGGTCGCGCGGGACGCTTCCGGTGGGGCGCTGGACAGGTGCTGCATAGCCGCTCGCCTCTTCGCTTGCGCAGGGGCGCCGTTGCCCCGGGGAGAGCTTCTCCGCGCGGGGTGCCGTGGAGAACGCAAGTTCTGCGCCAGGTCGCTACTCCGCTTCGGCTTCGGGCGACCAGGGCCGGCCCCACTCCTGCTCGGCTTCCCGGGCGCGCTCGATGGCGTCCTGGATGACCCGGCGGGCCTCGCGGACCTCCTCGGGCTCGTCCGTCCCGGAGAAGAAGCGGCCCGTGGCGCGGACCTCGTACGCAAAGATCTTTGCACGCAGGTCGCCCAGTACCCGGAGCAGGCTGGGCGTCGCTTCCAGCAGCCGGCCCTCGCCATCGAGGCGGAGGATCAACTCGGCGAAACGGCGCAGGTCGGCCGTGAGCTCTTCTGGCCTGATGTCGTCGTAGAGTCCCATGACGGATCCGGGTGGTCTCGGCAGGTGGGGACGGACAGCCCCGATCTAGGCATCGGCGGTCGCGACTTCGACCGCGGGTGCGGGGCAGGGCAGGAACAGCTCGAACGTCGAGCGGACGCCCGGCTCGCTCTCGACCCGTAGCTCTCCGCCCAAGAGGCGGGCGAGGCGGCTCGAGATGGCGAGCCCGAGGCCGACGCCGGCCGCGGCCCCCTCGCCCTGGGGCGGCGCGACCTGGACGAACTCATCGAAAATGCTCTCCAGGTACGCCGCGGGGATGCCGATGCCGGTGTCGGTGACGGCGATCCCGACCCACCCCTCCTCGCCGGGCGGGCAGCAGGGGGAGAGCGGCCCGTCGGCTTTGTTCGCCGGCACGATGTGGCGCGCGGTGACCGTCACCGAGCCGCGCGGCGTGAACTTCACCGCGTTGGAGAGGAGGTTGAGCAGGATCTGACGCACGCGCGCGGGGTCGGTGCGCAGCCGCGGCAGCGCGGCGGCCAGCTCGATCCGCAGCTCGATGCCCTTGCCCTGGGCGTCGATCTCGATGGCGCCGACCGCGTCCCGGATGAGCGCGGGCAGATCCACGTGGTCCGGGCGCAGCTCGATGCGGCCGGCATCCAATTTCGAGAGGTCGAGCAGGTCGTCCACGATGGACAGGAGCTGGGCGCACGAGGCGCTCAGCTTCTGGAGCGCGTTCGCTTGCGCCTCGTTCATGGGTCCGTAGACGCCTTCGGCGAGGAGCTGGCTGTAGCCGAGCACCGCGTTGACAGGCGTGCGCAGGTCGTGGGTGACGCTCGCGAGGAACCGGCTCCTCGCCGCGAGGGTGCGCTCGAGCCTGCGGCTGCGACGTTCGAGGGCGGCACGGGTCCGCTCGATCTCGGCCGTCTGCTCGCGGAGGCGCGCCGCCTGCCGGCGGGACTCGGCGCGGAGCGAGGCGCGCTCCACCGCAGTGCCGGCGTGGCGCGCCATGATCTGGAGCAGGCGGCAATCGCGGGCGGGGTCGAAAGCCGCGGCGCCTCTGGACAGCAGGGCGATGACCCCCCTCGGGCCGCCTTCGCCACCCGTCTGCGAGGCCAGGACGGTGCGCCAGCCGGCCCGCGCCGCGAGTCGCGCGGACCGGATCCAGCGGCGGCAGCCCGTCCCCGTCGCACCGAGGGCGCGGCCCAGCTCATCGGCGAGCTCCCGCGCCGTGTCCTCCTCCAGGCCCACCCGGGCCAGCACCGGCGGATCCGGCGGGCGCTCCATGCTGAACAGGGCGGCCTCCGCCCCGAACGTCTCCGCCACGTGGGCAAGGAATCCGACGGCGAGCTGTGCGGGCTCGACGTCGTCCAGCAAGAGCTCCGTCGCGCGCGCGAGCGCGTCCAGATCGTCACGGTGGATCACCATGCCCGCTCCAGCGATGCAATGCAGCCGGGCGCGGGTGCCGCAAAAGGCCGGCCACGTCCGGGGCGCAGTCGGCCAGTCCGGCTCCGGCCTACTGGACGGTCCTGCGGAACCCGCGTACCTTGCTCGCGTGGCGAGAATCGCGTTTCTGACCAGAAAGATCCGATTTGCGGCGGCGCACCGCTACCACCGGCCGGAGTGGAGCGAGGAGGAGAACCGCCGCGTCTTCGGGCCGTGCAGCAACCCGCACGGCCACGGGCACAACTACGAGCTCGAGGTCACCGTCATGGGAGAAATCGACCCGGTCACGGGGTTCTCGGTCGACCTCGGCGCGCTGGATGAGCTGCTGGAGCGTGAGGTGAGGCGCCCGCTGGACCACCAGCACCTCAACCACGTGGTGCCGGAGTTCGGGCCGGGCGGGCAGATCCCCACCACCGAGAACATCCTGGCCTACCTGTGGCCGCGGCTGGAAGCCGGCCTGCCGCCCGGTGTGCGGCTGCACCGGCTGCGGCTGCACGAGGATCCGACGTTCTACGTGGACTACTACGGCGGCGGGGAGGCGACGCATGAGCACCGTTGACCGCCAGCCGACCGAGCCGGGCCAGCCGCGTCGTCGTCGGCGCCGCCGGCGCCCCCGGGGGCCACGCCCGCCGGTGCCCCGTCCCGAGGGCGCGGTCGCCGACGCGCCCGGGCCCACCGACCGCGCCGCCGCCAGCGAGGCCACTGCCAGCGAAGCGGCGGGCGGCGAAGCGGCGGTCGACCTCACGGCCTGGCCCGAGGAGCCCGAGGTGGTGAACGAGCGTCGCTTCGAGGCCGATGGCGAAACCTGGATCGCGCGGCCGGTGGGCGAGAGCGCCATCGGACACGGCGCCGGCGCGCGCGCCTACATCGTCGCGGTGAGGTTCTTCCGGGCCCGGGACGACACCCCGGTCTCCGAGGTGCTGATCCCTCGGGGCCGGTTCGAGATGCTCTACGATGAAGAGCTCGTGGAGCTGCTGCACCGCGCAACGCCGCTGAAAGACGCGCCTGAGCCCCGGGGCCGCGGGCGCCGGAGCCCGCGGGACGAGCCGGACGACGAGCTGCCGCTGGAGGGCTGAGAGCCCGCGCGCCCGGGGCTGCACGCCCGTGCGTCTGACGCGGGTCGCCGGCGCTCCGGGCGGCATCCGGCCGAAGGGCCACGCGCGGCACCCGAGCGGCGAGCCGCGCGGGGTTCCCGTGTGCGGGCGGGCGCGTGAGCCCGCGCGCCGCGTCCTCGCCCCCCCTCAACTCAGCCGCGGCCCGACCGCGATGGTGTTTTCTTCCACCCGGATGGCGTACCGCCCCAGCGGCGGCCGGCCGGCCGGGGCCAGCCGCTCCCCCGTGCGCACCTCGAACGCCGAGTCATCCCGCGGGCACAGCAGCACCGTGCCCGTCAGCCGGCCTTCCCGGGCCAGGTTGGTCCCGTCGTCCGGGCAGCGGGCGTCCAGGGCGTAGTAGGTCTGTCCGACGTTGACCAGCAGGAGGTCCCGGCCGTGCGCGTGCACCTCGCGCATCTCGCCAGGGCCGAGCTCGGGCGTGGTGAGCACGGGCACGAAACCGGCCATGCGTCCCCCACTGAGAGGTCCGGAGCGCCAGGGGTGCAAGCGTCGTACCGGTGGGCGAGTTACGGTCTTTGTTCGGGAACGGGCGGGCCGCGGGCGGGTAGCACGGGGAGCGGGCGCCGAGCCCGTAACCTGTGTCTCAGCAAGGGGTTAGCGCAGTGAAGGACGGCTTCGACCCGAAGGATTACGTGGACGTGGCCGAGCGGATCCGGGCCTTCTACGAGCGGTACCCGGAGGGCTCGATCCAGACGGAGATGGTGCGGCTGGAGGGGGACCTCGTGGTGTTCAAGGCGACGGTGTACCGGGACCGCGAGGACCCGCACCCGACGACGGGGTGGGCGTACGAGCGGGAGGGGGTGGGATACGTCAACCGCACCAGTTTCATCGAGAACTGTGAGACGTCCGCCATTGGCCGTGCGCTGGCGAACCTGAACTTCCCGACGTCGCGGTCGCTGCGGGGGCGGGGCGACGGCGGCCCGGCGACGGCGGAGCAGATCGCGGAGATCCGAGCGCTGGCGGAGTCGCAGGCCGTACCCGAGGATGTGAGGGAGCGGGTGCTGGCGCGGCTCGAGCAGGAGCTGACGGCGCGGCAGGCGGCGGACGCGATCGCGTACCTGAAGCGGCTGCACCGGAAGGCGGGTCTGGCGGCCTGATCCCTGCCGGCCGGCGCTGCAGGGCGGTGCGCGCCGCGGGTCGTGCCACGTGGGTTCGCGGCTCGCGCAGGGGCACGGCGGTGCCCTCTGTCCCGGTGGAGGCGGCATGGTCGCGGAGCGACTCGTGGAGGCGCTGGACGCCGGCGGCTCGAGGGTGGAGCACGACGGCCTTGCGTTCACGCACCTGGACCGGGTGATGTGGCCGGAGTCGGGTTACACGAAGCGGGACATGGTGCGTTACTACGCCCGGGTGGCCCGTGTGATGGTGCCCTACCTCGCGGACCGCGCGCTGATGCTGAAGCGGTACTCCGAGGGCATCGGGTCGGACCCGGTGGTGCAGCAGCGTGTGTCGGGCCGGGTGCCCGCGGTGGTGGAGACGGCGGTGCTGCCGCTGGCGCTCGGCGGCCGGGCGCGGCGCTTCGTGGGATCTCTCGAGACGATCTTGTACGCGGCGCAACTGGACGCGGTGGAGCTGCACGCGTGGCATTCGCGGCTCGAGACGCTGGATCGGCCGGACTGGGTGGTGCTGGACCTGGATCCGGGACGCGGCGTGGGCTTCGCGCGTGTGGTGGAGGTCGCGCGCCTGCTGCGCGACATCCTGGACGACCTGGGCGTGGGGCCGGTGGTGAAGACGAGCGGCTCGCGCGGGTTGCACGTGTACGTGCCGGCGGGTGCGCGCGTGGATTACGCGGCGGCCGCGCGCTTCGCGCGGCTGGTGGCGGAGCGGGCGGCGTCGGAAGCGCCGCGTCTGGCGACGGTGGAGCGGACGGTGAGCGAGCGTGGGCCGCGGGTGTACGTGGACCACCTCCAGAACGCGCGCGGGAAGCTGGCGGTGGCGCCGTACTCACTCCGGGCGCGGCCGGGCGCGCCGGTGTCCATGCCGCTGCACTGGGAGGAGCTGGATGGGCTGCGGAGCGCGCGCGCGTTCACGCTGGCCGATGTCCCCGCGCGGCTCGAAGCGGAGGGCGACGCGTGGCGCGGAGTCCTGCGGCGGCGTGGGAGCGTGGCGCGAGCGCTGCTGCGGCTGGAGAAGGAGCGGGGCGGCTGAGGCGCATGGCCTGACCGCCCCGCGTCGCATCTCAGCGACGGGGTCGGGTGCCGCCCTGCATGCGCTCCAGCACCTGCGGCTGATGCTCCTCGATCCAGCGGCTCATCTCTTCTTCCTGCCGGAGGTTCTGCTCGAGCAGGCGGCGGATGTCATCCTGTCCGAGCGCGCGGGCCTGATCGATGAGGCCGCGGTAACTGGCGATCTCGTAGTGTTCGGTCTTGTTGGCGGCGTCGAGGTTGAAGACCTCGAGCGCCTGCTCCGACGGGTTCTCCTGCTGGAACGCGCGTTTCTCGTCGCGGAGTCCGCGGATGGCGGCGCACTGCACGCGGGGCGCCTGCGCGGAGAGGAGCTCGAAGCAGCGTTCGAGGTTCTGGATCTGCTGTTCGGTCTCATCGCGGTGCTTGCGCACGCGGTTGCGGATGGTCTCGTCGGCCGTCTCGGTTTCCATCTGGTCCAGCACGGCGAGGATCTGTTGCTCGGCGTCGTAGATGTCGCCGAGGCCGTGGCGGAATAGGTCGTTGAGGCTGTTGGCGGGCATGGCTCTCCCTCCGGGGTGGTGGAGTGCTGGGAGGCGGAGCCGGGGGCTGGGCGCCGGGCCGGTCCGCCGGTGAATGCAACGGGCGTCGTGCGAGGCCGTGCCGCAGGGCGGACTGCCCGGCGCAGCGTCGCAATGCGAGAGCCGGGTCGGTCGGACGGCGCCATCCGCCCGGGCATCGCGGCAGGAGCGCTGCGGCCCTGGTGTTCGAATCGGTGCGGCGGCGTGTTGCAACTTCCATTCCTCGATGCGTGCGCCCTCGGCGGTTCGGGAACGGGGATTGCACGCGGCCGACGCGGGTGCGGATCGTTGCGCAGCGCGGGAGGCGTGGTGACGCACGTGGTGTTCGTGGGGTTGGGGTTCGGCGGGCTGTATACGCTCCGCCGGCTGGTGGACGGCGCGGTGGCCGGGTTGCGGGTGACGGCGATCGACCGGCGTGACCGGTTCGTCTTCACGCCGCTCCTGTACGAGTACCTCGTCGGCGAGCTGGCGGCGGACGTGGTTGCGCCGCCGTACGCGGAGCTGGTGCCGGAGGGCGTCGAGCTGGTGACCGACGAGGTGCGCTCCATTGATGTTCGCGCACGGACGATCCAGCTCGCCGGCGGACGGACGCTGACGTTCGATGTGCTGGTGCTGTCTCCCGGATCCGTGCCCGCCTTCCATGGGGTGGAGGGTGCGGAGACGGAGGCGGTGCCGTTCTACTCACTGAGCGATGCGGAGCGGCTGCGCATCGTGCTCGACACCGGTGCGTGGGCGCGGGGTGGGCTCCCCGCGTGCGTCGTCGGCGGCGGCGTGGTGGGCGTGGAGCTGGCGTTCGCGCTGGCGGAGCGGCTGGAGCGGGGCGGGGCGGGCCCGCGTGCGACCGAGCAGCCGTCGGTCATCGTCCTGGAAGCGCTGGACGAGATCCTGCGGGGCGTGACGCCGCAGATGCGGCGGATGGTGAAGAAGAAGCTGGCCCGCCGCGGCGTGCAGGTGAGGACAGGCGTTCGGGTGCTCGAGGTGGCGCCGCACGCGATCGTGTTCAGGAGCGGCGATCGCACGGAGCGTGTGGAGGCGGCGGCGATCGCGTGGGCGGCCGGGATCCGCGTGAACCCGCTGATCGAACGACTGCCCGCCGAGCGCCACGGCAACCACGGCGTGCGCGTGGAGCGGACGCTCCAGCTCCCGGGGTACCCGCACGTCTTCGTGCTGGGCGATGCCATCGCGTACCCGGGCCGTGTGATGGGGGAGCCTTTGCCGGACACCGCGCAAGCGGCGGTGCAGGAAGCGGAGGTGTGCGCGGCGAACGTGCGGAGTCTCATCGAGAACGGGCTCCCGCGGGAGCACTTCCGGTTCTCGAACCTGGGGATGTTCCTCCGCGTGAACCGTCACGAGGCGATCGCCGACATCAAGGGCGTGGTGGTGGATGGCGTGGTCGCGTCGCTTGCGCGGCAGGCGGCGTACGTGGTACGTCTTCCGCTCTGGGCGCTGCGCACCGCGGCGATCCGGCAGTGGTTGGGCCTCGAGGAGGCGGAAGAGGTCGAGGTGCGGCGGGAGCGGCGTCGGGCTGCGTGATGATGCGCTGAACGGGATCCGGAGCCGAGGGAATGAGGACGAGTGGTCGGCGGCGCGTGCTGACGGGAGACAGGCCCACGGGGCGGCTGCACCTGGGTCACTGGGTCGGGAGTCTCCAGAACCGTGTGCGCCTCCAGGACGAGTACGATTGCGCCATCATCATCGCGGACCTCCACACGCTGACGACGCGGCCGCAACGCGAAGCGCTGGCGGAGATGCCGGAGAACATCCGGCAGATGGTGCTGGACTACCTGGCGGTGGGCATCGATCCGGAGAAGTGCACGATCTTCGTGCAATCCGCGGTGCCGGAGATCGCCGAGCTGCACCTCCTGCTCGGGATGCTGGTGTCGCTCCCGCGTCTGGAACGGATCCCGACGATCCGGGAGATGGCGCAGGCCGCGCACCTGGACGTGCTGCCGTTCGGGTTGGTGGGCTATCCGGTGCTCCAGGCGGCGGACATCCTGATCGCGCGTGGCGAGATCGTGCCCGTCGGGCGTGACAACCTGCCGCACGTGGAGGTGGCGCGGGAGCTGGCGCGGCGGTTCAACCACATGTACGACGAGGTCTTCCCGGAACCCGAGCCGCTGCTCAGCGAGACGCCCGTGCTGCCGGGCATCTACGGCCAGCAGAAGATGTCCAAGTCGCTGGGCAATGCGATCCTGCTCTCGGACACACCCGAGGTGGTCTCCGCGCGGGTCATGCAGATGTACACGGACCCTGCGCGTGTGCGTGCGGACGTCCCGGGACGCGTGGAGGGGAACCCCGTCTTCATCTACCACGACCTCTTCAACCCGGACCGTGCGGAGGTCGAGGACCTGAAGGAGCGCTACCGGCAGGGCCGGGTGGGCGACGTGGAGGTGAAGCGGAAGCTGGCGCGCGCGTTGAACGCGTTCCTGGACCCGATCCGCGAGCGGCGCGCCGCATTGGAGCGCGATCCCACGCTGGTGGAGGACGTGCTGCGCGCGGGCAACCGCGCGATGCGGGCGATCGCGGCCGAGACGATGGAGCGCGTGCGTGCGGCGATGGGCATCACGTACTTCCGCTGAGCGTTGCGGGAGGGGCGGGCGACGCGGCCGTGCGCGGTCGCGTCCCAGCACGCTTCTTGCGACCCCGCCAGACCGCTTCGACTGCGCCGGCGCGTCGCCCGCACAGGAGGTGCGCCGGCCGCGTCTTCTCCAGCCCCAACACATCCAACCGAGGGGAGGCATCGCATGGCACGGGGCGACTGGCTTTCGCGTTCTCCGCGCAGGAGCGAGTCCCGGTGGGAGCGGTGGTCCGGGCGCGAGCGGAGCCGGGAGCGCGAGGACGTGGAGCGTGGCTACGGCGCGCGGTACGGCGAGGGGTGGGCGCCGGAGGGGGCCGGCCTCGAGTCGGAGCGCGCCCGGCGGGCGCGCGAGCGCTGGGGTGCGGACTGGTGGGGCGAGGGTGGTTACGGCGGCTACGAGGGCGGCTATGGTCCGGGTATGCCGATGCGTCGTCGCGGCGAGCCGTACCGGCGCCCGTGGTATGACCGCGAGGAAGAGACCTACGGCTCGCCCTACTACGACCGGCTCCCGTTCCGCAGCCGCCGGCGCTACGAAGGCGGCGAGTACGGCTGGGAGGGGGAGCGCCGGTATTTCCGGCCGTACGATCGGGAGTTCCAGGCGGGGTACGGCGAGCCCTACCGTGGACGTGTGCCGGGGTACACGGGCGAGTACGGCTGGGCCGGCCGGCCGGGTTACCGCCCGTATCGCGAGTGGCGCTCCACCGTGCGGCGTGGCGCGGGTGAGCGGTGGCGCGGAGCGGGGCCCTACGGCCACGAGTACGGGTGGTAGGGCGAGACGGTTGACGCTGGCAGGGGCATGGCCGATCTTGGCGCGCGAGGGGCGCAACGCATGCCGCCGCGCATCGCCCTGGAGGAGAGCGACGGCGTTCCTTCCCCGCCAGTGACACGAGATGAGCAAGCCGTGGCTGGGGCCGGTGCTGTTGGCCGCGATGGCGGTCTTCGCGCTGGCCGTGTACCCATCGCTGCCCGAGCAGGTGCCGACGCACTGGGGGCTGAGCGGCGAGGCCGATGACTGGATGCCGAAGTGGCCCGGCGCGTTCCTGCCGGTGTTCCTCGGCGCGGGGGTCTGGGTCCTGTTGCTGGTCTTACGGCGGATCGACCCCCGCCGGGTGCACTACGAGTCGTTCCGCGACACGTTCTGGCTGCTGCTGAACGTGCTGATCGCGTTCTTCGCCCTGATCCAGGTGGTGTCGCTGGGAACCGCGCTGGGATGGCCGATCGACGCGAGCCGTGTGATCCTGCTGGCGGTCGGCCTGTTGTTCGTCGCGTTCGGGAGCTACCTGCCGCGGGTGCGGTCGAACTGGTGGATCGGGATCCGCACGCCGTGGACGCTGGAGAGCGAGCGTGTGTGGCGGGAGACGCACCGGCTCGCGGGCGCGACCTTCACGCTCGGCGGGCTCGTGACGTTGGCTGCGGCGCTGCTGCCGCCGGACCTCCGCCCCTGGGTCGCAACGGCCGGGTTGATCCTGGCGGCCTTCGTCCCTGCGGTCTACTCGTACCTGGTGTATCGCCGGGAGCGGCGGGAGCGGCACGCCTGAGCGATCCGGCGCGTCGAGGCCTGCGCCCGCGAGCCAGGTGGATCCGGAGAGAGGATGCACGGACGCAATGGCGCTGGCGGAGACGAGCAGAGCACAGTGGACGCGAAGGACAGCGCTGTAGCGGTTGCGGCGGTGGACCGTCCGCGCAACCTGCTCGCCGGCGATCTGGCGGCGGGCGGCGCGGCCGAGGACGAGGCGCCCCGCTGGAGGCGCAAGGCCTGGGATCGAGTGAGCGGGCTCGTCCTGACCGCCGTCGTCGTGCTGACGCTGGGCGCACTGAGTGCTGCGGGGATCGCGGTCCCGGCGTCGCCCTTCCTCCTCTTCGCCGTCGCTTACGCATCGTTCGCGGGCGGCCTGTTCTACGGGCTGGCCAGCGCGGCCGCTGCGATCGCGTACATCGCCTTCTCGCCCGCCGCGCTGGGGACGGAGCGCGACTTCCCGGAGCAGAACGGCCACCTGCTGGTTGCGCTGCTCATCGTGGCGCCGGGGATGGCGTTCCTCGTGGACCGCATGCGGCGGGAGCTGGACGGGCTGCTCGCGCGGGAGCGGAGCGCCCGCGCGGCGGCGGAGGCCGCCGAGAGTCGGCTGCGCGGGTTCATCGCCTCGGTGAACGACGTGGTCTTCACGCTGGACACGGCGCACCGTTTCACGACGGTGCTGGGCCGGGGGCCATCGCCGTTCAATGTGCGCCCGGAGGAACTGAGCGGCCGCTGTCTCCGCGAGGTGCTGGGTGAGGAGGGGGCGCGTGCCCACGAGGCGGCGGTGGAGCAAGCGCTGCGGGGCGTGCCGGCATCGTACGAACACGCGTGGCAGGCGCCGGACGGCGTGCGCTACTTCCACACGACCGTCGCGCCGATCCACGGCAGCGGCGGCACCGTCATCGGCGTGGCCGGGGTGACGCGGGACATCACCGCACGGATCCGCGCGGAGGAGGAGCTGCGCAGGAGCGAGGCGCGTTACCGGCTGCTGGCCGAGAACGCGACGGACATGATCTCGCGGCACGACCCCGACGGCGTCTTCCTGTACGCGTCTCCCGCGTGCCGTGCGTTGCTGGGCTACGAGCCCGAAGAGCTGCGGGGTGTGCGGCTGACCGAGCTGTGTCACCCGCGGGACGTGGCCCGGCTGACCCGTGCGCGGGATGCGCTGTTGTCGGCGGCGGAGAGCGGCGGGATGACGTTCCGGCTGCGGCGCAAGGACGGCGAGTACGTGTGGGTCGAGACGATGGCGCGCCTCGTCCGCGATGAGGAGTCGGGGGCTGAGCCGGAGTTCCTCGCGATCACGCGCGACATCACGGCGCGGCGCCAGGCGGAAGCGAACGCGCGGCGGCTGATCCGGGCGCGCGCGGCGCGGGCGGCGGCGGAGGCGGCGGCGAGGCGGTCGGCGTTCCTGGCGGATGCGAGCCGGCAGCTCTACTCGTCGCTGGACATGGAGACGACGCTGCGGATCCTGGTGGAGCTCGTGGTGCCGCGGCTGGCCGACTGGGCGGTGGTCTACGTGGCGGATGGCGCGGGCGAGGTGCAGCGGGTGGGCACGGCGCACAGGGATCCCGAGGCCCGGGCGCTGCTGGAGCGCCTGCGGCAGAAGCCGCTGCCCCGCAATCCGCCGCACCCGGTGCTGCGGGTGCTGGAGACCGGCGCGGCGGAGTTCGTGGCGGACGTGAAGCCCGAGTTCCTCGAGGCGGCGGCGTCCGACGCGGAGCATGCCGAGATCCTGCGGGCGCTGGGCTGCCGTTCGTTCATGGCCGTCCCGCTCTCCGTCGGCAGCCGCACGCTGGGGGTCCTGTCGCTCAACCGGTGCCCGGGGGCGGAGCCGTTCGACCCTGCGGACCTCGCCCTCGCGCAGGATCTCGCCCGCTACGCCGCCGTGGCGGTGGAGCACGCCGGGCTGTACCTGGAAGCGCAGCAGGCCAATCAGGCGAAGAGCGATTTCCTGGCCGTGCTGAGCCATGAGCTGCGGACGCCGCTGAACGCCGTCACGGGCTATGCGGACCTGCTGCTCATGGGGCTGCCGGACCCGCTGGGGCCGCAGGCGCGGATGTACGTCGAACGCATCCGCACCGCGGCGTGGCACCTGTTCCAGCTCATCGAGGAGATCCTGACGTTCGCGCGGCTGGAGGCGGCGCGGGAGGTGGTCACGCCGGAGCGCATCGAGCTGGCCGGCTTCCTGCGCGAGTGCGCGACGCTCATCGAGCCGGTCGCGCGGGAGAAGGGGCTGGACTTCCGCCTGGAGCTGGCGGTGGACGATGTCGTCCTCCGGACGGATTCCCGCAAGCTGCGGCAGATCCTCCTGAACCTGCTGTCCAACGCGGTGAAGTTCACGGACCGCGGGTCGGTGGTCCTGCGGGCGGAGCTGGAGGCGAATGCGCCGGTGTTCCGGATCAGCGACACGGGGGTGGGGATCGCGCCGGAGCACGTGGCGATGATCTTCGAGCCGTTCTGGCAGGCGGAGCAGCCCACCACGCGGCGGGCGGGCGGGGCCGGACTGGGGCTCGCCGTGGCGCGGCGCCTGGGGCGGATGCTGGGCGGCGACGTGGAGGTGGAGAGCGAGCCGGGCCGGGGGACGACGTTCACCGTGCGTCTGCCGGCGAGCGTGGTGGTGGGGCCGGAGGAGGCGCCGCGGGGTTGAGGCGCCGATCAGGCGGAGGCGCGCAACGCGGCGCCGAGAGCGCGGCGGTAGCGAGCCGCGCGGCGTTGGAAGCGGAGCCGGTCCCCACCTTCCGCCTCGCCCATGGACGGCAGCGCGTCTGCGAGTCGCCACGCGGCGTAGGGCGCCAGGTAGGCGGTGAGCGCCACCACGGCCTCGCGCGGGCCTTCGCGGGTCTCGGTCGCGTGGTGTGCGGCCAGCTCCGCCGCCGCGGCCGCGTCCAGCCCGAGCTCGACGACGGCGCCGGCCAGGTCCCACGCAGGGTCTGTCGGGCCGGGAAGCCGTAGACCGTCGCCGTGGTCCGGCGCATCCACTTTCGGGTGGCCGTGTGCGCCTGCGATCCACTCGTGCAGGTCGAGGCGCGCGTCCGGGATGACCGCCTCCCGCTCCGGGAGCCGCTCCAGCCGGCGGACCGCGGCGGCGAGGCCGGCGTCGTGACCTGCCAGCGCCTCCCGGGCGTTGACCTCGAGCATCACGAGCGTCGGCGCGGTCTGCGCTGCCGTACCGGTCGGTCCGTAGCGCGCGGGTCCGGCCGGCAATGTACGTGGCGACGGCGCGCAGGAATGCGCAGTCTCGCACGGCTCCCGGCCCGGCAGGCCGGCCCTCGACCCAGGGCAGGGCCAGGAAGCCGTCGGCGCTGCCCCGTGGCGGCGGGCCGAGACCGGCGTCGGCCAGCCGCCCGGCCCGCTCGGCCACCGCGTCGCCCCACGCACCGAGGCCCGCATAGCGGAGGAGGCAGCGACGGCCGTTGCCGTCGCGGCACAGGTACTTGCGCCGCTCGTGGACCACGCAGGCGGGGAGTCCGGCGGCGCCGGGGATGCAGGCCCTCCACGCGCCGGCCGAGAGGTCCTGGATCTGGGCGAGGGCCAGGCGACTGGCGGCGCGGGCGATGCGGGCGTCATCCGGCGGTGGGGCGAAGGTGCGGGCCGCCGCGAACCAGGCCCGCCGGGACTCCGGCGCGAGGGGCATCCCGTGTGTCCGGCTCGGGAGGATGACCAGCCGCTGGGCACCCAGGGAGGCCAACCAGTCCGCCACGGCGGCCGGCGCCTCGCCCGTGGCGCCGGGGCCCTCGTCCACCACCACCGCATCGCCGCCCGCCGCGAGCCGGGCGCGGCAGTGTGCGGCCGGTGCGGCCGTGGCGATGATGCGTCGGCTGCCGGGACCACCGCGGGGCCGGATCGCGACGCCCGCCGGCGCGTGCAGCGCGGCGGCGACGGCGGCGGAGAGGCTGGTGCCGATGCTCCGCACGCCGATGACGAGGGCGTGGCGGACCCGGGCGCGGCCCGCCTCCCGGGCGTACGCGGCGGCCGCAGCGGCGTAGCCGGCGGGATCCACCGCGTAATGCACGTAGCCCTCCGGCGGCCGGACCGGGATCACGGCGGGCAGCGGCCCGGCCTCCAGGAGGGCCAGCGCCGCGCGGGCGGCGGCGAGGCAGGGCGCCGGGCTCTCGCCCCTGTGCGCCGCGACGAAGGCGTGGCCGGCAGCGAGCGCCAGGCGGCGCAGCCCCTGCTCGAGGGGACCCCGGTCGTCCCGGTTCGGGCTGGCCGCGTCCAGCACGCCCTGCTCGAGCTCGCCGGCTTCGAGCAGGAGCGCCGTCACCGCCGCCGCGGTCCACGAGCCTTCGGAGCCGCGCCCAGGACCCGGATCGGGCAATGGGTGTACCGTCGGAGCAGTGACGGCCCCGGTGCCGGCCCGCGCAGCGCGACGGTCCGGTGCGCCGGCGCCGTGGTGTCACAACCGCCGGGACCGGCGCGTTGTTAGGTGGACGATCCGCAACCGGAGCCACGTGGACCACGATGCACTGTTCCACCGCCTCCACCCGGCACTCTACCGGTACCTCTACCGTTTGACCGGGGACGCGGACACGGCGGATGACATTGCGCAGGAGGCGTTCGTCCGGCTCCTGCGGCAATCCCTGCCGGAAGACGAAGTCCGGCCGTGGCTGTTCACGGTGGCGACGAACCTCGTGCGGGATGGGGTGAGGAAGGCGGGCCGGCGGCAACGGCTGCTGGCGGCCGAGAACTTCGTACCGGCCACCGTCCCGGGGCCCGACGAGGAAACGGATCGAGCGGAGCGGGTGGAAGCGGTCCGGAGGGCTTTGGCACGGATCCCGCTACGGGACCGTCAACTCCTGCTCATGCGGGAGGAAGGATTCACGTACGAGGAGATGGCGCGTGCGGCCGGTGTGGCGCCCGGGTCGGTGGGGACGCTGCTGGGACGCGCGCTGAAGCGGTTCATGCAGGTGTACCAGGCGCAAGAGGGCACGGATGGACCACGCAGGTGAGGGCCAGCTCCTGGCCTATCTGGACGGTGAGCTGAGCGCCGCGGAGCGCGCGGCGGTCAGCGCCCATCTCGCTGCCTGCACGGCGTGCGCCGAGGAACTGAGCGTGCTGGAGGAGGCGAGCAGGCAGTTCGCGGCCTCGCTGCGCCTGCTGGATTCCGTCGCCCCTGCTCCGACGCCGGTGGAGGCGGTGCTCGCGCGGGCGAAGGCGGAGCGGGTTGCGGCGGTGCGCCGGACGCTTCTCCGGGCGGCCGGCATCGTTCTCTTCCTGGCGGCCGGCGGCGCTGCGGCGATGCCGGGTTCGCCGGTGCGCCAGTGGGTGCAGGCGGCGTGGGAGCGACGCGCGGAGCTGTTCGGCGGAGAGCGCCAGGGGCAGGCGCCGCCTGCCGTGGCCCCGGAGCCGGCCGGCGTCGATGCGACCCCTGTGGACGGCCGGATCCACATCTCGCTGGTGGACCTGCCGGAGGGGGCGGAAGTGCGGATCCGGCTGGTGGACAGCCCGGTGGCGTGGGTCGAGGTGCCCACCGGCGGCGACCGACCCGTGCGGTTCGTGAGGGGGGCCGGCCGGGTGGAGGTCTCCGGTGGCGGCGCCGGCGTGGTCCGCGTGGACTTGCCCCGCGGTGTGGCCGACGCACGGGTGGAGGTGGACGGAGAGCTGCGGGTGTTCAAGGACGGTGACACACTCCGGTTCGCCGGCTCCGGCGAGGGCGTGGGGGGCGGAGAGGCGACGCTCCGGATCGCCCGCTGAGCGACGCTCCGGATCGCCCGCCGAGCGGGGACGGGTGGACCGCGGAGCGCGGGTGGGGCCGCCGGCCGGCAGGTCGGCGGCCTTCGCGCTGCTGACGGGCCGGACTTCGGAGTGACCGCGGAGCGCGGATCAGGGGTCGGCGGAGCGCTTCAGCTCAGGGCGGTCGGGATCGCGGAGGCGGCGCCGCGCGCGGTGGACCGGGTCGTGACGCGCGCGGCGGGATGGATTATAATGTACGGTCACACTGGCAACGCCCGGCTCCTGATCGAACGGCCGAACCGCTCGCGCTGCCGGGCCAGGTCGCGACCCGATGCTCTCCCCAATCTCTTTCGCCCTGCTCGCCATCGTGGCACCGCTCCAAGGGCCGGTGCCGGGCGTCGTGCGCGGCCACGTCCGCAGCGAGTCGACCGCCGCGCCGGTGGCCGGGGCCCGCATCGAGCTCGTGGGGGTGGCCGGGCCGGGGGCGCTGGCGGACAGCCTGGGGAACTACGTGCTCCGGGGCGTGCCGCCCGGCCGCCAGATCGTCCGTGCCAGCCACATCGACCACGAGGCGCTCCAGGTCGAGATCTACGTTCCCGCCGGCGGAGAATTCATACTGGACTTCGACCTCGAGGTCCGCCCCGTCGCCTTGCCCCGGGTGATCGCCGAGGTCCTGGCGGTGCGGGGCGCCCGGGACACGGTGGCCGCCGCGGCGCCGGAACTGAGTGCGGCGTCCATCCGCGCCCTGGAGGCGTCGCCGGGGGTGGCGGAGCTGGGGATCGCGGAGGCGGCGCGGCAGCTGCCCACCGATCAGCCGATCGACCCGTCGGACATCCTGTACGTCCGGGGCACGGCGGCGGACCTGAAACTCATCCTCCTGGACGGCGCGCCGGTGTACGCGCCCTTCCACCTCGCCGGCCTGATCGAGCCGCTGGAAGCCGGGGTGTTGCGGGCGGCGAGCCTCTTCCTCGGCGGAGCGCCGGCGCGTTACGACGGCGGCCTGTCGTACGTGATGGACCTGGAGACGAGGGCCGGCCGCCGGAGCCGTCACCAGGTCAGCGCCGCGGTGGACTTCCTCGCGGTCAAGGGCATGGCGGAGGGCCCGATCAGCAGGCGCGTCGGCTTCTTGCTGGAATCGCGGGCGCTCCACGGGTTGGGTCCGCGGCTGTTCCTCAATGAATCGCTCCCCTACGGCTACGCGGACGGACTGATGCGCGTCGACGTGGACGTGGGGAGTGACGGCGTGATCACGGTCACCGGGTTCTGGAACGAGGAGTCCGTGGACGTGGACACCTCGCGCTCGGCCGTGGACCCGGCGAAGTGGGGCAACGCCGCAGGATCGGTGCGCTACCGCGGGGTGATCCTGGGCACGGATGCTGAGCTGACGGCGTCGTACGGCACGTTCGGCGCGGCCATGCCGCTGGGCGACGGCAAGCCGATCCTGGCGCGGGGAGACAGCCGCCGGCTGCGGTTGAACGCGGACTTCGGGGCCGAAGTCGGCGCTGCACAGGTTCGCTTCGGGATGACATACGACCGACTCGAGATCGACCAGCAGCTCGAGTCGTACCGATCGGAGGGCGGCACGACGGTCCGGGCGTTCCAGGAGCGAACGGACGGGGCCGTCACGGGCGCCTACGTAGACGCCTCCGTCCGCCCGGTCGGCGGGCTGGTTCTGCGTGGCGGGCTGCGTGCAGACGTGTTCTCCCACAGCCCGGCGCTGCGTCTCGCGCCGCGGCTGGCCGCGACGTGGATCGTCACGGACCGCTTCGTGGTGAAGCTCGGCGCGGGTCGCTACAGGCAGTACGTGAGCGTGCCGGAGCCGTTGGGTATGGGTGTGGGGCCGACGTGGCCGGGCGCGCGGGCGGCCCGGACGCCCCTCGCGGTCGCCCGCGCCTCACACCTCGTCCTCGGCCTGGACCACGACGTGGGGCAGGGCATCCGCGTCGGCGTGGAGAGCTTCATCAAGCGGTTCGAGGGCATGCCCAGCATACTGGCGCCGGCGCTGCCGATCGAGACGAAGGCGCCCGACACCGAGAGTCACGCCTCGGGTGTCGACCTCTGGATGCAGCGCAGCAGCGGCCGGGTCCAGGGGTGGCTGGGATACTCGGTGGCGTGGGTGTGGTCCGACCGCGGCGGCCACACGTTGACGCGTCCGGCCAGCGGCCGCCAGCTCGTGAGCGCGGGGTTGAGCGGGCCGATCGGGCCGGACGGCGAGTTCGAGATCCGTCTCAACTACGGCGCCGGCTTGCCGTACACCCCCGTGCCGGAGGTCGGGACGCGGGAGCCCGCCTTCGCCGCGGACCAGTTCCCCATCGCGTTCATGAGGGCGGAAGGCGCGGGAGGCGGCGCGCCGGCGCGGCCCGACCACCCGTACCTGCGGATCGACGCCCAGATCTCGCACACCTGGACCACCCGCCTGCGCGAGGCCAGGGTCGAGGTGACGCCGTACATCCGCGTGCTGAACGCCCTGGACCGGCGCGACGCGCTGTTCTACCGGTTCGACGCCGAGGGCAGCCTCCAGCCGTTGGGCGTCCTTCCCCTGCTGCCCGTGCTGGGCGTCGAGTGGCGGTTCTGACTTCCCTGCCGTGCCAACGGCGCCCGACCGCCCGCCGTTGCCTTGCCTCAGTCGTTCCGGATCGAGTGGAGACGGCGCCGACGCGCGCCGGTGACAGAGGAAGACCGCCGATCCGAGGGACGGCCTTCAGCGGCCGTCCACCATTGCCGCGTACACGCACTCCGGACGGAAGCAGAGGTCGTGGCCCCACTCGTCCTGGAACCAGAGCAGTGAGCCGCGGCGCATGCGGAAGAGGATGTTGCGCTGGAGCTCAAGCGGCGACCGCGTCCAGCGGGCGCGGAACACGACCTCGCCGTCGTCCGTGGCCAACCGGACGAGCACGGTCGGGATCCGGGTACGGAGCGGAACGCGCGCTGGGTAGACCATAGCGCGAAAACAAATAGCGAAACCGCGCCTCCGAGGCAAGCGTCAGACGCCCTTTTCGCGCCACAAGCGATCCAGGAGGGCATGGCGCGGGCCGACCCGCTCGCGCCATTCCGGGAGCGCGTAGATGCCGTCGGTCGGGAAGCCGGGCCGTTCCGCGGGCACGTCGATGCCGAGGCACTCACGGGCGGCGCGGCGGAGCGCCTCCTGGGCCTCGAGCATGCGGCGGTGGAACGCGGTTTCGACGGCCGCGTACGGGCTCATGTTCTGGGCGCTGGGGTGCGTGAGCCAGAGCAGAGCGGGCAGCGGCCTCCGGGGCCGGACCCCGGCCCATTGCGAGAGGAAGGCGGCGTCCGGCGCTTCGGCGTCGGGCCAGGCGACGGCCCGACCGCGGGTCAAGCCCGCTTTCGCCAGGCGGGACAGGGACGGCAGCCGCAGCGGCCCCGCCTCGAGCCGCGCCGCCGCGATGGTGGCCCGGAGCGCGACGTTCCCGAGCGCCACCACGAGCCGCGGGCCGACGGCGAGGAGCGTGTCCCGCAGCAGGTGCAGGCTGGTGGGGTAGTCGCCCACGGGGGCGACCAGCTCCGCGAACGTCGGCTCGCCGCCGCCGCGCGCCGGGAGCTGGTTCAGGGCAGCGACGACGAACGTGCGGTTCCGGTCCAGGCCGATGGTCGAGAGGAGGACGTCGAAGTTGGCGCCGCCGATGTCGCCCCCGAACGGGATGCGCGTGCCGTGGGCGCCCAGGTCGCCGGCGCCCTTGCCGCCCGCGTTGCCGGGCGCCGCGCCGACCCAGAGGACATCGTGCTGGCGCCACGGGCCGTTGCGGCGGGACCAGACGATGGGCCGGGGCGAGGCGGTGCCGTCGGCGAGGCGGCACGGCTCGCTCAGCCATTCGTCTTCGAGGCACCGGAGGTGGCCGGCGTGTACGCGCTCGAAGATCGTGCGGAAGCGGAGCGCCTCTGCCTCGGGCATGGGCCGTCGTCCGCGCGGAGCGATGCGCGAGCGCTCAGATGCTCTCCAGCAGGTCGTCGATCGCCTTGGCGATGGCGTCTCGACCGCGGCCGGCGAGGAGGTTCTCCAGCATCTCGCGGACGTCGGCGGGCACGTCCTCCGGGTGGTTCCGGTCCCTCGCGGAACGGATCACGTTGCCGATGGGCAGCAGGGTGATGTGCGGCCGGTCCGGGGTCGGATCGAACGAGGGCTCCCCGAAGATCTCCGGCGGCGGTGCCGGCACGCTCGCCTTCCACGGCTCATCGTCCTCGTCGTCTTCGAACTCGGAGTGGAGCTGGGCGGGGTCCATGGGAAGGACGAGGCAGACGCGCCCCTCGATGTTGCCCTGATCGTCTTCGGCGGCGGCCAGCGCCACGGAGACCGGCGTGCTGAGGAGCTTGCGGATCGCGTCGACGGCGCCGATGGGCACGACGCCGCGGGCGATCATGTTGCCGCGGTAGTAGTAGGCGAGGGCGAGGGCATCCTCGGGCGTGGCCTCGTGCTCGATCGGCCGTGCCTCGATGGGCAGAGGCTCCGGATAGGCGACGACGACGAGCTGGTTCACGGTTCTCCTTTGCGTTCGATGGTCCCGTGAGTTTAGCCCCGTGGCGGCCGTGGTGTTCCATCCCCTCGGCGGAAGCCGCGTAGGCAGCGGGCTTCCGCTGGCGGAACGCCGCCAGTGGCCGGCAGGAGGCGGGTCCGTCGTCCGTGGTGAGGGGGGTGACGGTTGTCGTTTGACGCACCCGGTCCGTGGCCGGGGCCAGGGCGAGCCGGCCGGCCGGGAGTCGAGGGAGCCGGTCGGTCGGAGCGAGGCAGCGATCCGTCTCGGCGACATTCCGGGGTTGCGCGACGCGGCCGGCCGTGGTTATGTCCGTCCGTGGAACCGGTGCAGAACCGCGTGGAACGTCCAACGGAGCCGGTGATCATGTGCAGGATTCGTCGCAGGTGGCTGGCGCTCGGCGCCCTGTTCGTGGCGGGGCTCGCCCCACGGCCGGCGCTGGCACAGCAAGGGCCGGACCGGGCGGGGCAGAGCGTTGCGCGCGAGTCGTGGCACGAGGCGCGGCGGCGGGCGGCGGCGGAGCGTCGCGCCGCGCTGCTCGAGTGGCACCGCGCCCGTCGTGCGGGCCTGGCCGCGCAGCCCGCGGCGCCTGCCGGCGTGGCGGCACGGGAGGGCGCGCCCGTGTACGCATCACGCTCTGGCCTGGGGGACGGCGACGCCGCGACGGCCGGTGCGGCGGCGATCCGGACCGCGTCCCTCGAGTGGAGGGCCGAGCCGATGGCGGTCGCGGGGCCGGAGTCCCGGTTGCGGGTGCTGGGGCCGATCGGCGCACGGGAGGACGAGCGGGATGCGCGCGCGTTCGATCGGGATCGGTTCGAGCGCGGGCGGGACCGGTTTCGGTACGGGCGCGGTCGCCGCGGGTTCGGCCACCAGCCGTGGGGTCGGGCGGCGCCGTTCGGCCTGCCGTACGGCTTCGAGGATCTCGTCTGCGTTGCGCGTCTCCGGGATCCGTTCCTGGCGGGTGTGAAGGGGTTCGGCCCCTACGGCCGCGGGGTCCATCTACGGGCCAGGTGCCTGTCGAGGTTCGGCCTCGGGTTCGTGGGCACGCCGTATTCCCCGTTCTTCCCCTACGGTTTGATCGGCGACCCGCTGCTGCGCGGTTTCCCGTACTCCGCCGCGCCGCTGCCTGCGCCGCACCGCTTCTCCTACCGGTTCTTCCCGCCAGCGTCGGCGTTACCGTGGCCGGTGGACGACGCGTGGTTGCCGGACGACGAGGGCGGCCCCGGGATCGAGGAGCCGTGGCGCTGATCGCCGCGGCTCCTCGATCACCCGTTCTTCCGGCGGTCAGGCCGCCGGGTCCCAAGAGAGCGGGCAGCGGGTGCCGAAGTCGGTCCGCGTCAGGACGATCTGACGCGCGCGGCCCGTCCGCAGGTTGATGGCGAGCGGCGCCTGGAGGTTCGCGGTGTAGACGCCGTCGGGCTCGGGCGGGAGGGTGACGATGGCGAGGACAGCGATCTCGGAGGGGTCGCCGTCGAGGACGCCGCGGAGTTGGGCCGGTTCGAGCTCCACGGTGTAGCCGTCGAAGAACGGGAAGGGGTCCACGAGCAGGAAGGCCAGGCCCTCGCAATCGGCGGACTCGAGCCAGAACGCGCCGGGCGCGGCCGCGCGGGAGAGGAGGAAGGCGCGCCGCTCGGGCAGGCCGATGAGACCGTCGGCGAACTCGACCCGGATCGGCGCGATGGGCGGCTCGTCCGCCGCGGCGTCGCCAGGGAGGGTGGGGCTGGTGGGCGCCGGGGTCGCCGGCGCCGGGGCCGCAAGGCTCATCTCAGGTAATCCGTCAGATCGAAGGAAAGCATGCGGGAGGCCGCAAGCAGCGTGGCCTGGAGCGCCGTCTGACGCCCGACCAGCGCCGTCAGCGCGGCCTCGAAGTCCGCCTCCTCGAGGTTCGACCGGTGGACCCGCAGGTTGAACTCGAGTTCGTCGAGGTTCGCCGTAACGGCCTCGAGCCGCAGCGTGCGGCCACCGACATCCGCGATCCGGGCCTGGAGCGCGTCGCTCGCCTCGGCGATGGCGCCCGCGGCAGCGGCAATGGCCGCCGGGTCGCCGGCGTCGAGGGCCGCCACGAGCTGGTCCAGCGCCGCCAGCACGCCGGTGTCCTGGAACACCTCGGCCGCGTTCGCGCTGAGGCGCAGGTACTGGCCGGGCGCGATCTCGATCGAGCGGGAGGGCGTGTTCCCGCCGGTGAGGTCGCCGGGCGCGGAGAACGGAGGCACATCCGGCGTCGTTCCACCGAACAGGTATCCGCCCGCCAGCCGCGTATTGCCCAGGTCCGAGACGCTCTCGATCAGGCGCGAGACCTCCTCCTTCGCGGACTCGCGGCTGGCCGCCGTCGCGGTGCTGTTCGCCTGTTGCACCGCGATCTCCCGGGCCCGTGCGAGCAGCGCGTCGAGCTGGGTCAGGGCCGACTCCTCCGAGGCGAGATGAGCCGCGACCATTGAGGCGTTGCGGCGGTACTGCTCCACCGCCCGCAGCAGGTGCGCCGTCTCGAGGATCGCTGCGGCGGCCGGGGGGTCGTCCGAGACCTGACGCACCCGCTTGCCAGTGGACGCGGCGCGCTGCGCTTCCTCGACGCCGCGCAGAGCGGCCTGCACGTCCCGCAGGAGCCCCTGCAGCAATCCAGAGTGTGTGACACGGAAAGCCGACATTTTCTAATCGAATTGAATTGGGACCGCCGTTGTCATTGCGTGCCGCGTAGTGTCGTGGTATAATGCCGTTGACTGAACGGCACACCGCGTCAAACCCGAGACAAGACGGTCGCTGGGCGTGGCGAAAATCCTGTGCGTCGATGACGAAGTCGCCGCATTGGTGATTCTGCGCGAGACGTTGGAACGCGCGGGGCACCAGGTTGTCGCCGTGCACCGTGCCGAAGCCGCGCTGAACGTCCTCTCCCGCGGCGACATCGATCTGCTCATCTCCGATTATCGGATGCCCGACATCTCGGGTTTAGAGCTGCTGGAACGGATCCGTGATGCCGGGTTGGACGTGCCGGTGATCATGATCACCGGCTACGCCAGCATCGAGCACGCGGTGATGTCCATCAAGGCTGGTGCGGTGGACTACGTGACGAAGCCGATCCGTCCGCAGCAGCTCGAGCTGGCGGTGGAGCAGGCGCTGGAGCTGGTGCGGCTGCGCCGCGAGAACGCGGCGTTGCGGGACGAGGTGGCGCAGCTCAACGTCGGGCGCAAGATCCTGGGCGAGAGCCCGGCGCTCAGGCGCGTCCTGGACACGATCCGTGCGGTCGCGCCGACGCGGGCGTCGGTATTGCTCCAGGGGGAGTCGGGCACAGGCAAGGAGTTGCTCGCGCGCGCGATCCACGAATTGAGCGATCGGCGTGACGGGCCGTTCGTCTCGGTGAACTGTCCAGCGCTGCCCGAGTCGTTGGTGGAGAGCATGCTCTTCGGCCATGAGAAGGGCGCGTTCACGGGGGCGCTGCGTCAGACGCGGGGCGCGTTCGAGCGTGCGCACCGGGGCACGCTGCTCCTGGACGAGATCTCCGAGATGCGGCTGGATCTGCAGGCCAAGCTGCTGCGGGTGCTCCAGGAGCAGGAGTTCGAGCGGGTCGGCGGTACGGTCCCGATCCACGTGGACGTGCGGATCGTGGCGACCACCAACCGGGACCTGTACGAGGAGGTGCGGCAGGGCAGGTTCCGGGAGGACCTGTACTACCGGCTGAACACCGTTCCGGTGCTGGTTCCGCCTTTGCGTGAGCGCCGTGAGGACATCCCGATCCTGGCGCAGCATTTCGCGCGGGTGACCGCGAAGGAGATCGGCAAGACGATCGCGCCGCTCCCCGCCGAGACCATCGAGCTGCTCTGCGCGTACGACTGGCCGGGCAACGTTCGGGAGCTGGCGCACGTGATCGAGCGGGCTGTGATCCTGGCGCCGGGGCCGGTGCTCGGGCCAGAGGTGTTCGACCCGGCGCGGTTCGGGTTGACGGGTGGCGGGAGCGTGCTGCCCCGAGGGCGTGCGGCGCCGGTGAAGGAGACGCAGGGCGAAGAGGACGGAGGGCGGGGAGGCGTACGCATCGTGCTGAACTCCTTCGATCTGGCGGAGGCGGAGCGCACGTTGATCGAGCGTGCGCTGGAGGCGGCGGGCGGCAACCGCACGCAGGCGGCGCACCTGCTCGGCATGAGCGTGCGCACGCTGCGGCACAAGTTGAACCAGCGGGGCAAGTCGCTCGCCAGCCACTGAGTCACGCGCTGCGGGTGCGCGGCTCAGTGGCGGCAAACGCGTCCGACCGGGGCGGCAGATTCTGCCGCTGCCGGTGGGTTGTGCCGGGTGTGGCGGAGGGTGTGCGGGGGCGGGTGACCCTTCTTGTTCCTGACCTATAATTCGATCCCTCACAACAACTTACGTGTCTTGATCCGTCCGCCCGTCCGCGCGGCACGGCGGGTGGAACGGTGCTTGCCCCGGCCGGCGCGCGGCTGCGCCGGCCATTTGTCGTTTCACGCCAACCGAGGAGCTGCGCGATGCTGCGAGGATTGATCGGTCCGTCCACGATCGTGGCTCGATTGAAAGAGGGATTGGACATCTCGAGTGCGTCTGTGAAGTGGATCGCGCATCGGGTGGCGAACGCCACGAACGCGACGGAGCCGGGCTTCGATGCCGCGCTGGCGGGGGCGACGCCGGTGGACCTGGAGTCGGAGATGGTCGCGCTGGCGGATGAGCAGCTCCGCTACGAGGCGACGACGCGGTTGCTGGAGAAGGCGTACGCGCAGGTGCGCGCGAGCGTGCGGGAGCGGTGAACATGAGGATCTTCGGGCCGTGGTTCACGAGGGGCGCTGCGGGGCCGATCATGCGGCCGCTGTTCCGCGGGCTCGCGATCGCGGCGAGCGGGTTGTCCGCGCAGCGACAGCGCATCGAGGTGGCGGCGCAGAATCTGGCGAACGCTGAGACGACCCGCACCGAGGAGGGTGGGCCGTACCGGCGGAAGGTGGTGTCGCTGGCGCCGAAGGTGGCGATGCCGATCCAGACGCGGCCGGTGTTGCCGGGCGATCCGTGGATCCTGCCGCCGCGGGTGGTGGAGCCGGTGGATCTCCTCGGCGGGGTGCAGGTGCAGGGCATCGAGGAAGACCCGAGGCCCGGCGAGCTGGTCTACGATCCCGGGCATCCCGATGCGGATGAGAACGGGTACGTGCTGTATCCGAACGTCCGTGCGAGTGAGGAGATGGTGACGCTCATGGAGGCGCGCCGGGCGTACGAGGCGAACGCCACCGTGTTCGAGGCAGTGAAATCCATGCTGCGCCGCGCGGCGCAAATCTAGGAGGCGCGATGCCGATCCACGGTACGAGTGCGGCCGTCGCGGTGGACGCGCGCCGGGAAGCGCGCGGAGGCGGTGACGATGCGCCGTGGGTGGTCACGACGGGCGAGAGCGCGCCCGTGGCGCGTGGGGATGAGGCGTTGGCTGGCGGGGGAGCGGCGCAGGGGCGTGCGTCGCCCGGGCCGGCGGGTGCGCTCGAGGGAGCGTCGCGCGTCACGGGCCCGTTGACGTATCGGCGCGGCGCGCTGGCTGGCGTGCCGCAGGGGTTGGAGCGAGGCAAGCGTCTGGATGTGAGGGTGTGAGGCGATGGCTGTGGACATCAGGGGACCGGGCACGGTCGGGATCGGTCGGGGCATTGGCGCGGACACGGCGGCGCGGGCGCTGGACGGGCTGGCGCCGCGTCAGGGCCCCTCGTTCGCGGACACGTTGAAGCGTGCGCTGGGCGAGATCTCGCAGATGCAGGAGGATGCGCGGGAAGCGATCGGCGCGTTCCTGCGCGGTGAGCCGGTCGAGCTGCACAGCGTGATGGCGGCGGCGGAAGAGGCCGGCATCGCACTCGACCTGCTGATCGAGGTGAGGAACAAGCTGGTCGAGGCGTACCGGACCGTGATCAACATGCAGGCGTGAGCGGGCGGTCGTAGGCGATGGCAGAAGCGATCGTGGGCTTGCTCGAGCGGCTCGATGGCCCGCCGCGGCGGTTGATCGAGCGGATCGGCGGGCCGCGCCGGGCGCTGATCGTGCTGATCGGGCTGGGCGCGGTCGCGCTGGTCTGGGGGATCTCGTACTGGGCGACGGCGCCGTCGTGGGTGCCGTTGTTCCACGGGCTGGACCTGAAGGATGCGGCGGCGGTGACGAGTCGGCTGGAGGAGGCGGGGATCGAGCATCGTCTCGAGCGAGACGGCTCGCTGGTCCTGGTGCGTGAAGACCAGCTCGCGCGTGCGCGAGTGCACCTGGCGCAGGCGGGTGTGCCGTCATCGGGGCGGCCGGGTTTCGAGCTGTTCGACCAGCCGTCGTGGGGGATGACGGACTTCACGCAGCGGGTGAATTACCGGCGTGCGCTGGAGGGCGAGCTCGAGCGGACGATCCGGAAGATGCAGGGCGTGGAGGGCGCGGAGGTGCATCTCGCCCTGAGCGAGTCGTCCGTGTTCCGCCGTTCGCCGGACCGGCCGCTGGAGGCGTCGGTGGTGCTGCGGCTGAAGCCCGGGGTGCGGGCATCGCCGGAGCTGGTCGAGGGCGTGGCGTTCCTGGTGGCGAGCAGCGTGGACGGGCTGCAGAGCGAGAACGTCACGGTGCTGGACGATTCCGGCCGCGTCCTCTCGGCGCCGGCGGAGGCGGAGGGCGGTGCGGGGTTGACGCTCCGGCAGCTCAAGTTGCGCAGAGAGATCGAGCGCTACCTGGAGTCGAAGGCGGAGGAGCTGCTGGAGCACGTGGTGGGGCCGGGCAACGCGCGGGTACGGGTCGCGGCGACGCTGAGCATGGACCGTGTCGATCGCACGACGGAGATGCTCGATCCGGACGGGCAGGTGGCGACGCGCGAGGCGCGGTCGGAGATCGTGCCCGGGCCGGGTGTCGTGGGCGCGGGGCAAGTGGTCACGGAGACGCTGTACGACCTCTCCCGCACCGTGGAGCGGGTCACGGAGAGCGGCGGCGCGGTGAAGCGCCTGACCGTGGCCGTCCTGGTGAACGATCGCCTGGTCGACACGGGCGCCGAGGCCCGCTACGAGCCGCGGACCGAGGAGGAGCTCGCGCGTGTGGAAGCACTGGTGCGCAACGCCGTCGGCCTCGATCCCAGCCGCGGTGATGCCATCTCGGTGGTGAGCGTGCCGTTCGAGATCGGCAGGCCGATGGTGTCGGAGCCGGAGGCCGGCGGCTGGCTGAACGAGGTGTGGCCCGTGGTCGAACGCGTGCATCGCCCGGCGATCGCGTTGATCGGCGTCCTGCTGGCGTTCCTACTGGCCTTGGGGGTCATGCGCGCACTGCGTCAGCCGGCGCCCGAGCCCGTGGTGCAGCCTGCGCCCGAGCAGGTGGAGGCGCCGGAGGAGGTGCCGGCGCTCGCGGCGGCGCAACCGGAGGAGACCTTCGAAGAGGCGCTCCAGCAGGAGCAGGAGCAGGAGCAACACGAGTTGAGCGGGCTGATCGTGGAGAGTCCCGAGCTGGCGGCCCGCGTGCTCCGGGCCTGGATGAAGGAGGGGTGAGGTGACGGCGGCGATGCTGCAGATGGCGGATACGCTGAAGCCGGAGAACCTGACCGGCCCGCAGAAGGTGGCCGTGTTCCTGATGGCGGTGGGCCCCGAGAAGGCGGCCGAGCTGACGAAGGGGTTCAGCCCGGAGGAGCTCGAGGCGGTGACGCTCGAGATCGCGCGGCTGGACAGCGTGCCGCGCAGCGTCACGGAAGCGGTGCTCGCGGAGTGGCGTGAACTGGAGAAAGCCGCCGGCTCGCTGGCCGCGGGCGGCGTCGAGTACGCGAGGCAGATCCTCGAGCGCGCGTTGGGGCCGCAGAAGGCAATGACGGTCCTGCGCCGGATCCAGAACCAGCTCAACGACGGCAGGGGTTTCCGCACGCTGCGGCAGGCGGACCCGGATCAGCTCAGCACGGTGCTGCGCAACGAGCACCCGCAGCTGATCGCGTTGATCCTGGCGCACCTGCCGCCGGAGCACACGGCCGCGGTGCTGAACCGGCTGCCGGCCACGCTCGGCGCCGACGTGCTGTTCCGCATCGCGCGCATGGAGAAGGTGTTGCCCGACGTGCTCCAGGCCATCGAGCAGGCGCTGGGGACGGAGGCGATGCTGTCGCTGTCCACGGACATGAGTCTCGCGGGCGGGCCGGCTGCAGTGGCCGCTGTGCTGAACCTGGTCCCGGCGACGATCGAGCGTGACCTGCTCGAAGGCCTGAGCGCGCGGGATCCGGCGCTCGCGGACGAGATCAAGGACCTGATGTTCACGTTCGACGATCTCGCCAAGCTCGACGACCGCTCACTGCAGCGCGTGCTGCGCGATGTGGAGGTGAAGGAGCTGGCCCTGGCGCTGAAGGCCGCGAGCGAGGAGGTCAAGAACAAGATCCTCGGCACGATGTCGCAGCGTGCGGTGGCGGCGCTCAAGGAGGAGATGGAGTTCCTGGGCGCGGTGCGGCTGCGGGACGTCGAGGCGGCGCAGGGGGCGATCGTCAAGGTCGTGCGCGCCCTCGAGGAGGCCGGCGAGATCGTCATCAACGGCGGCAGCGACGACCTGGTCATCGAGTGAGCGTGGGGACCGTGATGGCCACGGAGTGCTGCGACCTGGAAGTGTGGGCACCGGAGGAGCTGCTCCTGACGCGTATCGTGGTCGCGCCGGAGCCGGAACCCGAGCCGGAGCCCGGGGCCGTCGCCGTCGCGGCGGAGGATGCGGAAGCCCGTGCTGCCGAGGAGCAGGCCGCCGCGGAAGCGGCGAGGCAGATGGCGGAAGCGCTCGAGGCGAAATACCGCGAGGGCTACGAGGCGGGTCACGCGGCGGGATACGCGGCCGGACACCAGGCAGGGCGCGACGAGGGCGCACGCGCGGAGGCCGCACGCCTCGAGTCGGCGGTGCGCGCGGTCGAGGAGGCCGCCCGGGCGGTGCGGTCCGCAGAGGCGGAGCGTCTCGCGGCGATCGAGGACGACCTCCTGGTCCTTGCCCTTGCGGCGGCGCGGCAGATCGTGGGCAAGGCGGTGGAGCTCGAACCGGAGATCGTGGCCGACGTGGTGCGGCGCGCCATCGCACACTTCCCCGGTGAGCAGCCGCTGGTGATCCGGGTGAACCCGGAGGACCTGTCGGCGTTGACCACGACCACCGCCGCGGATGGCGGGCCGATCGCCATTGCGCCGGGCCGCGACGTCCGCTGGATGGCGGACCCGCAGATCGCCCGCGGCGGCTGCATTGTCGAGGGCAAGGATCGGATCGTGGACGGTCGCGTGGACCTCGCACTCGAGCGCGCGTACTGGATGCTGCGCGATGGGTGAGCCGGCACGGGTGAAGCGGTTGGCGGACCTGCCGCGCTTCGCCGTCTACGGCCGCGTGCGGCGGGTCGTGGGGCTGGTCATCGAGGCCGCCGGCGTGGATGCGGCGCTCGGCGAGCTGTGCCGGATCACGCGCCCAGGTGATCAACAATCGGTGCTCGCCGAGGTGGTCGGCTTCCACGAGCGCGGCGTGTTGCTCATGCCGCTGGGCCGGATCGAGGGGGTGCACCCGGGCAGCGCGGTGCAGGCGCTCGGCCGCTCGTGGGGCGTGGATGTGGGGCCGGGTCTGCTGGGCAGGGTGCTGAACGGCCTCGGCCAGCCGATCGACGGGCGGGGTGATCTGGGCGCGGTCGAACGGGTGCCGCTGTTCGCCGACCCGCCGAATCCCCTCGAGCGGGACCTGGTGGACGAGCCGCTCGCGACCGGGATCCGCGCCATCGATGGCCTCCTCACCCTGGGGCGCGGCCAGCGTGTGGGGATCTTCGCGGGCAGCGGCGTGGGCAAGAGCACGCTGCTCGGGATGATCGCGCAGCGGACATCGGCGGACGTGAACGTCATCGCGCTGCTGGGCGAGCGCGGCCGCGAAGTCCGCGACTTCGTCGAGAACGCGCTCGGCCCCGAAGGCCTCGCCCGCTCGGTCGTGGTCGTCGCGACCGGCGACGAGGCCGCCCTGATCCGCGCGCGCGGCGCGCTCGTGGCGACAGCGATCGCCGAGTACTTCCGCGACCGCGGCAAGCACGTGCTGCTGATGGTGGATTCCATCACGCGCGTCGCCATGGCGTGGCGCGAGATCGGCCTGGCCGTGGGTGAGCCGCCGACGAGCAAGGGATACCCGCCCTCCGTGTTCGCCCTGCTGCCGCGCTTGCTGGAACGCGCGGGCACCGCGGCGCGAGGCTCGATCAGCGGGATCTACACCGTGCTCGTGGAGGGAGACGACTTCAACGAGCCGATCGCGGATGCGGTCCGGTCCATCCTCGACGGACACATCGTGCTGAGCCGCCGGCTGGCGACGGCGGGCAGGTTCCCCGCCATCGAGGTGCTGGAGAGCACGAGCCGCGTACGCGACCGGATCATCGACGCCGAGCAGCGGCGCGCCGCGGACGCGGTGCTGAAGCTGTTGGCCGCGTACCGCGAGAAGGAGGACCTGATCGCGGTCGGCGCGTACCGCCAGGGCTCCGATCCTGTGGTGGACGCGGCGATCCGGATGCGCGAGCCGATCCTGTCGTTCCTCCGGCAGGGCACCGACGACCGGACGAGCTACGACGAGACGCGCCGACAGTTGATCGAGCTCGCGGCCGCGATCGAGAAGCGTCAGGAGGCGGCTGCATGAGCGCGTTTCGCTTCCCGCTGCAGAAGGTGCTGGAACTTCGCAAGCACCAAGAGCAGGTGGCGGCGCTGCGGCTGGCGGAGGCAGAGCGCGAGGCGGAGCGGGCGCGCCGCGCGCTGGACGCCCTAGAGGAGCTGCGCCGGCAGGGACACGACCGGCTCGCGCAAGCGCACGGCGCCGGCGGCCTGGCGGGCCATCTCCAGAACCTCCGGTACGTGGTGGATCGGCTCACGCAGCTCGTGGCGGACGCAGACGCGATGACACGTGCCGCGGATGAGCGGGTCTCCGCGATGCTGGCCGAGCTCTCGGTGGCGCTCCGGGAGCGGAGGATCATGGACCGGCTGCGCGAGCGGAGCCTGGCCGAGTGGCGGCTCGAGCAGGCGCGCGCGGAGCAGAAGCTGATGGACGACGTGGCGACCGAACGCCACGAACGCAACGCTGTCCTCCAGGTGACGGAGGATCCCGAGCCATGACGAGGATGATCGTGTGGGCGTGCCTGGGCTTCACTCTCGGCCTGGGCGGGGCGACCGCCGTGCTCGCGATCCGCGGGCAAGGAGCCGCCGAGGAGGCGAACGCACTGCCGGCGGACAGCACGGGCATCGCGCTGGCGGATTCGGCCGCGATCGCGCTGCCCGCGGAGGGCGTTCTCGCCGCCGACAGCACGGCTGCGACGGAAGCGCCGATCGCCGCGATCGCCGCGGACAGCGCCGCGGTCGGAGTCGTGGCGCGCGGCAATGGGAGGGCAGCGGCGGGGGCGGGCGCAGCGGGCGGCGCGCGCGATACGGCGGCCGGAGAGGCGCGCGCGGTGGCAGAGGCGCCGCGAGCCGCAGCGGGCGGTGCGGATGCCGGCGCAGCCGTCGCGCGGGTGGCGAAGATCTTCGGCGCCATGGAGCCGCAGGACGCGGCGCGCCTGCTCGAGCTCCTGCAGAACGATCAGGTGCAGAAGATCCTCGCGCACATGCCGGAGCGGAAGGTCGCGGCGATCCTCGTGCACCTCGACCCGGCACGTGCCGCGGAGCTGAGCCGCCAGGCACTGCGAACCCCGGAGATGCACTGAGACCACGGCCAGAGCACCAGACCGGTGCGACGGCCGGCACACCCGAAAGGAGGGTGGAGACGTGAACGTTGCGGTCGGACCGCTCCCGGTCGCGGGGGCGGCATCCTCGCCCGGCGCGGCGGCGCCGGAGGCCAGGCCGCCCGGCGGAGCCCGGGAGCCCGGGTTCTCCAAGGCGCTGTCGGGCGCGCTGAGCAGGAGCGCTGCGGAGCGTCCCCGGGGCGCCGCGCGGGCAGCGCCGGGCGCGGCCGGGTCCGACGAGGCCGGTGCCCCGGCAGAGGATCGACGTCGGTCCGTCGAAGCGGCAGCCGGCGCCGTCGCGGCGTTGATCGCGCAGATGGCGCCGCTGTCCGAGAACCCACCTGCGGAGGCGGCAGCCGGCACGGGTGCCGGCGTGGACGCGGCGGAAGGCGGTGCTGCCGACGCGGGCCAGGCCGCGCACGCGTCGTCGCCCGAGGCCGGTGCGGTTCCGGCGCTGGGCGTGGCCAGGGGCGCCGGCCGCGCAGGGAGTGCGGCGGACGAGAGGAGCTCGCCCGCGTCCCTGCTCGATCGGCTGGACCCGGTGTTCAGGAGCAAGCTGGAGCGCGTGCAGGCTCGGATGGCGGCCGAGTTCGGCCACCGGGTCGAGGTCGTGGAAGGATACAGGGACCAGGCGCGGCAGGACATGCTGTACGCCCAGGGCCGCACGATGCCGGGCCCGGTGGTCACGTGGACGCGCAACTCGCTCCATACGGTGGGCCGCGCCGCTGATGTGATCATCGACGGCAGCTACGACAACCCGGAGGCGTACGAGCGGCTGGCGCAGATCGCCCGCGAGGAAGGGCTCCGCACCCTCGGCCCCCGGGACGCCGGGCACATCGAGTTGCCGCGCGATGCGGCGGCCGAGACACACTCCGCAGGGGCGGGGGGCGCCCGGGTCGCGCAGGTCGCCGAAGTGGCTCGGGTCGCCAGCGTGGCGCGCGTGGCGCAGCCGGCCGAGCCGGCGCCCGTCGCCGCGCCGGCGGCCGTGGCGGCGCCGGGCGTCGCTCCCGCGGCCGATGCCGGCACTGCGGCGCCGTCGGGTGGGCGTGTGCCCGCCGGCCTGGAGTCGGTGGCCCGCGTCTCCAGCGTGCTGGAGGCCGCCGGCGCCGCGGCGGCGCGGCCGCGCTCGCACGTGCTGCTGGATGTGCGGGACGCCGCCGGCAACCCGACGCGGATCCGCGTGGACCTGCGAGGCTCGCTGCTCGCCGCGACGATCGATGCTGCGGATCCCGCCGCGGCAGAGCGGATGGCCGCACGGCTGGGCGAGCTGCACCGGGCGCTCGAGCGCCAAGGCATCGAGAACACACAGCTACGCGTGCGTGCACACTCGCAGGTCGGCGTGGATGCGGTGCGGGCCGCGAGCGGCGCGGAATCCATCACGCCCATGGCGAGCACGCTCGCGCAGCGTGGCGACATGACGGGGGAGCGCCGGCCCCCGACGCCCGACACGTCGGGCCAGCACGGATCGCGCGATCCCGACGGGGACCTGCAGCGTTCGCGCAGGGAGCAACGACAGGGGAGGACTCCATGATCACTGAGGCGACGGCGTCGCAGATACATCGGACCGCGCCGGTCGCTGCGCCGAGCAGCGTCCTCGGCAAGGACGAGTTCCTGAAGCTCCTGGTGGCGCAGCTCAGGCACCAGGACCCGCTCAGCCCGATGGAGGGCGCCGAATTCGCTTCGCAGCTGGCGCAGTTCTCGAGCGTCGAGCAGCTGATCAACCTCAACGACCGCCTGGCGTTGGTCGCAGCGCTGGATGAGGCCGTGCTCCACGCCGTCAACACCAACGCGGCGCTCGGCCTGATCGGCCGGGGCGTGCACGCGTTCGGCAACGAGGTCGCGGTCTCCGACACGGGCGAAGGGTCGGTGACGTTCACGGTCGGAGGGCAGGGCGGACAGGCCACGCTCCGCCTCTTCGACGCGGCCGGCCGGGAGGTCGCCGCCGTGGATCTCGGCGTGCTGTCCGGCGGCCGGCAACGGGTGGATCTTGACCAGGTGACGAGCGGCATCGCCCCGGGCACGTACACGTACCGCGTGGACGTGGTGGACGCGGAGGGTGGCGCCGTCGAGGTGACGACGTACACCAGCGGGATCGTCACCGGTGTGCGCCATGGAGCCAATGGGCTGGTGCTCGTCGTCGGGCCGTTCGAGATCCCGCTGGGCGAGATCGCGGAAGTCGAAACATCACTCTGATCGGGAGGTGGAGTGCGATGATGCGCTCGCTGTTCGCCGGCGTTTCCGGCATGCGGAACCACCAGGTCCGAATGGATGTCATCGGCAACAACATCGCGAACGTGAACACCCTCGGCTTCAAGGCGAGCCGCGTCACGTTCGAGGAGGCGCTCTCGCAGCTCGTGCGGGGCGCGAGCCGGCCCGGCGCCACCGGATCCGCGTCGGTGGGTGGGAGGAACCCCATGCAGGTCGGCCTCGGCGTCAACCTCGGGAGCATCGACAGGCTGTTCACGCAGGGCAACCTGGAGAACACCGGCGTCACGACGGACCTGGCCATCCAGGGCGATTCGCTCTTCGTGCTCTCCGACGGGAGCCGGTACTACTACACGCGTGCGGGCAATTTCCAGATCGACGGGAGCGGCCGTCTCGTTTCGGCGACGAACGGGCTCACCGTGCAGGGCCGGATCGCTGTGGATGGCGTGCTGACGGACCAGATCGGCGACATCGTCCTGCCCATCGGCCAGAGCGCGCCTGCCAGGGCCACGAGCACCGTCCGCCTCGCCGGGAACCTGGATGCGCAGGCGGCCGACGGGACCACGCGCGAGACGACCATCACCGTGTACGACTCGCTGGGTACGACCCACGAGCTGCGCGTGGTGTTCACGAAGAACGGCCCTGCCTGGGACCTCAGCGTGTTCGCGGATGGCGGAACCACCGCGATCGGTACGGGCACGGTCACGTTCACGGCCGATGGGCGGCTCGATTCGCCGCAGTCGCAGAGCGTGAGCTTCGATCCCGGCAACGGCGCCAACACGCTGAACATCGACCTGGTGTTCGGCACGCCCGGCGGGCTGGATGGGCTCACGGGGTTCGGCGGCGCGATGACCGCGGTCCTGCGGGAGCAGGACGGCTATCCGGCCGGCGAGCTCGAGGGCATCACCATTGACCGGACGGGCACCATCACCGGTTCGTTCTCCAACGGTACGGTCATGACGCTGGCGCAGATCGCGCTGGCCGACTTCAGCAATCCGGCCGGCCTGTACAGCGACGGCGGCAACATGTACACGGAGTCACCCAATTCCGGCGCGCCGGTGATCGGGTTCGCGGGCGAGAGCAGCCCGTCCACGATCGCGTCCGGCACGCTCGAGATGTCGAACGTGGACCTCGCCCAGGAGTTCACCAACATGATCATCACGCAGCGGGGCTTCCAGTCCAACGCGCGGGTGATCTCGTCCAGCGACGAGATGCTGCAGGAGCTGGTGAACCTGAAGCGCTAGTCGCGCTGCACGCCCGGTGCGGACCGGCGAGGACGGCGGCGGCCGCGTGGTGCGGCCGTCGCCGTCCTCGCTTTCCGTCGGCGTGCGCTTCCGGGTCGTTGTGGTCGGCGCGCCCGGCAAGGTCCGCCGGTGGGGCCGGCAGAGACTGCCGGGTGGGGGTGGGTGCAGGGCGCGGCGGCGCGACCGCGGGTGTTCGGGCGTGATCGTGTAATTGAGTGTGGAGAAACAACTTGCGTCTGATGTTCGTTCCGGGCGTCGAGCGGTTGCGGACTGGTACGGGCCGTGCTTTCGCGGGGGCGGCGTGGAGCCGAATGGAACGCGTGGAGGAGTCGATGGCGGAAGCTCAGGGTGCGAAGGAAGGAACGCCGCTGGCCGCGTCCACGTCGGGCGCGCCAACGCCGGCCGCGCCGGCGCCGGGCGGAGCGCGACGTACGCTTTCGGCGGTCGCGATGCTGCTCGTGGGACTCGCGGTGGGGGCGGGTGTGGGGGTCGTCGCGGGCGGGACGCTGCTGGCGGCGTGGCGCTCGGGGGCGCTGGAGAGCGAGAGCCACGAGCGGCGTGAGCAGACGGGTCCTGTGAGTCCGGCGCTGACGCACACGATCGATGCGCTGGTGGTGAACCCGGCCGGCTCGGATGGGCTGCGCTTCCTGATGGCGACGATGGTGGTGGAAGTGGATGCGCCGGGGACGGTGGATCAGCTCCAGCGTCGGGACGCGGAGGTGCGCGAAGCCATCCTGCGCACCCTCGGCTCGAAGACGGTGCCGGAGCTCGCGGACGTCGCCCATCGCGATGCGTTGAAGGAGGAGTTGCGGGCGACGCTGCTGAAGGTCCTGGACCGCGGCGACGTTCTCCGGATCCACCTGCCGCAGTTCGTGATCCAGTAGTCGGCAGTCGAGGAAGGCGAGGATGCACGAGCCGGAGGAGCGTGGAGCGCTGCACGACGGCAGCGCCTCGGATGTCGGCGCCGCTGGCGAACGGTCGGCGACGCCGGACACCGGCGTGGCAGGATCGGGCGAGCCGGTCGCCGGGTCGGACACGGTCCCAGCCACGGATGGCGGTGTTGTGGTCGCGACGACGGTCGTGGACCCGGATGCGGGCGGGGCGGAGAGCAACGGTGGGGCCGGTGCGGGGAAGCGGCTTTCGGTGCGCCCGTACGACTTCCGCCAGCCGAGCCGGCTCTCGAAGGACCGGCTGCGTTCGCTGCGTGCGATCTACGGGCAGATGGCGAAGGCGCTCGAGGGGTGGTTGAGGGGCCGGGTGCGCGAGCAGATGGACCTGGAGGTGGCGAGCGTGGATCAGCACAGCTTCGGCGAGCTGGTGTTCTCGATGCCGACGCCGTGCTGCTCCTACGTCTACGATGTGGCGAACTCGGGTGGCCAGCAGCTGTTGATCGACTTCGATGCCGACCTGGCGTTCATGATGCTCGACCGGCTGCTGGGCGGCTGCGGCGAGCCGGTGGAGGTGACCCGGCCGCTGACGATGGTGGAGCAGGGCGTGGTGCGGATCGTCGCGGACAGGGTGGCCACGGAGCTGTCGGAGGCGTGGAAGGAGCACATCCGCTTCGACCTGACGTTCAGCCGCTTCGAAGCCATCCCGGACGTGATCCAGATCGCGAACCGCGAGGACGCGATCCTCGTCACGGTGCTGAAGGCCCGTGGTGAGAGGATGCAGGGGGCGATCCGTCTGTGCCTGCCGTTCGTGGTGCTGGAGAAGTTCTTCAGCGGTTCCGGCACGCGGCGTTTCCGTGCCGGCGGGGGCTCGGAGGAGGAGCGGGCCGCGGACCGGCAGGGCGTGGAGGCGGCGATCCGCGCGAGCTCGGTGGAGATCGCGGCGAGGTTGCCGCGGTTCACCGTGCGGCTCGGCAGGCTGACGCAGTTGAAGGTGGGTGACGTGCTGGAGACGGGGCTGGACACGGACGTGGCGATCGAGGTGCTGGTGAACGGGCAGGATCGGGCGCGGGCGCGGGCCGGCCGCGTCGGTCGGCGGCTCGCCCTGGAGATCCTGGAGTGGAACAGCCCGGCCGGGGCGCCCGCGAGAGGAGGAGACTCGGAATGAGCATGAAGCAGAGCAGGGACGGATCGGCGAAGCCGACCCAGCCGGATCTCGCAGAGCTGGGCTCGGCCAACGGTGACCGGGAGGCGGCGTCTCTCTCGGCGCTCTACGACCTGAAGCTGGATGTCGGGATCGAGCTGGGGCGGACGCGGATGACGGTGCAGGAGGTGCTCGCGCTGGGGCGGGGCTCGGTGATCCAGCTCGACCGGATGGTGGGCGAGCCGGTGGACGTGTACGTCGGCGATCGCAGGTTCGCCGAGGGGGAGGTGGTGGTGATCGGCGAGCAGTTCGGCGTGCGGATCACGCGGATCACGGGGCCGCAAACGACGGAGATCGTCGAGTCGTGATGCTGCACGGGATCGGGAACGCGCTGATGGTGCTGGGCGCGAGTCTGGCGCTGTTCGGCGGGGCGCTGTGGCTGATCCGGCGGCTGACCGGCCGTCCGATCGGCGCACGTAGCGCGTGCCCGCTCGAGGTGCTGGGGCGTGTCACGGTCGGGCCACGGCAGGGCGTGACGGCGCTGCGCGTCGGCCGGCGCGTCGTCCTGATCTCGGTCGGCGAGGGCGGCGTGCGTCCGCTGCTGGAGATGCCCGAGTCGGAGTGGTCGGACGCGGTGGAGGCGGAAAGCGGCGGAGCTACGGGCATGGCGCACGACTTCCGTGCGCGGCTGCTGCGGTCGTTGCGCGTCAGTGCGTCCGTCGTCATCGCGCTCGCGCTGGCCGACGCCGCGACGCCGGCGGAGGCACGGGCGGGCGAGTGGGGTGTGGTGGCGACGGGCGCGATGCTCCAGGCCGTACCGACCGCGCCAGCTCCGCCCAACGCGGTCGCGCAGCAGGGCGGGCGCGCGTTGCCCCAGGGGTTCGTCGGACTGCCCCGAATCGATCTCCAGATCGGGAAGGATGACTCCGGGTTGCGGCTGAGCGGCACGGTGGGGGCGGTGGTCGTCATCGGCCTGCTCACGCTCCTGCCCACGCTGTTGCTGCTGATGACCAGCTTCACCCGGATCCTGATTGTGCTGCACCTCGTGAGACAGGCGCTGGGAACGCAGACCACGCCGCCCGCGCACCTGGTCTCCGCGCTCGCGCTGCTGCTCACGGGGTTCGTCATGGCGCCGACGCTGGCCGAGGTGAACCGCACCGCGCTCGCGCCGTGGCTGGACGGCGCGATCACCGAGGGCGAGATGCTGAAGGCGGCGGTCGTCCCGTTCCGTGAGTTCATGCTGGAGCACACCCGCGAGGAGGACCTGGCCACCTTCCTCGAGCTCAGCGATGCGCCGCCGCCGGCGAGCCCGGACGAGATCCCGCTGATGACGCTCGCGTCCGCGTTCGTGACGAGCGAGCTGCGGGCGGCGTTCCAGATGGGGTTCGTGCTGTTCCTGCCATTCGTCGTGATCGACATCGTGGTGGCGTCCGTGCTCATGAGCCTGGGCATGTTCATGCTGCCGCCCGTCATGATCTCGCTCCCGTGCAAGCTTCTCCTGTTCGTGCTGGTCGACGGCTGGACGCTGGTCGTCCAGAGTCTGGCGGCGAGCTTCCGCTGAGGTGCCCCGCATGTCTTTCGCTCTGACGCTGGACCTGGCGCGCAACGCGATCCTGCACGCCCTGCTGCTGGCCGGGCCGCTGCTGCTGGTCGCCGTGGTGGTGGGCCTCCTGGTGAGCGTGGCGCAGGCGGTCACGCAGATCCAGGAACAGACGATCGCGTTCGTGGCGAAGCTGGTGGCCGTCTCGATCGTGTTCCTGGTGATGCTGAGCTGGCTGCTCCAGATCGCCGTGCGCTACACCACCGAGCTGATGCGGGGCGTGCCCGGGATGGTGTCATGACACCGGGGGCCTTCGATCCGACGGCGCCGGGCGCACTCGCCCTGATCGCACTGCTCGGCGCGCGCGTGGGCGGCCTGCTCCTGATCGCGCCGGCACTCTCGGGCCGGCCGGTGCCGATGATGGTGCGCACGGCGTTGCTGGTCCTGCTGACGATGGTGCTGCTGCCGGCGAGCGCAGCGGCGGCGGCGGGCGGCGCCGTGCCGCGTGTGACGGCCGCGACGCTGCTGTGCGAGACGCTCATCGGCATGGCTCTCGGCCTCGGCGCCGCGGTGTTCGTGGGCGCAGCGGAGGCGGCGGGTGACCTGATCTCGGTGCAGATGGGGCTCTCCGCAGCGGCGGTGCTGGACCCGGTGACGCAGCAGTCCACGCCTACGCTTGCCAGCTTCACCCGCCTGTTCGCCACGGCGCTGCTGTTCGCCGTCGGCGGTCACCTGGCGATGATCGGCGCGCTGGCCTCGAGCGTGGATCTGCTGCCGGTGGGTGGCGAGATCGATGCCGCCGACGGCCTCCGCGCCATGGTGATGCTCGGCGGCGAGCTGTTCGTTCTCGGCCTGCGCTTCGCCGCGCCCGTGGCGGCCGCGCTGCTCGTCAGCAACGTGGCGCTGGGAATCCTCGCCAGGACGATGCCGCAGCTCAACGCGTTGATCGTTGCGTTCCCGGTGCAGATCGGGCTGGGTCTGTTCACCCTCGGCGTGGCGCTGCCGTACGTCGCGGCGCCGTTCGCGTCGTGGCCGTTGTCGTACGAGGCGGTCACCTCGCGCCTGCTCGACGCCTTCATGCCGTGAGGTCCCGCGACGATGGCGGACGAGTCGTTCCAGGAGCGGACAGAAGCGCCGACGCCGAAGCGGCGGCAGGACGCGAGGCGGCGCGGCGAGCTGCCGCGGAGCGCCGAGGTCTCGACCGCGCTGCTCCTCATGGCGGGAGCCGTGGTGGTGCACATGGGCTCGAACTCCATGGCGAACGCGATGCGGACGCTGTTCGGCGGCAGCACGCGGATGGCCGTGACGCCGCCGGGCGACCTCGATGGCGCGGTGTGGTGGGTGCGGATGGTCGGGCAACAGACGCTGGGCGCGCTTGCGCCGGTGCTGGCGGGGGTCGCCGGGGCCGCGCTGCTCGTGGGCGCGGCGCAGGCCCGCGGGGTGTTCGCTACGCAGGCCCTGGAGCCGAAGTGGTCGCGGCTCTCGCCGGTGGGCAACCTCAAGCGGATCGTGAGCCTGCGCGCGCTCATCGAGCTGGCCAAATCGCTGCTCAAGCTGCTCGTCGTGGGCGCGGCGATGGTGTCCGCGCTGTCCATGGCCTGGTCCGAGCTGCTGGCGCTGGGGCAGCAGGCGCCGTTCGCGTTCGCGCAGCTCGTGCGGCGCTACACGGTGCGACTCCTGGCCTCGGCCGGCGCGGCGTACGTGGTGCTCGCCGTGGGCGACTACCTGTATCAGGTCTGGCAGCACGAGAAGAACCTGCGCATGAGCCGCGAGGAGCTGAAGCAGGAGCTCAAGGAGACGGAAGGCGACCTGATGGTGCGGGCGCGGCTCCGCAGCATGGGGCGCTCACTGGCGCGGCGGCGCATGTTCCGTGACGTCCCGACGTCGGACGTCGTCATCACGAACCCGACACACGTTGCGGTGGCGTTGAAGTACGACCCCACGCGTGCGCCCGCGCCCATCGTGACGGCGATGGGGCAGCGCAAGATCGCGGAGCGCATCAAGGCGATCGCGCTCGAGCACGGCGTGCCGGTGGTGGAGAACCCGCCCGTCGCCCGCGCGCTCCTCGCCACGGGGCGCGTCGGCTGGCCGATCCCCGCCGAGCTGTACGTCGCGGTGGCGGAGATCCTGGCGTTCGTGATCCGCCAGCGCTCGGGCCGCTTGGGTTGGGATGGAGTGGAGATCCGATGAGCACGACGGTGGTTCCACAGGCGGCATCCCTGCCGGAGATGCGGCGAGCGGACTACGGCATGGCGGCGGCCGTCGTGCTGGTGCTCGCGCTGCTCGTGCTGCCGATGCCGCCCGCGCTATTGGACATCGCCCTCGCCCTGAGCATCGGCGCATCCCTGGCGGTGCTGCTGGTGGCGATGAACACGTCGAACGCGCTGGACTTCAGCACGTTCCCCACGGTGTTGCTGGTCCTGACGCTGTTCCGCCTGGCGCTCAACGTCTGCAGCACGCGGCTGATCCTGAGCGAGGGCAAAGCCGGTCGCGTGATCCAGGCGTTCGGCGAGTTCGTGATCGGCGGCAACTACGCGGTCGGCGCGATCATCTTCCTGATCCTGATCGTCATCAACTTCGTGGTGATCACGAAGGGTGCGGGCCGCATCGCGGAAGTGGCGGCACGCTTCACACTGGACGCGATGCCGGGCCGGCAGATGAGCATCGACGGCGACCTGAGCGCCGGGCTCATCGACGACGTGGAGGCCAAGCGGCGCCGCGAGGAGATCGCCCGCGAGGCGGACTTCTACGGCGCCATGGACGGCGCGGCGAAGTTCGTGCGCGGCGACGCCATCGCCGGCCTGGTCATCACGGGTCTGAACATCCTGGGCGGCATCTTCATCGGCGTGATCCAGCGCGGCATGCCGCTGAGCCGCGCCCTGCAGGAGTACACGGTGCTCACGGTCGGCGACGGGCTGGTCAGCCAGATCCCGGCGCTGCTGGTGAGCACGGCTGCGGGGATCATGGTCACCCACGCGGCCGAGGGCGAGCGGGTGGGCTCCGCTGTGCTGGGCCAGGTCTCGCGGCAGCCGCGGGCGCTGTGGACGAGCTCGGCGTTCCTCGCGGGGTTCGGCCTGGTCCCCGGCCTGCCCACCGCGCCGTTCGTGCTGCTGGCGGGCATCACGGCACTGGCCGCCTACGCGGCCGGGACCGCTCAGCGGCGGACGCGGGCGCTCGAACTGGTGAAGCGGCCGGCAGAGAAGGAGGCGGAGCCGGACAGCCCGGTGAAGGACCTGCTCCAGATCGACCCCGTCGAGCTGGAGGTCGGCTACGGCCTGATCCCGCTGGTGGACGAGCGGCAGGGCGGCGACCTGCTGGAGCGGATCCGGCTGCTGCGCAAGCAGGCCGCCCTCGAGCTCGGGATCCTGATCCCACCCATCCGCATCCGCGACGACATGCGTCTCGCCGCCACGGAGTACGTGATTCGTCTGCGCGGCAGCGAGATCGCGCGCGCGGAAGTCTTCCCGCGGATGCTGCTCGCGCTGGACACGGGCGGCGTGGTCGGCACCGTCGACGGGATCGAGACGAAGGACCCGAGCTTCGGCATGCCCGCACGCTGGATCGCGCCGGCGCTGCGCGGCGATGCAGAGGCCATGGGCTACACCGTCGTCGAGCCGTCCATGGTGCTGGCGACGCATCTCATCGAGACGTTGAAGCGCCACGCCGCGGACCTGCTGAGCCGGCAGGACGTCAAGGAGATGGTGGACGCGCTGAAGCAGACGTACCCGGCGCTCGTGGACGAGGTGGTGCCGGCCAAGGTCCCGCTGGGCACGTTGCACCGCGTGCTGCAGCGGCTGGTGCGCGAGCAGGTGCCGATCCGCGACATGGTGACGATCCTCGAGGCGTTGGCGGACGCGGCGGACCAGACCAAGGATCCCGAGGCGCTGACGGAGCACGTGCGGCGTGCGCTGTCGAAGGTGATCGCCGAGATGCATGCGGGTCCATCCGGCGTGGTGCGAGGCATTGCTCTGGGACCGCGGCTGGAGGCCGCGCTCATGGGGCTCTTCGCCGCGCGGCAGGGCAAGGTGCTCGAACCGGTGCTGGATCCCGACAAGCTGGCGGGCGTGCTGCGCCGTCTGGACGCCCTGGCGCGCGAGCACGGCACGGGCGGCAGGCCGGTGCCGCTGATCAGCCCCCCGACGCTGCGCGTCGGCATCCGTCGCCTGCTGGAGCCGGTGCTGCCCGCCATCCCGGTGATCTCACTCGCCGAGATCCCGCCGCACGTGAACGTGGAGACCGTGGCGATCTGGGAGCTGCCCGATGACGCGTGAGCCGATCGGGATGAACGTGGGCGCGCTGCGCGGCGTGTCGGAAGAAGGCCGGGCCATGGCCGTACGGCCTGGCGCGGCGCCACGGCGGGCTGGCGCCGTGGTGGCGGCAGACGGGGCCGATGACGCTGAACTCTGGCTGGCGTACCGCCGGACGGGGGACCCCGCGATCCGGAACCGGCTGCTCTCGCGCAACCTCGGGCTGGTCTACCACGTCGCCCGGCGAATGATCAGGACGCTGTCCACGGACGTGGAGCTCGACGAGCTGATCAGCTCGGGCTCCATGGGCCTGCTGAACGCGGTGGAGAGCTACGACCCAGACCGTGGCGTGGCGTTCAGCACGTACGCGGCGCAGCGGATCCGCGGCGCGATCCTGGATGACCTGCGCAGCCGCGACCCGGTCTCGCGCGCGGCGCGGCAGAAGCTGCGGGCGCTGGAGACGGCGCGGGAGTCGCTCACCGAGGCGCTGGCGCGCCCGCCCGCGGACCACGAGCTGGCGGAGCGGCTGGGGATCACGGTGGAGGAGCTGTGGCGCTGGCAGGCCGCGGCCACGGAGCCCGTGCACGTCCCGCTGGACGAGCCGTTGCCCGATGGCGACACGGAAACCGCGCTCCGCGCCGAGCTGGTGCCGGACGAAGAGGGCGAAGACATCGAGACGACCCTCGACCGAGACCAGGAGCTGGACCTGGTGCGGGACGAGATCCTGCGGCTGCCGGAGCGCGAGCGCGTCGTCCTCTCGCTCTACTACTTCGAGGAGTTGAAGCTGCACGAGATCGGGCGGCTGCTCGGCCTCACGGAGTCGCGCGTCTCGCAGATCCGGTCGAAGGCGCTCGAGACGCTGCGCAGGAGGTTGCACCATTTGAGGGAGGTCAGCCGATGAGCGACCGCGTCGTGGCGACAGCCGCGGCCATCTGGAGGGAGGGACGATGAACACGCTGCCGCTGCGTCATGCGGCGCAGGCGCTCTACTACTGGGAGCGCCGGCAAGAAGCGCTCGCGAACAACCTCGCCAACGCCGAGACGGACGGGTTCAAGGGCATGCGGGTGTTCGCTCGGCTGGTGGAAGGCGCGCTGCTCGCGCCCGAGGCCGCCACGGACTTCCGTCAGGGCGCGCTCACGCCCACGGGCCAGCCGCTGGACCTGGCCATTGAGGGCGATGGGTTCTTCGTGGTCCAGACCGCGCGCGGCGAGCGGCTCAGCCGCGGCGGGTCGCTGCGCCTGGACGAGGCGGGACGGTTGGTGGACGCGGCCGGCCGCCCGCTGCTGGGCGAACGCGGCCCCATCGTCGTGCCGCCGGGGGTGGTGGAGGTGGACCGGGACGGCGTGGTGCGCGTGGACGGGACCGAGGTCGGCCGGCTGCGCATCGAGCGGCTGCCCGAGGGCGCGGAGCCGGTGCGCGACGAGGGCACACTGTTCGTCCCGCCGGCGGAGCGGATCCGCGTGCCCGAGGGCGAGCGCCGGGTGCGGCAGGGCTTCATCGAGCGGAGCAACGTGAATCCGCTCGACAGCCTGGTAGAGATGATCACGGTCCAGCGCAACTACGCCGCCATCGAGCGCAGCATTCGTGTGCTCGACGGCGTGCTCGAGCGCATCTCGAACGACATCGGGAGACTGTCCTGATGCTCCGCGGGCGGCGTGCCCGCGGTCCCCTACGATCACGAACCGGAAAGGCGGTGCAGCATGGATCCGGCACTTCGAGCGGCGGCAACGGGAATGGCCGCACAGCAGACGCGTGTCGAGGTGATCGCGAACAACCTGGCCAACGTGAACACGCCGGGGTTCAAGCGCAGCCGCGCGCATTTCGAGGACCTGCTCTACCAGATGGCGCAGGGCGCGGCGGCGGTCGGCGGCCCGGCCGCGACGACGCTGCCGGCGATCCAGGTCGGTCGCGGGACGCGGCTGGCGGCGGTGCAGCGCATCGAGACGCAGGGCCCGATCGAGCAGACGGGGCGCCCGCTGGACCTGGCGATCGAAGGCGCTGGCTACTTCCAGGTCCAGCTCCCGAACGGCACGATCGCCTACACGCGGGACGGAAGCTTCATGATCTCGGACCAGGGCACGCTGGTCACGCACGGCGGTTACACCGTCCTGCCCGGGATCGATATCCCACCCGACGCCATGAGCATCACCATCTCGCGCAACGGCGTCGTGACCGTGGAGGCCGCGGGCCAGACGGAGCCGATCGAGATCGGCCGTATCGAGCTGGCGCGGTTCGCGAACCCCGCCGGCCTGCTCGCGCTGGGCGAGAACCTGTTCGCCGAGACGCCCGCGTCTGGTCCCGCGATCATCGGATACGCGCAGGAAGACGGCTTCGGGCGCATCATCCAGGGCAGCCTCGAGGCCAGCAACGTGGAGATCGTGCAGGAGATGGTGGACATGATCGCCGCCCTGCGCGCCTACGAGATCAACTCGAAGGCGGTCAAGGCGAGCGAGGACATGGCCGAGATTACCAATGGGATGGTGCGCTGACGCCGGTGCGATGGTCCGGTCTCGCACGCGTACTCGCGGGCCTGCGTGGCGTCGCCGGTTCCTGGGTTGCGCGGCGCTGCTCCTGGCCTGGGCGGATGGCGGGTCGGCGCAGCTCGCGCCGGCGCCCGGGATGGATGGCGATGCGTCGGGCGCCGTGGACGCGTGGACGCCGGCGCCGGGATTCGAGCGGCGCGTGCGGAGCGCCATCGCCCAGCGCTGGGACGTGGATCCCGAGGCCGTGCGACTCGAGTGGGGCGCCGCAGCGCCCGGCACACCGCCGACGGACGACGCCGCGTTCGAGCTGGTGGGGACGGGCGCGGGCGGGCACTGGTGGCTGAGCGTCCGGGATCCGGTGAGCGGAGCGATGCGCCTGCGGGTCCGGGCCGGCGTCGAGGTGATGGAGGCCGTGGCCGCGCGCCGGCTCGAGCGCGGCGTGGCGCTGACGGAGGCCGACGTCGCGCACACCGTGACCGTGCATTGGGGCGCGCCGCCACGGGAGGGGGCTCCGGTGGGCGCAGGGTGGGTCACACGCCGCGTGATCGCGGCCGGCGAGGCGCTGCGCCCGCCCGCCGTCGCCCCGCCGGTGCTGGTGAACGCCGGCGAGCCGGTGCAGGTGGTCGCGCGCCGGGGCAACGTCGAGCTGACGTTGCGGGCGCGTGCCGCCAGCTCGGCCGCGGCCGGAGAACGGGTGACCGTACGCACCGAGGCCGGCCGGCGGCTGCAAGGCGTTGCCGTCGCGCGCGGCGTGGTGCGCATCGATTGAGGAGGAGCCGGACATGGGACTGACGCGTTCCATTGCCGCGCTGGCGCTGGCGGCCGCCGCGCACGGCGTCCTGGTGGCGGACGCCGCCGCGCAACAGACCGCACAGGATTCCACGGCGCAGTCGTACGACGCCCCGCGGGCGGCGCTCTCCGGCCGGCGCTCGTGGCTCTCGGACCGGCGGGACTTCCGGCCCGGCGACCTCATCACGGTGCTGGTGGACGAGTACACGCTGGCCACGGCGAACAAGGCCACGATCGCGTCGCGGGACCGGAGCAGCCAGGCGACGCTGGATGTGGAAGACGCCACCGCACGACCGGGCCGGCGGGATGTGGTGGACCTCGGCCTGCGCAGCCGCGTGGGTACCGAATCCCGCGAGCGTGGCCAGGCGACGCGGCAGGATCGGCTCGCCGCGGAGATCACGGTCCGCGTCGTCGAGATCGCGCCGAGCGGACTGATGCGCGTCGAGGGCGGGAAGACGGTGATCATGGACGAGCACGAGCAGTACGTGACGCTCACCGGTTGGGTTCGGCCCGAGGACGTGACGCCGCAGAACGTCGTCGAGTCGTGGCGCATCGCCGACAGCCGGATCGAGTACCGCGCCGAAGGCAAGCTGGGTAAGCCGCGTGGCGGGCTGCTCTCGCGCATCCTGGGGGTGATCTGGCCATGAGGACACGACTTCTCTCGCGCGCGCTGGCCGCCTCACTGGCGCTGCTGCTGCACCCGGCCATCGGGCGTGCGCAGGACGTGCGCATCCGCGACATCACGCTCGCCGACCGCGATGTCCCCGTCCGGCTGGTGGGCTACGGACTCGTGGTCGGCCTGGACGGCACGGGGGACCGCGCGATCGGCACGTACGGCGCGCGTCACACCGTGCAGTCCGTGGTGAACCTGCTGCGCAACTTCGACATCGAGGTGCCCGCCGCGATGCTGCGGACGCGGAACGTCGCCGCGGTCCTGGTCACGGCGGAGGTCTCGCCGTACCTGCGGCCGGGCGGCCGGTTCGACGTGCAGGTCGCGTCGCTCGGCGACGCGGTCTCGCTGCGCGGCGGCGTGCTGTGGATGACGCCGCTGGTGCCGGACGTGGGCGGGCCGGCGGTGGCGACGGCGCAGGGCGCGCTGGTGTTGAGCGATGGCGCGTCCTCGCGGCCGGTGCCCGGGACCGAGACCAGCGCCCGCATCCCGGAGGGCGGCCTGCTCGAGCAGGAGCTCCCGCGGCCCGCGTTCGCGAGCACATCGCGGCTGGTGCTGCGCGAGCCGGACATCGGCACGGCGCTGCGTATCGCGGCCGCGATCGACGCAGAGTTCGGTGCGGGCACCGCGCAGGTGGAGGATCCCGGCGCGGTCGCCTTGAACCCGCCCGGGGGGACCAGTCTCCCGGAGTTCCTTGCCCGGATCGGCGAGCTGCGGGTCACGCCGGACCGCCGCCCGCAGATCGTCATCGACGCCCGGGATGGCACCGTGGTCGCGGGCGGCGACCTGCGGGTCGGCAGCGCGGTGGTGAGCCACGCCGGCATGACGCTCACGATCGGCGGGGCGCAGGGGGGCGCGTACCTGGACGGCGACGGCGGCGCGCTGACGGGCGCCATCCGCGTGGACGCCGGTGCCACGGTGCAGGAGGTGGCGGCCGCGCTCCACGCGGTCGGCGCGGCGCCCCAGGAGATCGCGGCGATCTTCGAATCGCTGCAGCGGATCGGAGCACTCGCAGCAACGGTGGTGAGCCGATGAGCACGGGCGTGGGCATGACCGGCGTCATCTCACCGGCAGGCGCTCCTGCGCGTGAGCACGGGGCCGCTACGGACGCGCAGCTCCGACGCGCATGCGCGGAGCTCGAGGGCGTGTTCCTCAACGAGCTGTTCAAACTGATGCGGGAGACGGTGCCGCAAGGAGGCGTGGTGAGCGGCGGCACCGCCGAGGAGATCTTCACCAGCCTGCTGGACCAGCACCTCGCGGTCAGTGTGGCCGAGCGCTTGGACCGCGGCATCGGTGCGGCGCTCTATCGCAGCTTCCGCGCGGCGGTGCAGCCGCCGGCGGGGGAGGCGGGTGAGCCATGAGCGCGGGGAACGAGCCGTGTCGCGTGGCGACTCCGGACGGCCTTGCCGATGCGCTGGACACGGAGGCGCGCCTCCTGGACAAGCTGGTGGAGGTCTTGGTCCGGCAGCGCGATGCGATCGCCGCGTCGGACGTGGAGCGCATTGACGAGTGTGTGCATTCGGCGCACAGGGTGCTCCTCACGCTGAGTGAGGCGCAGCGCCGCCGGCGCGCGCTGCTCGGCACGCTCGCCGGCATGGAAGACGTGCCGCTCCGCTCGCTGGACCAGGTCCTGGGCGAGGCGGCGACGGAGGCGGTGATCGCGGCGCGGGACCGGCTGCTGGCCGCCGCGAAGGCGGCTAGTCGGGAGGTTGCGGTGAACCGCGACATCGTGGAGGCGGCCATGGCTGCCGGCGAGGCGCAGTTGCGGCTGCTCGCCGGAGCGGCCCGGCGGCGCCTCGCCTACGACGCACTCGCGAACGACGTGGAAGGGACGGGCAGTGGGGCTTTGATCAATCGTCACGCATGAGGGGATCATGATCGGCAGCATCCTTTCCATCGCGGCCGGCGCGATGACGGCGCACCAGAAGGCGGCGCAGCTCACGTCGCACAACATCGCGAACGCGGCCACCGAGGGCTACTCTCGTCAGCGTCCGGTGCTGGCGTCTGCGCCGTCGCTGCAGACGCCGTTCGGCTCGCTCGGCGGAGGTGTGTTCTTCGCCGATGTTTCGCGTCTCCACGATGCGTTCGCGGATGCGGCGTACCGACGCCACACGGCGTCTGCGAGCGAGGCCAGCACGCGAAACGGCGTGCTGGGCCGGATCGAGCAGCTCTACGGCGAGCTGTCGGACGCCGGGCTGGCGTCCGCGCTGGACGCGTTCTGGTCCGCGTGGAGCGACCTGGCGACGATGCCCGCCGGTGTCGCGGAGCGCAGCGCGGTCCGGTACCGCGGCGAGGCGCTGGCCCTGCACCTGAACCGGCTGGCCCACGAGCTCGTCGACCTGCGGCTGGACACGGAGCGGCGGCTGGCGGATGCGGTCGCGAACATCAACGAGCTGGCGCGGCAGATCGCCGAGCTGAACCGCGACATCCTGGCAGCCGAGGCGGCGGGCTGGACGGCGAGCGACCTGCGGGACGCTCGCGGGCGCGCCCTCGACCGGCTGGCCGAGCTGGTGGACATCCAGGTCGTCGAGCACGCACGTGGTGACGTCTCGGTGATCATTGACAACGCCACGGTGGTGGACGGCACGCTGAGCTGGGCATTGGAGGTGCGCGCCACGGGTGGGTTCGTCGCGTTGGCCATGGCGGAGGGGATGACGACGCTGCCGCGGCCCGGCGGCCGCGTCGGCGCGCTGCTGAGCGTCCTCAACCAGGACATCCCCGAGCAGATGGCGCAGCTCGATGCGCTCGCCGCCGCGCTCGTGCAGGAGGTCAACGCGCTGCACCGCGCCGGGACCAACCCTGCCGGGGCGACGGGCGTGGACTTCTTCGACCCGGCCGGGGTCACCGCGAGCTCGATCCGGCTCTCCGCCGCCGTGGAGGCGGACATCGGGCAGATCGCGGCCGGCTCGGGGGACGCCGCCGGGAACTACCAGGCGGGTGCGAACGACGTCGCACTCAAGATCGCAGCGTTGCGGGACGAGCCGCTGTCCGCGCTGGGCGTGAGCGCTGTCGCGTACTACAACCGCATGCTCGTAGACCTCGGCGCCCGGGTCGCTTCCGCGGCGGCGGCGGCGGACGCCGCCGATACACTGGCCGCCGCGGCCAGCGCGCGGCGCGAGTCGGTCCGTGGCGTGTCCCTCGAGGAAGAGCTGGTCACGCTCATGAGGCACCAGTCGGCGTTCGCGGCAGCCGCGCGTATCGTCTCGGTCGCGGATGAGATGATCGAGGCCGTCCTCTCCCTCCGCTGATTCCTCGCGCCCATGCTCATCCTCAGCCGGCGCCCCGGCAGCGCGATCCTGATCGACGGCGGCATCCGCATCGTGGTGCTGTCCGTGGACGGCGGCGGCGTACGGTTGGGGATCGAGGCGCCGCAGGGGGTCACCATCCTCCGGGAGGAGATCGTGGCGGCGGTCGCGGAGGAGAACCGGCGCGCGAACGCCGCCGCGCACGCCGAGCGGTGGCGCCGCAAGGACGGCGCCCCGCCGGCCGCGCCCTGAGCGAGACGCGGCCCGGCAGGGGCCGCGCAGTCACGCGGTCGAGAAGCGCAGTTCGAACTGGACGGCGCCGGCGGACCCGGTCTCGTGGGACACCGAGATCTCCGAGGCGCCGTTCAGGAGGTGGCGCGCAGCGTCGAGTTCCGGCAGCGCGTCGGCTCCGGCCGGCAGCTCGGCGCCCGGCGCCCGGATCGTGAGCGCCGCGGCCCCGGCGGCCGGGCCGTACCCCACTGTGATCCGGGCGCCCCGGGGCGCCAGCCGCGCCGCCGCGGAGAGGAGCAGCAGCACGGCCCGGCCCAACGCCGCCGGGTCCACGACGACGGGCGGCGTGAGCGGGTCGCCCTCCAGCGCGACCTCCGTCCCCTCGAAGCCGCGGTGCTCGCGGTGCAGCTCGACCAGCTCGGGGAGCAGGTCCGCGAGCGACACCCGCTCCGCCCCTCGGCCCGGCCGTCGGGGCAACCAGTGCAGCAGCCTCGCCAGCCGCTCGAGCCGCTCCAGCTCCGCACGGAACAGCGCCAGCAGGGACTCATCCGCTCCTTCCGTCAGCAGCTCGGCGAGACCCCACAGCGCGGTGACGCGGCTGTTCAGCGTATGACACACCCCCGCCAAAACCCCTTCGCCGACGCGCTGCCACGCGGCAGTGGCGTCCGCGGCGGCGGGCTCCAGGCCAGCCGGCATACCTCCCCCACGGAGACGGTGTTCAGGTTCCTGCCCCGGCAGCCGATACTCTGAACCGGGGTCACGACCTAGGCAAGGGGCAGCCGCCCCGGGGGGAGAGGCGTGTTCGTCCTCATTGGCTTCGTCATCGTCTTCGGGAGCATCCTGCTCGGTTTCAGCATCCACGGCGGCAAGATCGCCGTGCTGATGCAGGTCTCGGAGTTCATCATCATCGGCGGGGCGGGGCTCGGCGCGATCGTCATCGGCAACAAGCCGTCCGTGGTGGTCTCGATGTTCAAGCAGGTGTTCGGTCTCCTGAAGCCGAACCCCTACAACCGCGCCGCGTACGCGGAGCTGCTCCAGGTGCTGTACGAGGTGTTCTACCTCGCGCGGAAGGACGGCCTGGTCGGCATCGAGCCCCACGTCGAGGATCCGGAGCGGAGCGATCTGTTCGCCCGCTACCCCACCTTCCACCGCAACGAGCAGGCGGTCGCGTTCCTGTCGGACACGATGAAGGTGCTCCTCACGGGCGCCGTGGACGACCACCACCTCGCGGAGATCCTCGACCTGGACCTGGAGAAGCGCCACGAGGCGGCCATGGTCGTGCCCCGGGCGCTGGCCCGCCTGGCGGATGCGATGCCCGGCTTCGGGATCGTCGCGGCGGTGCTCGGCGTCGTGATCACCATGGGCCACATCGGCGGCGCAACCTCCGAGGTCGGCCAGAGCATTGCCGGAGCGCTGGTCGGCACGTTCCTCGGCGTACTCCTGGCGTACGGGGTGCTGAACCCGCTGTCCCAGGCCGTGGAGGCGCGGGTGCGGAGCGAGCAGGCGTACCTGGCGTGCATCCGGACGGCGTTGCTCTCCTACTCCCGTGGCGACCCGCCGCTCACGTGCGTGGAATTCGCGCGCCGCAACATCGAGCCGGATGACCGGCCGTCCTTCTCCGAACTCGAAGACCTGACCCGCCGTCGCGCGAGGGCCGCATGACGGGACGGAGGAAGGGATCGAAGGTCGTCCGCGTGGTTCGCAAGTCGAGCCACATGGGCGACCACCACAGCGGCTCGTGGAAGGTCGCCTACGCGGACTTCATGACCGCGATGATGGCGTTCTTCCTCGTGATGTGGATCACGGGGATGGAGAGCAACGTCAAGGAGCTGATCCAGGGGTACTTCAACAACCCCATCGGCTTCAAGCGGGCGTACTCCACGGGGACGAGCCCGGTGGCGCACGAGGGGCCCGCGCTCTCGCCGGGAAGCGCCCGCATCGTCCTGCTCTCCCGCGACGCCGAGCGCCGCCGGATGGAGATGGTGATCGAACGGATCGAGCGGCGCCTCGCCGAGGCGAACTTCCCGGGGTCGATGCCCGGGAAGATCGAGATGGTGGTGGCGCGGGACGGCCTGCGCATCGAGTTGATGGAGACGGACCAGGACGAGACGTTCTTCACCATCGGCTCGGCCGAGCTGCGACCGGCCGCGTTGCGCGCCCTCGAGTTGATCGCCGCCGAGATCGCCAACCTGCCGAACGACATCATCATCGAGGGGCACACGGACGGGCGGCGCTACGGGACCGATGCCTACACCAACTGGGAGCTTTCCGTAGACCGGGCGAACGCGGCGCGACGGGCGCTGGCGAGCATGGGACTGGGCGAAGATCGGGTCGTGGAGGTGCGCGGCTACGCGGACAAGCAGCTCCGCGTCCCGCACGATGCGCTGGACCCGCGGAACCGTCGCGTCTCCCTCCTCCTCCGTTTCAGGGACGGATCGTCCGCGTCCGTCGTCGACAGAGCGGTGACCGACTGATTCCCTCGTCTCAGGGGCGGGCGGAGCCATGGAGATCTTCATCGCACGCCAGCCCATCTTCGACCGATCGGAGCGCGTCGTCGCCTACGAGCTGCTCTACCGGGCCAGTGGGAGTGCAAAGCGGGCCGAGGGCGTGGACGCGGACCGGATGGCGCACGACGTACTCCTCGGCAGCGTATTCGGCGCAGGACTCCACCGGATCACCCAGGGCGCGACCGCGTTCGTGAACACGCCGCGCAGCCTGCTGCTGGGCGGCGCACTGCATCTGCTGGACCCCCGCCAGGTGGTGATCGAGCTGCTGGAGACCGTCGAGCCGGACGCGGAGGCCATTGCGGCCTGCGAAGCGCTGGTCGCGGCCGGCTTCCGTCTGGCACTGGACGACGCGGTGCTCGACCGCAGGATCGAGCCGCTGCTGCGCGTCGCCTCCATCGTCAAGGTGGACGTGCTCGCACAGCCGCCGGAGACCCTCGTCGGGATCCGGGAGCGGGTTGCGCCGTACCACGTGACGCTGCTGGCCGAGAAGGTCGAGACCGCGGCCGTGCGGGACGCTTGCCGTGCCCTGGGCTTCGAGCTGTTCCAGGGCTACTACTTCAGCCGGCCCGAGAACCTGGCCACCCGTACGCTGCTGCCCGAATGGGGGCGGGTCGCCAGCCTGCTCCAGATGCTGAGCGACGACCGGTCGCACGACCACGAGATCGAGGAGGCGTTCCGCTCGGATCCGTCGCTTTCCTACAAGCTCCTGCGCATGGTGAATTCGGCCGGCGTGGGCGGGCGCGGCATCGAGTCCATCGGACACGCGCTCAGGATGCTGGGCAGGAGCGCCGTGCACCGCTGGCTCTCGCTGCTGCTCGCGGTCATGGCGGGGAGCGGCGGCGGCGTGAAGCGCGAGCTCGCGCGCAGGGCGTTGATCCGGGCGTGGATGTGCGAGGGCATCGCGAAGCGGTCCGGCGCCAGCGAGAGCGCGGAAGGCTGTTTCCTCGTGGGACTCTTCTCGGGGCTGGACGCGCTGGTCGGCATGCCGGTCGAGCAACTGGTCGCCGAACTCGGGCTGGCCCCGCCGCTCGCCCGCGCGCTCGCCCACCGTACCGGCCCGCTCGCCGCCATCCTGTCCCTGGTCGAGGCGTACGAGGCCGCCGACTGGGCCGGCGTCGATGTGGCCTGCGCGGAAGTGGGCGTCCGGCGCGACGTCGTAACCGGCCTCTACATCGAGGCCGTGGAGTGGGTGCACGAGCGGATCGAGCCGGGCCCACCCGGCAGCGCCGACGGGGGCGCGGAAAAGTCCGAGGTCTAAACCCGGCGCCCTGCCCGGCCGATACTTGCGGGTGACGGCGGATCCGCCCGCCGTGGGCAAACGGGAGCAGGGACGCTCCCCAGGATCTCTAAGGAAGGAGAAACGCCATGCGGATCAACACCAACGTCGCGTCGCTGAACTCCAACCGGGTCCTCCAGTTGACCAACACCGCCGTGGCCCGGACGCTGGGCCGGCTGTCGTCTGGGTACCGGATCAACCGGTCGGCCGACGACGCGGCGGGGCTGGGCATCGCGAACAAGCTGCGCGCGGACCTCCGCTCGCTCCGGCAGGCGGCCCGCAACGCCGAGCAGGCCAACGCGATGCTCCAGATCGCCGAGGGCGCGGTGCAGTCCATCCAGTCGATCGTCGAGCGGATGAAGGAGCTCGCGACCCAGGCCGCGTCGGCCAACACGGATGACAACGGGCGGGCCAAGATCCAGGACGAGTTCGGCAAGCTGATCGAGGAGATCGGCCGCATCGTCGAGACGACGAAGTTCCAGGACGTGAAGCTGCTGAAGAGCACCTCGTTCGATTTCATGTTCATGGTCAGCTCGAGCGGCGAGTACGGCGACAGCACCAACGGTGCCGGCAGTGACTTCGTCACGATCCACGGGACGGAGCTGGACCTCTCGGGGCTCAGGGGGACGATCGTCGACTCGCTGCCGACTGACGGTACGCCGTGGACCCAGGCTCATTGGCGGGACGTCCTCGCAAACGTCGATAACGCCCTGGCCGGCGTCGCCAAGGCGCTGGGTGCCATCGGCGCGGCCCAGAACCGCATCGAGCACGCGTTCAACAACACGAACATCGCCATCGAGAACTACGCTGCGGCCGAGTCCACGATCCGTGACGCGGACTTCGCGGCCGAGGTGGCGGAGCTGACGCGGCTGCAGATCCTGCAGCAGTCGGGCATCGCGATGCTGGCGCAGGCGAACGCGGCGCCGCAGGCGATCCTGGCCCTGCTCCGTTAACGCGGACCGCGCAACGCCCGGGCCCTGGACCCGCGGAGCGTGGCGGGTCCGGGTCCGGGCTTCGCGCAACGGTGAACCATGGCAGGCTTGACGTCCGTCAGCGGGCTGGCGAGCGGCGTTCAGTGGCTCGACCTGATCGACCAGATCATCGAGGCCAAGTCCCGGCCGAAGAAGCTGGTCGAGGCGCAGATCGAGCGCCTGCAGGCGCGCTCCAACGCCTGGTCCACGCTCGGGGATCGGATCCGGACGCTCCAGGAAGCCGCGGAGCGGCTGGCCGATGTCCAGCGCATGTGGAGCTACCGCGCGGAGGTGGCCGGCGGCGCGGCCGGCGCCGCGCCGGTCTTGGTGACCACGGGCCCGGGCGCCGGCGTGGGTTCGTACCGCGTGCGCGTCCTGGCGCTCGCCACGCAGGAGAAGCTGGCGGGCGGCGTCGTCGCGTCTCGCTCGGATGCGCTGGGGCTCTCCGGCGAGTTCCTCGTCAACGGCACGGTGATCCGTGTCACGGAGACGGATTCGCTGGAGAGCATCGCGGCGCGGATCAACTCGGCCAGCGGCGCCGGCGTCACCGCGACGATCGTCTCCGTGGCGCCGGACGAGCACCGGCTCGTGCTCACGAGCACTCGCTCGGGTGCGCAGGGAAGGATCGACCTGGTGGACGGCGCCGCCGGTGTGCTGCGCTCGCTCGGCTTCCTCGATGACGCGGCCGTCGTGAAGCACCAGCGGACCGCGGGCGCGGCCAGCGACGTGTTCTCGAGCAACACCACGGCTGTTGCCGTGCAGCGCGGGCTCACCGACACGCTGGCCGGCACGGTGCGGATCGGCGGGGCCACGGGTTTCGACGTGGCCCTCGACCTGTCCACCATGAGCCTCGACGACGTCGCGGCCGCCATCAACGCGGCGGCGGCCGCGGCGGGGAGCGGCGTCACCGCGTCCGTCGTGGCGGAGCCGGGCGAGGCCGGCTGGCGGCTGGTGATCGAGGGGACGGCAAGCTTCACGGACGCGAGCAACCGGATTCTCGAGGCGCTCGGCATCCTCGAGGGGGGGCGCAGCGGCGTCGCACAGGTCATCACGGGCGGGCAGCTCCTGGCCGGCGGCGCCGCGGCCACCGGCGCGACGCGCATCGTGGATCTGGATGGGGCCGCTGCGGCTGGTGACACGATCACCATCTCCGGCACCCGCGCGGACGGCACCACCTTCACCTTCGACTTCCAGATCGACGCCACGACCACCCTGGACGACCTGATCGCGCGGCTGAACCAGGCGGATGCGCTCAAGGGCGGGAGCCGCACCGCGACCGCGTCCCTCGCGGACGGCCGCATCGTGGTCAGGGATGACCAGAGCGGCGAGAGCCGGCTCGCGCTCTCCATCGTCGCGCACAACGAGGGCGGCGGCGCCCTGGACTTCGGCACGTTCGCCGTGACCGAGGCGGGGCGCTCCCGCCAGCTCGTCGCGGCCGCGGACGCGGAGCTCGAGATCGACGGCGTCTACGTGCGCCGCGCGAGCAACACCATCACGGACGTGATCCCGGGGCTGACCTTCGGCCTCCGGTACGCCGACCCGGCCACCACGGTGGAGGTGGCCGTGACGCGCGACCTGGACGCGGCGAAGAGCGCGATCGAGGAGTTCGTGAACGCGCTCAACGCCGTCGTCGACTACGTGAAGGAGCAGTCCGCCGCGGCGCCGGCGGGCCAGGCACGGAAGCCGTTCTCGGGCGACTTCGTCGCCCGCTCGGTCCTGAACCAGCTCCGCGCCGCGCTGGATTTCGCGCTCCCGGTCGGCGAGCCCGGCGCCCCGCGGCGGCTCTCGGACATCGGGATCGAGGTCGACCGCAACGGCCGCTACCAGCTCAACGCAGAGAAGCTCCGGGCCGCGCTGGAGGCGCACCCGAACGCGGTCGCCCAGTTGTTCGGCGCCGTGGGCACGTCGAGCGCGCCGGGACTCGACTTCATCGTGGGCCCGGACCGGCTGACGAGCGGAACGTTCGAGGTCGAGATCACGGCGCCGGCCACGCGCGCCACGGTGCTGACAGCGTTCGACGGCGTCTACAACGACGACGGCGTCGCGGACGAGCTGCGTATCACGGATTTCGCCACCGGTGCGACGTACACGATCGTGCTGGAGAACGGGCTCACGACCGCGCAGATCCTGGAGCGGCTCCAGACGGAGCTGGGGACGGCGCGCCGGCGGCGGCTGGAGTCGCGGGAAGCGCTCCGGGACGCGGACGGCGACGCCGCGACGGAGGCGACGACGCTCGCCGAGCTCCGGCGAGGCGATGGCACCTCGCTCGGGATCCAGGATGGCGATGTGCTCACGTTCTCCGGCACGCGCTCGAACGGCACGGCGTTCGTCGTGGAGTACACGGTGCAGGACGCTTCGGCCGTCACGCTCGGTGAGCTTCGGGCGTTCCTCCAGAGCCAGCTCGGCAGCGAGGCCGTCGTCTCGATCGCGGGCGGCGTGCTGTCGGTGGAGGCGGCGCAGGCCGGGCAGAGCCGGCTCTCGCTCGCGGTCAGCTCGAGCAACCCCGCGACCGGCAACCCGTTCGGCGTCTTCGACGTGGCGGTGGAAGGCCGCTCCGCCGCGCGCATCCGCGCGGAGCTGGAGGACGGCCAGATCCGGCTGACCCACGAGGACTACGGCTCCAACGCCGGGTTCGACATCGCCCTGGTCGCCGGCGGCGCGGACGGGACGGGCCAGCTCGGCCTCGTCGCGCAGGCGTACCGCGGCCAGGACGTGCAGGGCACCATCAACGGCATCGCGGCGAACGGCAGCGGGACGGTCCTGCGCGGGCCGGCGGGGACGGAGATCGAGGGGCTGGTGCTCTCCTATACCGGCAGCGCGACCGGCGCGGTGGGCACGGTGACGTTCAGCCGCGGCGTCGGTGCTGCGATCGCCGACGTCGCCAAGCAGTTGCTCCAGTCCGGGACGGGGACCGTGCCGTCCGTCCTGGAGCGGATCGACGCGTCCGTCCGGCAGCTCCAGGACCGCGTCGCGCAGTTGGAGGACCGTCTCGAACGGCAGCGCGAGCAGTTGATCCTGCGGTTCGCCGCGCTGGAACAGGCGCTCGCGCAAGCGCAGGCGCAGTCCCAGTGGCTCGCGGGGCAGCTCGCGCAGTTCGGCACACAGAGGGCGCGTTGACGAGGAGCGCGTCGCCATGACGACCGGCCAGCGGAACGCATCGGCGTACCTGGAGGCGAAGGTCCTGAGCAGCAGCCGCGAGGATCTCGTTCCGCTGCTCTACGAGCACCTGTGCGCGAACCTGCGGCGCGCCGCCGCGCAGATCGAGGCGGGCGACATCGAAGGCAAGGCGGCCAGTCTGGAGCGGGCAACCGCGATCGTCTTCGAGCTGCTGGCCTCCCTTGACTTCGAAGCCGGTGGCGACCTCGCCGCGCGGCTGGCCGCGCTGTATTCGTTCTTCGCGTCCGAGATCAGCGCCGCCAGCCGGACCCTGGATCGGCAGCGGCTCGAACGCGTCACGAACATGGTGGCCTCGCTGCACGAGGCATGGCGCCAGGCCGCGGCGAAGGTGAAGGGCCGGGCCGAGGCCGACAGAGGGCAGGGGGCGGCATGAGCGGTGCGGGGGGCGCGGCGGTTGTCGCAGAGTCGTCGTCCGCGCTCCGCGAGCGCCTGGACGCGTGCACCCGGTACGCAGCCGTGGTGCACGAGCAGCTCGCGGCGCTGGACCGGAACGACCTCGATGCGTTCGCGGTGCTGGCGCGCGAGCGGGAGACCCTCGCCCGCAGGATCGAGGGTGCGGCGATGGCGGGGGTAGACGTGGCGCCGCGCGATGGAGAACGCGAGGTTGGCGCGCTCCATGAGGTCCTGCAACGCTGCGCCGAGGCGGACGCGCGGCTGCTCGAACGGCTGCGGGCGCTGCGCGACGAGGCGCGGGATGCGCTCCGACACCTGGAGGCGCGACGGTCCGGCGTCCGGGCGTACATGGCGGCCGGCGGCGGGCCGGTGAGCCTGGACGTGCGCTCCTGAGCGGCTGCCGGGGCCTGAAGTCCGGGCCCGTCGCGGCCGATGCTTGGAGTAGGGAGGTGCGTATGATCGAGAACATCGGCTCCAGCGGGCCCGTCCGGCCGGAACGGGCGTCCGGCGTCCCGGACGAGCGGGACCGGCCGGGCAGGGCGGTGCAGCAGGTCAGCCGCGTCCCGCCCCGTGACCGGGTCGAGATCTCGGAGCGCGGCCGCGTGTTGGCGGCGCGCCAGGAGCTCGTGGCGTGGCTCCAGGCGCAGACGGGGAAGAGCCCGGAGGCGATCGCGGAGCTCCTCGCCCGTCTGGAAGAGGGGGCCTACGACTCGCCCACCATCGCCCGCGAGGTCGCGCGGCGTCTGCTCGAGAGCGGAGACCTGTGATGACCGAGCGGAGGCCGTTGCCCGCCGAGCTCCTGAGGGACTCGGAGGCCGCGCTGCGGCGCGCAGCGGACCTGTTGGCCGACTTCGGCGTCGACGGGGACGGCGACGCGTCCGCCGCCCCGCGAGGCGGAACGTCTCCGCTGCGCGGCCTGAACGAGGAGCTCCGGCAGTTGCGGGCGCAGATTGACGAGTGCGCCGTCGAGATCGTCTGGCACCTCCACGAGGCCGGCGCGCTGGTCCATGATCTCGAGAAGCGGCTCGCCCGCGTCGCTGCGGCCACCGAACGCTTTGCCGGCACAGCTCCCCACCCGGGCTGACGCGACGCCGCCTTCCCTCTCCAGGGCGGGCCCCGCGCCGCGGCATGCGCCGCCCTCTCCTCCGACCCTCCGCTTCCCGCTACCCTCTCCCCAGCGCCGAGCCAGCCACCGATGACCAATCCGCCGTGGCCCGGAAGGCGGGGCCGGTTGTGCTGCGTCCGGGCGGCCTGCAACTTCCCGCACGGGGAGGGGAGGTGGAACGGCGGAACCGCCACGGGGTTTCCTCCAGGCAAGGAGCGGTCATGCTGGTGGTGACGACGTCCTCGATCGAGGGCCGGAAGATCACGCGGTATCTGGGGCTGGTGAGCGGCGACGCGATCCTCGGCGCCAACATCTTCCGCGACTTCTTCGCGAGCATCCGCGACATCGTGGGCGGGCGCTCCGCCGCTTACGAGAAGGAGCTCCGCAAGGCGAAACAGATCGCCCTCGAAGAGATGATCCAGGAGGCGGCGCAGCTCGGCGCGAACGCGGTGATTGGTGTGGACCTGGACTACGAGACGATCGACCTGGGTCAGGGCGGCGCGATGCTGATGGTCAGCGCCAACGGCACGGCCGTCGTCTACGAGTGAAGCGGGCAGGTACGGGGCTCCGGCCGGAGGCGAGGCAATGAGCGCGAAGGCGCGGATCCTGATCCCCACGCTCGCGGCGATCCTGATCACGGACATCCTGACCAAGCGCTGGGCGCTCGCGGCGCTGGGCGGCGGAGAGCGGATCGAGCTTTTCGGCGGACTCGTGCCGCTCACGCTGGCGTTCAACAAGGGTGCCGCGTTCAGCATCCACTTCGGCGACGCGTCCCGCTGGATCTTCCTCGCCCTTTCCCTGGTGGCGCTGTGGGTGCTCGCGGCGCTCTACCGCGCCGCGCAGCCCGGCGATCGGCTGAGGGTCTGGGCCGTGTCGCTGATCATGGCCGGTGCGCTCGGCAACCTCGTGGACCGCGTGCGGTGGAGCCACGGCGTGGTGGACTTCATCGGCCCCATTGACCTGGGCTTCATGCTCTGGCCCGTGTTCAACGTCGCGGACATGGCCATCACCTGCGGCGGCGTGCTGCTGGTGATCTCGCTGTGGCAGGAGGGGCGGGAAGCGAAGGGGACGGCCCGGTCTCCCTCGACCGCGCCGGAGGGCCAGTGACGCAGCGGAGCGGCGACGCCGTCTAGTCCGGGCCTGGCGGCAGGCGGTTCCGCAGCGTGGACGCGATGCCGATGAGGCCGATGCCGACCAGCACCACGATCCCGATGACGATCCAGCTCTGCGGCACGCCGAGCTCTACGGCCGCCATCGCCAACCCGCCGATCAGCACCACGAAACCGACGATGTAGAGCGCGAGCGACATGCCCCTCCCCCGCGCAGGTCTCCGTGCGGGAGAGGGGCAAGTGTCGTTCCAGGCGTCGTCGCCGGCGAAGAGCACTGCGCCGGACGCCGCCGGGCCGCAGGTCCAGCCCCGGCGGCGTCCGGCCGGCGATCACCGCTGCGCGGAGCGGGCCGCCCGGCGGCGAGGCGCCGGCACGGTCAGCGCCGCCTCGACGATGCGCCGCTGCTCCCGCTCGTGCGCGTTGGCAAAGCCCTCAGCGGGGCTGGCCCGCTCGGGCCGGCCGATGTAGGAGAGCCGCGCGCGGTCACGGACCAGCGCAGCGAGTCGCGGCTGGAGCGCCCGCCAAGCGCCCATGTTCTCCGGCTCCTCCTGCACCCAGACCACCTCCTCCAGCTCCGGATACCGCTCCAGCACCTCGGCGAGTTCGGCCTCCGGGAACGGATAGAGCTGCTCGACCCGCACGATCGCGGTCTGGCTCGCCGCCTCCCGCTTCTCGCTCGTGATCAGGTCGTAGTAGATCTTGCCCGTGCAGAGCAGCAGACGGGTGATCTGGCCGGCACGCTCGCGCGCCGCGTCGTCGTCCAGCACCGGCTGGAACGCGCCCTCGGCCAAGTCGGCCAGCCGCGAGACCGCCCGCGGATGCCGCAGCAGGCTCTTGGGCGTGATCACCACCAGCGGCCGCCGCTCGCGGCTCAGCGCCTGGCTCCGCAGCAGGTGGAAGTAGTTCGCCGGCGTGGTCGGCGCCACCACGCGCATGTTGTCTTCACCGGCGAGCTGGAGCAGCCGCTCCACGCGGGCGCTGGAGTGCTCCGGCCCCTGGCCCTCGTAGCCGTGCGGCAGCAGCAGCGTGAGCCGCGACTCCTGGCCCCACTTGGCGCGGCCCGCCGCCACGAACTGGTCGATCACCACCTGCGCGCCGTTCGCGAAGTCGCCGAACTGCGCCTCCCAGAGGACCAGCGTCTCCGGCGCGGCCACGCTGTAGCCGTACTCGAAGCCCATGACGCCCAGCTCGGAGAGCGGGCTGTTGTAGACCTCGAACGCCGCCTTCGCCTGACTCAGGTTCTGGAGCGGGCAATACGTCTCGCCGGTCTCTGCGTCGTGCAGCACCAGGTGGCGCTGGCTGAACGTGCCGCGCTCCACATCCTGCCCGGTGAGCCGGACGGGGGTGCCCTCGGCGAGCAGGGACGCAAACGCGAGCGTCTCCGCGTGCGCCCAATCAATGGGCCCGTCGCTCTCCAGGACCCGCGCCCTGCGCTCGAGCTGCCGCACCAGCTTCGGGTTGACGGTGAAGTCCGCGGGCCACGTGTGCAGCTCGCGGTCCAGGGCCTTTAGCCGCTCGGCCGGCACGCGGGTGTCCACGGCCTCGAACGGCACGGGCACGTGCTCGTAGGCCTCCACGGCGTGCGCGGTCTCGCCCGCCGGCGCCTTGCGCACCTCGTCCTGCGCCTGGATCAGCCGCTGGTACTGCTCCTCCCGCATCGCGCGCGCCTCTTCCTCGGTGATCACGCCCCGGGAGATCAGCGTGCGCTCCCACAGGGTCCCCACCGTGGGGTGGTCCTGGATGATGCGGTACATCCGCGGCTGCGTGTACGTCGGCTCGTCCGACTCGTTGTGGCCGTGACGCCGGTAGCCGATCAGGTCCACCAGGACGTCGCTGCGGAACCGCTCGTGGTACGCCATCGCCAGCCGCATGACGGCGAGGCAGGCCTCCGGGTCGTCCGCGTTGACGTGGAAGATCGGAATGTCGTAGCCGAGCGCCATGTCGCTGGCGTACCGGTTCGTGCGACCCGCGCGCGGCTCCGTCGTGAAGCCGATCTGGTTGTTGACGATGATGTGGATCGTGCCGCCGACGCGGAAACCCTCGAGCTGCGCCAGGTTGAGCGTCTCCGCGACGATGCCCTGGCCGGAGAACGCGGCATCACCGTGGATCAGCACGGCCATGACCGCCTTCTCGTCACGCGAGAGGGCCCGGGACGAGCGGTCCGTCTGCTTCGCCCGGACCATGCCCACGACCACCGGGTCCACCGCCTCGAGGTGGCTCGGGTTGGGTGCGAGCGTCACCGTGAGCGGAACGCCGGACGCGGTGGCGTAGGTGCCCTCGGCACCGAGGTGGTACTTCACGTCGCCGGTCGTGCCGAGCCGTGCATGCTTGCCCTCGAACTCCGCGATGAGCGCCGTGTACGGCTTGCCCAGCACGTGCGCCAGCACGTTGAGGCGGCCGCGGTGCGCCATGCCGACCACGACCTCCCGAGCGCCGGCCGCAGCCGCACGCTCGATGGCGAGGTCCAGCATCGGCACGAGCATGTCGGTGCCCTCGATCGAGAACCGCTTGGCGCCGAGGTACGCCCGGTGGAGGAACTGTTCGAACGTCTCCACCTCGATCAGCCGGCGCAGCAGCTTCCGCTGGTCCTCCGGGGTCAGCGGGCGGAGGTGCTCGCCGGACTCGATGGCGTCCCGCAGCCAGTTGCGGCGGACCGGGTCCTCCAGGTGCTCGTACTCGTAGCCGATCGTTCCGCAGTACGTGGCGCGCAGCCACTGCACCACGTCGGCCGCGGTCTCGCCGATCTTGCCGAGCCCGAACACCTCTGCGGGAATGGACTCCAGCTCTTCGGGCGAGATCCCGTGGAAGGCAGGGTCGAGGGTCGGATGACCCGGCGGCGCCGAACCCAGCGGATCCAGGCGGGCCGCCCAGTGTCCGTTCAACCGGTGCGCCGCGAGCAGCTTCCCGGCGGCGACGGCCGCACGGAGTTGCGCCACGGTGGCGCCGGTGGGTGCCGGCGCGGCCGCTTCCGCCTCGGCCACGCCGAGCTGCTGGGCGAGTGGAGCGAACACGCGCTGCCAGTGTTCGTCCACCGAACGAGGGTTGCGCAGGAAACGCTCGAACATTTCCTGCGCGTAACCGACGTTGTAGGTGTCAAAAACCGAAGATGGTCCCACGGCTCTCTTCCGCTCCTCTGACGCCGCCCCGCGCCCCTTTCATTCGGAAATACCCGGCACACCGGGGTCGGTTCTCCGCGCGTGCACCCGCAACGGCGGAGGGAAGGGGCCCAAGGCGGCCTGGCGGCCAGCGCCAGTGCTGGCAACCGGCCCCGATGTGGCCACGAAGGAAGATAGCAGGGCGACACAGGAAGTCCAGCGGTGGTACGGCTCAGGCGGCGCGGCGCTCGGGAAGCGGCGAGCCGACCAGGCCGCCGGCCTCCGCCCGCAGCCGGAGCCAGGCCTCCACGAAGTCCTGGAGACGCGCGGCCACCGCGTCGTGCACTTCCGCGGCCGGGCGGCGGAACAGCAGCTCGATCGCGTCATCCACGTGGTCCACCGTGTAGACGTGGAACTCGCCACGGCTGGCCGCGGCGACGACCTCCGGGCGGAGCACGAGATGCGGCGCGTTCCGGGCAGGGACCGTGACGCCCTGCTCGCCGGTCAGCCCCTGGATGCGGCACGCGTGGAAGAAGCCCTCGACCTTCTCGGACACGCCGCCCACCGGCTGCGCGTTGCCGTGCTGGTCCACGGAACCCGTCACGGCCAGGTCCTGACGGACCGGCAGTCCCGAGACGGCGGAGAGCAGGGCGATCAGCTCGGCCATGCTCGCGCTGTCGCCTTCCACGGCCTCGTAGACCTGCTCGAAGGCGAGACTCGCGGTGAGCGCCAGCGGGCGATCGCCGCCGTAGCGCCGGTTCAGGTACCCGCTCAGGATGAGCACGGCCTTGCTGTGGATCGGGCCACCCAGCGTAGACTCGCGCTCGATGTCCACGACGCCGCGTGCGCCCATGGCGACGGACGCCGTGACCCGGACGGGCCGGGCGAACGCGTAGTCGCCGACCTCGATCACGGACAGACCGTTCACCTGTCCCACCGCCTCGCCCCGGGTCGCGACCAGCAACGCGCCCGTCTCGATGAGGCGATGCAGCTCCTCCTCCAGGCGGTTCGCGCGACGGATGCGCGCCCGGATCGCCGCCTCCACGTTCTCGCGGGTGACGGTCGCCGCCGCCACGCGGCCGTCGCCCTCGGCGGGAGCGTCACGCGCCTCACCGTTGTCCGCGGCCCGCGGCACGCCGTTGCCGCCGGCCTGGTGCGCGGCCTCGCGGACGAGGTCCGCGATCAGCGCGAGCCGCGCAGTGAGCCGCGTCTGATCGCCCGCCAGCCGGGACGCGTACTCGATGAGCGCGCCCACGGCGTCGGCGTCGAACGGCGGCAGGCCTTCGGCGTGGCACCGCGAGGCGACGAAGCGCGCGAACTCCCGCTCGCTCTCCGTGCTGCGCGCGAGGGTCGGCGAGAAGTCCGCCTTGACCTTGAAGATCCGGTCGAAGTCCGGGTCCAGGGCGGAGAGCAGGGCGTGGAGGATCGGCGGGCCGATCAGGACGACCTTGACGTCAATGGGAACGGGCTCCGGCTCGAGCGAGACGGTGCTCACCAACCCGAGCTCCGCGCCGGGTTCCTCGAGCCGCACCTCGCCCTGGCGCAACGCGCGTTTCAACGCATACCACGCCAGCGGCCGGCGCAGCACCTCCAACGCGTCCACCACGAGGTAGCCGCCGTTCGCGGCGAGCAGCGCGCCCGCGCGGATCATCAGGAAATCCGTGACCAGCGCGCCCTGCACCACGCGGTGCTCGATGCGGCCGTTCAGCCGGGAAAAGCTGGGATTGGGCTCGACGATGACCGGCGCGCCGCGATCGTCCGCCTCGTGCGCCACGATGACGTTGACCATGTAACGGCGCTGGAACTCCTCGGTCGCCATGGCCTGCGCCAGCGCGGCGGGCTCGGCTTCCGCCGTGATGGTCAGCTTGCCGATCAGTTCGAGCAGGTCCGCTTCCGCGGCGTCCAGGAACGTACGAACCTGCGGGAGGGAACCGTAGCGCGCCCGGAGCACGCCGAACAGGTGCGCGGCCGCCCGGCCCGCGGTCCGGCGGTTCAGCTCGCGCAGCGCACGCTGCGCCTCGGTCATTGCCTCGGCCAGCTTGGGCAGCGCCTCCTCGAACAGCGCCTGGACCTCGCGACGGGCCTCCTCGTACTCCTCCCGCTGCTCCGCCGGCAGCGCGCTCAACTGTTCGTCCGTCAGCAGGTGGCCGTCCCGGCGCGGCGCGAGCAGGATGCCCTGGGGCGACTGCACGACCGCGAGGTCGTGCCGCTCCGCCGCCTCTTCCGCGCTCTCGAACAACTCGGCGCGCCGCTGCTCGGTGATGGCTTAATCTGTCTGTAAAAAGCGAGTGGTCTGGACTACCATCGGTGGTAGGAGAAAAAACCGAAAGGGACACACCGAGGAGGCCCAGACCTATGACAAGGATACCACCTGCCGAGCAGCT
>Ga0207768_100103_pt1 | contig 99680 bp, 84 predicted proteins | sample CeladaPassaB1F01_FD_187478 | JGI IMG/M metagenome (GOLD analysis project Ga0207768, IMG submission 187478) | Cellulose-adapted microbial communities from the Joint BioEnergy Institute, USA - Passage B1F01 (SPAdes) (version 2) | ecosystem: Engineered > Bioreactor > Continuous culture >...
TTTTCTACAATCGCAAACGAGTCCATTCGGCGATCGGGTATCTCACACCCATTCAATGCGAACAAATGTACGATTATGTTGCGTAATTTTCTCGATTCCATGTGTCCAATCTATTGACAGAGGTCCAGTACGATCCAAACGGCGTCCTTGTTTTTCGTTAAAACACGAACATTACGGGGTTTCAATTCCTCATAGGTACGATCCAAACGAGACGTGTACGGCTTCATACTCGAAGACCCGGACAAGTTTCAATTCCTCATAGGTACGATCCAAACGTGAAACAGTTCTGATCCACTACAGATACCATGATGTTTCAATTCCTCATAGGTACGATCCAAACGTCGTTTGGCAATTGCCTGTAAAGCACAACAATTTCAGTTTCAATTCCTCATAGGTACGATCCAAACGGATCTTTTTCACAATGACGACTTCCGGGGGCGTACAGGTTTCAATTCCTCATAGGTACGATCCAAACAGTTCCTTGTGCTGCTCGGCCCACTCCCAAAAATCGTGTTTCAATTCCTCATAGGTACGATCCAAACAAAATCATCGTCAAGCGCGGGCCAATGTCGTATATCGTAGTTTCAATTCCTCATAGGTACGATCCAAACGGATTGGTCTACGTCATATATTCGGCTAAAGAAGTGTTTCAATTCCTCATAGGTACGATCCAAACGCTTGAAGAGGAAAACCGGAAGTTGCGGCAGGAAAAAGAGTTTCAATTCCTCATAGGTACGATCCAAACCGAGAAGCTGCTGCGGGAACTGCGGGTGAAGATCCGGTTTCAATTCCTCATAGGTACGATCCAAACAAAATGAGGCGGACGCTTGGGCCGTTCGTGCCGCGTGGGTTTCAATTCCTCATAGGTACGATCCAAACGTCGAGAGGGTGATGGATGAATGAACGGCTTAAAAGTTTCAATTCCTCATAGGTACGATCCAAACGGCATGGTCACCGTCTGCCCCTTCCATTCGACGGTCAGTTTCAATTCCTCATAGGTACGATCCAAACGGACGTCCAGACGCTGGAACGCCTCTAGAGGCGAAAGTTTCAATTCCTCATAGGTACGATCCAAACTGAAAATAAGTATTGTTAATACCTGAGTTAGGTGTTGAGTTTCAATTCCTCATAGGTACGATCCAAACCAGAACGGACATTTGCGCTTGAGATAGCCGTGTTCGGTTTCAATTCCTCATAGGTACGATCCAAACGCGCTGGAGGCCGCACAGAATCGCCAGCAGCAGCCGGTTTCAATTCCTCATAGGTACGATCCAAACATATACTCGGCCGTTTTTCGCCATGCCACGCAGTTGAGTTTCAATTCCTCATAGGTACGATCCAAACCTCCTTTCAGCAGTTCGGGGTTTTCGCGGTAAATTCCGAGTTTCAATTCCTCATAGGTACGATCCAAACTGCGGGGCGGCGTCCGGGGCATATTGGAGCATATGCTCTTGTTTCAATTCCTCATAGGTACGATCCAAACTGGCTGAAGAAGCTCCTGGCCAACAAGGAGCGACGGTTTCAATTCCTCATAGGTACGATCCAAACTTCGTCAGGCTGTTGTTGATCTTGCCGTAGGAATCTTGTTTCAATTCCTCATAGGTACGATCCAAACTCAGGAAATCAACGTGCTTCCTGATCGTGTTCACGGAGTTTCAATTCCTCATAGGTACGATCCAAACCCGAGTATCCGCATGAGACTAAACTGATCGCCTCCACCGAGTTTCAATTCCTCATAGGTACGATCCAAACCAAAACGATGAAAAATGAAAGAAATAAAACTCACAAAAGGAGTTTCAATTCCTCATAGGTACGATCCAAACGTCATGGGTGACCCCATCATACAGCGCCTGCATGGGTTTCAATTCCTCATAGGTACGATCCAAACGAAGGTGACGCCCAATGACCGCCCCGGTGCGAATCTAGTTTCAATTCCTCATAGGTACGATCCAAACACCGTTCCAAGTCACTACACCACCTCCGGCCGTCATGTTTCAATTCCTCATAGGTACGATCCAAACCGCATCATGAGCCGGAGAAATGGCAGCTGTTTAAGCAGTAGTTTCAATTCCTCATAGGTACGATCCAAACTCCGCGAGGACGGCGTGATTGAATGGCGCGAACCGATGTTTCAATTCTTCATAGGTACGATCCAAACGCGAATGAAACGCTGAAAGGAGACGAGAACGAATGAGTTTCAATTCCTCATAGGTACGATCCAAACAATGTCCGACCGGGAATGGAATGCGACGACGGTTTCGGTTTCAATTCCTCATAGGTACGATCCAAACGAAGATAAAAAAAGGCTCATCGAACTGAAGTATTGGAGTTTCAATTCCTCATAGGTACGATCCAAACGGAAGACGTTTTGTCAATACCTCCTCCCGATATTTTGTTTCAATTCCTCATAGGTACGATCCAAACGCGGAGGAGGTGGTGGTGGGAAGGGTGGTGGTCCATCCCCGTTTCAATTCCTCATAGGTACGATCCAAACCGGAGCCGCCGGATGGTGACCAGGCATGAATCTCAAAGTTTCAATTCCTCATAGGTACGATCCAAACGGGATGATCAGCTTTACGGTCTACGGCGAACCGGTAGCAGTTTCAATTCCTCATAGGTACGATCCAAACAGAGACGAGACCGGGCGGAAGTGTTCGCCCGTCGCAAGTTTCAATTCCTCATAGGTACGATCCAAACAAATACACGTTTTCAGAAGCGCCCGCAACATTCGGGGTTTCAATTCCTCATAGGTACGATCCAAACCAAGTGGTTGGTACGAATACATCATGCAGGGCTAGGGAGTTTCAATTCCTCATAGGTACGATCCAAACGCCCCGCTTTTCCCTCTTTCTTATAGCGGTTTTTCAATTGTTTCAATTCCTCATAGGTACGATCCAAACGGGGCATTCGAGGGCGAAAGCGTCACGGGCGAGTACGGTTTCAATTCCTCATAGGTACGATCCAAACAATGTACGATCATGGATTTGGACAACGCCGAAACCAGTTTCAATTCCTCATAGGTACGATCCAAACTTCTTTTCGGTGTCAGTCATCGTACATCACCCTTCAAGTGTTTCAATTCCTCATAGGTACGATCCAAACGACTTGAGCAGCTCGCATTCTTCACGATGCGTCATGTTTCAATTCCTCATAGGTACGATCCAAACAATGCCGGGACCGCCGGGAGAAATCCCGGCGCGGCGCTGTTTCAATTCCTCATAGGTACGATCCAAACGGAAAAATACTTTCACATCGGCATCCGGTTCGAGGAGTTTCAATTCCTCATAGGTACGATCCAAACCTCAGAAGCCGATTTTGGGCGTCTGGTGACGTGCTAGAGGTTTCAATTCCTCATAGGTACGATCCAAACCCCAAAATCCTCGCAAAATCAAGGTATTCCAATTGCCGGCATCCTGCCCAAAACCACCATTGTCAATCTCAGTATACCACACATCCCTTATTGCATCAGTATTTTCCAATCCAAGCAAATGTCGTCGACCCCCCGGGGTTTTTGCGCTACCGGGGGTCGACGACAAAATCAGACGCTGAATAACATCTAACCATGCTTCACTATAGCTCTTACTAAAGTATACCTTCACCGCGCAGCAAGGGGAGCACCGCCTTTCACCAACTCCCTACTCCCCCACAACCTCCCGATTCACCAAACACCGCGGCACGCGGCCGGCCAGCGCGTCGAGCAGATTCTCCGCGGCGAGCTCGGCCATCCGGGTCCGCGTCCGGATCGAGGCGCTGCCGATGTGGGGCAGGGCGGTCACGTTGGGGAGCGACAGGAGCGGATGGTCCGTCGGAACCGGTTCCCGCTCGAACACGTCCAGCCCGGCCGCCCAGATGACGCCGTTCTTGAGCGCGTCGTAGAGCGCCTGCTCGTCGACGATGCCGCCCCGCGCCGCGTTGATCAGCACCGCGGTCGGCTTCATCAGCGCCAGCTCCCGCGCGCCGATCAGGTTCCGGGTCTGCGGGGTGAGCGGCGTCATGATCACGACGTAGTCCGACCGGGCGAGCAGGTCGTCCAGCCCGGCATATTCCACGCCGAGCTCCCGCTCCGCCTGCTCGTTCGGGCGGGTCGAGTGGTACAGCACCCGCATGTTGAACCCGCGCGCCCGCCGGGCCACGGCCTGTCCGATCCGGCCCAGGCCGATGATCCCCATCGTCGCGCCGTACACGTCCTGCCCCGTCAGCAGCATCGGCGACCAGGTGCGCCACTCGCCGGCCCGCAGGAACCGCTCCGCCTCCACGATCCGCCGCGCCGTCGCCATCAGCAGGGCGAACGTCAGATCCGCGGTCGTCTCGGTCAGGACGTCCGGCGTGTTCGTGACCATGATGTTCCGGCGCGTCGCCTCCGCGACATCGATGTTGTTGTAGCCGACCGCCATGTTGCTGATCACGCGGAGCCGGGGCGCCTGCTCGAGGAGCTCCCGGTCGATCGTCTCCGTCAGGAGGCAGTACAGGCCGTCCGCGTCGCGGATCTTCCGCTCCAGCGCCTCCCGGGGAATCGGCTCGTCTTCTTCCTCCCACACGTCCAGCTCGCAATGCGGCGCGAGCAGCTCAATCGCCCGTTCCGGCACCCGGCGGGTGACCACGACCTTCGGTTTCATCAACCGTTCATCCTCCCCACGACCTGAATGAGGCGCATGACGCGCGCCATCGTGTCGCGCGCCAGCTCGCCGGTCCGCGCCATCGCTTCCTCCAGTGTGCACGGGCCGCTCACGACGCTGAATGCCGCCGCCAGCCCGAGCTCTTCCATCTGCCGCGCGTCCACCGACAGGCTGCCGCACAGCCCGATGACCGGCACCCGCATCCCCCGCGCTCTCCGGCACACGCCGGACACGACCTTGCCGGACAGCGTCTGCCCGTCCAGCCGGCCTTCGCCCGTGACGATCCAGTCCGCCCCGCGGATCTTCCCGTCGAAATCCACCGCTTCCATCACGATGTCGATGCCGCTGTTGAATTTCGCGCCGAGCACGGCCAGAAAACCGGCTCCGGCGCCGCCCGCCGCGCCGCTGCCCGGGAGCGCGGCGACATCCCGGCCGACCGCCTCGCGCAAAACTTCGCCGTACCGCCCCAAAGCCGCATCAAGCCGCGCGACCATCTCCGGGTCGGCGCCCTTCTGCGGCCCGAACACGGCCGACGCGCCGCTCGGACCGCACAGCGGATTCGTCACGTCGGACGCCAGGATGAACTCCGTTTCGCGCACGGTCTCATCCAGCCCGGACAGATCGATCCGGGCCAGACGGAGCAGCGCTTCGCCGCCCGGCGGCAGCTCCGCTCCGTCTTCGTCCAGGAACCGCGCCCCGAGCGCCCGCAGCGCGCCCGCTGCGCCGTCGTTCGTCGCGCTGCCGCCCAGGCCGATGATCAATCGGCGATAACCGGCGCGCAGCGCTTCCCGGATCAGCTGCCCCGTGCCGAAGCTGTCGGCGATCAGCGGATTGCGCTCATGCGGGGCAAGCAGCGGCAGCCCCGACGCCTGCGCCATCTCGACGACCGCGGTTCGCCCGTCGCCGAGCGCCCCGTACGCCGCCCGCACCGGCCGGCCCAGCGGATCGAGCGCCTCGCACTCGACCATCCGGCCGCCGGTCGCGTGCGCAAGTGCTTCCGTCGTGCCCTCTCCTCCGTCCGCAAGCGGCAGCTCCGTCACTTGCGCCTCCGGGAACACCTCGAGCACGCCCTCCCGCAGGAAGGCGCACAAGTCGCGGGCGGAGATCGACCCTTTGAAGGAATCCGGCGCCAGCACGACCTTCACGCCGCATCACCGCCCCATCCGTCAGTATTGCACATACACCACTTTCATCTCCGTGAAGAACTCGAGATTCGACCGCCCGATCGAGTACGGACCGTAGCCGGACATCTTCACGCCGCCGAACGGCGCGTGCACCGCGCTCGCCGTTCCGTGGTTGATGTGAACCATCCCGCTCTCCAGCCGTTCGGCAAAATCCACCGCGTCCGCGAGACGGTCGGTGAACACCGCGGCTGCCAATCCGTATTCCGAATCGTTCGCGATCCGGAGCGCGCTCTCGGCGTCCTCCGCCTCCAGCACGCTGAGCACCGGTCCGAAAATCTCTTCCCGCGCGATCCGCATCTCCGGCGTTACCCGGTCGAACAGCGCCGGCGTCACGTAGCACCCGTTCGCATACTCGCCGTCGCGGAGCACCTCTCCGCCCGCAAGCAGCCGCGCGCCCTCCGCCTGTCCGACGCGGATGTACTCCAGCACGGTGTCAAGCTGCGCCTGGTTGATCAGCGGACCCATGTTCGCTTCCGGATCCCAAGCCGGTCCTACTTTGATCTTCGACATTTCGACAAGCAACTCCTGCTTGAGCGCCTCGGCGAGATGGCGCAGCACGATAACCCGGCTGATCGCCGTGCAGCGCTGCCCGCTGCAGGTGAACGCGGCGGAGACGATCTGCCGCGCCGCGCCGGCCAGATCGCCGTAGTCGAGCACGATGGCCGGGTTCTTGCCGCCGAGCTCGAGCTGCGTCCGCGCCAGCCGGGCCGAAGCCATCCGCTGGATTCGCAGCCCCTGCGCCGTCGAGCCGGTGAAGCTGATGCCCTTCACGAGCGGATGGCTGACAAGCGCGTCGCCGATCTTCGAGCCGCTGCCGATGACCAGGTTGACGACGCCGGCCGGCACGCCCGCTTCCGCGTACAGCTCCATCAGCTTCACCGTCGCCCAGGGCGTGGCGGTCGCCGGCTTGAACACGACGGTGCAGCCGTAGGCGAGCGCCGGCGAGATCTTCCGCACCGGCGTCACGACCGGGAAGTTCCACGGCGCGATGGCCGCGACGACGCCGATCGGCTGGCGCACCGTCCGCGTCTCCACCCGGGCGCGCTCGCCGGGCAGCGTGTCGCCCGCCATCCGCAGGGCTTCGCCCGCGGCGTACCGGGTCTCCCGGGCCGCGCGCAGCACCTCGCCCCGCGCCTCGGACAGCGTCTTGCCCTGCTCGGCCGACAGCCGGTACGCCAGCTCCTCCTGATCCCGCTCGAGCAGATCGGCGAATTTCAGCAAGATCGCGGCCCGGTCCGGCGCCGGCGTCGCGGCCCAGCCGCGGAAGGCGGCGTGCGCCGCCTCCACCGCCCGGTTCACGTCCGCTTCGGTCGAATCCGGGAAGTACCCGAGCACCTGCCCGCGCCGCGCGGCGTGATGGATCGGCGCCGTTCCGCCGCTCTCGCTCGCAGTCCATTCGCCGCCGATGAAGTTGCCGTACGTCTTGCCGCAGTTCTGTTCCAGCCAGGTCAGCATGGAACCCATCCCTCCTCAGTCGCCGAGCAGACGCCGGCAGATCCCGATCAGATCCTTCGCCGTCGCCCGCACGGGGTTCACCGGAACGTTGCCGGACTCCATCGCTTCGTTCGCGATCATCTCCAGATGCTCTTCCCGCACGCCGAAATCGCCGAGCGTCTGGGTGATGCCGATATCCCGGTTCAGCCGGCGCACCGCCTCGACCGACCGCTCCGCGGCCTCGCGCACCGACAGATGCTCCGTCCGCTCGCCGAAGATGGCGGCGATCTCCGCGAACTTCGCCGTGTTGCCGATCAGGTTGTACCGCATCACTTCGGGCAGCAGGATCGCGTTGACGAGCCCGTGCGGAATGTGGAAGTGCGCCCCGAGCGGCAGCGCGAGCGCGTGCGCCAGCCCGAGCCGGGTCGAGTTGAACGCCATCGCCGCGATCGTGCTGGCGAGCAGCATGTTCGCGCGCGCCTCCAGGTTGTTGCCGTTCGCGACGGCAAGCCGCAGGTTGGCCGCGATCATCTTCATCGCCTGCACGCTCATCCCTTCCGAGATCGGCTGCGTGTTCAGGTTGACGTACGATTCCAGCGCGTGGGTCAGCGCGTCCATGCCGGTGAACGCGGTCACGTGCGGCGGCAGCGGCACCGTCAGCTCCGGATCGAGCAAGGCCAGCGTCGGGCAGTTGTAGACGCTGCCGACGCTCAGCTTCACTTGCCGCTCCTTGTCGGACAGCACCGACCAGATCGTCATCTCGCTGCCCGTTCCCGCCGTCGTCGGAACGGCGATGACCGGAGCGGGGCGCCGCTTCACTTTCCCCAGACCCACGTAATCGCGGATATGACCGTCGTTCGTGAGCATGATGCCGATCGCCTTGGCCGTATCCAGCGAGCTGCCTCCGCCGACGCCCACGATCAGGTCGCAGCCGCCGGCGCGGGCCGCTTCGGTCCCCTTCTCGACCGATGCGATATCGGGATCGGACTCGATGTCCGAGAAGATTTCATAACCCATGCCGGCCGCGCGCAGCGGCTCGGTGACGCGGTCGACCACGCCGGCCTTCACCACGCCGGGGTCGCCGACGACCAGCACCCGGCTGCCTCCCAGCGCCTTCACATGATCGGCCAGCGTCCCGATGGAGCCGCAGCCGAATTCGATGGCGGTTGGAATCTCGTAACGGAACCTTTTTCTGATGTCCATGCTCCTTGAGCGCCTTCCTTTCCCTTAGGTACTCCCGTCAAAAAGCCGCGTCCGCCAGTCGGAGTCCGTACTCCCGGCCGATGGCGTCCAGCTCCTCCGCCAGCTTCCCGGGCAGCACGATGCCTTCCCGCTTGAGCTCCAGCGTGCGTCGGTGCTCGATCTCGCCCGGAATCAGGATTTCCTCCACGCCGGGCGCCTTCGGTTCCTGCTTGATCTCCCGGATATACTGTTCCATGCGCGCTTCGAACCGCTCCAGCGGCATGAAGCGCGAAATGTCGATCGCGACGAACACGTGGCCGACATTCTGCGGCTCTTCCCAGTTTTCGTACATATTATTGACATAACGCCCGTAGCCCGCGCCCGTCAGCACGCCGCACAGGATGTCGATCATCAGCGAGATGCCGTATCCCTTCGCGCCGCCGACGGGCAGCACCGCGCCTTCCAGCGCCGCTTCCGCGTCGGTGGTCGGATTGCCGTGCTTGTCGACCGCCCAGCCGAGCGGAATCGGCTGGCCCTTCTGCGCCGCCACGATGATCTTGCCCCGGGCCACGACGCTGGTGGCCATGTCGAGCAGGAACGGCGTCGCCTTCCCTGCGGGGACGCCGACGGCCAGCGGGTTCGTGCCGATGAACGGCCGCACGCCGCCGGTCGGCGGCATCGTCTGCGACGCGTTCGACATGATCATCAGGATCATGTTCCGCTCGATCGCTTTCAGCGCGTAGTACGCGCCCGTGCCGAAGTGGTTGGACCGCTTCACGCCGACGAACGCGGCCCCGGCCTTCTTCGCCATGTCCAGCGCGATCTCCGTCGCGCGGACGCCGACCACCGCGCCGAAGTTGTTGCCCCCGTCCACCAGCGCCGCGCTCTCGCTCTGCATGGCCACGGCGATCTCGGCGCGCGGGTCCACCATCTCCCGCCGGATGCGTTCCAGATAGATCGGCGTCCGGACGACGCCGTGCGAGTCCACGCCCCGCAGGTTGGCCTGCACGAGGGATTCCGCCACGACGAGCGCGTTCTGTTCGGGAACTCCTGCTTCCATGAATAGTCGCTGAATGAACTGCTGCAGCTTCAGCCAGTCAAATCTTGTCGGAACCCCCAACCCATTCACATCCCTTCGAGATGAGCGCGGCATCGATCCAGCTCCTGTCGATCGTGCCGTCCTCGATGGCCGCGAACGTCGCTTCCTCCCGCAACTTCTGGGCGTAAGCCCGCTCGTAGATCGTCTCGGCCATGTCGGCCGGAATCACGGCCACGCCGTCGCAGTCGCCCACGACGATGTCGCCGGGGCGCACAACCATGCCGCCCGCGGAGACCGGCACGTTGATCTCGCCGGGACCGTCCTTGTACGGCCCGCGATGCGTCGCGCCCTTCGCAAACACGGGAAAATCGCCCGCGCGGATCGCCTCGGTGTCGCGGACGCAGCCGTCGATGACGAACCCCGCGAGCCCTTTTTTCACCGCCAGCCGGACCATGATCTCGCCGATGATCGCATGGGTCGTCTCGCCGCCGGCGTCCACCACGATGACGTCCCCCGGCTCGGCCATGTCGATTGCCTTGTGCACCATCAGATTGTCGCCCGGCCTCGTCTTCACCGTGAGCGCCGTGCCGACCATTCTGCCCCCTCCGTGGAACGCCCGCAATTCGCAGGAAGCTGCGTGCATGCGGTTCATGTTGTCGCTGATCAGGGACGTTCCGATGTCACGGAATTTCATCACCAGCGACCGGTCGGGCCTCCGCCCCATGGGCAGTATGCGAAAACCCAGTGTTGACACTCCTATCCCTCCATCTCGTTTATCCTTTTAGACTGCCGGTCGCAATTCCTTCAATCAGGTAGCGTTGGAAAAAGACAAAGACGACGAACAACGGAATCAGGGACAGCGTCGACATCGCGAACATGGCGCCCCATTGGTTCTGGCCCATCGCGTCCAGGAACATCCGCAGTCCGAGAGACACCGTGTACAGTTTGAGCTCGCTGATGTACAGCATCTGCGCGAAGAAATCATTCCACGTCCAGATGAAGGTGAAAATGGTCGTGGTGATGATCGCGGGAAGCGCGAGCGGCATGATCAGATAGCCGTAGAGCTTGAACGGACCGCCGCCGTCAATCTTGACCGCCTCATCCAGCTCGCGCGGGATGGAACGGATGAACTGCACCATCAGGAAGACGAAGAACCCTTCCACGGCGAAGAACTTCGGAAGCATCAGCGGCCAGTACGTGTTGACCATGTCCAGCTGGTTGAACATGATGTACTGCGGAATGATCGTGACATGGAACGGCAGCATCATCGTGACCAGCATGAGCGCGAACCAGACTTTCCGCAGCGCGAACTCCAGCCGGGCGAAGGCGAACGCCGCCAGCGAGCAGGAGATGATGTTGCCGATGATGCAGACGGCGACCACGATGAACGTGTTCAGGAAGAAGTGGCCGAACGTCACGCCGGACAGGCCCTGCCACCCGTAGCGATAGTTCTCCAGCGTGAACGTCGCCGGAATGAACGAGCCGCTCTTGAAAATTTCCGTGTTCGGTTTGAACGATGCGCTGACCAGCCACAGCAGCGGGTAGATCATGATGAAGCCGCCCGCGATGATCAGCAGGTGGGTCAGCCATTTGCCGTGTTTCCAAGTCGAGAAGATCCGTTGCATCGTTCACCACCTCACTCCTGGTAGTAGACCCATTTGCGCGCCGACAGGAACAACATCGCGGTCACGAAGGCGATCACGAGCAACAGCAGCCAGGCCATCGACGCGGCGTACCCCATCTGGAAGTGGGTGAAACCCTTCTGGTACAGATAGAGGGTGTAGAACAGCGTCGAATCGAGCGGCCCTCCTGTGCCGCGGCTGACGATGTAAGCCGGCGTGAACGCCTGGAACGCCTGGATCGTCTGCATGACCAGGTTGAAAAAGACAATCGGCGTGATCAGCGGTAGCGTGATGCTCTTGAACTGCCGCCACTTGCCCGCCCCGTCGATCCGCGACGCTTCGTAGAGCTCCGTCGGGACCTGCTTCAGCGCGGCCAGGAAGATCACCATCGGCGCCCCGAACTGCCAGACCTTGAGCACGATCAGCGTGTACAGCGCCGTGTCGGGACTCGCGATCCAGTTGTAGCCCTGCAGGCCGATCTGCCTCAGCAGCACGTTGACCAGCCCTTCCCCGCCGAACAGTTGCCGCCAGAGCAACGCCACCGCGACGCTGCCGCCGAACAGCGAGGGCACGTAATAGATGGCGCGGTAGATGCGGAGCCCGCGGATGCCCCGGTTGAGCATCATCGCGATGGACAACGCGAAGATCAACTGCAGGGGGACGCCCAGGAACACGTAGGTGAGCGTCACCTTCATGCTGTTTTTCCATTTCTGGTCCTCGAACATCGCCCGGTAGTTCTCGAATCCGATCCATTCGGGCGCGGTCAGCATGTCGTATCGGGTGAAGGAGAAGTACGCCGACGCCAGGATCGGAATCGCGCTCAGCCCGATCAGCCCGAGCAGCCAGGGCGACAGGAACAGATATCCGACCGCGTTGCGCTTCAATGCGATTTTCATCTTCGGATTCATGGTTCAAGCCCCTTTTAAGGTTGAAAGGAAGAAGAACGCAGGCGTCTTCTTCCTTTCAACGTCAATGGAATCTCCGAGGGATCGTCCGCTTATTGCCCCAGAATCCGGTTCGCGGCCGCGATGAAGTCGTCGGCAGCCTGCTCAACCGTCTTCTGGCCGAACGCGATAGCCGTGGCGTTGTCCTTGAACGCGGTTTCGACTTCGGTCGCGCCCGCCGGCGCGTACACCGCGCTGGTCGCGTACGGAATGACGGTCTGGATGAAGTCGACCGCCCGCGCCTGCGGCGGCGCCAGCAGCGGCTTGACGAATTCGGCCATCTCCGTGTTGGCCGGAGAGCCTTGCTCGACCTTGAACAGTTCCAGCGACCGCTGGTTGTTGACGAAGAAGTTGAGGAACAGCGCCGCTTCCTTCGGATGCTTCGATTGCGACGTGATGCTCAGGTATGCGCCTTCAAGGTACTCGCCGTTCTGTCCGTCAGGCAGCGTCGGCATCCGGACCATGTGGATTTCGCCTTCCTGGAATTGCTGTTCGTACAGGTAGATCTGGTTGGCCGGAATCTGGAACAGCGCGACCTTGCCGGTGACGAACAGGTTCTGCTCGAGCGGCACGCCGTCATATTCGGCCGTCGTCGCCGCGTCCGGAACGAGCTTCTCGTCGCGCATCTGCTTCCACATGCTCCACCATTTCACGAGCGTGTCGCGCGAGAAGCCGAGCTTGCCGTCCGCCGTGTACAGGTCTTCGCCGTTCTGCCGCACGAAGTAGCGGAAGTTCGGTTGAAGCTGGCCGCCGCTGTAGTCGGCGGTGCCCAACATCGCGCCGCCCGATTTTTCCACGACTTGACGCGAGATGTTGATCAGATCGTCATACGTCCAGTTGATGTCCGGATAGGCGATGCCGAGTTCGTCGAGCACGGCGGTGTTGTAGACCCAGCCCGGCATCGTGATGCCCTTCGGAATCATGACGAGCGTGCCGTTCACGGTGCCGCTGTCCAGCGTCGATTGCGGGAACAGCGAGACGTCCAGCTCGCCGGAATCGATCACCGTCTGCAGATCGAGCAGCGCGCCCCGCGCGGCGTAATCCGCCACGTAGAACTGGTGCATGCTCACGACGTCCGGCGCGTTGCCGCCGGCCGACTGCGTGGCCAGACGGTCCCAATAGTCGGCCCAGCCGCCGAATTCCCGCTTGACCTTGATGTGCGGGTATTCTTCCTCGAACCGGTCGACGATCGCGTTGTACAGATCGTTGCGCGCCGTGTCGCCCCACCAGGTGAAGCGGATTTCGACGGTCTCCTGGGACCCGCCGGACGACTGCCCGCCGGAGTTGGAACCGGTCTGCGCCGAGCCGCCGGAGTCGCCGGAGCCGCCCGTCGACCCGCCGCTGTTCTTGCCGCCGCCGCACGCGGCGACGCCCAGCGCGAATACAATGGATAATACCAGCATTGCAAACGCTTTTGCGCGTGTTTTCATGTCAATCCTCCTTGATTCGTTTGCTGATGGCCGAAAAATCAAGCTCGCCGTACCGGACGGCTGCCTGCCCGTAGGCGTCCAGCACGAACCTTGCCAGTCCGAGACGGAGGTCGTCTCCCGCCTCGCTGACGGCTATCCGGATATCCTTGTGCATCAGGGCCAGCTTGAAGCCCGGTTCGAATTGCCCGGAGATCAAGCCGTCCAGCTTGTTCGCCATCATCCAGGACGCGCCGGAGCTGGCGCCAATCACTTCCTTGAGGATGCCGGGATCGATGCCGAGCTTCTCCGCCAGCGCCGCCGCTTCCGCTGCGGCCATCATATGGATGGCGGCCAGCATCTGGTTGATGGCCTTGATCGCTTTTCCGGCGCCGATGCCGCCCACCCGGTAGATCTTCCGGGACATCGCCTCCAGCACCGGCCGCACGCTCTCCAGCACGTCGGATTCGCCGCCGGCCATGACCGTGAGCGTCCCCTGCTCGGCGCCGACCGTGCCGCCGCTGACCGGCGCGTCGAGCGCCCGCGCGCCCCGCGCCTGCCAGGCGTCGGCCACGCGTCCCATCATCGAGGGCGTGCCCGAGGTCATCTCGATCAGCGTCTGGCCCGGCCTTATTGCGGCCAATGCCCGGTCCGAGAGCAGGACGGATTCCATCTCGGCGTCAGCGGGCAGAATCGCGACGATGCAATCGCTGCCGGCGATCACCTCGTCGGTCGAGGCGAGCTCGCGAGCGCCAAGCCCGACGAGCTCATCGACCGGTTTCCGGTTGCGGTTGACCGCCACATGCAGCGAATAGCCATTTTTCAGCAGATTTCGCGCCATCGGCAAACCCATGGCGCCAAGCCCGATGAATCCGATGCGTATGTCTGTCATGGCTTCCCCCGCCCGGTTATGGTTTGCCTCAACGCATTGCGCGTTTTTGACATTGATTTGAACGCTAAGCAATGGTAATGTTATATTGCAAATTTTTTCTTTTTCCTTGTCAGGACGGACGCGCGCATGCCGCACACTGTCTGTTCCTGACCTTTTTTTCTAGAGGACCGTGTCGTCCAGTTCCCAGCCGAGCTGCTCGTAGTACCGTCTGCGGCCCGCCTTGTCCGCGTTGAGCTCCTGGTGCGCGTACTTCGCGACTTCGAAAGCGATCTTGCGCGGAACGACGATGACGCCGTCGCCGTCCGCCACCACCACGTCGCCGGGATAGACGGCCACGCCGCCGATGGCGACCGGAATATCTTTCTCATGGTAGCGGATGCGCGTCTGATCCATGCCCTGCGAGACGAACTTCGACCATACCGGAATGCGCTGCATGATCACTTCGTCCGTGTCCCGGATGCCGCCGCCGTTCGTCAGGAAGCCCCGCGCGCCCTTGATCTTGAAGGCCAGCGTGTTGTTGGAGCCGAGCAGCCCGACGTCGAGACCGGCGATGTCCAGCACGACGAAGTCGCCGTCCACGATGTCCTCGCCCCAGGGATCGTTGCACACTTCCTTGTAGTACCATCGTGCCCATTCCGTGTACTCGTCCCCGGTCACATTCGGCACCGGACCTTCAAAGGGCAGATAGCGGGCCGTTCTTGCGATGCCGACCGCGCGGGTCCGCCACAGCGGCTTGATGCTGTGGTGCACGGTGCCGTAGCCGTGATACCCGACCCAGTCCATGCCGTCCCGAACGTCCGTCACCCGCAGCGGTTCATACAGTTTCAGCAGTTCCTGTCTTTCCTTGTCGTCCATGTCTCGCTTCTCCTCCCGTGATGTGTGTTTTTTAACCCCTGTCGCGCCATCGAAGCAGCCACCGTGTTTGCCGACGCATCCCCCCTTGACGAGATCTCGCGGATCGTTCTATCGGAAAAAGGATATCAGCGTATTTCGAACGACATCGCCCCGCACGAGGCGCGAACGATCAGTTCCGGCTCCAGCATGACGACGGAAGGTTCCAGGTTTCCGTCTGTCTTGATCCGGTCGATCAGCGTCTGCACCGCCGTCTGCCCCAGCTTGTAGCCGGGCTGCCGGATCGTCGTCACCGGCGGATCGAGATACCGAGCCCAGACCGTGTCGTCGTAGCTGACGAGCGCCAGCCGCTCGGGCATGGCCAGCCCGAGCTCCCGCGCGGCGCCGATCACTTCGAGGGTAATCATGTTGTTCGTCGAGAAGATCGCGTCGATCTCCGGCCGCTTCTTGAGCTGGCGCATGATCGCTTCCTGCTGGTTGTCCGCGTGCTGCTCGAGCTCGATGATGATGAAGTCGTCCTCCGTCATCCCGTTGGCGAGCATCGCTTTCTTGTACCCTTCCATCCGTTCCTTCCACGTGCTGACATATTCGTTGCGGTACACGCAGATGGCGACTTTCCGGCGGCCGTACCGGATGAGGTGGTTGACCGCGATGTAGCCGCCCTTGACGTTGTCGACCACGACGCTGCTTGCCCGGATGCCCGGAATTCTCCGGTTGATGAAGACGAACGGATAGTTCTGCTCCGCGAGCCTCTCGTAGAGCTGCGGGTTCTTGCAGGTCGGGTTGACGATGACGCCGTCCACCTGCCGTTCGCGGAGATCCTTCAGATATTTCTCCTCCATCTCCGGGTCCTCGTTCGAGTTGCAGATCATCAGATGGTAGCCGAGGTCGCGGCAGGTGTCTTCCAGCCCTTCCAGCACCGCCGTCCAGAACGGGTTCTTCAGATTGGACAGCACGAGCCCGATCACTTGGGTCCGCATCGATTTAAGCCCTTTGGCGAGCGCGTTCGGCGAATAGTCGAGCTCCTCGACCGCCTTCAGCACCTTCCGAATCGTCTCTTCGGAGGCGTGGGCGTAATTGCCGTTCAGGATGCGGGAGACCGTCGTCTTGGACACCTGGGCCCGCTTCGCCACATCGGCAATGGTTACCTTCATCGTGCGATTCCCCTTCAGAGACCATGGTTTTGATTCAACAACAGGACATGGTTTAGAAACCGATTAACCAATTTTCATTCCAATAAAAGCTTACTTGTGCGGATGATGTTCAGGTTTCCTTAATATTCTTCAAATCCGGTTCGGTTTTTGCGTTTTGTTTGGAAACCGTTACACCTTTGTGTATACCATACACTGCTTAACACGCGTTTGTCAACGGTTACAAAAAAAAATTCAGTCAATTGTTTCCCGATTCCGGTTTTTCAGTGCAAACAGATTGGTTTACCGGTTTCCAAAAGGCAACAAAAAAGCGGCGCCGGTCCAGCGCCGCTTCCGCTTGTGCTTCGATTATTCCCCGCCCATGAAGATGTACCGCGCCAGAATGAGGACCGCCAGCACCCACATGAGCCAATGGATTTTGTACTCGCCGCCGTCCTCCGCCTTCTTGCCGGTCAGCTTGGCGGTCAGGGCCAGGATGACGTAGGAGACGATGCCGAAGGAAATACCGTTGGCGATGTTGTACGTGAACGGCATGATGACGATCATCAGGAATGCCGGAATCGCGTACACGTAGTCGGTGAAATTAATATTCCGGATCGACTGCATCATCAGCGCGCCGACGATGACGAGCGCCGCGCTGGTGGCCGCGCCCGGCACGAGCCCGACGATCGGCGAGATGAACAGCGAGAGCAGGAAGAGCACGCCGACCGTGACGGCCGTCAGGCCCGAGCGTCCGCCCTGCGCGATGCCGGACGAGCTCTCGATGTAGGCCGTGACCGTGCTCGTGCCGAGCACGGCGCCGCCGCTGACGGAAACGGCGTCAACCAGCATCGCCTTGCCGATCTTCTTCTTGCCTTCCCCGCTGTTCGTGTCGACGCCCGCCCGGGTCGCCGTGCCGACCAGCGTGCCGAACGTGTCGAACAGCTCGACGAACGTGAACGTCAGGACGACCGTGATCAGACCGACTTCAAACACGCCCTGGAAGTCGAAATGCCAGAAGTTCAGCTGGCTGAAGTCCGGCACCCACATCGCGTCGGAACCGATCGAGCCGACGTTGCCCGTGAGCGCCGCGACGATCGTCGTCAGGATGATGCCGAGCAGAATGGCGCCCGGAACGCGAAGCACCATCAGGATCGCGATCAGGAAGATGCCGACGATCGTCAGCCAGACGTTCGGATCCGTGATCGAGCCGAGGGCGATGACGTCGCCGTCCAGAATCGCCATGATGCCGGAGTTCTTCAGGCCGATGATCGTGATGAACAGGCCGATACCGGCCGTGATCGCGAACTTCAGGCTGTCCGGCACGGCTGTCACGAGCATCTGCCGGATCTGCGTCAGCGTCAGGATGATGAAGATGATACCGGAGATGAACACCGCAGTCAGCGCGACCTCAGGCGTGATGCCTTCGCCGCTTGCCACCACCGTGGCGAAGTAGGCGTTCAGCCCCATCCCCGGCGCGAGCGCCACCGGGAGGTTGACATAGAGCCCCATGATGATCGTGAAGATGCCCGCGGCCAGCGCCGTGGCAAGGAAGACCGCGTTGAACTCGAGACCCGCGCCTCCCAGAATGATCGGATTGACCACCAGGATGTACGCCATCGTCATGAACGTCGTCAGCCCGGCGACCAGTTCCGTGCGAATGTTCGTGCCAAGCTCCTTCAGCCGGAAAAACCGTTCCATTGTCCCTTAAGCGCCCCCCACTTCAAGATTGGTGAAACAGAAAAGAACCTGCGGAGGTTTGTCTCTCCATAGGTTCTGCGAAAGCAGGAGAATTATGCCTGCCGGACCGGAAGCAGACGTTTTTCCCCCGCTTTTCGTAGCCAGATCATTTACGGTGACCTTGTAGAGACTCCCAAGCCGTATTCCCGGGATTATACGAAAAGCGTCTGCCTGTTCACAATTCTCCCTCATTCTACTGATCTTCTTCGCCGGCTGTCAATGGGGTTCACGAATATTTTGTCCGGTTTCGCCAATTTTGTTCGGTTTGAAATCGCTTCCTTTTCAATGTAAGCGTTATTGGCCCAAGATTTATTAATGAAAAAAGCTTCCGCCTTTCGGCCGAAAGCTTGTCAGTTTTCCTCCTCCAGCCGCTTCACGAGCAAATCGGGATTGGGAAGGAGGATCATTTTCTGCCGGATGACGATCAACCCCTCATCCTGCAGCTCCGCGAACACCTTCGTCACCGTCTCGCGCACCGCGCCGACCATCTCCGCCATCTGCTGATGCGTCACCTTGAGGCCGATCAGCAGCCCTTCCGACGTCTCCGTCCCGTGCTCCTGCGCCAGCCTGAGCAGCCGCTTCATGATCCGGGTCCGCACGTTCAGGAACGTCAGGTCGTAGATCTGCTGATTCGCCTTGCGCAGCCGCTCCATCGTGTCGTCCAGCAGATAGAAAGCGAGACGAGGATGATCCAGGATGAGCCGTTCGAACGCGCTCCGTCGGAGACTGAACACCTTCGTCAGCTGCGCCGCCTCCGCGGACGCGGAACGCCGGGCCCCCGGCTTGATCATCGCCATCTCGCCGAAATATTCGCCGTCGCGCAGATAGGCCAGTATCACTTTCTTCGTGCCGTCGAACGTATAGATCTGGACGGCACCGGAGCGAATGAAGTAGACGTCTTCTCCTTCGTCTCCCTCGAAGAAAATGACGGTCCCCTTCTTGAACGTCCGCTCCGTCAGCATCGGAATGATATTTTCCAGCGTCGCGTCGTCCACTTCGCTGAAAAACGGAATCGTGGCTCTGAGACGTGCCGCTTCAATTGACACCTTTCACACTCCTTTCCGGCACCGTATCCATCAGACCCGGCTTGCCGTCAAGCGCTGATCCAGAATCACTTCTTCAATGAATTCCGTCGGGAAATGCATCAGGTCGATTCTCAGGCCGTGATCCTTCGTCAGGATGACCGGACGGGAAGGATGGCCTTTGTGCATTTCGACAACGGTGCCGACCATCCCGTTCGACAGCCGGACCATGGTGCCGACGGGGTACGGCGTGACGCTCTTGACAAAAGCCCGGACCACGGAAATGTCGTAATGTGTGTCTACTTTCGACATGATATATTCAATTCCTTCATGGGGCAGACGATTCTGGCCGATCTCGTTCACGAAATGGTCAAATTCGTTCGCGATCGCCACGATCTGCGACGCCTGCCGGAACTGTTCGCCCCGGACCCCGAACGGAAATCCGGTGCCGTTCACCTTCTCGTGGTGCTGCAGCACCACGTGGGCCGACAGGAGCGGCAGCTCGGGATACCGGCGCATCAGGTCGAAGCCGACGCGCGGGTGATCGACCGCGGGATTGACCGCGCGCCTCGAGACGCGTCCGATGTCATGCAGGAGCGCGCCGATCGCCAGCGTCTTGAGCTGCAGCTCGCTGTACCGCAGCTCCTGGCCCGTCCGGACGGCCAGCAGGCACACATTGACGCTGTGCGCATACAGGTAAGCGGCTTCGGTCCGGAATTCCTTGAGCTGGAAGCCTTTATCTTCCTCGATGACGTGCCGGACGATATCGTTCGCCAGCCGCATGACCGGCCGCGGCTCCAGCCGTTCCTCCTCCGCCACGCACGTGAAGATCTTCTTCATCGACTCGAACGCCTCGGCCCGCAGCGTCTCCAGATGGTTGACGCTTCCCTTCGAAACCATTTCATTGGGCCGGCGATTGTCAATAAACACGCCGTCGACATTGAGGCGGACCAGACCGTCGATCATTCTCCGGGTCAGCACCTGTCCGCTCGAAAGGATCAAGCGCCCGTTCGCCGTATAGAGGGAACGGCCCAGTCTGTCCCCTTCTTCTAGTTCCGAAGTCGGCACCCATTGCATGCAATATCCACTCCGATGTATCTATTTCGACGTTTTTCACCAGTAAAATCATATCACAAGCCGTCCCGGCAAATCTGTAACAGCGGCTACAAATTGGAAGCACGAACTGAAAAATTGTCGAATTCTCCCTCTGCGCACAAAATAAGACGACAGTCCCACACGATCGGAACTGTCGTCCTTGTTGCAATGCGTTCCGCAAATGTCCGCCATTCGGAACGTCGTCCTTGTTGCAATGCGTTCCGCAATTGCCCGCCATTCGGAACTGTCGTCGCTTTTGTCGAAATACGCGCCTTTTTTCATGCGCTCGGCGCTGTCCGCAAGTTTACTCCCACTCGATCGTCGCCGGCGGTTTCGACGTGATGTCGTACACGACCCGGTTGACGTTGTCCACCTCGTTCACGATCCGGACCGAAATGCGCTCGAGCACGCCCCACGGAATCCGCGCCCAGTCGGCCGTCATGCCGTCGATGGAGGTGACGGCGCGGATGCCGACCGTGTACGAATACGTGCGGGCGTCGCCCATGACGCCGACGCTCTTCATGTTCGGCAGCGCGGTGAAGTATTGCCAGATCTCGCGGTGCAGGCCCGCGTTGGCGATCTCCTCGCGCAGGATCGCGTCGGACTCGCGCACGATGCGCAGCTTCTCCTCCGTCACTTCGCCGAGCACGCGAATCGCAAGGCCCGGCCCCGGGAACGGCTGGCGCCACACGATTTCTTCGGGCAGACCGAGCGCCTCGCCGACCTTGCGCACCTCGTCCTTGAACAGCGTCTTGAGCGGCTCGACGAGCCGGAAGCGCATGTTTTCCGGCAGCCCGCCGACGTTGTGATGCGATTTGATCGTCTGCGCCGTGGCGGTGCCGCTTTCGATGATGTCGGTGTAAAGTGTGCCCTGGGCGAGGAATTCGAATTCGCCCAGCTTCGCCGATTCTTCCTGGAACACGTAGATGAACTCGTTGCCGATGATCTTCCGCTTCTTCTCGGGATCCTCGACGCCCTTCAGCTTGTCCAGGAACCGGCGGCTCGCGTCGATCTTCACGACGTTCATGTCGAACTTGCCGGCGAACGTCTCCATGACGCTCTCGGCTTCGCCCTTTCGCAGCAGGCCGTGGTCGATGAACATGCACGTCAGTTGGTCGCCGATCGCCTTGTGGATCAGCACGGCGACGACGGACGAATCGACGCCGCCGGAGAGGGCGCAGAGCACCTTTTTGTCCCCGACCTGCTCCCGGATCTCCCGGACCGTGTCCTCGATGAACGTCGTCATCGACCAGTTGCCTTCGCAGCCGCAGATGTCGAACAGGAAGTTGCGGATCATGTCGTTGCCGTACACGGTGTGGCGTACTTCCGGATGGAACTGGACGGCGTAGTACCTTTTCTCCGGATGGCTCATCGCGGCGACGGGCGCGCCCGGCGTGCTGGCGTCAACGCGGAAGCCCGGCGGCAACTCGACGACCTTGTCGCTGTGGCTCATCCACACCGTCTGCCGCCGCTCGAGGCCGGCTGCCAGACGGCAATCCGTCTGGAATTCGATTTCCGCCTTGCCATATTCGCGCTTGCCCGCCCGATCGACCCGGCCGTTGAGCTGGTGCGACATCATCTGCATGCCGTAGCAGATGCCGAGGATCGGCACGCCGAGCTCGTACACCTCCGGGTCGGCCAACGGCGCGTTCTCTTCATATACGCTGTTCGGTCCGCCGGAGAAGACGATTCCCTTCGGATTCAGCTCCCGCAGCTTCGCGGCCGGCGTGTTGTAAGGCAGGAGCTCGCTGTACACGCCCAGATCGCGGATGCGCCGGGCGATCAATTGGTTGTATTGGCCCCCGAAATCGAGCACCACGATGAGTTCATTCGGCTTGTCCATGGTACGCCTCCCTCAATTCATACCGCTAATTATACTGAACCGTTTTTCGGGGCGTCAACGTGGCCGGGCGGCACCGCGAAGCAGGATCGTCGTCCGTCTGAAGCCCCCGCGCCCGGCAGCTCCGTCCGTGTTCGCTCCCCGCGGCCCGCTAACGGTCCCATGGACCGTTAGACGCTTCCCGGCACCGCCGCCGACCGCTCTAGCGGTCCCACAGTCCGTTAACGCCCGGAACCCTCGTCCGCTCCCGCACTCTGCGGCCCGCTAACGGTCCCTCGGACCGTTGGACGCTTCCCGGCACCGCCGCCGGCCGCCCTAACGGTCCCACAGTCCGTTAACGCCCGGAACCCCTCGTCCGCTCCCGCACTCTGCAGCCCGCTAACGGTCCCTCGGACCGTTGGACGCTTCCCGGCACCGCCGCCGGCCGCCCTAACGGTCCCACAGTCCGTTAGCGCACGGAACCCTCGTCCGCTCCCGCGCTCTGCAGCCCGCTAACGGTCCCTCGGACCGTTGGACGCTTCCCGGCACCGCCGCCGGCCGCCCTAACGGTCCCACAGTCCGTTAACGCCCGGAACCCTCGTCCGCTCCCGCACTCTGCAGCCCGCTAACGGTCCCTCGGACCGTTGGACGCTTCCCGGCACCGCCGCCGGCTTCCCTAACGGTCCCACAGTCCGTTAACGCCCGGAACCCTCGTCCGCTCCCGTACTCTGCAGCCCGCTAACGGTCCCTCGGACCGTTGGACGCTTCCCGGCCCCTCCGCCGGCCGCCCTAACGGTCCCACAGTCCGTTAGCGTCCCTCAATCCACCTGTTCAGATTGCAGACTTGTTCATTTCCGCTGACTTTTCTTTGTATTCCCGAATGGCTTCAAGAATCGCGTCAATATGACCCTTCAAACGAACATTCCGCCACTCGCGGATCAGCTTGCCATTTTCATTGATCAGGAACGTCGATCTGACGATCCCCATATACTCGCGCCCGTACAACTTCTTCAGTTGCCAGACGCCATACTTTTCGCACACCTTGTGATCCGGATCGGACAAGAGAAGATAAGGAAGCCCGTATTTGTCCCGGAAACGGATATGGCGCTCTACCTCGTCCGTGCTGACCCCGAGAACAACCGCGCCATGCGACGACAATTCACCGTACGCATCCCGAAAATCGCATGCCTGCTGCGTGCAGGTCGGCGTCATATCCTGCGGATAAAAATACAACACGACGAGCCGGCCCCGAAAATCGCTCAACCGGACATCCCCATCCGCCGAAGCCAGCGTAAAATCGGGCACTTTTTTTCCGATGGACAGCGCCATGACCGTGATTTCCTCCCTTGAAATCCATGTATCCAACCATCTTATTGTATCAAATTCGGAACAGCGCACCGCGCGCAATTTCGCACAATTTGGCAAACTCTTGATTTTTTCCATTTGACCGGGTAGCATGATATCGTAGACGCGTGAAGCACACCGTCCCATTGCCGCATGATGCGGTCGGGGCGGTGTTATTTTTTTCGGAAGGGAGATGAGCGGATGAATCAGGCATTCGAGGCGGGATACAACGCATGGATGAAGCAGCAGATCGCGGCAAGCACGGGAGAACGGCGCAGGAGGCTTCGGGAACACGGCTACCTGGAGAAAAAGTTCCTCCTGAATGTATGGTGGCCGGCGGTCGGGTCGTTCGAACATCTGCACGCGGAGTACGAGGTTGCGGACTTCCGCGATGGTGTCAGGTATCTGGACTTCGCGTACCTGCGCATGCCGCATCGGATATGCCTGGAAACAGACGGATTCGGACCGCATGCGAGGAACATGGACCGGCACAAATTCTCGGACGATCTGATGCGCCAGAACCATCTGGTCATCGACGATTGGCGTGTGCTCCGCTTCTCGGCGGACGACATCGAGCACCATCCGCGCAAATGTCAGCAGATCGTATTGCAGTTGATGGGGCGACTTTATGGGGGTGGCGACCCGTTCGCGGAGCTTCCGGTCATGAAAAGGGAAATTTTGCGGTATGCCGCATTTTCGCCAGAGCCGGTCAAACGTACCGTGATTCAGAAATTGCTGGGCGTCAGCGAGAAGTATGCCCGCACGTTGCTGAGGGAACTGGCAGCCGACGGGTATTTGGAACCGGTGAGCGGTGTACAGCGATTCCACTGCTATCGGCTTGTCCGCTCAAAGGTAAAGCTCTGAACATACGCTTGACCTTCCCCCTCCTAACGGAACCACGTTCCGCTACAGGCCGCATTCCGCACCCGGAGCCCCCCACGCACCGCCTCTAACGGAACCACGTTCCGTTAGCGAGCTCCGGCGCGCGAGGTCTTCGCCTGTAACGGAACCACGTTCCGCTACAGGCCGCATTCCGCACCCGGAGCCCCCCCACGCACCGCCTCTAACGAAACCATGTTCCGTTAGCGAACCTCGGCGCGCGAAGCCTTCGCCTGTAACGGAACCACATTCCGTTACAAGCCGCATTCCGCACCCGGAGCCCCCCACGCACCGCCTCTAACGGAACCACGTTCCGTTAGCGAGCTCCGGCGCGCGAGGTCTTCGCCTGTAACGGAACCACGTTCCGCTACAGGCCGCATTTCGCACACGGAGCCCCCCACGCACCGCCTCTAACGGAACCACGTTCCGTTAGCGAGCATCGGCGCGCGAAGCCTTCGCCTGTAACGGAACCACGTTCCGCTACAGGCCGCATTCCGCACCCGGAGCCCCCCACGCACCGCCTCTAACGGAACCACGTTCCGTTAGCGAGCTCCGGCGCGCGAAGCCTTCGCCTGTAACGGAACCACATTCCGTTACAGGCCGCATTCCGCGCCCGGAGCCCCCCACGCACCGCCTCTAACGGAACCACGTTCCGTTAGCGAACTTCGACGCGCGAGGTCTTCGCCTGTAACGGAACCACGTTCCGTTACAGGCCGCATTCCGCACCCGGAGCCCCCCACGCACCGCCTCTAACGGAACCACGTTCCGTTAGCGAGTTTCGGCGAGCGACGACTTCGCCTGTAACGGAACCACGTTCCGTTACAGGCCGCACGCAACTGCCCGCGCGCGCCTCTACGACCCCGCGCCGCGGTACCGCTTGACGCCGATGTTCCAGACGGCGAGTCCGATCGCGGTGAATACGATCCCGACCGCCGGCGTCAGCAGCGCCATCCGCAGGTCGTCCGCGCCGCTCCGCTCGAGGAAGTACGACGCCGGATAGACGCCGACGAACGCGAACGGCAGCAGCCACGTCAGCACGAACCGCATCGTCCGGTTGTAGATGGTGACCGGATAGCGGCCGTAGCTCTGCAGGTTGAACATGAGCGGCAGGATGCCCGTCGGCGCGTCGGTGAAGAACGCGATCGCGGTGATCGCCGTGTACAGGCCGAAGTACACCATCACCGCGCCCGCCGTCAGCACGAGCAGCATCAACACGTCCGTCCAGCCGAACGTCATCCCCAGCTGACGCGCCGTGACCGCCATGATCCCGATCCCGAAGAACGATCCGATCAGCCCCGGCGGGTACATGTTCTCGAGCATGATCTGGAACAGATTGTGCGCCGGCCGCGTGAGCACCCGGTCCATCTCGCCCTTCACGATATACCGGTCGCCGAAGTTCCACAGGTCGAAGAAGCAGCTGTAAATCCCGTACGGCACCATGAAGTACCCGAACACGAACACGACCTCCGCCTCCGACCACCCGCCCAGCGACGGCGTATGCTGGAACGCGATCAGGATGACGGCCAGATTCATCGCCTGGTAGATCAGGTCCGACACGACTTCGATCCAGAAGTCCGCCCGATACGTGAGCCGCGTCTTGGCGTAGTTCTTGAAGTATTCCCACATCAACCCGAGGTAAAACATGCCCGCCGGCTCACCCTCCCTGCACAAACAGCCGCCTGCGCGCCGCCCGCCACATGAGCATGATCGGCACAACCAGCACGGCGGCCCACACGGCTTGCAGCATGATCGCCGCCAGCGCCTCTTCGCCCGACGCCCGCCCCGTGAACACCGCGCTCGGCAAGTAGGCGATCGCCTGGAACGGCAGACATTCCGACAGCGCGGCCAGCCAGCCCGGGAACAGCGCGACCGGCACGAGCAGCCCGGAGAACAGGTCGACGACCACACGCTTCATGCGAATCAGCCCGTCCGCATTCTCGATGTAGAAGGCCCCCATCCCGGTGAGCAGATTCAGCTCCGAATTAATGAGAAAACTGAACACCAGCATCACTGCGTACAGCAGCCAGACCGCCGGATCCCGGGGCAGCTCGATCGGAAAAATCAGACACACGAAGACCAGCCCGGGCGTCATGAACATCAGCAGCCGGAACAACCCTTCGCCGAACCCCTGGAACAGCTTCACCATCAAATAATGGTAAGGCCGCACAAACTGGATCGCGACGCTGCCGTCGCGCACCTCGTTCGCAATCTCGCGGTCCAGATTGTTGAAATAGAACGCGCGCGCCATCCACGTGACCGCCACGTACGTCGTCATCTGCGACAGCGTGAATCCCCGGATCGCTTCCTGATCCCCGTAGATCGCATGCCAGAAGAAATAGTAGGCCCCGATGTTCACCGCATAGATGATGATGCCGCTGTAGTAGTTCACCCGGTAGGCCAGCATCATGAGGAACCGGATGCGGATCAGATCCAGGTACATCCCCGTCACGTCGCGCCCACCAGCCGTTCCGCGCCGGATGCCGATCCCGACTTGTAGATTTCCCGCACGATCTCGTCCGTGCTCGTCTCCATGAACTTGATGTCGCGGATGTCGATGCCGCTCGCGACGACGCGGGCCAGCACGTCGGACAGGCCGACCCCTTCCGGCACGCGCATCACGGCGGAAAGCCCGTCGCCCGCCTGCCACCGCACGCCCGGCAGATCCGCCGTCAGAAGCTCCAGCCTCTCCAGCCCCACCTGCTCGCCGAATTGCAGCCGGATCTCGCGTCCCCGGCTCCAGCGCGCCTTCAGCTCGTCCAGTCCGCCGTCATAGATGATCCGCCCGTCGTCGAGCATGATCACGCGCGAGCAGAGCGCCTCGATGTCCTGCAGATCGTGCGTCGTCAGCAGAATCGTCGTGCCGTGCTCGCGGTTGAGCCGAATGAGGAACTCGCGAATCTCCGTCTTCACGACGATGTCGAGCCCGATCGTCGGCTCGTCGAGAAACAGGATCGACGGATTGTGCAGCAGCGACGCGACGAGCTCGCACCGCATTCGCTGCCCGAGGCTGAGCTTGCGCACCGGCCGGTTCAGCAGATCGCCGAGTTGGAGCCGTTCGACCAGTTCGTCCAGCCGCCGGCGGTATTCCTCCATCGGCACGCGGTACACCTTGCGCAGCAGCTGGAACGATTCGATGACGCCGATGTCCCACCAGAGCTGGCTGCGCTGGCCGAACACGACGCCGATGTTGCGGACGAACCGCTCGCGCTCCTTCCACGGCACATAGCCGGCCACGCGCACCGAACCCGACGTCGGCACGAGAATGCCGGCGAGCATCTTGATCGTCGTCGATTTCCCGGCGCCGTTCTCGCCGATATACCCGCAGATCTCGCCCTGCGGAATCGTAAAGCTGATATCCTTGACCGCCGTCACTTCGACATACCTGCGGCGGAACAGATCCCGTATCGCGCCGGCCAGCCCTTCGCGGTTCTGCTGTACCTTGAACGTCTTGCGCAATTGATCGACTTCGATCGCCGGCCGCATGCAAACCTCTCTCCCTTCCCCCTCGACATTTCCCGGGAAATACCCCCCGAACTTCCGACAACCAGTATAGCACTTGTAAGACATGGCGTGACATTTTATAATCGTTAAGCGTGCAAACTTTTCATGTGCGGAACCATTTGACGTGTTGTGTCGTCTAAAGTTGTGCGGAACGTTGCGAATAGAGTGGAGAGGGAGAGACCGTCATGGATCCGCGATCATCATCCCGCAAGAAGAAAAACAAATGGCTGCGGCGGACGCTGTACGGCATCCTCTCGGTCGCAGCCATCGTGATCGGGTACGTCGTCTATCAAGCTTATACCATATATCATGCGCTGGACAACTTCAGCAAGGACGAAACGGAGACCCGCTTCAAGCCCGTAGCGAACAAGACAACGGTCGAAGCGCCGCCGGAATGGGAGGGCAAGGAGCGCGTCAACATCCTGCTGCTGGGCGGCGACGCGCGCGGGCTCTCCGAAGGCGAGATTGCCCGTTCCGACTCGATGATCGTCGTCTCGATCGACCCGGTCACGAAACGGGCGCACCTGCTGTCCGTCCTGCGCGACACGTACATCGACATCCCCGGGCACGGCAAGGGACGGGCCAACACCGCGATCACGCTCGGCGGACCGAACCTGGCGATGCAGGCGATCGGCGATCTGCTCGGACTCACCATCCAATTTTATGCATACGTCGACTTCGAAGGGTTCAAGGCGCTGATTGACGCGATCGGCGGGGTTTATTTCGAAGTGGAGAAGGACATGAACTACGTCGACAACGCGGACAAGAACCGCTACGACATCCACCTCAAGAAAGGCTATCAACTTCTCGACGGCGACAAGGCGCTGCAATACGTCCGCTTCCGACACGACGCGATGTCCGACTTCACGCGGACCGAACGGCAGCGGGAGTTCCTCAAGGCCGTCGCGCAGAAGCTGCAGTCGACCTGGAACGTCGTCCGGATGGGGCAGATTCTCGAGAGCGTCCAGCCTTACGTCGAGACGAACATGCAGGTATCGGACATGCTGAAGCTCGGCCAGCTCGGACTGAAGCTCCATGTCGCCGGCACCGCGCAGGTGCCGCCGATGGAATTGCTCCGGGACGAGCGGGTGGGCGGCGCCGCGGTGCTCGCGGTGCGCGACCTCGACGCGCTGAAGGCCTACGTGCAGGAAGTGCTGGCGAGCGACGAGACGGTTCCCGAGAGCGACGGCGGAGATGCGGACGGCAAGGCTTCCGGGCCCGTCACGAGCAGACCCGCGGACGAAGCGGAACCCGCGGCTTGATCCACAACGTGCGGAAGGGGCGCTATCTGCGCCCTTTTCTTGATGATCTCCCTGTGAAAAAAATCACCGCAAACGCGAAAGGAGTTTCCTCCATGCCCGCAGATACCCGCAACCGCCCGACTTCCGCCGCCCTGTACGAAGAGGCGCTGCGCCATATCGTCGGCGGCGTCAACAGTCCGTCCCGCTCGTTCAAGGCGGTCGGCGGCGGCGCCCCCGTCTTCATGAAGCGCGCGCAAGGCGCGTATTTCTGGGATGTCGACGGCAACCGCTACATCGACTACCTCGCCGCCTACGGGCCGATCATCGCCGGCCACGCCCATCCGCGCATCGTCGAGGCGATCGCCCGCGCGGCGGCCGACGGCACGCTGTACGGCACGCCGACCGAGCTCGAGATCGAGCTGGCCCGCCGGCTGAAAGAAGCGATCCCGTCGATGGGCAAAGTGCGGTTTGTGAACAGCGGCACCGAAGCGGTCATGACGACGATTCGCGTCGCCCGGGCGTACACGGGCCGGACGAAGATCGTCAAGTTCGCGGGCTGCTACCACGGCCATTCCGACCTCGTGCTCGTCGCGGCCGGTTCCGGGCCGTCGACGCTCGGCATCCCGGACAGCGCCGGCATCCCGCTTTCGATCGCGCACGAAGTCGTCACCGTGCCGTACAACGACCTCGACGGCCTGCGCCTTGCCCTCGAGCGGTGGGGCGACGATGTCGCGGCCGTCCTCGTCGAGCCGATCGTCGGCAACTTCGGCATGGTGATGCCGAAGCCCGGCTTCCTCGAGGGAGTGTGCCGGATGGCGCGCGACGCCGGCGCGCTCGTCATCTACGACGAGGTGATCACCGCGTTCCGTTTCCATTACGGCGGAGCGCAGAACTTCGCCGCATTCCCCGACCGCGCCGCGATCGAGCCGGACCTGACCGCCCTCGGCAAGATCATCGGCGGCGGTCTGCCGATCGGCGCCTACGGCGGCCGCCCGGACATCATGGAGCGGGTCGCGCCGCTCGGACCGGCCTACCAGGCCGGCACGATGGCGGGCAATCCCGCCTCGATCTCGGCCGGCCTTGCCTGCCTCGACGTGCTGCGCGAGCCCGGCGTCTACGAGCGGATGGACGCGCTTGCCGCGCGGCTCACGGACGGGCTCGCCGCATCCGCCGCAAAACACGGCGTGCCGCTCATGATCAACCGGATCCGCGGCGCGTTCTCGACGCATTTCTGCGACCATCCGGTCACGAACTACGCCGAGGCGCAGGATACGGACGGCGAGGCGTTCGCCGCGTTCTTCCGCGCCATGCTCGACCGCGGCGTCTGCCTCGCGCCGTCGAAATACGAGGCCTGGTTCCTGACCGTCGCCCATTCGGAAGCGGACATCGACAAGACGATCGAAGCGGCGGACGAAGCGTTCAGCATCGTCGCGAGCGGCGAGCGGTGACATCCGCCCGCACAAGTGAAGCCTTCGGGACATCCCGAAGGCTTCTTCGCGTTGTCAGGCCGCCACGTCGCGGCGATGGAACACGTACCAGGACAGCGCCAGGAACAGCGCGTAATACCCGGCCAGCACGCCGAGAGAGAACCCGAACGGCCGGTCGGGAATCGGCGTCGAGCCGGAAACATATTCGGCCAGCCCGAAATTCATGAACAGTACGTAATCCACCCACGGCTTGTCGAGAAGGCTGAGAAGCGCCGACAGCATGGAGCCGCCCATCAGCAGGAAGATCGACAGGCCGATCGCGAGGCTGCCGGAGCGGAAGACGGTCGAGATCATGAACGCCATCGTCACCGTGACGATCATGTCGATCAGATTGAGCCCGTAGTAGGACGCCAGCCAGACGAAATGGCTCCGCGATCCCTGGTTCGGATAGCTGTACTCGCCGTCGCTGCCGAGCAGCACGCCATTGACCAGCAGCGTGAACACAAGGGTCGCGGCCATGAAGAAGATTGTGAAGAGCACGACCGCGATATACTTCGACAGCAGAATCTTCGACCGGCTCCAGGGCCGGATCAGGAGCAGCTTGATCGTGCCGGACGAAAACTCGCCCGCCACGCAGTCCGCCGCGATCACGACCGCGAAAATCGTGATGAACGAACCCGCGACTTCCGCTTCCAGATAGGAATAGAACCACATGTTCGGCGAGTCGTCGAGCGCCATCGCCCCGATGGTAATGCCGAGCGGAAGGACCAGGATGATGGCCATCATGATCCATGCGCGGACCCGCCGGTAGATTTTCATGTTCTCGTTCTGGACGAGCTTCAGGAAATCAGCCAATGCGCCCGCCTCCCGTCACTTCGAGGAATTGGTCTTCCAGCGACTTCGTCACGGTCCGGATGCCGTACACGCGCACGCCGGCCGCGACCAGGCGGGCGTTGAGATCGGCCGCTTCCTCGCGATCGGCGATCACCACGACGCCGCCGGATTCCGTCCGCAGCACGGCGCCTCCCAGCGTTTCCGCGGCCGCGTCGGGACGGTCGACCTCGAACAGCACCTCCGCCTTGTTCCCGCGCTCCGCGCCGCCCCGGATCAGCCGCACGTCAATCAGCTTGCCGCTCTGGATGATCGCGACGCGGTCGCACATCAGTTCCATCTCCGAGAGCAGGTGGCTCGAGACGAACACGGTGGTGCCTTCTTTTTCCGCCAGATGGCGCAGATAGTCCCGCAGCTCGCGGATGCCGGCCGGATCGAGCCCGTTCGTCGGCTCGTCGAGGATGAGCAGGGCCGGACGGTGCAGGATCGCCTGCGCCACCCCGAGCCGCTGCCGCATCCCGAGCGAATACGTCTTCACCTTGTCGTGGATGCGCGCGGACAGGCCAACGAGCTCGACCACCTCGTCGATCCGCTCCTTCGGAATGCCCGGAATCATCCGCGCGTAATGCAGCAGGTTCTGGTATCCGGTCAGGTAACGGTACATTTCCGGGTTCTCGACGATCGCGCCGACCTGGCGCACCGCCGCTTCATATTCGGTCCGGATGCTCCGTCCCTTGATCAGAATCTCGCCCGACGTCATCCGCATCAGCCCGACCATCATCCGGATCGTCGTCGTCTTGCCCGAGCCGTTCGGGCCGAGGAAGCCGAACACTTCCCCCTGCGGCACGTCGAACGTCAGATTGTCGATGATGGTGCGGCCGCCGATGCGCTTCGTCACGTTCCGAAGCCGCACGACCGGCTCCGCGCCGCCCTTCTCAAAATCCAACACGTCATCCTCCTCCATCCGGTTACGATGCCCAAGCTCTACATTATTCAAACGGCGGATACCGGAACAAGTTTCAACGAAATAAAAATAATGGCAATCCCGCCGGGGCGCAAAAAAACCTCCGGACCCGGCAAGTCCGGAGGAAGGGCATCGGGATGGCGTCTGCGCTTCGAATCAGACCGCGGCGGGCCGGACCGACGTCGCCTCCGTGGCGGAGGCCAACGGGGCGGATGCGGAGCGCGGCGGGACGTCCGGCTGCCCGAGGACCGTCCCGGAACAGCCGGCCGCGACGGCGGGCCGGATCGACGTCGCCTCCGTGGCGGAGGCCAACGGGGCGGACGCGGAGCGCGGCGGGACGTCCGGCTGCCCGAGGACCGTCCCGGAACAGCCGGCCGCGGCGGCGGGCCGGACCGACGTCGCCTCCGTGGCGGAGGCCAACGGGGCGGACGCGGAACGCGGCGGGACGTCCGGCTGCCCGAGGACCGTCCCGGAACAGCCGGCCGCGGCGGCGGGCCGGACCGACGTCGCCTCCGAGGCGGAGGCCAACGGGGCGGACGCGGAACGCGGCGGGACATCCGGCTGCCCGAGGACCGTCCCGGAACAGCCGGCCGCGACGGCGGACCGGGTTGTCTCTTCGCTGGCACAGAGCAGGCAGCAGCCGAGCGGATAGACGAGGCGGAAATACCCCGTCCGGAACACCCGGTGGCCGTACACCGCATCCTTCAGTTCCTGACAGCCGACGCAGTAGAATTGCGCGGTCTCCATCGCCGGTCAACACTCCTTTGCCCGATTGGCTCGAATATCCCCGATTCGTTACAGTTTGGAGCACCTCGTTCCCTGGTTCGTTTAGGTTTCGTTTTGTATCGAAGAACACATTATAGATACATTTCGTATCCTTACGCTTATAATTTATGACATTTCTCGATCCAAGTCAATCCCGAATTCCCGCTTCCGCTGTATCCTTTTGTCGGAACGGACCGTTTCCGGCGCCGTGTCTTTCTCCGAACGCCTGTTCACGAAACGATTCCATCAAGTTTCTTGTACTGCCTGTAGAAAAATGTTACGTTATGTATAGGCATGACGCCGCAACCGGCAGTGTGATTCCAGTCGTGAATCTGTCGCCATTGTCATACCAATCGCAGGGGAATGCGGATATAGGAGGATGACCATGAACATCGGTAGCCGAATAGCGAAACTTCGCGAAGAACGAGGCTGGACACAGGAACAAACGGCTGCGGCGATCGGCATCTCCCGCGCGGCTCTGTCCCATTACGAGAAGAACCGGCGCGAGCCCGACACCGAAACGCTGACGAAATTTGCCGATCTGTTCAACATCTCCATCGATTATCTGGTCGGTAGGACGAATGTCCCCAATCCTCCGCTCAGCCCGGATGTCCGGGAGTTCGTCGATTCCCTCGAATTGTCGGATGAGCAGATCATGGAACGCTTCTCGCTCTCGATTGACGGCCGGAAGCTGACGCCGGAGGAGACGCGGCGATTCATCGCCTTCGTCCGCGCCGAACGAAGCATGAGGGGCGGCTGAGGCCGGACCTCGACATCGGGCGGGATGCGGCCGGGTCCCAGGCCTCCCGCGCCGCCGCACATACGGGTCCGCATACAGCGCCGGGCCGTACAACAACATGCGCATGCCTGAAGATCCAGGCATGCGCATGTTTCATTTTTGCCGTCAGTTTCCGCCGACGCGGGCGAGGTCGCGCGCGTTCGCCTCGAAGGCGGCCATCAGCGCCTCTTCCCCGGTCAGACCGCGATTGTGCATGTCCTCGATCCGTTCGAGCATCCGCTTGTAGTCCTTCGGAATGACCTTGGCGAACTTCCAGCGGGCAACCTCCCAATCCGCGAGAATCTCGCGCGCCCGCTCGCTGTCCGTCAGCTCCGCGTGGCGGCGGATCATCGCCCGCACTTCCTCGGCCTCCCGGTCGGACTCCAGCGTCTCGAGACCGACCATCTCGAAGTTGCACCGGATCGGGAAATCGCCTTCCTCGTCGTAGACGTACGCGATGCCGCCCGACATGCCGGCCGCGAAGTTCCGTCCCGTCCGGCCGAGGACGACGACGCGCCCGCCGGTCATGTATTCGCAGCCGTGGTCGCCCACACCCTCGACGACGGCGTACGCGCCGCTGTTGCGGACCGCGAACCGCTCGCCGGCGATGCCGCGGATGTACGCCTCGCCGCCCGTCGCGCCGTACAGCGCCGTGTTGCCGATGATGATGTTCTCCTCCGCCCTGAACGTCGCCTTCGGCGAAGGCTTGATGACCAGTTTGCCGCCCGACAGCCCCTTGCCGACATAGTCGTTCGCGTCGCCCTCCAGCGAGAGCGTGATGCCGCGCGGCAGGAACGCGCCGAAGCTCTGGCCCGCCGATCCGGTGAAGTGGAACCGGATCGTGTCTTCCGGCAGCCCCTCGGCGCCGTACCGGCTCGTCACCTCGAAGCCGAGCATCGTGCCGACGACCCGGTTCGTGTTGCGGATCGGCAGCGACGCGCTGACCGGCTCGCGCCGCTCGAGCGCCGGCCGCGCCAGCGGAATGAGATGGCGCGCGTCCAGCGACTCCTCCAGTCCGTGGTTCTGCTCCCGCACCTTGCGGCGCGGCGTGTCCGACGGCAGATCCGGCTGATGGAGCAGCGGCGACAGATCGAGCCCCCGGCGCTTGCCGTAGAGGGCCGCCTCGTCCGTCTCCAGCATGTCGACCCGGCCGACCATCTCGTCGACCGTCCGGAAGCCGAGCTCGGCCATGATCTCGCGCAGCTCCTGCGCGATGAACCGCATGTAGTTGACGACGTAATCCGGGCTGCCCATGAAGTTCTTGCGCAGTTCGGGATTCTGCGTCGCGATGCCGACCGGGCACGTGTCGAGATGGCAGACGCGCATCATGACGCACCCGAGCACGACGAGCGGTGCCGTCGAGAAGCCGAATTCCTCGGCGCCGAGCAGCGCCGCGATCGCGACGTCCCGTCCGGTCATCAGCTTGCCGTCGACCTCGACGGTGACGCGGCCGCGCAGATCGTTCAGCATCAGCGTCTGATGCGTCTCCGCGAGCCCGAGCTCCCACGGCAGACCCGCGTGGCGGATCGACGTGACCGGCGAAGCGCCGGTGCCGCCGTCATAGCCGCTGATCAGGATGACGTCAGCGCGCCCCTTCGCCACGCCGGCCGCGATCGTGCCGACGCCGACTTCGGAGACGAGCTTCACGCCGATCCGGGCGCGCGGATTCGCGTTCCTCAGGTCGTGGATCAGTTCGGCCAGATCCTCGATCGAATAGATGTCATGGTGCGGCGGCGGCGAGATGAGCCCGACGCCCGGCGTCGAGCCGCGCGTCTCCGCGATCCACGGATACACCTTCCGCCCCGGCAGCTGGCCGCCTTCGCCCGGCTTCGCGCCCTGCGCCATCTTGATCTGGATCTCGTCGGCGTTCACGAGGTACAGGCTCGTCACGCCGAAGCGGCCCGAGGCCACCTGCTTGATCGCGCTGCGGCGGGAATCGCCGTTCGAATCCGGCACGTAGCGCCGCGGGTCCTCACCGCCCTCGCCGGTGTTCGACTTGCCGCCGATCCGGTTCATCGCGATCGCCAGCGCCTCGTGCGCCTCCTTGCTGATCGAGCCGTAGGACATCGCGCCGGTCTTGAACCGCTTCACGATCGACTCGACCGGCTCGACCTCCTCGATCGGAACCGGACTCGCCTTCTTGAACCTGAGCAGCGAGCGGAGCGTGCGGCGCGTCTCCTCCTCGCCCTCGACCAGCTTCGAATAGCGCTTGTACAGCCGGTAGTCGTTCGTCCGCGTCGCGAGCTGCAGCGTATGGACCGTCTCCGGATTGAACAGATGGTCCTCGCCGTCCTTCCGCCACTGGTACTCGCCGCCGGAATCGAGCGCTTCCTCGACATCGGCCGCGGTGCCGAACGCCTTCGCGTGCGTCTTCAGCGTCTCGGCCGCGATCACGTCAAGTCCGATGCCGCCGATGCGGGACGCCGTCCAGGTGAAGTACTTGTCGATGACGTCCTGCGCGATGCCGACGGCCTCGAAGATTTGCGCGCCCCGGTACGACTGGATCGTCGAGATGCCCATCTTGGACAAAATCTTGACGACGCCCTTCGTGGCCGCCTTGATGTAGTTCTGGACCGCTTTCTCGTACGTGACGCCGGTGAGCATGCCCCGCCGGATCATATCGGCGATCGTCTCGAACGCGAGATACGGGTTTACCGCGCTCACGCCATAGCCGAGCAGCAGCGCGAAGTGGTGCACTTCCCGCGGCTCGCCCGACTCCAGCAGCAGGCTGACCTTCGTCCGCGTGCCGCGCCGGATCAGGTGGTGATGCAGCGCCGAGACGGCCAGGAGCGCCGGAATCGCCGCGTTCTCGCGGTCGATGCCGCGGTCGGACAGGATGATCAGGTTGTGCCCCTTCTCGATGACGCGGTCCGCCGCCTCGCACATGAGATCGATCGCTTCGCGCAGCCCCTTCTCGCCTTCGTCCGCCGGGAACAGAATCGGAATCGTGATCGCCTTGAAGCCCGGCCGGCGGATATGGCGCAGCTTCGCGAACTGCTCGTTCGACAGGATCGGCGTCTCCAGCCGGATGTGGCGGCAGCTCTCCGGCTCGGGTTTCAGCAGGTTGCGCTCCGCCCCGATCGTCGTGACGGTCGAGGTGACGATCTCCTCGCGGATGGCGTCGATCGGCGGGTTCGTCACCTGCGCGAACAGCTGCTTGAAGTAATTGTACAGCCGCTGCGGACGCTCCGAGAGCACGGCGAGCGGCGCGTCGTAGCCCATCGAGCCGATCGGTTCGCCGCCCGTGCCCGCCATCGGTTCGAGCACTTTGCGCAGCTCCTCGTAGGTGTAGCCGAACGCCGCCTGGCGGATGCGCACCTTCTCGCTGTCCGGGCCCGGAATTTCGGGCGCGTCCGGCAGGTCGTCGAGGCCGATCAGATGCTCATCCAGCCACTCGCGGTAAGGATGCTCGGTCGCGATCGCCTTCTTCACTTCCTCGTCGGAAATGATCCGGCCTTCCTTCGTGTCGACCAGCAGCACCCGTCCCGGACGGAGCCGGTCCTTGTACAGAATCTCCTCCTGCGGAATCTCGAGCGCGCCCTGCTCCGAAGCGAGGATGATGAAGCCGTCCTTCGTCACGCAATAGCGCGCGGGGCGGAGTCCGTTCCGGTCGAGGATCGCGCCGATCTGCACGCCGTCCGTGAACGCCATCGCGGCGGGGCCGTCCCACGGTTCCATCAGCGTGCTGTGGTATTCGTAGAATGCCCGTTTTTCGGGACTCATGCTCTCGTGGTTCGTCCACGGCTCCGGCACCATCATCATCGCCGCGTGCGCCAGCGGCCGGCCGGCGAGATAGAGCAGCTCGAGCACATTGTCGAACATGGCCGTGTCGGAGCCGTCCGCGTCGATGATCGGCTTCACCTTCTCGATGTCGTCGCCGAACAGTTCGGACACAAGCAGCGTCTGGCGCGCGTGCATCCAGTTGATGTTGCCGCGCAGCGTGTTGATCTCGCCGTTGTGGATCAGATAGCGGTACGGATGCGCGCGGTCCCAGCTCGGAAACGTGTTCGTGCTGAACCGCGAGTGGACGAGCGCGATCGCCGTTTCCATCGTCTCGTCCGTCAGCTCGGGATAGAACGACTTGAGCTGTTCGGTCGTCAGCATCCCCTTGTAGACGATCTTCCGGCAGGACAGGCTGGACACATAGAACCTGTCGCCGCCGGGGAAATCGGCGTAGCGGATCGCCCGCTCCGCCCGCTTGCGGATGACGTACAGCTTCCGTTCGAAGGCGAGCCCCGCCTCCGTGCCCGCGCCCCGGCCGATGAACAGCTGACGGACGTACGGCTTCGCTTCCTTCGCCGAACGGCCGAGCAGCTCGTCGTTCGTCGGCACCGTGCGCCAGCCGAGCACATCCTGGCCTTCCTCGCGCACGATCGCCTCGAACGTCCGCTCTTGCTCTTCGCGCTGCGCCTGGTCGTGGGGCATGAACAGCATGCCGACGGCGTAATCGCCTTCCTCCGGCAGCGTGACGCCAAGGGCGGCCATCTCCCTGCGGAAGAAGCGGTGCGGAATCTGGATCATGATGCCGGCGCCGTCGCCCGTGTTCGGCTCGCTGCCCTGACCGCCGCGGTGCTCCATGTTCTCGAGGACAGTAAGCGCCCGGCGGATGACGGTATTCGATTTGATGCCTGCAATGTTCGCCACGAAGCCCATGCCGCATGCGTCCCGCTCGTACTGCGGGTCGTACAGGCCCTGCTTCGGCGGCAATCCCGTTTGCCGCGTATTCATGTCAAGCGCCACCTCACTTCTTCAATGGTGCAAACCGCGTTATGCGCTCAAGCAAAGCTTCAAATCCGGCCGAAAATGACTTACAATGTAAAGGCCGAAGCAAAGCGGACCGCGTTTTGGCGGATGCCCATACGATTTGCATCATGGAACTACAGTATAGGCTCAGTCGCTCCGCCGCAAAATGGACTAATCCGCCGATCATTTGCACCAATTCACTTATCCTATGCGGTGCGAATGTTTGGCGGCGCATCAACTTTTTTATGGGTGCGATAAGATTTCGTTGTCGGGGCGGAGCTCGGTTCGGGTTGTACTCTTTTGTCTCTGTTCTGGACGGGAAGGAGTGGTATCATTGCTGGAATTTTGGCGGGAAGGAATGCGCAGGGCGCTCGTCGTCGCGTTGGCCGCCGCGCTGGCGGTCGGGCTGCTGCAAGCGCTGCCGGGGCGAGCCGGCGCCGCGGAACCGGATGCCGGATCGGACGGCGTGCTGCGCATCGTGGCGCTGGGCGACTCGCTGGCCGCGGGCTATGAATACGGCATGGAGAAACTGGCAAATCCCGTGCCCTACGGGTTCGTCGAGCGGGTGTGGGAACAGGCGCTCTTCCGCGGCTTCCGGGCGGAATTCTCGAACTACGGCATCATCGGGCTGCGGACCGAAGGCCTGGAGAAGCTGCTGGCGCGGGTGGAGCGCGGCGAAGGATCGGACGGTCCGGATCTGCTCGCGGAAGGCCAGACGGCCTTCGTCGATCCGCGCATCAAGAGCCTTGTCGGCGATGGCGAGGCGGTGCGGCGGAACATTGAGCGCGCCGACCTGATCCTGATCCAGGTCGGGGGCAACGATTTCGCTGGCTACGTGCTGGCGCTGAACGACGGCAAGGCCGAGCAGGCGGATGAAATGCTGCCGGAAATCCTGGAACGGATGCGGGCGTCGATCGAGACGGCGATCCGCACGATCCACAGCATCAATCCGGACGCGCTCATCGTCGTCGGCGACCAGTTCTCGCCGGTGCCGCGGAAAGTGCTGACCACCGAGATCGCCTACTACGACAAGCTGCAGGACGCCGTCAAGCGGGTAACCGGCACGCTGGAGGACATGTCCGCCCTCTTCGCGGAGGAAGGCCGCGACGTGCGCGTGGCGCATTCCGCCGAACGGTTCGTCGGCCGCGAGCTGTCGATGACGACGATGCTGGCGGGAGGCCTGCAGGGCGACAGATCGGCCATCCACCCGAACCAGAACGGTTACGACGCCATGGGACGGGCCTTTGTCGAAGCGATCTGGGGCGAATATCTGGAGCCCTCGCCGCGGGAAGCGGACGTGCCGCTCTCGATCTTCGTGAACGGCGAGGAGCTGAAGCCGGGGAACGAGAAGCCGCTGGTGCGGAACAACTTCACCTTCCTCGTCCTGCGCGACATCGCGAACGCCCTGCACGCGGATCTGGCGTGGGACGGCAAGACGAAATCTGCGACGTTCAAGCTGAAGGGCCGCACCGTCGTGCTGACGCTCGGCAGCTCCGAGATAATCGTGAACGGCGAGAAGCGGACGATCCCGGCGGCGCCGTTCGCGGAGAACGGCCGGACCTACGTGCCGCTCGGCGCGCTGTCCGACGCCCTGGGCTTCAACGTTGTCTACCGGAACGGACTCAAGACGGCGTTCATCAACGGCTGACCGCGTATTTCCGGCGCTCGCTCACCCTTGCCATTGTCTGGAACGATTCGTAATATGATATGTAGGAAAAAGTGGGTGGGACGATGCACAAGAGCAAGAAAAGAGTGCTGCTGCTCTCGGAAGGGTTCGGTTCCGGGCACACCCGGGCCGCCCACGCGCTTGCCGTCGGCATCCGGCACCTCAATCCCGACATCCAGACGAAAGTGCTCGAATTGGGCAAATTTTTCAATCCGGTGCTCGGCCCGCTGATCGTCTCGGCGTACCGGAAGACGGTGACAAAGCAGCCGAAGTGGTGGGGCCGCATCTATCGCTCGAATTACAAGCGCACGCTCAACCGTTTCGCGCAGCTCGCCCTGCACCGGCTGTTCTATACCCAGACATCCGAGGTCATCACCCAGCTCAAGCCGGATGCGATCATCTGCACGCATCCGGCTCCGAACGCGGTCGTCGCGCGCCTGAAGCGGCTCGGGCTGAACGTCCCGCTGTTCACGCTCATCACGGATTACGACGCGCATGGCACCTGGGCCAATCCCGAAGTGAACAAATATCTCGTCTCCACCCCGATCGTGAAGAACAAGCTGATGGAGCACGGCGTGCCCGACTCGCGCATCGAGGTGACGGGCATCCCGGTCCATCCGGATTTCTGGACTCCCTGCGACAAGGATGAAATCCGCGGGGAGTTCGGCCTGAAGGACATGCCTACCGTCCTGATCATGGGAGGCGGATGGGGGCTGCTGAACGACGAGAACGGACTGTTCGAATATATGGCGGAGCATCGCGAGCACATCCAGCTCATATTCTGCGCGGGCAACAACGAGAAGGTGAAGGAGCAGCTCGAAGGCAATCCGCTCTTCCGCCATCCGAACATCAAGATCCTCGGCTTCGTCCGCGAGGTCAACAAGCTGATGGACGTGGCCGATCTGCTCATCACGAAGCCGGGCGGCATGACCTGCACGGAGGGGCTGAGCAAGGGGCTTCCGATGCTGTTCTACGAGCCGATTCCCGGCCAGGAGGAAGAGAACTGCGAATACTTCGTCCGGAACGGATTCGGCGAGCTCCTCGCGGGCCGCGAATCGATCGACCGCTGGTTCCGGCTGATCCGCCAGCCCGGCAAGGTCGCGGAATACCGCCGGGCGCTCATGGAGAAGCGCAACGCGGAGTACAATCCGGAGCGATGCTCCCGCGCCGTCCTGCAGCTCATGCAGTGACGGCGCTTCAATATGATGACAGGGATGGCGGGCCCGGCGGCCTTTCATCCCTGTTTCCGTTTTGTCGGTCATGCCGCTCAAGCCGATTTGAAGATTTCGTACCTTTTCTGAAAATTGCAGGGTTTCGTTCACGCTCGCCTTTCCATTACATTGAGAGCAGCGGCCTGCGCGGCGGCAAGGCGACGACCAAAGGGGGGCTACCGATGGATGAACGCGAGGTGTTTCAGCATGCCCGTCAGTGGGTGAAGGAGGCCGGCGCATGGATCCGGACCCGACTGCAGAGTGAGTTGTCCGTACATGCCAAGAAGAACCATCAGGATCTGGTAACCGACATCGATACCTGGGTTGAGACCTGCCTGACGGACAAGATTCGTGAGCATTATCCGGACCATCAGATCATCGGGGAAGAGAATGTCGCGACAGGACAAGTCGGCGGCCGATACCTCTGGATCATTGACCCCGTGGACGGGACGGCAAACCTGATCAGCCGCGGTTCCGATTTTGCCATCTCCGTTGCTTTCTGCGAGAGGGATCGCGGAATCTTCGGGATCGTATATGCGGTCATGGAAGACCGATGGTTTCAATGTTTCGCCGGAGAAGGCGCCTGTCTGAACGAGAGCCGGCTGGAGAAGCTGAAGGAGAGCCGACTGGAGAATGAATTGCTGGCCTTGACGATTCCATGGAGCAGCATTCGATCCGACGAACGGTTGGCGCCCTATCTGCGCCTGATCGATCAGGCGAGAGGCATTCGCGTATTCGGAGCCACCACAATCGAGCTGTGCGACATCGCGGCAGGCAAGCTGGGGGCTTACGTCCAGCACGCCGTGAACACATGGGATTACGCCGCGTCGAGGGTCATTCTGGAGGAGCTCGGCTGCAAGTTCACCGATCTGTCCGGCCGGGAAATTCCCTGGACCCACTCGGGCGGCCTGATCGCCGCACATCCGTCCGTGCATGAACAGATTGTGAAGGTATTGAACAACTAGATCCGCAACAACCGCTTTCGTCAGCCCCTGAACCATCGGTACAGCGGGCTTTTTCCGCTGTGTTCATATCGAGTGCTCCCGATATTCGCTCGGGGTCATGCCAAGGTGCTGCTTGAAGACGAGCATGAAGTGCTTCGGACTCTGATACCCCGACAGATGCGCCACGTCGTAGATTTTCAGATTCGTGGTGGCGAGCAGCTGCTTGGCTCGATTCAACCTTGCTTGCGTAATATAGTCCGACAGGTTGCAGTTCGTCTCCGCCTTGAACAACTGGCTTAGATAGGTCGCGTGAATGCCGCAATATTCGGCAAGCACCTGCAGCCTCAAATCGCCATCCGGATTCGTGTCGATATATTCCATCAGCTTGCGTATCATGCGTCGGTTGTCGCCTTTCCTCAGGCTGTCTTCATCTCCGCCGGGCGCCGTCGGATCGGCCGCATCTTGCGTTGACGGCACAAGCTGATCCGCAATCTTCATCACCAGTTGGAGCAATTCGCGGCGATCAATCGGTTTCAGCAAGTAATCCGTCACCTTGTACCGAATCGCCTGCTGCGCGTATTCGAAGTCTTGATGACCGCTGATGATGATGACGGGCAGCTCCGCATACAGCTGCCTGAGCTTCCTGATCAGCGTGAGCCCGTCCATCTCGCGCATCCGGATGTCGGTAATGACCAGATTCGGAATATCCTTCTTCAGGTACGCCCACGCATCCGGAACATTGTCGAATTCCGTGATGACGATCTCATGCATGGTGATATCCTCCAGAATGTTGCGTATCCCCTGACGGATGACCGCCTCATCCTCAACAATCATGATTTTCATCCTGTTCAGCTCCCTGAATCGGTATCGTGATCGTGAAAGAAGCCCCGCGCCCCGGGGTTCCGTCGATGTCGATGGCATATCGGGCGCCATAGATCAAGGCAAGCCGCTCCTGGATATTCCGAAGCGCCAACCCTTTTCGCTGCTCGCGGATCTCCTGCGGCACCGGAGTCTGAAGCGCATGCCGCAAACGGGCGATCTCTTCCTCGGTCAATCCTCTGCCGTTATCCCTCACCGTGAGCAGCAGATCGTTTTCGAACCGTACGGCTGACACCCATATTCTCCCTTCCTCCGCCATGTTGTTGAATCCGTGTTCAATCGCATTCTCGACCAGCGGCTGGAGCAAGAGCTTCGGTACCTTGACCTGATCAACCTCACCATCCACCTCCAGAATCAGCTGGAGTCTGGAGCCGAACCGGACTTTCTGAATCATCATGTACGCCTGAATGAAATCCAATTCCTCGCTCAGCGGCACCAGGCGATCGTACTTGTCCACGGTGTATCGCAACAGCCGGCCCAAGGCATGAACCGTATCGGATACCGCATAGTCGTGCGCCTGAATCGCCATCATGTTGATCGATTCCAGGGTGTTGTAGATAAAGTGCGGGTTGATCTGGCTTTGAAGCGCGGACAACTGCGCCTCCTTCTCCTTGATGCTCAGCAAGTACACCTCGTTGACCAGACGATTGATCTCCTCGGTCATCAGGTTGAATTCCTGGCTCAGATGCCCCAATTCATCACGCGAAGCGACCCGCACGGTCTGGCGCAGCTTGCCATGGCGAACCAGATTCATCTTCTTCCTCAACAGCACCAACGGACGCGTCAGTTTGTAGGAGCTGACCAATGCCAACCCTCCCCCGACGGCCAGGCACAACACGCCAAACAGAATCGTCGAATGCAGCATCGGCCTGGTTTCCGACAGCAGGGTATCAACCGGGATATAGCTGATGATTTTAAGACCGGTAAATTCGGAATAGCCCACAATCGTCAAATAATCCCGTCCATTGATCGTCGTTTCGGATACGCTGTTCCCGTTCGGATGCCATCGATCCAGCAATGCGGCCGGGGATCCTTCTTCTCCCTCTTTCAGATAGATCAGTTCATTGTTGCGGTTCACGATCAAAAGGGTGCCGATCTGCTTGTTCTCGTAATTCTCGGTTAATCGGGTGAACAATTCGTCGGTAAAATCGATCTTGATGATGCCGATCGGCTCCACCGACCCCGGACTATAGATCCGGCTTGCAATGGACACGTACCCGTCCGGCGACGGATTCAGCCAATAGTGCGGGATGTGCCTGGGCAAGATCACCCAGCGCCCTCTCGCCTCTTCAACCCGCGAGATCCATTCCTCCCGATCCGACACCATAAACCTGTGAATAGCGTTGGGAGGCGCATTGGTGAAGATATAACCCTGATTCGTGATGATTTGCACACCCTTGATATAGGAACGATAAAACTCATAACCGGCGATATATTGAAAAATACGCTGTTGTTCCGCAACGGAAGGAATGATCAGAAACCCCGTGTCGTCTCCAAGTCTCTCCAGGATGTCCAGCAGCTCCTGATTATACAGCACCATCAGCGTGAACTTCTGCATATCATCCCGCAGCGCGTTCTCAAGCTCCGTGTTCATCTGCTTGATAATCTGTTCCGTGTAGCCGACGGCTTGATTGTTGAGCACATTGGAGAAATTATTGAACGTAATCGCGCTTTGGACACCGAGAGGAGCCGCGATCAAAAGCAGGAACAGCACGATGATTTTCGTTCGCAGACTGGCGTTGGAGAAAGACCTGAAGACGGCCATCATGTCGCAACTCCATATTCTTAGTTTTTTATAAAATTCCATACCAAATCTTAATTCAAAATGGTTTATACAAATACAGCGCTTACATTATGCTGGAGACATTCCAAGAGAAAAGGGGCAATGCAGACATGGTTCGAAGAAAAATTCTCTTCACGCTGTTAGCGTTGTGTCTAATGTTAACGGCATGCGGCGCCAATGACAAGAGCACAACATCAGGTTCATCCGAAAACAAAACGCAGACGAGCGGCTCTTCCGGCGACTCCGCGGGGGCCAAAAAGCCGATAGAATTATCCTTCTATTATCCGGTTCAGGTCGGAGGACCGGTAACGGCGATCATTGACCGGATGGCCGCCGAGTTCACGGAAGAGAATCCCGACATCATTGTCAAGCCCATCTACGCGGGCAGCTATTCGGACACCAAGGTGAAAGTTCAGGCCGCCGTGATGAGCAACACGCCGCCTGACGTCGCGGTATTGCTGGCGACCGACCTGTTCGATTTCCTGGACATGGACGCGATCATTCCGCTCGACGAATATGTCGAGAAAGAAGGCGGAGAGGCGTTCCTGAACGAGTTCTACCCGGCATGGATCGAGAACTCGCAAGCCAATGGCCACACTTACAGCATTCCGTTCCAGCGCAGCACCGTGGTCATGTACTACAACAAAGACGCCTTCAGGGAAGTCGGATTGGATCCGGAGAGACCGCCGCAAACGTGGGACGAATTGCTGGAATACGCGAAGAAGCTGACCAAGGACGGTCGCTGGGGAATCGAACTGCCTTCCAACGGCCCGACGAGCTTCAACTGGATCTTCCAGGCCTTCGCCATCCAGAACGGCACCACTTATGACAACCTGATCAACGCGGACGGCACCGAAGCTTATTTCCATACGCCCGAAAACGTCGAAGCGCTCACTTTCTGGAACGATCTGATTCACACGCATAAAGTCATGCCGGAAGGCATCATTGAATGGGGTACGGTACCGTCCGACTTCACGGAAGGCAAAGCCGCCATGATCTACCATACGACCGGGAATCTTACGAACATCAAGAACAATGCGAAGTTCGATTTCGGCGTCGCCATGTTGCCTGCAGGCAGACAGCTCGGGACCCCGACGGGCGGCGGCAACTTCTACTTGTTCAAAGGAACGCCGAAAGAGAAACAGGACGCGGCATGGGAATTCATCAAGTTCATGACGACGCCGGAACGCGCCGCGGCGTGGAGCAAAGAAACCGGATACGTCGCGATCAAGCCGGCCGCTTATGAAACGGAACTGATGAAGGAATATGTCCAGGAGTTCCCGTTCGTCACCGTGGCCAGAGACCAGCTGCCGTATGCGAAGAGAGAAATCTCGACGCACAATTACGGCAGAGTCGCGAAGGCGCTCAATGACAACATGCAAGCCGTGCTGCTCGGAGCCATGACCCCCGAAGAGGGTCTCCAGAAAGCGCAGCAAGAAGCCGATGAGGCACTCAAAACGTTCAAGAAATAAAACCTAAACCCGCAAAGCAGCCTTGTTATCCATCGGGGAGAGTACGAGCGAATCGTATCTCTCCCCTCAACGTTCAATCAAAGGAATGATCGCCTTGAACAACTCCCGAGCGCTCAGGAATAACGCATTCGCCTGGCTGTTGCTTCTGCCCTCGCTTGTGTTTCTGGGTCTCTTCACGTTCTATCCCATGTACAAGACCCTGTTGCTCGGTTTCTATCGCAAAGATATCACGAGCTTCACGCCGGAATTCATCGGGTTGGAAAATTACGCCACGATGATGCGTGACGCGACTTTCTGGAAAGTCATGTTCAACAATATCTGGTTCGCGCTCGGCACCGTACCGACATCGATTGCGCTGGCACTTGTCATGGCTCTGTTCGCCAACCGGGTAACGAAAGCATCTTATTGGGTGCGCACGGCCTTCTTCTCACCGACCATTCTTCCGATGATCGCCGTCGCCAACGTATGGCTTTTCATCTATACGCCCGAATACGGATTGCTTAGCCGCCTGTTGAAATACGTCGGCAAAGGCGGATTGAACTGGCTGGGCGATCCCGATCTGGTCATGTGGGCGATGATCATCATGATCATATGGAAGGAAGCCGGTTACTTCATGATCTTCTATCTTGCAGGCCTGCAGAATGTTCCGAAAGACCTGTACGAAGCGGCTGACATGGACGGCGTGAGCGGATGGACGGTCTTCCGAAAAATCACCTTCCCGCTGCTGATGCCGACCACGTTGTTCGTCATGATTGTGGCGCTGACGAATTCGTTCAAGTGGGTTGACCATCTCTGGTCGATGACCAAGGGCGGACCGGATAACGCGAGCAACCTGCTGCTCTTCTATATCTACGAGCACGCCTTCGTCTTCTGGGATCAAGGAATGGCTGCCGCTCTTACCGTGGTCATGATCATCCTGATGTTGTTCCTTGCCGCCTTGCAGTTTTTCGGTCTGGACCGCAAGATTCATTACAATTAATTGGAGGACGGAATTCCCGTGCGTTATCTGATCAAGCTTGCTTATCTGTGCATGTTCGCCGTATCCGTGCTATGGGCCGTCCCTCTGCTGTGGATTATATGGATGGCCATCAGGCCGAAGAGCGAAGCGCTGTCGCCCCGGATCACGTTCGACTTCACGTTCGACAACTTCGTGAACGTCTGGCAGTCGGTCCCCTTCGACCAATATCTGGTGAACACCTTGATTATCGTAGTCGGCATATTCGGTGTTCAGTTGATTACGGTCACGATGGCTGCCTATGCGTTCGCCAGAGTGAACTTCATCGGCAAGTCGGTCATCTTCCTGATCTTCCTGATGCAGATCATGGTGCCGAATGACATCCTGATCTTCCCCAACTACCTGATCATTGGGGAGATGGGGCTGATCGATACGAAGCTGGCGATCATGCTCCCCTTCCTGGCCTCTTCCTTCGGCGTTTTCCTGCTTCGCCAAGCCTTTATGGGCATCCCCATGGATTACGATGAAGCGGCGACGATGGAAGGTCTGTCGAGATGGCAAATCATCTGGAGAATCTATTTCCCGCTGGGTCGCCCCGTCTACATGGCGTTCGGACTAGTTGCCGTGAGCTATCACTGGAACAACTTCCTTTGGCCGCTCATCGTCACGAATTCGGTCGAGAACCGGCCCGTTACCGTCGGCCTGGCCATCTTCGGGCTGTCGATGGAGACGGGCGCCCAATGGTCGGAAGTGAGCGCGGCCACCTTGATCGTCATCCTGCCGCTGCTGCTGGCGTTCCTGGTCTTCCAGCGTCAATTCCTGAACAGCTTCATGCATTCCGGGATCAAATAATGGGAGGGAGCAGAATGCGCTCAAAAGAAGCTTACGCCATCTCCACTTTTGCCTTGATCGATCAACCGCTGGAAACAGCGGTCGAACAGCTCATGCATGAGGGGTGGAAGAAGATCGAGCTCATGTGCGAGGATGGCCATCGCGTCCTCCTGGACTGGAGCTACAGCCAACTGGCGAAGCTGAAGGAAGCCGGCCTGCGTCATGGCGTATCCTGGAGTCTGCATGCGCCGGTCTATACCATAAACCCCTGCGCGGCCAACCCTGCCGAACGATCCGCCGGCAAGGCTGTGTTGCATCGGACGATGGATATTGCCGAGTATCTGAACTGTTCTTATGTTGTCTTGCATGCAGGCCAGGAGGACGGACCGACGGACGGAGATGCGGCGCTCGCAAGATGCGCCTCCTTCCTGTCCGAGGTATTGGCGGAACGCAGCCCCGCTTCTCCGCTGATGCTCGCGCTCGAGAATGTGCCGCCCAAGGAGAAGCTGCACGGCGTCTCTCCCTCATTCGTCAGATCGGTCGTCGAGCGCGTCGGCGATTCGCGGATGAAGATCCTGTTCGATGTCGGCCATGCGCATGTTTTCGGGCAGAACGAATGTCTTTCCGGCCTGCGTTTATGCCTGCCCCATCTCGTCGGCATGCATCTGAATGACAATCTCGGAGATTATGATTCCCATCTGGCGATCGGAATGGGCACCATCCCGTATTCCCGCCTGATTGAACTCTTGAACAGCCATGACTTCCGGGGAAACTGGGTGATCGAGACGGAGACGACTGCCTATGCCGAGATGTCCGTCAAGCGATTAATGGACCTGCATGACGAGCTGGCCATCTAGCAGCGTCGTCCGGGAGAAAGGTTGGAAGGTTGATGGACGTATGGCATATCTCGACTTCGGAATTGTGCATCCGCTTGTTCAGCGCGGTTCTCATGGGAGGGATCATCGGCTGGGAGCGGGAGCTGTCGAATCAATCCGCGGGTTTCCGCACACACATCCTCGTGTGCGTCGGCTCCGCGCTCATCATGCTGTTATCCATGTATGGCTTCGCGGATTACGCCAATGAAGTCAATGTGAGAATGGACCCTGCCCGGCTTGCCGCTCAGGTCATCAGCGGCATCGGCTTCCTGGGCGCGGGCACCATTCTTCGCAACGGCCTGTCGATCAGCGGACTGACGACGGCGGCATCCCTCTGGGTTGTCGCTGCGATCGGACTGTCCGTTGGCGCCGGATTCTACCTTCCCTCCATTATCGCAACTTCGATCGTGTTCACCAACTTGTTCATCCTGAATCGGGTGGAGAAGCGCGTCTTCAAATCCAAGAAGATTCAACACCTGCTGATCCATGCGCGGCGGGATATGGCCCTGATGGTCAGGCTGAACCGGATCTATGACGATCATCAAGTCACCGTCCGGAGAATGTCCATCGTGGACAAGCCTGACAACGACCAGGTGCAGTTGCAGTATTCCCTGACCGGGAAGAAGAAAGGCTGGCTCGACGCCATTCTCCTTCAGATCTCCCAATGCGAAGGCGTGCAGTCCGTTGCAGTGCAAGATCGCCGGGATGCGCACGCGACCTGATCGGACAAGCAGAGGCGGCTGACCCCGGAGCGTTTCCATCATATTCACAAAGACAGGGATGACGGTCCCGGCGGTCCGTCATCCTTGTTTCCGTTCCTGATACCATTTGATGAATTCGATGAGAATTTTGTAGTCCTGCACATTGTCCTTTTCGATGCCGGCCTGCCGGAGCGCCTCGACGAACGCGTACCACTCCTCGTCGGGCGTCTCCTTCGCCTCCGGGTCCGGCAGGTTGACCTGCAACAGCGTTTTCAGATCGACGTTGAGCACGAGCGCGATTTTCTCGATGACCTGAATCGACGGATTCTTCTTCAGATTCCGCTCGATGCTCGACAGATACGACTTCGATATGCCGGCGCGTTCGGCCAGCTCCGACAGTGAAATGCCGCTCTGGGTGCGGAAATGATTAATGTTCGTCCCGATCATTCCCCGCCCTTTGTCATGCCGGAGCTGCGCGGCGGCCCCGCTCTTTCCGTTTCCCCTGCCGCCGCTCATGTCTCGCCCCGCCGCTCCAACCGTAAGATTTGACACTTGAGCACACGCCATTACTCTCCTCATCTTAGGGATTGCGGCCTGCCGCCGGCCGCGGTCCGTCACGTTCCGGCTGCGGCCGCGCCGGATTTCATGCCCGCCGTCAGTCGCCCGATGACCCGCGCCTGCTCCTCCGGCGTCATCGCGGAGCCGGAAGGCAGGCAGATCCCCGTCCGGAACAACCGGGCGGACACGTCCTCCCGGTCGTCGTGCGGGTAGTAGCGGACGCCCGCGAACAGCGGCTGCAGATGAAGCGGTTTCCAGACGGGGCGCGATTCGATGCGGTCCTCGGCGAGCCATGCGACGAGCTGCGCGGCGGATACGCCCGCCAGACGCTCGTCGACGGTCAGCGCCGTCAGCCACCGGTTCGAACGGGTGCCGGCCAGCTCGGGCATGAACCGAATGCCCGGCAGACCTTCGAGCGCCGACCGGTACCGTTCGAAGACGGCGCGACGCGCCTCCACGCGGTCCGCGAGGACCTTGAGCTGCGCCCGGCCGATACCGGCCAGCACGTTGCTGAGCCGGTAGTTGTACCCCGTCCGGCTGTGTTCATAATGGACGGCCGGGTCGCGCGCCTGCGACGCGAGCTTCCGCGCTTCGCGGATCGCGTCGCCGTCGTCCGAGACGAGCATGCCTCCCCCGGACGTCGTGATGATCTTGTTGCCGTTGAAGGAATAGATGCCGAACCGGCCCATCGTGCCGGCATGGCGTCCCTGCCAGGTCGAGCCGAGCGCTTCCGCGGCGTCCTCGACGATCGGCACGCCGTACGCGTCGCAGAGCGCCGAGATTTCGTCCATCCGCGCGCATTGGCCGAACAGATGGACGACGATGACCGCCTTCGGCAGTCGGCCTTCCTTCGCCGCCTCGTCCAGCGCCCGCTCCAGCGCCCGCGGGGACATGCCCCACGTGTCCGGCTCGGCGTCGATGAACACCGGCTCCGCGCCCTGGTACAGGATCGGATTCGCGCTGGCGACGAACGTGAGGCTCGAGCAGAAGACGCGGTCGCCGGGCCCGACGCCCAGGAGGCGAAGCGCCAGATGGATCGCAGCCGTGCCGGACGAAACCGCGGCGGCGTGTCCTGCGCCGACCCATTCGGCCAGCTCGCGCTCGAAGGCGTCGACATGCGGCCCGAGCGGCGCGATCCAGTTCGAAGCGAACGCCTCCGCGATGTATCGCTGCTCCTCCCCGCTCATGTGGGGCGGCGACAGCAGGATGGCGGCTTGCTGCAATGTGGACTTCACGCGTTTCCCCTTCCCTGTGCGTTGATGTCGGAATTACGATGGCGACGATGCTGGCGCCGCTTCCGCTTCCGCCCGCCTGATGACGGCGGCCGGCACGCCCGCCGCGACGCAGCCCGCCGGCACATCGCGCGTCACGACCGCGCCCGCGCCGACGGTCGACCAGGCGCCGACCGTCTGGCCCGGCAGGACGACGGCGCCGGCGCCCAGGAACGCGCCTTCGTCCGCCCGCGCGCCGCCGGTCAGGATCGCGCCCGGCGCGATGTGCGCGCCTTCGCCGACGGCGCAGTCGTGCTCGACGATCGCGCCCGTGTTCACGATCGCGTGCGCGCCTACCGCCGCGTCCGGCTGCACGACCGCGCGCGCCATGACGACCGTGCCGGGACCGATCCGCGCCCGCGGGCTCACGATCGCCGCCGGATGGATCAGCCGCGCGAAGCGGGCGCCTGCGGCCTCCAGCTCGCGGACGATGCGGCGGCGCGTCCGGTTGTCGCCGATCGCGACGACGAACTCGAGCTCCGGGTACCGCTCGAGCAGGCTTCGCCAGGCCGCGACCGGCCCGCGAAGCCCGCCGTCCGGGCCGGCGGGCTCCGGGTGCGGCGAAGCGCCGGGCTCGGCCCGGGCGGGCCCGGCCGAAGCGGGCGCCGCATCTTGCGCCGCGACGGCCGGCGCGGCGGCGGAGCCGGCGGCCGGTGCGCCGACCGCGGCGCGACCCGCGGATGACGCGGCGTCAGCGTCATGTCCGGCGGCCGGTGCGCCGACCGCGGCGCGACCGGCCGCGGGTTCGCCGCCGCCGAGCCCGCCGTACCGGTCGTCCAGCACCGCCACGAGCCGCGCCTCCGGCACAAGCGCGATCAACTCGCGCACGACCTTGCCGTGGCCGCCGTCTCCGATCATGACTATCCTCCGCATGCGCGCCTCACCCCGCAGTTCCTGTTCCGGTGAACCGGTCCACCGTCGCCCGGCCCGGCTGGTTGATGCCGACAGGCCGGAGCACCCGCAGCAACGTAAGCCAAAGAATCTTCAGGTCCAGCAGCATGCTCCGGTTGCGCACGTACCAGACGTCCATGGCGAATCGTTCTTCCCAGGAGACGGCGTTCCGGCCGTTCACCTGCGCCCAGCCGGTGATGCCCGGGCGCACGAGATGGCGCTGGCGCTGCTCCTCGGTATAGAGCGGCAAATATTCCATCAGCAGCGGACGCGGGCCGACGAGGCTGAGATCGCCCTTCAGCACATTGAAGAGCTGGGGCAGCTCGTCGAGGCTCAGCGCGCGCAGCCGGCGGCCGAACGGCGTCAGCCGCTCGGCGTCGGGCAGCGGGTTGCCGCTCTCGTCCCGCAGATCGGCCATCGTGCGGAATTTGTACAGCACGAACGGCTTTTCGTTCAGGCCGGGCCGCACCTGGCGGAACAGCACCGGCCGGCCGAGCCGGACGCGCACGAGCAGCGCGGTCAGCGCCATCACCGGCGACAGGACGATCAGCAGGACGAGCGAGACGGCCACATCGAACGCGCGCTTCAGCCTCATCGCGACCCCCTCCCCGCCGCCGGATCGCGCCCGTTGTCCTGCGCGCGCCCGCCTTCCGTCCGACGGCCGACGTCCGCTTCAATAACGCGCTCCGCCGCAAAACCGCCGCCCGCTTCGATTCCGCCGTTCCTTTTTCGCCCGCTGTCCGCCCCGGGAACGCCATCCGTCGAAAACCCGCCTTCGGCCTCCCGATCGCCGTCCGCCGGCGGGTCGGCCTTCGCGTTCGCCTGCAGCTCCGCGAGCAGCCTGCGCTTGATCTCCAGGACCATGTCCGCCGCCCGGATGTCCCGCTCCATCCTCCCGAGCCGCCAGCTGGCCAGGACGACGTCGCGGAATTGCGCGCTCGAAATTTTGCCGGCGATGTTCATCCCGCCGTCCCTCCCGTTCCGGCCATGACGCGCGCTTCGGGGCCGCCGCCGTCCATGCGGCCTCGCAGCCATCTCCAGGCATCCTCGCAGATCCGGTCGAGTCCGAGCGTCGCCTGCCAGCCCAGCTCCCGCCGCGCCTTCTCCGTGTCGGCGCAAATCACCGGCGCGTCGCCCGGCCGCCGCTCGACGATCCGCCAGGAAATCGCGCGGCCCGACGCCTTCTCGAAGGCCGCGATCACCTCGAGCACGCTGTGTCCGTCGCCCGATCCGAGGTTGTAAGCGTCGATGCCGGCGTCGGCCATCACCCTGTCGAGCGCCTTCACATGTCCCTTCGCGAGATCCGCCACATGCACATAATCCCGGACGCAGGTGCCGTCGCGGGTCGGGTAATCCCCGCCGAACACGGGCAACTCGTCGTCCCGCCCCGCGGCCACCCGCATCAGACGGGGCATCAGGTGCTGCGGCGCGTCAACCTCCTCCAGGCCGATCCACCCGCCCGGATGCGCGCCGGCCGGATTGAAGCTGCGGAGCAGGGCGATGCTCCACCGCCGGTCCGCCTCGCACAGATCGCGCAGAATCTCCTCGATCATCAGCAGCGTCCGGCCGTACCGGTTGGCCGCGCCGAGGGGCGCCGTTTCCGCCACCGGAGTCTGCCTCGGCTTGCCGTAGACGGCGGACGATGAACCGAAGACGAGCCGCCGCACGCCGAAGCGCTTCATGACTTCGCACAGGATGACCGTTCCCGCGATCGGAAGGTGGGAGCGCCGATGGTCCATGACCGGCCGGATGCCCGCGAAATGGATGACCGCCTCGATCCCGTTTTCCTCGAAGATCCGCAGAAGTCCGGACCGGTCCGGCAGATCGAGCGGGTAGAAGGGAAAATCCTTCCCGGACGCCGCCCGCAGCCGTTCAATCGCCGCCGCGTGTTCCGGGCGATCGGCGACGATGATCTCGCGGCCCGCTTCCAACAGTTCCGCGCACGTATGGCTGCCAATGTACCCGGCTCCGCCCGTAACCAGCACCGCCATGGTCAACCCTCCGCGTGATGGCGTCGGGCATTCTCTATAAAGAACACCCGGCCGATAAAAAAAGAAAAAATATTGAGATTTCACCGAAATTATAGTTCTTTATAAAGAACATGTCAAGGTTGACGCCGAACATTGGAAAATTCTAACGAAACGGTGCGGGCAATCCGGCTCACGGCGTCTGCTTCGCCCCGCCCGTCTCCCGGTCCGCGCCGGGACGCAGCCGGCCGGTCAGCATCTCCGCGATCCGCCGCGCGGCGCCGGCCAGCACCGCGAACTCCTCCAGCCGCCTGAACAGCGCCCAGTACAGCAAGTTCGGCACCGCCAGCGCCACCGCGAGCCGCGCGGCAACCGCCGCCCATCCGTCCGCCGGCAGCGCCCGGCATGCCGCAAGCACCGCCGCGCACGCCGCGCCGCCGACCAGCACGTACCGCGCGTATACGGCAAAGTAGCGCCTGAGCGGCAGCCGGAACACCTTCCGGTACACCCAGTACGGCGTCAGCCAGAACGGGATCGCGAGCGCGCCGATCAGCGAGCCGAGGAAGACGCCGACAATCCCGAGCGGCCCGACGAGCGCGATGCCGCATCCCAGCGTGACGGCGGCCTGCAGCAGCGGCGCGTACCGGTCCTCGCGGAAAATGCCCGCCGTCGTCTTCACCGTCGCGACCGCGTTGCGCATCCCCCGCTCGAAGAACAGCAGCAACAGAATCGCCGGCACCGCCGCCTCCATCACATAGGCGTCGCCGATCCACGCCCGGATGAACGGCCCGATCGCGGCGTACAGCGCGATGCCCGCGCACGAGTACAGCCAGAAATTCATGAGCTGCATGCCGCGGAACACGGCGTGGATCCGCTCCCGGCTCTCCCGCGCGACCAGATTGCCGACGCTGTGGTACAGGTTGTTCGACACCTGGTAGATGAAGTTGCGGCAGATGTCGATCAGCATTTTGTAATTCGAGTACAGCCCGACCGCCGCCACGCTGACGAATGACGAGATGACGAGGCTCTCCGCGCCGAAGATGAAGTACGATCCGACGTTCTGGAGCAAAATCGCCTTCACGTTCGTCGCCAGTTCCCGCTTCGTCCCGGGATCGATCGGAGGCGCGTCCTTCGAGCGCAGCCACGGGTACATCCGCCCCGCCAGGGCCGCCACGCCGATCGTCGCCGCGAGCGTGATGCCGAACTCGGTGACGAGGTACAGGATGAAGTCGCCCGTCCGGAGCAGCACCAGAATCTTCAGCACGGTCGCGAGCACCGTCGCGCCGGTGAAGGACAGCGTCACGATGTAGTTTTTCTGGTTGACGTTCAGGAAGGAATGCCGGTGGATGAAAAAATAGGGCAGCGCCGTGTTGAGCACGAACAGCGTATAGATCAGCCCGAGTCGCTCCACCCCGGTGTCCCGCACCACATAGGGAAGAAGCGGCATCATCGCGAAGCCGAGCGCCAGCACGACAAGCCCGATCAGGGCGTAGGCGCGCCGGTACAGCCGCATGAGGCCGAGAATGCGCGGACGGTCGTCCTCCGCGACCGGCTTGTAGAGCTGGTACGTGATGCTGGCGCCGATGCCGGCCTCCGCCAGCGAGATCATCGCGAGCACGCTCGAGAACAGCGCGTTGACGCCGAGGTACTCGACGCCCAGGCTGTGGATGAACACGGTGCGCGACAGGAAACTGAGCGCGGTGATGACGAACTGGTTGCCGAGCCCGGCGGCGATGTTGAGGAAGGCGTAGCGGGTTCTCATGCCCGCCGCCCCTGTTCCGCCGCCGCGTCCCGCGCCGCCGCGGCCGCGCGGAGGGCGAAGCCCTGCGCGAAGGGCAGCACGTCGAACCGCTGCGCGTACACGCCGATGTCGCGCGTGTCGCCCTGCGCGAAGTCGACCGCGCCATCCTGGCGCGTCACGCCGCGCAGGTACGCGAGCGCCCGCCGCGCGCGCTCGCGCGCGTCCTCCGGCGCACCGGAGGCGGCCGCCGACACCGGCAGGAACCACGCCAGCGCGGCGGTGGCGGACGAGTCGGCCCGCGTCTCGGGCCGGGTCGCCGTCCACCGCCAGCTGCCGTCGGGCTGCTGGAACCGGGCGGCCGCCCGCGCGAGCCGCGCCACGCGCGCCTCCAGCTCCGCCTTGCGCCGGTCGGACGCCGGCAGCAGCCGCCATACCTCGGCGAGGCCGATCGCGTACCACGCGATCCCGCGACCCCAGCCGCACAGGCCGAGCGGCCGGCCGTCCGCGGCGGCGTACGCGTGGTACGGCAGATCCAGGCCGGGATGGATGCCGTGCCGGTCGTACGCCTCAATCTGGCGGACCGCGAGGTCGACGCAGTCATCCCGGCCGTACGCCAGGCCGTACGCGGCGAGGAACGGGCAGACGAGCCCGATCGTGTCGACGTAGCGGTAGCCGCCGACCGCGCCCGTCCGGTAGCGAACCAGCCCGTCCTCGCCGATGTGCCGCAGCGCGAGCTCCGCCGTCTCGTCGTACGCCCGGCGGTACCGGTCCGGCTCCATGCCGGATCGCATGACCGCGAAGGCGAGCATCGCCGCGTCGACCTGCTCCGGCTTCTCCCGCCATCCGCCGTCCGCGCCGAACTTGCGGTCCAGGAAACGCCCGAGCACGGCCCGCAGGCGCGAGCGGAACCGGGCGTCGGAGACGACGCGGGCCGACGCGGACGACGCGCCTGATATCCGCTCCGCCGCCGCGCTTTCCGGCGTCGCCGCGCCGTACGGCACGGCCGCTCCGCCCGTCGCCGCCGCTCCGCCGCCGCCCGTTCCCGCCAGCTCGGTCAGCCCGAGCACCAGCGCCGCTTCCTGCCAGTGCTGGATCGCCGCGCGCTTGTACTCGCCGCGCAGCATGTCGAGCCAGAGCAGGCGCGTCTGGTCGGTCAACCGGACCGTCGGCGTCCGGATCAGCCATTTCATCGCGCGCTCCGCGGCGGCGTCCCGCCAGGCCGCTTCGTCCGGGAACCGGCCGATGCCGATCCGCCGCGCCCAGGCCGACGCCGCCGGCGTCAGATCGACCGCCGCCGAAGCCAGCGCCGCCAGCGCGATCGCCGATGATGTTCCGAACCATATCGCATTCATCGTCCGCCGCTTCCCTCCGCCAGAATGACCGTTCGCGAACCGGAGCCGGCAAAGCCGCGCGGACCGGCGTTCCCGGCCAGTTCGTCGAATTTGCGCACCTCGTCCTCGGTGCCGAGCGGCTCCTGCGCGAGATTCCGCCGAAGCCGCACCCGCAGCTCCGGTTCGTCCATCAGCCGTTCGATTCCGGCCGCGATCGCCCCCGGCTCCATCGCCGCGATCAGCCCGTTCACGCCGTGCGCAATCTGGCCCGACGCCGCCCGGTAGTCGGTGACGAGGATCGGCAGCCCGAGCATCTTCGCCTCGTCCACCGCGATCGGCTTCCCCTCGAACCGCGACGGCTGCACGTAAAGGTCGGCCTGCCGCATGTACGGGTACGGATTCGCCTTCACCCCGAGCAGCACGAACCGGCCTTCCAGCCCGAGCTCCCGGATCCGCTTCTCCAGCCGCTCCCGCTCGTCCCCTTCCCCGAGCACGAACCAGCGCACGTTCCGCCCCCGCTTCACCAGCAGCGCGCAGGCGTCGATCGCCAGGTCGAACCCCTTCTGCGGGTGGAGCCGCCCGACCGACACGATGATCGTCTCGCCTTCCCGCCGCCCGTACAGATCGCCCTTCTCCGCCTCCGCCATCTTCCGCACGACCGACGGCGAGACGATGTTGCGGATGACGCGCACTTTTTCCCTGTGCCGGGGAAAACGCATCTTCAGCACCGACGCGCACTCCTCCGACACCGTCACGAGATGGTCCAGCTTCCCGAAATACGGCTCGTCAAATGCCGGGTCCATGCCCGGCCGGTCGTAGTCGATGTGGATCCACCCGATCTTCCGCCCGGCCCGCACCTTGTCCAGCACATAGTAAATCGGCCCGCGCTCGAGGAACCCGATCGCGCAGTCGTAACGCTTCTCCGGAGACGGGAGGCAGTGGGCGACGTACCGCCAGATCCGCTGTTCGCCGCGCGCCGGAAACGGCTCTTTCCGGATGATCGCCCCCGCGAGCAGGCGCGCGGCGGCATAATCCGGCCGGCCCGCCTTGAGCGCCCGGCCGACAGCCCGTTCGATGGGCATGTCGAACAGCCGGTACGCGCGCGGTTCCCCGAGCACCCGGACCTGCGGCGGCAGGCCCGCGAGGAACATCCCTTCCCGCTTGAACAGCAGCAGGTCGACCTCGTACCGGTCGTAATCGAGGGCGCCGAGCAGCGAGACCAGCGCCCGTTCCGCGCCGCCGCAATGCAGATGATTCATGACGAACAAGAGGCTTGTTTTCCGCTTCGGGCCTTCCATTCCGATTCCCCTTCCAGCAGCGCTTCGAACTTGCGCACCTCGTCCTCGGTGCCGAGCGGCTCCTGCGCGAGATTCCGCCGAAGCCGCTCCCGCAGCTCCGGTTCGTCCATCAGCCGTTCGATTCCGGCCGCGATCGCCCCCGGCTCCATCGCCGCGATCAGCCCGTTCACGCCGTGCGCAATCTGGCCCGACGCCGCCCGGTAGTCGGTGACGAGGATCGGCAGCCCGAGCATCTTCGCCTCGTCCACCGCGATCGGCTTCCCCTCGAACCGCGACGGCTGCACGTAAAGGTCGGCCTGCCGCATGTACGGGTACGGATTCGCCTTCACCCCGAGCAGCACGAACCGGCCTTCCAGCCCGAGCTCCCGGATCCGCTTCTCCAGCCGCTCCCGCTCGTCCCCTTCCCCGAGCACGAACCAGCGCACGTTCCGCCCCCGCTTCACCAGCAGCGCGCAGGCGTCGATCGCCAGGTCGAACCCCTTCTGCGGGTGGAGCCGCCCGACCGACACGATGATCGTCTCGCCTTCCCGCCGCCCGTACAGATCGCCCTTCTCCGCCTCCGCCATCTTCCGCACGACCGACGGCGAGACGATGTTGCGGATGACGCGCACTTTTTCCCTGTGCCGGGGAAAACGCATCTTCAGCACCGACGCGCACTCCTCCGACACCGTCACGAGATGGTCCAGCTTCCCGAAATACGGCTCGTCAAATGCCGGGTCCATCCCCAGCCGGTCGTAGTCGATGTGGATCCACCCGATCTTCCGCTCGGCCCGCGCCAGGTCGACGCAGAAATACGTCGAGGTCTTCTCCAGAAAACCGATCGCCGCGTCGTACCGGCCGGGGACGGCGGAAACCAGGGCCCGGCGCAAATGGCGCCAGCCGTATTGCTCGCGCACGGCGCTTGTCGGCCCGATCCGGGCGCGCGCCGCATACAGGAGGCGGCTGGCCGCAAGCGGCGCGTCGCCCGCGCGCAGCGACGACAGCACGGATCGCAGACACGGCTGCCGGAACCGCTCGTATCTCCCGGGCCAGGGCAGCACGCGCACGTCGGGGGGAAGCAGGTCCATGAACAGCCCGCCGTTGTCGAGCAGAAACAGATCGACGTCATACCGTCCGTAGTCGAGACGGCCCAGCAGGTTGACGAGGGCTTTCTCGCCGCCCCCCGCGGCGAGGCCCGGCATGATGAACAGCAGCTTCTTCTTCCGCACGTTCGGTCTCATCCCTTACGCCAGATCGGCCAGATAGTCCGCGGACCTGCGCGACATCGCCTGGATGCGCGGGATGACGCCGGCGAGCCGTTTCCGCAGTTCCCGTTCTCCGGCGGTCATTTCCTCGAAGGCTTCGATCAGCGCGGGTCCGGGGTTTGCCGCGGAGCGGGTGTCGATCACGAGCCGCTCCCGTCCGAAAAGATCGCGCGCGATCCCCTTCGACTTCGCGCTGTAGCCGAGCACGATCGTCGGGACGCAGTTCGAATAGGCGGCGATCGTCGCATGCGTCCGGGCGCCGATGAAGAAGCGCATGCGCGCGATATAGCCCTTCACCTGCATCGCGTTCAGGTCGCCCGGCAAGAGCAGCACCCGTCCCGTCGCCTTGAACTCTTCATGGATCGGCCGAAGCGTATCGAGATCGCTGTTGCCGTATTCGATCACATGCGGCGTGAGCGCGACGCTGGATTCCGTCGTCTCGAGAATATGGCGGATCAGCCCGCGCACCGCCTCGAGCGCCGCGGGATTGCGCTTCGCGACGAGCGGGCTCATGTTGACGCCGATCGTGTCGCCATCCTTCCAGCCCGGCGGCAGCGGGAGCCGCTCGGCCGGCAGCGTGAACGCCGGATCGGCGACCAGGCGGACCTGGTCCAGCCCGCGGCCGCGCAACACGTCATGGGTCAGCGTCTCCCTCGCCAGGATGAGGTCGAACCGCCTGAGATCCTCCAGCTTGCGCTCCGACAGGTCCTCCTCGCCGATGGAGCAGCACCAGAGGACGAGTTTGCGGCCCATTTCCTTGATCCGGCGATCGACTTCGTACCAGCCCGGCTGCTCGCCGTAGCAGTAGTTGTCGCCGCCGATCGACAGACAGACGTCCGCTTCGCGGATGCGCCGGATGACATTGCGGTGGATGCGGGCGAACGCGTACGACTCGTCGCCCAGCAGCTTGTACCGGACGGACGACACGATCCATTCCGGCGAGTATTTGCGCAGCGTCCGCGCCGAACCGTCATACACCGCCGAGACATTGAGCCCGCGGTCCGTCTCCGGCCGCTCGGACGCGAGCATCACCTTCGCGTCGCGGATCCGCGACTGGATCAGGGCGGCCGACGACCGGACGATCGCCTCGCACCCCCGGTTCAGGCTTCCTCCGTGCGCGAACATGAGCACCTTCATCATCGATTCCTCCCGTCTTGTGCCGGTCCGCCCGGTCATTCGCCGCTCCGCAGCCGGCTCCAGGTGACGGCGCAGTATAGCCCGAGCGCCGAGCGCCGCTTCATCAGTTCCAGCATGATCCGCTCGTAGCGGCCCGCCGCGCCGCCGAACGCGTCGCGGTACACGTCCAGCGCCCGGCGGACGTCGGGGTGGCCGATCATCCGGCGCACCGTCCGGATCCGCTCCACGGGCGCCAGTCCCACCGAGGGACGGCTGTACACATAGATGTAGGCCAGCACGCTGCGGATCAGCTTCGCCGAGCGGCGGATTTCGAGTTCCCGCTCGTCCAGCAGCTCCGCATAGATCGGGGGCAGCTCCGAATGGTACACTTCCAGCGCCCGGGCGAAGTAATCCCGGTCCAGCCAGCGCCGGGTCGCGCTGCCCGCCGTCTCCCGGTAGCGGTAGCCGCAGTAATTCAGGTAGACGGCCGATTCCGCTCCGGCGAAGAACAGCATGTTGAACCAGCCGTCCTCGCCGAGCGCCACCCCGCTCGGGAACGAGGCGCCCGATCGGCGGACGGCGTCCAGCCGGTACAACTTGTTGCAGACCGAGTTGCAGCGATCCGATTCCACGAAATACGGCAGCAGGTGCGTCCGGATGCGGGCGCGGTCGAGCAGGATGCCGGCCGGGAACGGGTACGAGGCGGGCCGTCCCGTCTCCCCTTCCGCGAACTCCGCGATCACCGCGTCGCACCCGTGCCGCTCCGCCGCGTCCCGCAGCGTCTCGAACCATTCCGGCGCGACTTCGTCATCCGCGTCGACGAAGCCGACGTAGCGTCCGACGGCGGCCTCGAGCCCGGCGTTGCGGGCCTCGCTGACGCCGCGGTTCGGCCGGTCGATCAGCACGATCCGGTCGTCCAGCTCGGCGTGCCGCTCGATGATCCGCCGGCTGCCGTCCGTCGATCCGTCATTGACGAATATGAACTCGCACGCCTCCAGCGTCTGCGCCCTCAGCGAAGCGATGCATCTCTCGAGATACGCCTCCGCGTTGTACACCGGCACGATGACACTGACTTCCACGCTAACGGCCACCTTCACGAAATCATGTGATACAGCTTCTTCAGTTCGTCCGCGTTGCCGTAGTCGCGCCGCCGCGCGCCTTCGGCCACCCGCTCGAGCGCCTCCCGGTCCCTGACCAGCCGCTCGATCGCGTCCGCGATCCCCTCTGCGCCGCCCGGGCAGATGTATCCGTCGACGCCGTCCGTCACCTGGCTCGCCGCCGTCGGGTAGTCCGCGACGAGCACGGGCTTTCCCAGGATCTGCGCCTCGGTGACGACGACCGCCTTGCCTTCGTACCGCGACGGCTGGACGTACAGGTCGGCGGCTTTCATGTAGGGGTACGGGTTCGCTTTTTTGCCGAGAAGCCTGAAGCTGTCCCGAAGGCCCAATTCGTCGATCAGCGCCTGGAGCTCCGCCTCCTGGCCGCCGAACCCGACGATGTACCAGCGGATGTGTCCGAGGCCGCGGTCGTGCAGCAGCCGGAGCGCCCGGGCCGCCAGATCGAAACCCTTCGCATACGACAGCCGGCCGACGGAGACGATGCGGAACGGCTTCTCCCCGGAGCCGTCCGCCGGATCGTCCGCCATTTCGGGCGGAAGGCTCCCGTCGCCGGCCATGGCCCGGACGAACGACGGCGACTGAATGTTCTCGATCTCGACGACCCGCCCTTCCAGCTCCGGATAGCGGCTCAGAAACGCGCGGGTGCAGGCGGGGGAGACGGACGCGAGAAAATCGAACGACCGCCACATGGCCAGATCAAGCTCGCGGTCGGTGTCGAGCGTCGAGTAATCGGTATGGATCCACGCGATTTTCACGTTCGCCCGGACGTTGCGCGCCGTGTAGTCGTGCGGCCACGAGAAGCTGATCGCGGCGTCGTACCGCTCGCGGCGCCTGGGCTGGATCTTCGCCATGTACTTCGAGACGAGCTGCATCTGGATGTAGCCGCCGCCGGCGTCCGCGTGATTGACGGGCTGGCGCATCGCCTTGAGCCGCGCGCCGAACTTGCAGCCGAGGCGGACGAGCGCCGAGGCCAGCTGCCCGTCCCTCACGCACTGGACGATCGGCTTGCGGTAGGCGGCCAGCCCGCGCTCTTCGGGGAGAAGGCGGACGCGGTCCGTCAGCATCGGCAGCAGCTCGCCGGTGTGCCGGAAGACCAGCAGATCGACATCGTACCGGTCGTAGTCGAAATGGTCGAGCATGTTGACGAGACTCCGCTCGATCCCGCCGATCTCCATGTCGTACAGGGTGATGAGCACCCGTTTCTTCACGCCGAGTCGCCTCCCGACTGGACGGGCATCCGCATTTTTCTCCACATCCAGATGACCGGCCTGAGCGGGTAGTACAGAAAATGAAGGGATTTGGGCAGCGGCAGCACTTCGGCGTCCGCGTGATACGGATGCAGCCAGCTGAGCCGGAACAGCAGCCGCTGGCCCGGCGTCATCAGGCTCAGCAGATGGCGGCTGTGATGGCGCGCCACTTCCGGCGGCAGCGGCGGGCTGTGCAGATTGACGACGCGGCTGATGTAGAACAGCGCTTCTTCCGCCAGAACGCGCGCCCGCGGATGGTCCGCCGCTTTCCCGGCGCCCGCCGGGATCGGCGTGCCGAGCAGGCCGGCCGCAAGCTGTATGGCCTGCCCGCCGATATGCCCGCAACCCAGGGTCCGCATGTCGGCGGCGATCCGGTCCCAGCGAAGCGGAAACCGCAGAATCCGGTCGATGTCGACCAGCCACCGGAGGCGGGACCAGCCGTGGCGGGCGCCATGCGAAGCCAGGAACAGGAACAAGTCCTCCAGCCCGGGCAGATCGACGGGTCGCCCGCCGATCATCATGGTCCGCCGGCGCGCCCAGAGCGCGTCGAAAGGCGGTTCCCGCGCGGGCCATGGATGCATCCGCCAGTGGAGCTCGAGTTTCGCGCCCGTCTGCGGATGGGTGTATGCGTAATGGTGGTGGCGCCAGCGCCAGTCGCCCAGCACGCTGCGGATGTAGTCGTTCTTCACGTAGCCGCATCCCTGGATCAGCCGCTCCGCTTCGCCGATGTCGGGAAGCGGCACGAGCAGATCGAGGTCGCATGACGGCCGGATCGTCAGATCCCCGTACAGGTCGAGCGACAGCGGCGGACCCTTGAGCACAAGCATGCGGATGTCCCGGTCGCGGAACAGGCCGGCGATGCGGCCCGTCTCGCCGGACAGATGCAGCATCCGGATCGTGTTGTCGCGGCACAGCGCCTCCAGCCGGTCCAGCACATCCTGCGGGATGTCCGCGTGCACGTCTTGCGTGAGCCGCCGGACGACGAGCGGATGGACCCGGTGATGGACCGCCAGCGCCGCGAACCGGCGCCAGTCGAACCCGTCGGACGGCTGCCGCTTCGGGCAGACCGCCGGCGTGCGCTTGTCGCGCAAAAGCTCGATCATCACCTTGAGCTCCTCCGGGAATGATGAGGTGTCCCAACGCGGCAACCGTTTCGAAGGCACCGCTCTCGCCTCCAAATGAGATGTTTGTGTTGCTCGTGATGCGGGGTCGTTCACTATTTAGGTTATTATCGTTCTTTATATAGAACGCAGTATTACAATATCATCCCCGCCGCCGTCTGTCAATTCTCGGATGAAGCGTCGGTTTGCGTCAAATCACGGCGCTTTGGAAGCCGCCGGGCGACCGCCTTTTCGCCTTTATGCCGCCTTTATGCCGTCTTTCCGCCACCTTTATGCCGTCTGTCCGCCGCTTTCCCATCGCTTTTCCGTCGCTTTCCGCCGACCGGCTCATCTGCCGTACCGCGCCCGCGCATACAGCTCCCGCATGACGCCGAGCACCGCAGGTCCCGCCACGCGGCTGACGAGCCGCTTCGCGAAGGTGCGCATCCGCACATGCGCGGGCAGCCACGACTGCGAGAAATGGTGGATCGTATAGCTCTCTTCGGTGACCTGGCTGCGGCAATCGATATAGTCGTACGGACTGAAATAGCTGCTCGGATAGACGGCCAATCCGTCCGGCAGCATCTGGAACCGGTTGTCCCGCTTCAGGCCGATCGATTCGCACAGCCGCGTCATGACGGCCGTGTTCGTCGTCAGGTCGAAGCTGCCGTCCTCCTTCACGAACCGTCTGCCCTCGTATTCGCGAAGCAGCGCCGCGATCCACGGATGTCCCGGCTCCGCGCCGAGCGTGCCGGACTGGAGATAGATGATGTTCTCGAAACCGGTGAACGCGCGATGCTTGTGCAGGGGCGCAAGCGGCCTCAGCACTTCGACGTCGGTATCGAGGTAGATGCCGCCGTATTGCAACAGCGCATGCAGACGCGCGTAATCGCTGACGAAGGCGAATTTTCTCGCTTCGTACGCCTCTTTCACATACGGGTGCATGCCCACGTCGAAATTGTCCTCGTTCCACTCGATCCATTCGTAGTCTCCGAGGTGCCGCCGCCAGCTCTCCATGCATTTTTGCACAAATTTCGGTTTTTCTCCGCGTCCGAACCAGCAATAATGAAGCACCTTCGGGATTCGGTCGATTTCCGCGCCGCCAACCGTCACCCTGGTTTCCGCCGCCTTGTCCTCCACCTGCTTCACTCCTTTACGGAACATGTTCGCGCAGCCCGTCTTTCGCCGTGCGTCTTCCCGCTCCGCCGCGGCGCGGCCGCCACAGCGCCTCCAGCTCGCGGACGGTGCGCCGGATGTCGTACCGGGCGGCCCGCTCCGGATTCAGCGCGAGCCCGCCGCCGCCCGCCGCGAGATGCCCGCAGATCCGCTCCGCCCAGTACGCTTCGCCCTTGTCGAGCGGCAGGAACACGCACAGCCCGAGATCCGCTTCGGCCGGAACCGTGTCCGACACGAAACAGGTCAAGCCGCACGCCTGCGCCTCGATCAGCGCGATGCCCAGCCCTTCCCGCCTGGACGGGAGGAGCATGCAGTCCATCCAGGGCAGGATGGCGGCGACGTCGCTGCGGACGCCGAGCAGCGAGACCGAAGACGAAAGGCCCAGCTCCCCGACGAGTGATTCCACTTCGCCGCGCATGCTCCCGTCGCCGATCCAGTACAGTCTGGCGCCCGGCAAACGTTTCTTCACTTCGCCGAACACCCGGACCAGGAAGAGCGGATTTTTCACGTCGTCCATCCGTCCGACCGCGACGAAGCGGACCTCATGCTCCCGGTCCTCCCGCGGGCCGATGCCGTCCGGCGCGGTCTTGCGCCTGCCCGGCCTGAATCTGCCCATGTCGATGCCGTTGGCCACGACCTTCGCCCGCATGCGCCACGGCCCGATCCGGTGCTGTCCGTCATTCGCCGCGTCGGAACAGCCGACCCGCTCCGTCGCGCACAGCGCGATCAGCAGCCGCATGATCAGGCCGTACAATCGCTTCGTCCACCCGATCTTGCCCGGTTCGGCGGCCCTGTGGGCGTGCGAGATGCGGACGGGCACGCCCGCGGCCAGCGCGGCGAGGCAATTAATGCCGTTGAAATAATCCATGTGGCTGTGCACGGCGTCGATTCTCCCGTGCCGCCGGATCAGCCGGACAAGCCGGACGAAATGCCTGGCCCACCCGACAGGGCCGGCGCCGATCTCGGCGGTGCGGCAAATTTCGGCCCCGAGTCCCCGCGCCCGATCTTCGTACAGCTGCGGCAAATCCGTCGTGACGGCCAGCAATACCTTCGTCCTGCTCCGGTCAAGATGCTCCAGCATGTTGAGGACGAACGTGCCGATCCCTTCCGCGGAAATGCCGGGCACGACGTGCAGGACGATGGCGGGACCGCCTGACTCCTCCGTCTTGCCGTCCCAAGACATCGCCAGATCACCTCCGGCTGTCACAAATAATGGCTCCTGTACTGAAGATCCAGCGCCACGACATGTTCATAGTAGAAATACATCAGATAGAACACCAGCGTCCCGAAGTAGACCAGCTTCCGGTAACGCTCCGCAAACAGCGGGAACAGCCACGACCACAGCGCCATGCCGTACAGGCTGAAATAGATGTTGAACCGCGCGAAAATCCAGTTGTTCAGCGAAACGACCATGAACAGGAACCCGAGCAGCGTCATGTTGACGAACACATCGCTCTCGGGCCAGATCCTGCGCAGTTTGTGCCGGCCGAGAAACGCGATGAGCAGCGGAATGCCCGCAATGGCGACCCGGATGACGTTCGCGCCGCCTTCGTCGAATTCTCCGTACACCGTGTATTTGCTGCCTTCAATCAGCTGGAGCAGAATGCCGAAGAACTGGTCGTAACCGACGGCGACGAGCAGGGCGAAAGCGCTCAGCAGCACCGTCGCCCTCGTCCACGCCCGCTTCCGCACGAGAAAATAGAAGATCAGCATGATGATCGCCGTGTTGTGAAACGTCGCCGCAAGCAGAACGAGCGGAAAATATCGCCGCCAGTCCCCCTTGATGAGCCAGTGCGTGCCGGCGAACAGAATCGCCGCGGCCAGGAACTGGCGGATGCCGTTCATCGAAACGGTGAACATCCCGGTCGTGATGTACAGGAACAGGCTGACCTCGATCAACCGCGAATACCGGTACAGCCCCCACACGATCAGCACGTTCGTCACCAGCGCCGTCACGAAGATCAGCGCCTGCGGGTCGGGAGTCAGCTTCTTCAGCAGGATCGACAAAATGCTGAAGCCGAAATCCCCCTCGAACCGGAATCCTTCGAACGTCGGATTCAGCAGGTAGTAATTGTACATGTAGAACGGCGTGTCGCCGATATTGCTGCGCAGCCCGGACACGAGCACGAAGCTGGCCGCGGCGGCCGCCACGAGCAGCTTGTTCGGACGGAGCGCTTGCGCCGCGCCGTCCGCCGGCGCGAGCGCCGCGGTCTCCCGCCGCGCCAGCGGCAACATGCGGGCGAACGCCGCGCAGACGAACACGAACAGCAGGTGGAGCCACATGACGGTCATCGCGCCGCGCCTCCCGTCTCAGCGCCCGGCTGTCGCCGGCGACGGCCGGCGGGCGCTCCGGATATACAGGTACAGCAGCACGCCGGCCGGAATGGCCAGCAGCGTCAACCCTTTGCGCGGCGAGTCGCGCAGCATGCCGCGTCCGCCCATAAGCAGGCAGCTCGACACGTAATGCGCCGCTTCGCGGAACCGCTGCTTCAGGGTCGGCTGCACCTCCATCGCCGTCTGCCGGAAGAACTTGAACCCTTGCGGGTTGCGCCGGTATTGGCGGATCATGTTCAGGCTCGACCCGTCGGGCAGATATTCGACGATACAGAGCACCTCGTTCATGACGAGCAGCGGCCGGATCCGGTCGATGAGCAGATATTTGTAACTGAGCGGACAATAGTTTTCACCGGGAAAAAGGGGATACGGCGGAACGGCCTTCACGAGATCGGTACGGTACACCAGCTTCTTGTCTCCCCGCACCCGATGGATCGCATGCAGCCCGGACAGCGTGCACGCGGTCAGCCCTTCCGGCAGCCGGTCGCCGATGATGTTCCCGTCCCGGTCCGCGTCCAGCCCGATGATGCCGGCGTAATCGTCGCCTCCGTGCCTGCGCCAGAAGGCGATGATTTTCTCCACCGCGTCCTCCGGCATCTCGTCGTCCGAATCGATGCAGACGTTCAGTTCCGTGTCGATCAGTTCGTAGGCCGTGTTGTGCGCGCCGTGCATCCCCTGGTTCTCCTGGTAGTGATAGCGGATCTCGATTTCGCCCTCCGCCATCCAGCCGCGCACCAGTTCGGCCGTGTTGTCCGTCGAACCGTCGTCGATGACGAGCCAGACGAAATCCTTCGAAGTCTGGCGGCGCAGGCTGTCGTAGCACCTCGGCAGGACATACGCCCGGTTGTAGGTCGGCGTGAACACCGTCAGCGTCGGCTTCGATGCGCGCGGTTCCCGGGCGCCGGCACTTGCGGCGCTCATTGGACGATCACTTCCGTCTCCTGGCGCGAAGGCTCGACGGCCGACATCAGGCTGTTCAGCACGAGCCGGTCGGGCCGCACGTGGCGCCGGTAGTAGTTCCAGTTGTTCTGCATCAACTGCGTCCGGAGCCGTTCGTCGCGGATGAGCCGGGATACGGCCTCGACGCATTCCTCCGGCGTGCGGAACGACAGGTAATTGCGGTTCTCGCCGAAGACGCCGGGCACCTCGTAATGCAGCGTTTCCGTCACGATCGCCCTGGACGCGGCCACATACTCGGCGAATTTCCAGCCGATCGACTGGTGCAGCCCCATGGTGGCGATGCAGATCGGCGATTTCTTCATCCGTTTCAGATAGGCGCGCCGGCTGACCTCCCGCTTGTCGGCGATGACGATGTCGGGATAATGTTCAAGCGCGAAGGGAGTCGGCGCGACGCCGCCGTGGAACATGCCGCCGAACGCCTCCCGGCACAACCGGATCGTGCGCGCGCGCTGTTCGTTGATGTAGTGCCGCTCTTCCCGCTTCGCTTCCGGGAGACGCATGCCGGGGCCGTCGCCCTGCACGTTCCACATGCGCGCCATGAACAGCACGAAGGGCGGTTCCTCCGGCCGCGGCTCCACTTCGAACTTCTCGACGGTATACCAGCCGTAGTAATGCACGGTCAGCGGCAGCATCCGGATCAGCTTCTTCACTTTCTCGATCCGCGAATCGAGAGGCATCGGCCAATGCGCGGCGCTGCGCGGGATCGTCACCATGTAGTTCAGGCCGAGCGGCCGGATCTTGCCGCCGCCGGAGAGCTGGGCGTTCCGCGCCGGGCTGAAGCTGCGCTTGAAGCAGATGTCGTAGCGCCGAAGCAGCGGCCCGTACAGCCGCTCCGGCTCCTCGACCAGGTTGTCGTAACCGTCGTTCAGGTCGTAGATCAGCCGGATTTCACCGTTCAGCGTCACTTCCAGCATGTTGGGGGGAATCGGCTCCCCGGTCGCGCCCTTCGGGATCCGTTCGATCTCCAGCTCAATGACGCCGCGCCGCGCCAGCAGTTCGAAACCGGCGATGATCTGATAGAGATGCAGCGACACCGAGCCCAGCCGCATCCGGCATTTCAGCTTCATCCTACGCTCCTCCTCGTACCCGCCGGACCGGACGCCGGCCGGCGGGAAGCTTGTCCATAATATTCGGCCAGTTCGGCCGCCACGCCGCCGATATCGTAGCCCCGCCGGCGCACCTGCTCCGCCGCCGCCCGGCGCGGATGCCGCGCGTCGGTCGTTTCCCGGATGGCGGATATCCAGCTCTCCGCCGGCGCCGCCAGCGAAAGACGGGTCACAAGCCCGATGCCGAGGTCGGCTTCCTTCGTGATCCGGTCCGAGATGACGCACGGCAGACCCGCCGTCTGCGCCTCGATCAGCGCCATCGGCAGCCCTTCGTGAAGCGACGGAAACACCATGACGTCCATCGCCGCGAGCAGCCGCGGCATATCGCCGCGCACGCCGAGCAGACGGACGCGGCCGTCCAGCGACGCCGCTTCGATCCGGCGGACGATGTCCGCCTTTAGCGGCCCGTCTCCCGCAAGCAGCAGCACCGCGTCCGGCCGCTCCGCCGCCAGGCGGGCGAACAGATCGATCAGGAACGCATGGTTCTTCTGCGGACTGAACCGCCCGACATGGCAGACGGCGAGCTGTCCGGGCGAAAGGCCCAGCTCCGCCCGCGTCTCCCGCCGGATGTCCGGATCGAACGCAAACGCCGAGCAGTCTATGGCGTTGCGGATCAGTCTCGCCTCCGCGGACCGGACGCCGAACAGCCACTCCGCCGCCGCTTCCGAGCAGGCGAACCGGTCGGTCGCGTTCGCCGCAATAAGGCGTCCGGACGCCCATTTGTACAGCCGCGCCAACGGACCGCCTTCGCTCCGCGTGTTGTGGCTGTGCGCGATCCGCACGGGAACGCCGGCGCGGCGGGCGGCGCGCAGCACCCAGCCGCTCATCCGGTCCATGTGGGCATGCACGATGCCGTACCGTCTCCCTTCGCCGGCAAAAAAATGATCGAGCGCGCGCGCATAGCCGACGGGGCCGGCGTCCGCAATCCAGGGAACGCGGTAAATGTTGCCCCCGAGTCGGACGATTTCGTCGTCGAACTCGCCTTCGCGGCAGGTCAGAAAATCGAATTGCACCCGCGTCCGATCGATGTTGCGGTGCAGATTCATGATCAACGTCTCCGCGCCGCCGCGATTCATGTTGACGACGGCGTGAAGAACCCGGATTTCCGCTCCCATTGCAAAATCTCCATTTCACCCAGTATCGAAGCGTAGATGGCGCGCATCTCCGCCATCACCGCGTCCAGTCCGTATGCCGACGAGGCGATCGTCCGGCCGGCGGCGCCGAACGACGCGCGTTCGCGGGGACTGGCGAGCAGACGCCCGACGCGTTCGGCCATCCGCGCGCTGTCGCCCGGCGGCACGAGCCAGCCGCTCTTGCCTTCGCTCACCAGCTCCCGGTGGCCCCGGTTCGACGTCGCGACGACAGGCAGCCCGCATGCCATCGCCTCCAGCACGTTCACCGGGAGCCCTTCCCGGAAGCTGGACGCGACGGCGATATCCAGGGCGGGAAGCCAGTCGGCGATGTCCGGCCGGTAGCCGAGGAAGCTGACCCGGTCCCGGACGCCGAGACGATCCGCGAGCGCCTCGCAGTCCGGACGCTGCGGGCCGTCGCCCGCGAGCAGCAGCCTCGCCCGGGGAAATTTGTCCTTGAGCAAAGCGAGCGTCTCGATGAGCATCCGCTGGTTTTTGTTCTTGTTGAACTCCGCCGCGTAGAACAGCAACTGGTCGTCCATGCCGTATCCGAGCTTCGCGCGCATGCCGCGGCGCGTCTCCGCGTCGGCAGGCCTGAACCGCTCCGGATCGACGCCGACGCCGTGTACGCGGACGATGCGGCCGGCCGGGAAGCGCCGGTCCGCCGCGAGCCGGTAGTCCTCCTCGTTGATGGTGATCAGGCAGTCGGTCAGCCTGGCCAGCTGCCGTTCCAGCGGATAGAACAGCACCCAGTTCAGCTTCGGGCCTCCGGCCTGGAAATGGAAACCGTGCGCCGTGTAGAGCACCCGCGCGCCTCCGCGCCGGGCCGCGCGGGCCGCGAGCCGGGTCAGGGCCCCCGCCGTCGGCGTATGGCAATGGATGAGCCGGTAGCCGCCTTCGTCAATGATCCGCCGGATTTCGCGGTAGGCCCGGATATTCGACAGCTTCGCAGGCGAGCGGCTGAACGGGACGTCGAACTGGCGGTCCGCCCAGGGAATCTCGAGATCTCCGGACGCGGCCGCGTGCACCTCCCATCCGCGGGACTTGAACCAGCGCATGACGGGCTGGTGGAACCGCTCGAGATGCCGCGCGACGGTCGCGCAGAACAGGATTCGGCCTGCGGGCTCCATGGCCGGTCACCGCGTCTGGGGATGCAGCTGTTCCTGCAGCAGCTGCGTCAGATAATCGAGCAGCCCGTCGCGCAGATCGCCGCGCTGCAGCGCGAACTCGATCGTCGTGCGGATGAAGCCCATTTTCTCGCCGACGTCGTAGCGGGTGCCCTCGAACTCGAATGCGTACACCGCTTCCGTCTCGTTCAGCTTCGCGATCGCGTCGGTCAGCTGGATCTCGCCGCCGGCGCCGGGCTCGAGGCTGCCGAGGATGTCGAAGATCGTCGGGCTCAGAATATACCGCCCCATGATCGCGAGATTCGACGGCGCCTCGCCCTTTTTCGGCTTTTCAACCAGCCCGCACACGCTGTGGAAGCCGTGGTCGATCGGCTTGCCGTCGACGATGCCGTAGCGGTGCACCTCGTCGTCGGACACCGGCTTCACGCCGATGACCGAAGACCGGTACCGGTCGTGCATATCCATCAGCTGGCGCAGCGCCGGTCGTTCGGCGCGCACGATGTCGTCCCCGAGCAGCACCGCGAACGGTTCGTTGCCGATGAATTTGCGCGCGCACCAGACGGCGTGGCCGAGTCCGCGGGGTTCTTTTTGCCGGATGTAGTGGATATCCGCCATCTGCGACGGCTTCTGCACCTCGCTGAGCAGGTCGAGCTTGCCCTTCTCCAGCAGGTTGTACTCGAGTTCGAAGGAATTGTCGAAATGGTCCTCGATCGCCCGCTTCCCCTTGCCCGTCACGATGATGATGTCCTCGATGCCCGACGCCACCGCCTCTTCGACAATGTACTGGATCGTCGGCTTGTCGACGATGGGCAGCATCTCCTTCGGCATCGCCTTCGTCGCGGGCAGGAAACGCGTGCCGAGTCCCGCGGCCGGAATGATCGCTTTTCTGACGGTCATGTCTCCATCCCTCCCATGTTATGGCCGGTTCGTTACCGGACGGCGGACGCCGCCGGCGCAAACGTCTTGGCGGAAAGGCCGTCCCCGGAAGCGGCGGCCGGACGCGCGGAGCCCGCGTCCGGTCCGGGAGAAGCCGAAGCCGCGGTCGCCTCCGCCGCCAGCGCTCCCGCCGCGGCCGCTTCCGCCGGTCCAGGCTCCCCTGCGGCCGCCGGCGCGGCCTCCGTCCGCCCGTTCGCCAGCGCAAGCATCCAGGCGCGCAGCGTCTCCCGGTCCGCCCGCCGGTAGTTCTCCGCCAGATCCTCGATTTCCCGGATCGGCACGCGCTGCGACTTGCCGATATGGATTTTCGGATAGACCTGGCGTTCCTGCACCTCCTCCGGATTCATCAGCTCCTCGAACAGTTTCTCGCCGGGCCGGATGCCGATGAAGCGGATGCCGATGTCCTCGACGGCGTATCCGGACATGCGGATCAGATTGCGCGCGAGGTCGACAATCCGGACCGGCTCGCCCATGTCGAGCACGAAGATCTCGCCGCCCTTCGCCAGCGCGCCGGCCTGGATGACAAGCCTCGACGCCTCGGGAATCGTCATGAAATAGCGGACCATGTCCGGATGGGTCACCGTCACCGGGCCGCCGGCTTCGATCTGCTTCCGGAAGCGCGGGATGACGCTGCCCCGGCTGCCGAGCACGTTGCCGAACCGGACCGCGACGAACTTTGTCCGGCTGATGCCGTCCATGTACTGGATGTACATTTCCGCGAGGCGCTTCGAAGCGCCCATGACGCTCGTCGGATTCACCGCTTTGTCCGTCGAAATCATGACGAAAATATGTACGCCGTGCCAGCTCGCCGCCCGGGCCGTGTTCATCGTGCCGATCAGGTTGTTCTTCACCGCCTCCTCCGGGTTGCGCTCCATCAGCGGGACATGCTTGTGCGCCGCGGCGTGGTAGACGACATCGGGCCGGTGGATCTTCATGATTTGCATCATTTTGTCCTCGTCCTGGATGTCGGCGATCTCCGTTACCATTTCTATTCCGGCATCCCCGTACATATCCCTGAGTTCCATCTCGATGGAGTAGATGCTGTTCTCGCCGTGGCCGAGCAGGACGAGCTTCTTCGGGCCGAACTTCGCCACCTGGCGGCAAATTTCCGAACCGATCGACCCGCCAGCGCCCGTGACGAGGATGGTGCGCCCCGTCACGTAGCCCGAGATGCTGTCGATGTCGAGTTCGACGGGTTCGCGCCCCAGCAGGTCTTCGACTTCGACATCCCGCAGCGCGCTGACCGACAAGCGCCCCGACGCGAGGTCCTCAAGTTTCGGCATGATCTGCGTCTTCGCCTGCGTCTTCGCGCATTCATCGAAGATGCGCTGCAGCGCCTTCTTGCCGAGCGAGGGAATCGCGATCACGATGTTGTCGATGCGCATCTCGCGCGCGATCTCCTCGATCCGGTCAATGCCGCCGAGCACCGGCAGCCCGAGGATGTCGAGCTTGTGCTTCGCGGGATCGTCGTCGACGAACGCGACCGGCCGCAGTTCCGACGCGGGCTGAAGCAGCTGCCGCGCCACCATCGTGCCCGCGGCGCCCGCGCCGACGATGAGCGTCCGCTTCCGTCCGTCCCCGCCCGGGATGCGCGCGCTCCGGTACACCCGCCAGCAAAGCCGCGATCCGCCGATGAAGAGCATGTGCAGCATCCAGGTGACGGCCAGCAGGCGGAAATAAATGTCGTGGACGAGCAGCTGCTGGATCGCCGCCGCCGTTGCGATGGACAGCGAGACCGCCTTCGCGATCGCGATCAGTTCCCCGATGCTCGCGTACTCCCAGGCTTTCTTGTACAGCTTGTAGAAATGGGCGAACACGTGGTGGGAGGCGAGCAGCGCGAGGGAGCTGACGATCAGCGTGAAATTCTTCACGTCGATCGACGCCTCAAGCAGCACGCGGCCCGCGAAGATGGCGGTGATGACGATCAGGGAATCGAGCAAGAGCAGTATGGTCAACCGTCTCCGATAGGACATGTCCATCCTCCTTCGTTCATGCGGGCTCGCCCGCTTTGACGGTCCGGTTGCTCCGGCATGCCTCTGCCGGGCGCCTTCGGGCATCCGCCGGAGGCGCCGAACCGGAACATGAAAGCAGGCAAGCGAAGAAGCCGGAAATCGCGGGAACGGACCGTCAGGCTTGCGCGCATCCCGCGTTCCCGGCAACTGCGGACGGATGGATGTTCGCCACAGGCGACATCACGTTCAGCCATTCGTTCTTTATATAGAACAACGGGACAAGGATTGGTCTTGTTCGTTATGGCGAATCCCGTTTTCTATTGTATGTTCACTATATAGAACATGTCAAGCAGTTTTTGTTCGCTGTTTCAAACACCCGTCGCCTGCTGGCGGAGCATCCGGTCGAACAGGCCGCTCCGGTCGGCCGCGAGCGCGGCGTATCCCCCGCATTGGACGATGCGGCCCCGTTCCATGACCACAACCTGATCGGCGCCGCGGATGGTGGAGAGCCGGTGGGCGATGACGATGATCGTCATGCTGCCCCGCAACCGGTCGATCGAATCCCGGATGGCGGCTTCGCTCTCCGAATCGAGCGCGCTCGTCGCCTCGTCGAGGATGAGAAGGCGCGGCTTGCGCAGGATGGCCCGCGCGAGCACGATGCGCTGCCGCTCGCCTCCGGACAGCCGGATGCCCCGGTCGCCGATCGGCGTGCGAATGCCCTGCGGCAGTCGGCTGACGAACTCCTCGGCCGCCGCAAAGCGGAGCGCTTCAAGCACCTCTTCCTCCGTCGCATCGGGACGCGCCATCCGCAGGTTATCCCATATCGTCCCGTTGAAGAGGAACGGATCCTGCGGCACATAGCCCACGATGCGGCGCAGCGCCGCCGTCAGTTCGTCCGTCAGCAGCCGGCCGTCGATGAAAATGGCGCCTTCCTGCGGCCGGATCAGCCCCATGACCGCATCGACAAGCGTGCTTTTGCCGGCGCCGGAATGGCCGACGATCGCCGTCGTCGCCCGGGCCGGAATGAACAGGTCGATCCCGTCCAGCGCCTTGCGGCCATCGGCCGTCTCATAGCTGAAGGAGACGCCGCTGAGCCGGATGCCCTGCGTCAGTTCGAGGGGCCGGACGTTCCCGCCGAACGGCGCCGCGTATTCCCGCTCCCGCCGGCACTCGTCGAGGACGGCGCGGACGGAGGCGATCGCGGGGGCAGTGGAGGCGAGCTGCTGCGCCTGGGTCTGCAGCGCCGTTATTCTCGGCCACAACCGGGCCATGATGACGACGATCAGGAGCAGCGTGTGCGGCGGCGTGTGCAGGACGCGCAGGGCGACATAGGCAAATGTCGCCACGAGCGCGGCCGAGACGATCCGGAATCCGACGTCCGTCGCGGTCCGCAGGCGCACATAGGCGATTTGCTCCCGGAGCAACCGCCCCGTGATGTCGCGGATCCACTTGCGGCCGCCATCCGCCATGTCGTTGCTCTTGATGTCCTTCATGCCTTGCAATCGTTCGTTCACGCCGGCCAGAAATTCCTGACCCAGTTCCGTCGTCAGGCCGCCCAGCGATTTCGCCCTGCGAACTTGCCCGCGAAACAAGAGCAACACGACCGCGCCGCAGACCAGAACAAGCGTCGTCAACGTCCACGACATCGCCAGCGCGATGCCGATTTGCAGGACGGTAAAGATCAAGGCGGAAGATGCCTGCAGGATCAGTCCGAAGCCGGACAGCACGCGGGCGGTCTCGGTTGTCATGGCGTTCAACAGATCGGTGCGCCGCTTGCGCAGATAGAAACTCCACCGCACGTCATGCAGCGCGTCGAACATTTCGTGCCGGAGGTTTCGCCCGCATTGGTTCACAATCCGGGTGTTCCGGACGGCGAGCGCCCGCTGCAGCAGACCCTGGCAGACGACGACCAGCACGAACAGGCCCAGCAGCACGGGCAGCAGGCTGCCCGCGGGCAGCGGTTCGAGCCGGACCAGAAGCGGCCCGATGAACGGCGCCGATTCATAAGCCCCGTCCAGAAAACCGCCGGCCGAAAGCAGCGGCACGATCAGCAGAATGCCGATTCCTTCGAAAATGCCCGCCAGCGTCATGCCCAGAATGGTCAGTGCAAGCGATCCGTCGGAATACCTGCGCAGCATGCCCGTCGCTTGCCGGATTACGCTGATCATGTCCGTTCCAGGTTTCGTCCGCCGGCGGCGAACATGCCGACGACGGTGAACCTGTTCCTCTCCTCCGCACCCGTAATGTAGCGGCTGCCGCTGCGCAGCCATGCGTGGGCGGCCAGACGGCCCTTCTGGTCCCGGCCGGCGCCCAGATACAGCGTGCTTTCGATGCCCCGCCGTTTCAGCATTCGCATGGCCGCCAGCGCGCGGACCAGACATTTGCAATCCCACCACGCGAAGCGGCTCGCGATCCGCACGGCATCGGCGATGCGTTCCAGTTCAATTCGCTTCTCGCGTGGAAGTTCCCGCCATTGCGTCTCGCAACCGGGGACGCCCAGCCGGGGCGCAAGCCACCGAAACGGAATGAAGATGATCAGACGCGACCAGGCCAGCGACAGCCAGGCCTCGGCAAGCAGCGCGGCCGTATCCGGCCGGCTCAGCATCAGCCTGAAGACGCGCGATGCGCGGGGGAACGCCCGAGCGGGCTCGCGATGGCCCGATGCACGCATCACGGGCGGGACACCTCGATCATTTTCTCGCGCAGCAGCGCGGAAAGAAACTTGAGCACATCGCGTTCGCACGTTTCCCGGTCCACTTCGTATTCCGCCATCAAGGCGGATACCAGATCCGGGATGGCGATGGGCGTTGCGATCAATTCCCAGATGCGGCCGCCCTGCTTGCCGAGATTGTAATACTTGCCGTTCTCCACGCTGAGCATGACTTTCTCTCCGTTCATGTCGCTGACGATCGCGCCCGGCTTCTGGACGACGACGCTGTCGGACGCGATCGATACCTGCCGGATCATCGGACCACCTCCCTTTCGGCATGCGCCTCGATGAGACGCGCGGATTCCCGCGCCGCGAACACCTTCGACGGTCTGTACAGCCGGTGCATGCCGGTCTTCTCCGCGATTCGCACCGCCGTCTCGAAATGCCAGGCGGCAAGACCCGACGGCACGATCAGTGACCGCCGAAACGTATGGCGGTACAGCGTATAGCACCGCTCAAGCCGGACAATCGGCTCGAGCATCGGCGTCCGGCCGTCGAAGTGAACGAGTTCAAAGATATTGGCCAGCGGCACCGGTTCAGGCCAGAACACCCCGTTCGCCGGGACGGCGAATTTCGTTTCCCGCTCGAACAGCGGTCTCAGGCCGCTGCCGGCGATCTTCAGCCGTTCGAGGCTGTCCTGCCACAGCTTCTGCTGCGGATAGGCCGGCATGACCAGCGGCGTCCCCCGCTCGTCGAAGACGATGGCTGCGACATCGTCCGTCACCAGCCGAAAGCCGCGTTCCAGCAGCGCCGCGGACAATGTCGACTTGCCCGCGCCCGATATGCCGACGATGGCATGAGCGCGCCCATCCCGCGTCACCACGCTTCCGTGAAGCGGCAGAATCCGCCGTTGCAGAAGCAGCGCGCCCATGCAGGTGCCGAGCACGTACAGGCGAATCTTGTCTTCGTCGGCTCCGCTTTCCGCGTACACTTCGATTCGCCTGCCATCCGTGATGCGAAACGCGGCCACCTGCGGAACCCGGAACTCGACGATGCCTTCCCTCGCATATAGCCCTTTTCGGCCTTCGTTGTCCGTCCTTGCGATCGCTCCGTCATCCAGGCGGCGCATGATGGTAAGGTCGGCGGCATCCGGGCCGATGGTTTCGCCGAGTTCGGGAAACGGGATATCACTGTCAATCCTGAGCCCGAAGGCCCGGTAGCGATAGATCACATTCGTTCCGGTCACGGTTCACACTCCATCTGAAGGCGGAATTCGGCCTTATATGTGCTGCGCATATAAGGCCGATTTCCTACCGGTTGCCGGGATCAGCTGACGTGCAAGTGCACCTCTTCATCCTCGTCCTTGTAGTAAAAGTCCACATTGGTATACCCCGGTCCCATCGCCGTCAGCCGAATGTCCAACACTTCCAGTTCGGGCGACTGCCATGCTTTCTTGCTCATCCGCGCTTCACCTCCTTTCCTGGAGTCTGACGAATCTGCGGAAGATCAGCCCGTGCATGAGACTGCGGAAATCGTGATCATAGGCGTACTCCGGCTTTGGCTCGTCTCTCACTTTGAGCAGCGATGATCGAAGCGACTCCAGATTCAGAAAAGCATTCATCCGCTTGTCATCCACCATCTCTTGCGCTTCCCGCACGAACATCGGCCATGCCGCCTTCATCCGGTGGACGCCGTCGGCTCCCTGCGCCCCGCGCACTTTCAGGTTCAGGCGAACGTTATCCGGCAGATGGCCTTCGGTTACGCGGCGGATGAGCGATCGGCCGATACCGTCCCGCACGAACTGGTCCTCCGGTACGGACAGGCAAAATCGGACGACGCGCAAATCATTCGTCGGATCCCGGTCCCAGACGGCATGACGGAGCGACAGTTTTGTGCTGCATGTGCCGTGCAGGTTCCAGAAGGACTCATTCCTGAACATTCGCATGCGCACCTGGTACGCGTCCAATCTGCGGTCGGCGGACAATCCCGAGCGTTTCAGCCGCTCGACAACACCGGTCTCTTCGAGCAGTTCGGGACTCGCCAGGGGCTGTCTGCTTTCCTGGCCGACGCCGGCCGCTTTCCGCAAGACCGTTCGGAGAACCTGCTTGCGGCCTGTTCCGATCCGGTGCGCATAAGCGTTCAGTTCACGGCAGAACCGGACGATTCGCAGACGCTTGAGAAGCAGGGACTGATAATCCAGCGCCGGTCCCCAGGAGATGGTCCAGTTGCCGCGCTGGCCGCTCAGGATAACGGCGATGCTCCGCTCCGCGGCCCGTTCGAAGATGCCCAGGATCCAGAAGGAGTTCTCATAGAACTTGTAGGGCATTTCCAACACATCGAGCCACTCGTCGATGACGGAGTACGGACTTGCGTCCGGGAAGTCGCAATAATCCGGGACGATGTTTCCGGCGTGCTTGACGACTGCCGTGATATACGGCCGTTCATCCGCAATCCGGCTGCGCGGCGTCCAGTCCGTGAAATCGGGCACCGGCACGTAGCTGAACGTGTGAAGCGATTTGCCCCGGGAGCGAAGTTCGCGGGCGGCGAAGGTGGCGACGGTGCCCGAATCGAGTCCGCCGCTGAGGTGCGCACCGACAGCGCGATGCGTCCGGAGCCGCGCCTTGACCGCCTTGCCGAGCACATCGCGGAGCGCTTCCTCGTATTCCGCATCCGACTTCAACCGCAACTTCTCGCGCGGCTCCTCGATCCTGCAATAGGCCCGCGTCTCCAGGCGGCCTTCCGCATCCGCCACAAGATAATGGGCGGGAGGAATCTGCCAGATTCCTTCGTAGACCGTATGTTGACCGTCGACGGAATCCAGGCTGTACGGCAACGCAAGGAATTCGGCGATCCATTGCCGGTTCAGCGAACCGCTCAGGTGCGGAAGGCTCCGGAGCGGCTTCATGATCGTGCAGAGCCAGACCGTTCCGACGGCCGGATCCCTGGCAAAATAGAGCGTCCGGGCGCCGGAAAAATCCCTCGCCGCGTACAGCCTCCGCCTGCGGTCATCCCAGATCGCGAAGGCAAAATCGCCCACCAGCCGTTCCGCCATCTCCGTACCCCAGGCGTCATAGGCCAGCAGGAGAAGTTCCGGGTCCGTTGCGTTCTTCCGCCGGGCCGCCTCGATGCCGAGCGCGTCGCACAGCTCTTCCCGGTTGTCCAGGATCGCGTCGGCAACGACGGTAAGCCCGCGTTCCGGGTCATGCAGCGGATTGCGTTCACCGACCGATTCCGGCGTAATCCACTGGGCCCGGCAGCCGAGGAACACGCCGGGGCGATCCTTCCACGTCTGCTCGTCGTCCGCCGGAAACCGGGAGAGCGCCCGCATCATGGCGTCCCCTTGCTCCGTGATCGCCGGATTGCCCTGTCTGTCATAAATGGCGATGATCGCGCTCATATCGTCCTCCGGCCGCATCGGTCGTTCCTTATAGAGAACAATAACCGAAAAAATAAAGGATAAATCATTTGAAACCTTTGCAATCCATTCTGTAGAGCGAACGCATCTGCATCGTAACACCCGATCGTCACGGCTGTCAATCCGCATTTCGCATTCGCCATTTCACGGCCCGCCATAGCGATCCGGGAGGGCGGCGCATCGTCGCGTGCGCCGGGCCGCGCGCCGCGCCGGGCCGAGCAGGTCCGCATATGGCATCTCCGTCCGCGTCAGGCGAGACGGGCCGCATGCGGCTTCTCGGTCCGCGTCAGGCGAGACGGGCCGCATGCGGCATCCCGGTCCCCGCCGTCGCGTTCGCACATTCCGCCCGCCGGCGGTCAAGCCGCCGGCGAACGTTCACAACGGCTTGACCTGCAGCGTGCCGATATACCGCTCGATGTCCCCGCCAGGCCCCGCGAGCACCTCGTACAATCGGACGACGACGCCATCGCTTGCTTTCTCCAGTTTGCCGAGATCGATGGTCGCCGGGCCGGAAGTCAGCCGGTCCGTGCCTCCGAGCGACCAGGTCCGGGACGTCAGCGCCCGGCCGTCCGCGTCGAAGACCGCAGCCCGAAGCCGGAGAGTGCGCTCGTCGAACGTCACATTGGACGCCCGCGCGACGTTGAAATCGAGGGTGAGGCGACCGTCACGGTCGAGCGAGGCGGAACGGACGTTCACGTCGAACGGATAGAGGCGGGCCTTGTCCCTCAACGATTCATTTTCCGCCCCCAGCGCTATTTCGACCGCGCCGACCGGAAGCTGGAACGTATCCGGCTGGCCGTCGAGCAGCGTGATCTGCGCCTTGTCGTCCGCCTCCGCCGCAAGGGGCAGCGTAAAGACGTAGGCGACCATCGTGCCGACGCCCGGCATGAGCATATTCTGCCGCATGACCAGCCTTTCGCCCGTATAACTTACGCCTTCGGACGTCGTCCATTCAACCCCGAAATCCGGAACGGACACGGTGACGGACGATTGGTTCACGAGCCTGAACTTCGCCACGGCCGTCAGATAGCCGTCGCCTCCCTGCTCGAACCGCCTCACTTCGGCCAGCGCGATCTCGACTTCCTTCGCCAGGTTCGGCCGGAATGTCGACGAGACGCGAATCGGATCAAGCAACGCGTACGACGTTTGCACGTTCAACTGATCCCGCCGGACGGGCGGCTTGATCTGCAGGCGGCCCGCTTCGTACAGGACGGTGCCCGACGCGTCCGTGAAGGATTCCGGCGTGCCGATCGTGAAGTTGATCCAGCCTTCCGGGGCGGGGAGCCGCATCACGAAATGCAGATAGCGCGACGTGCCCGGCTGGATGGCGATCGGTCCGCTCTCCGCGCGCTCCGCCGGATAGTACCCTCTCGCGGTCTTGCCGGTGACGGTAAATTCGGGAACCCATGCCTGACGGTTGCCGTTGTTCCTGACCTGCAGCACGAGGACGGACGTCGTCCCTTGCGGCGTATGGCGCTCCGCGAGCCGGACCGCGGTGTAGACCAGCTCCCCGGATTCGGTCGGAATCGTGAAGCGCTCGCCCCAAACCTTGAGCCGGTGCGTGTCCGTGAACGTAGTGGCGGGACCGTACCATTCCAGACCCGAGACAGGCATGTTGAGCACGGTGGTTTCTTTTTTCGGATAAACATACTCGTCGACGCTCACCCATGCAAGCCGCTCGAGCGTGAAGGCGTCGGCGCGGTTCACGATCAGCATGTAGCTCAGTTCGACCTTCTCCCGGGGCTGTACGACGCGCGGATTGTCCGTCGAGGCCTTCAGCGTATAGACGACGCCGCCCGTCGTGACCGCGCGCAGCTCGTATCCCGGCACGGCGGCGGCGCGGCTTGAGGTGTTGTACAGCCGGACGACCGCGCCGATCCGGACGCCTTCCGGGACGCGCTCGTTCAGCACCGTCTTCACGCCGGCCTTGAGCGCCGAAGTCAGCGTGTATGGCGTATCGCTCGCCTGGACGCCCGAATCGGCCGCCAGGATGACCGCGTTCGATCCCGGAGACGCGGCCGCCGCGATGACCAGCACGGCCATGAGCCATGCCAGCCGGATTTTCCACGTTCGAATGCTCACTCGCCGCTTCCCTCCCCGCTACTTTCGACAATGACGTTCTCTCCGTCCGTCAGCGCGTTGATGCCGGTGATCGCGATCATCTCGCCCTCGCTCACGCCGGACAACACTTCATAGTAGGAAGGCGTCGTCCGGCCGGTCTTCACTTCGCGCTTCCATGCGATCCCGTCCTCGATCACGAACACGTACCGCCGGCTTCCTTCCTCAAGTACGGCGTACTGCGGCACCGCGAGCGCGGACAGTTCGGCGTCATCCGACAGCTTGACGGACACCTTCATGCCCGGTCTGAGCCGGCCGTCTCCATTCGCCACCGTCAGTTCCAGCTTGTAGGCGTTCCGTTCGGTGTCGGGGATCGTGGACAGGAAACTCACGGGCGCCCGCCCGCGGCTTTCTCCGCCGGGCAGCTCGTAATCGAGTTCGGCCTTCCCCTTTACATACTGCGTCCCTTCTTCGTTCAGCCAGGCCACGATCCGCACCGGATCCACCTGTTCGATCCGGCCGACCGACACACCCGCCCGGACCATCATGCCTTCAATTAATGCAAGCTGCGTGATGACGCCGCCTACCGGCGCACGGATCGTCAGCTGCTCCAGCGCTTCGGTCCGGAGATCCAGCGCCCGCTGCGCGTCGGCCAGCCGACTCTCCAGATCCTTGATCCGGTCGGACTGCTGCATCGATTGCAGCCGCTTGCGCGCAAGCTCCAGATCCTGCCGGTACGTCTCGATCTCGGACGCCGATCGGTCGACTTCGGCCTTCGTCGCCAGACCGCTGTCGTAATCGTTGCGCAGCTTGTTGTGCTGCCGCTGCATTTCACCGAGCGCGAGCTCCATCTTGCGGATCTCCGCCGCCAGCTCCTGGCGGCTGACCGACTGATCCTGGCGGGCTGTCCGGATCGCGAGCTCCGCCTGCTCGACGGCGTCCAGCGCCTGTTCATAGGCCATCCGGACTTCTTCGGAGGAGAGCTGCGCGATCGGCTCGCCCGCCTCCACGGTATCGCCGAGCTTCCGGTGCAGCGCCTCGACGGTCCCGGTCAGCTTCGGTTCGATGTTGAACTGGATCGATGACACGACGTCCGCCGTGATGTGGATCGGCTCCTCGATCTGCCGCACGGCGACCGTTTCGGTCCGCACGGTCCGGATCTGCGGCCCTTCGGCCGCTTCTTCCCGCGGCGCGGGAATCGCGCCCAACAGCGAGCAACCCGGTATGATCGGGAGAATCAGCGCGATGACGGCGGCATTCCGCGCGATGAGCGCCGCCCGCCGCATCCTTCGCTTCTGTCTCACCGGTTGTACCTCCTCATTTTCCGTAGTCCGTGTAGTAGGGATCCATCGCTTTCCGGTTCAGCTTGTTCAGAACCGCGCCCAGCAGGTTCGCGTTCGCCTGCGTGAGCTCCGCCTTCGCCTTCAGGACGGCCTTCTCCCTCGCCTTGCCGCTCTCGAGCACGAGCACCACGCCGTCGCACTTGGCGGCGAGAATCTTCGCATCGATCGCGGCCAGAATCGGAGGCGTATCGACGATAATCATGTCGTAGGCCTGTTTCAACAGCGCGATCAGTTCCGTCATCCGTTCGGACGCGAGCAGGTCGGACGGATTCGGGACGCTGCGCCCCGCGCCGATGAACGCAGCGCCGACAATCGTGTCGGTCAGCACATAGGACGGCATCATGCCGGGATCGAGCAGATAATCCGTGAGTCCCGGGCTGCGCCGCCGGTCGATCACCTGATGGAGCGTCGGCTTGCGGATGTCGCCGTCGATAAGGACGACGTTGCGGCCCGCCCGCGCATACGCGGAAGCCAGATACAGCGCCGTGGTCGACTTGCCTTCGCCGGGGACGGCCGAGGCGACGGCGACGGCCCGGATCGGCTTGCGGCGCGAGGCGAATTCGATGTTCGCCTTGAGCGTCCGGTAAGCTTCCATGAACGGCGACACATCGTCGATCTGCAGCGTCGGCGCGTCTTTATTTGACCGCGGCATAAGCTTCTTCACCGATCCTTCCCTGGGTGCCCTTGCGGCTGCGCGCGCGTCCCGAGCGGAGCCTCGTCTTCGGCACCACGGCGAGCGTCGAGACGCCGAGCACCCGCAGGACATCCGTCTCGTCCTTGATCCGGTCGTCGAGCACGTCGAGCAGGATCGCGATGCCGACGGACAGGATCAGCGATCCCATGAAGGCGAGGAGAATGTAGGTATTGTGCTGTTCGTTGACCGGTTCGGGATAAGCGGACAGTTTCGCTTCGGTCAGCAGCACGGCGGAGTGGCCCGGCGATATTTTCGGAAGCTCCGTGACGAAAACATCCGTGATCGCGTTCACCATCATGACCGCCCGCTCGTACGAAAACCCGGTGACGGAAATGATCATGACGGACGTGTTGTTCAGCGCGTGGACGGAAACGCTCCGGATAAGCTCGTCGGTCGACGCTTCGAGCTGCGGATACCGGGCGACCACCTTGTCCATGATGATGGGCGTGCGGATGATCTCCTTGTAGGTATCGATGACGCCGTTCCCCGCTGACTTCTGGCCGATCATCATGACCCCTCGGTTGAACGGATCCGCCGCTTCCGCCTGGTTGACATAGACTTTGGTCTGCGCCGCGTAGAGCGGCACGTAGGTGCTGTAGCTGAAATAAGCGGCGCCGGCGGTGCAGGCCGGCACGATCAGGAGGATGAGCCAGAACCTTCGGCGCACGATCCGGAAGTATTCCCGCAAATCAATGTCTTCGGATTTCAAGCGCTGTCGCCTCCAGACGACCCGCCCGCCGGACCGGACCCGCTGCAGGGCCCGCCGGACGGGCGGATCGGCAGTTTGTTCGCCTTCAAAGCATCAGTTGTTCTATATAGTGAACATTCCGGCACGCGGCGGCCTTCCTCGAGGCGCCGGCCGCGCCGCCGTGCAGAGCCGAAACCCGCGCGCGGCCGCGCGTTCAATTCGTGCGCCGCAGACGCTCCGGATCGCGCAGGAATTCCCGGATCTCCTCGATGGTCAAACCGATCCTCCTCGCCAGCTCGATCAATGCAGCCCATTCCGGATCAAAAGTCCGCACTCCGGCGTTCATGTTTTGACCAGCCTCCCCAGACTCATGCATGACGGTTTCTCCTCCGCACGCGTCGATTTGTTCGTTTTAAGGAACCATGCTATAATTCATATGACAGAAGTGTCAGGAACTTTCATGCAAAGGACGAGACGGCTTATGGAAAGCATAGGTGCAAGGATCAAGGCGATCCGGACGCAGCGCCGGATGTCGCTGTCGGAATTGGCCGAAGCCGCCGGCGTGGCCAAGTCCTATCTCAGCAATGTCGAACGGGGTATCCAGAATAACCCGTCCATCCAATTCATCGAGAAAATGGCCGCCACCCTTCGCGTGCCGGTCCACGTTCTGCTGTTCGGCGAGACCGATCCGGAGGGAGCTCTTGACCCCGAATGGACGGAGCTGGTTCGGGAAGCGATGGCGTCCGGCGTCGACAAGGAGCAGTTTCGGGAGTTTCTCGAATACCAGAAGTGGCGCAAATCGCATTGAACATCGGGGACGCGTTTTTCGCCGGACAGTTCACGATATCGAACAACTTGTCCCTATAATATGATACATTTCGTATCGTGTCAACCCTTTTGTGATCCAAAATGTATTCTGAGAGTGTACGGAAATAGGCGCACCAAGGCGAAAGCCTCCGAATCCGCCGCGTGGAGCGGGGATCGGAGGCTTTCATGCGGCTTTCGCAGGTATTCGCGTGGCACTCAAAATGGTTGTCTAGTGGCATTCGTGTGGTTTTCGTATGGCCTACGTGCGGCTATCGTGTGGTTTTTGTGCAGCTTTCGTATGGCATGCATGCGGCATAAATGCGGCTTTCGTGTCGCGTTCGTGCGGTTCTCGTATGACATTCCTTTTTCGTCCTTGTGAGATCGGCTTGCCGGGTTCGCGTCCGCTTCCCTCGGCCCTCTAACGGTCCTACGGTCCGTTAGACGCTCCACGATGTCGCCGCTTGTCGCTCTAACGGTCCTACAGTCCGTTAGCGCACAGTCTCGCCGGCCGCGTCCGCTTCCCTCGGCCCGTTAACGGTCCCACGGTCCGTTAGACGCTCCCCGATGTCGCCGCTTGTCGCTCTAACGGTCCCACAGTCCGTTAGCGCGCGGTTTCGCCGGCCGCGTCCGCTTCCCTCGGCCCTCTAACGGTCCTACGGTCCGTTAGACGCTCCACGACGACGACGCTTGCCGCTCTAACGGTCCCACGGTCCGTTAGCGCGCGGTTTCGCCGGCCGCGTCCGCTTCCCTCGGCCCTCTAACGGTCCCACGGTCCGTTAGACGCTCCACGGCGACGCCACCAGCCGCTCTAACGGTCCCTCAGTCCGTTAGCGCGCGGTTTCGCCGGCCGCGTCCGCTTCCCTCGGCCCTCTAACGGTCCTACGGTCCGTTAGACGCTCACCGACGCCGTCGCTTGCCGCTCTAACGGTCCCTCAGTCCGTTAGCGCGCGGTTTCGCCGGCCGCATCCGCTTCCCACGACCCGATAACGGTCCCACGGTCCGTTAGACGCTCCACGGCGACGCCACCAGCCGCTCTAACGGTCCCACGGTCCGTTAGCGCGCGGTTTCCGCCGGCCGCGTCCGCTTTCTCCGGCCCGTTAACGGTCCACCGAAACCGCTCCGCCGCAACCGACCCCGCGCTCACTTGCCGTCCGTCTGCGGCGAATGGACGTCCTCGTAAGGTTCAACGTGAACGTGCACGTTCGCGATGTTGTGCCGGCGCTCCATCCGACGCTCGATCTCGTCGCTGATCCGGTGGCTCTCGATCAGCGACAGCCCGGGATCGACCTGGATGATGACATCAATCAATACGTTGCTGCCATGGATGCGCGCCTTGATGTCCTTGATGCGGCGGACGCCCTTCGTCCGCTCGATCGTGCCGCGCAGCGTCTCCAGCTCCTTCGCGTCGAAACCATCGGTCAGCGTGTGGGTCGAGCTGTAGAAAATGCCCCATGCCGTCCTGAGGATGAGCAGGCCGACGACGACGGCTGCGACCGGGTCGAGCCACGGCATGCCGAACTGGGCGCCGAAGATGCCGGCGGCGGCACCGATGCTGACAAGCGCGTCGGACAGGTTGTCCTTTGCCGCGGCCATCAGCGCCTGGCTGCGGATGCGCGTCGCCAGCCGCCGGTTGTAAGCGTAGACGCCCAGCATGACGAGCGCGGCGCCCAGCGCGATCCAGGCGGACAGCGGATCCGGCGCGGACCGATCGCCCGCGAAGATCGACCGGCCTGCGTCGATCAGCACCTGCAGGCCGACCATCGCCATGATGAAGGAGGCGATCAGCGCGGCGATCGTCTCGGCCCGGTAATGGCCGTACGGATGATCCTTGTCGGGCGGCTTGCGCGATATGCGCAGGCCGATGAGCACCGCCGCGGAAGCGGCGATGTCCGACAGATTGTTGTAGCCGTCCGCGGTCAGCGCGCTGGAGGCGAGCATGTACCCGGCGGCCAGCTTGATGCCCGAGAGCAAGAGGTAGGCGGCGATGCTCGTCCATGCCCCCCGCTCGCCGGCTCGGATGTTTTGGTACGGGTCCAGCCCGGGCACCTCCGTTCCTTGCAGGTCGTGCATAGCAGCAACATCATAACCGACCGGGTTCGTGTGGGTCCAGAGAAACAGTTTTGACGCGGCGCGATACTTTATGCGTTCGCGCAACAGTTTGTCCGCCAGCCATCTTCGTCCTCCCGAAAAATGCGGTGCAGCAGACGATGCGCTTCGTCGCTTGCAGCCAAAAATGCGAAACAACAGACGACGCCGCTTCTCTTACAGCCAAAAATGCGGAGCAACAGACGATGCACCGTCACTTACAGCCAAAAATGCGGTGCAGCAGACGATGCGCTTCGTCGCTTGCAGCCAAAAATGCGAAACAACAGACGACGCCGCTTCTCTTACAGCCAAAAATGCGGAGCAACAGACGATGCACCGTCGCTTACAGCCAAAAATGCGGTACAACGGATGATGACGCTTCGCTTGCGGCCGAAATATGCGGAATAACGGACAATGCCGCTCGCTCGCGCCGAACGAACGCGCACGAACAAAGCCGCCGGGCCCGTTCGCCCGACGGCTTCGCAACGCTTACACTGAATAGGCCTGCTCCCGCAGCGCCTTGACCTCTTCGCTCTCGAGATATTCTTCGTACGTCATCAGCCGGTCGATGACGCCGCGCGGCGTAATCTCGAGAATCCGGTTCGCGATCGTCGACACGAACTGGCGGTCCTGCGAGGTGAAAATCATGGTCCCGTCGAAATCGATCAGCGCGTTGTTGAGCGCCGTGATCGACTCGAGGTCGAGGTGGTTCGTCGGTTCGTCCATCAGCAGCACGTTCGCGCCGGACAGCATCATGCGGGCCAGCATGCAGCGCACCTTCTCGCCGCCGGAGAGGACGCTCGCCTTCTTCAGCGCCTCGTCGCCCGAGAACAGCATCCGCCCGAGGAAGCCGCGGATGAACGTCTCGTCCTGCTCCTTCGAGAACTGCCGCAGCCAGTCGACCAGGTTCAACTCCACGCCGTCGAAATACTTCGAGTTGTCCTTCGGAAAATACGCCCGCGTCGTCGTCACGCCCCACTGGTACGTGCCCGCGTCCGGTTCGAGCTCGCCCATCAGAATCTGCATGAGCACCGTCTTCCAGAGCGAATCGGGCCCGACCAGCGCGATCTTGTCGCCCTTGTTCACCGTCAGCGTCAGGTTGTCGATCACCTTCACGCCGTCGATCGACTTCGTCAGCCCTTCGATCAGAAGCAGCTGCTTGCCCGCCTCGCGCTCCGGCTTGAACTGGATGAACGGGTATTTCCGGTTCGACGGCTTGATGTCGTCGAGCGTGATCTTCTCGAGCAGCTTCTTCCGCGCGGTCGCCTGTCTCGCCTTCGACTTGTTCGCGCTGAACCGCTGGATGAACGCCTGCAGCTCCTTGATCTTCTCTTCCTTCTTCTTGTTCTGCTCGCGCATGAGCTGCAGCGCCAGCTGGCTCGACTCGTACCAGAAGTCGTAGTTGCCGACGTAGAGCTGGATCTTGCCGTAGTCGATGTCCGCGATGTGCGTGCAGACCGTGTTCAGGAAGTGCCGGTCGTGGGAGACGACGATGACCGTTCCCTCATAATTCAGCAGAAAATCCTCCAGCCACTCGATCGACTGCCGGTCGAGGTGGTTCGTCGGCTCGTCGAGCAGCAGGATCTGCGGATTGCCGAACAGCGCCTGCGCCAGCAGGACGCGCACCTTCTGGTTGCCGTCCAGCTCCTTCATGTACTTGTCGTGCAGCTCGTTCGGAATGCCGAGCCCGTTCAGCAGCGTCGCCGCCTCGGATTCCGCTTCCCAGCCGTTCATCTCGGCGAACTCCGCCTCGAGCTCGCCCGCCCGCATGCCGTCCTCGTCGGTGAAGTCCGGCTTCGCGTAGATCGCTTCCCGCTCCTTCATCACGTCGTACAGCTTTTTGTACCCCATGATGACCGTGTCGAGCACCTTGAACTCGTCGTACTCGAAGTGGTTCTGCTTGAGCACGGCGATCCGCTCGCCCGGCGTCACATGCACTTCGCCGCTCGTCGGCTCGATCTCGCCGGACAGAATCTTCAGGAACGTCGACTTGCCCGCGCCGTTCGCGCCGATCAGGCCGTAGCAGTTGCCCGGCGTGAACTTGATATTGACATCTTCGAAAAGCGCGCGCTTCCCGTAACGAAGCGTCACGCCGCTGGTGCTGATCATCCGATCACTTCCCCGTCCTTGCCCCTGTATTGGAATACATCCTTACGAATTATAGCACAGAAGCCGGCAACCAGCCATTCGGCGCGAACGCGTGTCCGGAACACCCGATTCCGCACGACGCAAAACAACCCCCGGACGGCCGGACCGCCCGGGGGCTGCAAACGACTTGCGCGATCAGTCCCAGTTCAGCTTCACTTCGTTGCCCGTGCGGGACGATTCGTAGATCGCGCTCAGAATCCGGTTGTTCACGTAGCCGGACAGCGCCGGCGAGATCGGTTCCTTCCCTTCGCGGACGCATTCGACGAAATGCTTGCTCAGCAAAATCCGTTCCGGCTCGCCTTCGGCCGGCTGAATTTCCTCTTCGACGACATTGCCGTCCCGGTGCGTCACGAACGTGCCGCGGTTGCCGACGATGCCGATGCCGCCTTCCGTGCCCATCAGGTGCACGAACGGCTGCTCCGGCAATCCGGCGGAGTGGGCCGCCCAGCTCACCTCGAGCGACAGCGTCGCGCCGTTGTCCAGCTTGATCAGCGCCGTCGCGAGATCCTCGACGTCGAAATAGCCGTTCCAGTCCGGCGTTCCCCAGTTGCCGATGCCTTCACGGCGCGGCCCGAATTCGGCGTAAGTCGTGCCGTAGACGGACACCGGCTTCGGATTGCCCATGAAATGCAGCGTCAGGTCGAGCATGTGGACGCCGATGTCGATGAGCGGTCCGCCCCCGGCTTCGTCCATGCGCGTGAACCAGCTGCCCCAGCCGGGGATCCCCTTCTTGCGGAACCAGCCGGCCTTCGCATTGTAGACGCGGCCGAGTTCGCCCGCTTCAATCCTGGATTTGACGGCGCGCGCGATGCCCGTCCAGCGCATCTGATGCGCCATCATGAGCAACCGGCCCGTCCGGCGCTGCGCTTCGAGAATCTCCCTCGCCGCTTCCTCGCTGATCGCCATCGGCTTCTCCAGCAGCACATGCTTGCCGCTCTCCAGCGCCGCGATCGCGAGCGGCGCGTGGAAGCGGTTCGGAACGCCGATCACGACGGCGTCGACCGACGGATCGTCGATCAGCGCCTGCGGCGTCTCGTACGCCTTCACCCCGTATTCCTGCGCGCGGCGTTCGGCGGCCGGCAGGAAAGCGTCGGCCACGCCGGCGACTTCCGCGCCGTCCAACCCCACGAATGCCTTCAAGTGCTCGTTCCCGATCATGCCGGCGCCGATGACGCCGATGCGGACTGTGTCAGTCATGCCTCGTCTGTCCTCCCCGGTATGGTTGTCCTTCCGTACCAGTATAGTCCCGCCGGCGGCGTCTTAACAGATGCGCATTTGGCTTCGTTTTGTGCTTTTTTTGCCATCCTGTTTGGTTCGGAAGCGAAGATCGGTTACTATAGGATCAACAGCAATCTTCCGATACGTCCACAGGCGGCGACACAAGGAGGAGATCCCGCATGAAATTGTTGTCCGTGGAACCGACGCCGAGCCCGAACTCGATGAAGCTGAACGTCGACGAGCGTTGGCCTCCCGGTCGGCGCGCCGCGTACACGCCGGAGAAGGCGGACGAGGCGCCCGAACCGCTGCGCGGCCTGCTGAAGATCGATGGCGTGAAGGGCGTGTTCCGCACCGCCGACTTCATCGCGCTCGATCGCAAGCCGGGCGCCGACTGGACGCGCATCCTCGCCGAGGCGGCGAAGCTGTTCGAGTCGGCGGAGGGCGCGGATGGCGCCGGCGCCCAGGCGCCGGGCGGTCCGGACGCCGCGTTCGGCGAGCTGCACGTGCTCGTGCAGGTGTACCGCGGCATCCCGATGCAGGTCCGCGTGCGCGTCGGCGACCGCGAGGCGGCCCGCCTCGGGCTGCCGGAGAAATTCGCGAAGGCCGTCCACGATGCGGCCGGTTCGACGCTGATCATGGAGCGCCATCTCGAAGAATACGGCATTCGCTATGGCGAGCCGGAGGAGATCGCCGCCGAAGTCGCGGCGGAACTCGATGCCGCCTATCCGGAGGAGCGGCTGCGCGAGCTGATCGAGGCCGCGAAGGCGATGGGGCCGGCCGCGGCCGGAACGCCGGCGCAGCCGCGCGAGCGGCGGCCGCTCACCGCGGAGGAGCTCGCGGCGGCGCTGGACGCCCCGGACTGGCAGACGCGCTACGCGGCGCTGGAGCGGACGCAGCCGGAGCCCGGCATGCTGCCGCTGCTCGCGAAGGCGCTGCGCGACGACAACGTGTCGGTCCGGAGGCTTGCGGTCGTCTACCTCGGCGATCTGCGCTCGCCGGAGGCGCTGCCGCTGCTCATTGAAGCGCTGCGCGACCGGTCGCCCGCCGTCCGCCGCACCGCGGGCGACACGCTGAACGACCTCGGCGACACCGCCGCGATGCCCGCGATGATCGAGGCGCTCAAGGACCCGAACAAGCTCGTCCGCTGGCGGGCGGCCCGTTTTCTGTACGAGATCGGAGACGAATCGGCGCTGGACGCGCTGCGCGAGGCGGCGAAAGACGAAGAGTTCGAGGTCAGGCTGCAGGCGCAGATGGCGCTCGAGCGGATCGAGCGCGGCGAGGAAGCCGCCGGCACCGTCTGGCAGCAGATGACCGCCGCCCGGCGCGAGCGCGCGGACGAGCGGCGGCAGGATAACGCCTGAAGTCTCCGCGCATGACGAAGACCCGGTCAGAACGCGTGATGCCGCGCGTCCGCCGGGTCTTTTTGCCCCTATGGCCGAACCGTCGTCACTTCGTCAATTCCTTGTTGCCGGATTGCACGTCGTTCTCTTTCAGGAACAGCTTCGCGTTGTACAGCGTGTTGTCCGTGACGGTGTACGAGGGCGCGCCGATTCCCGCGTAGAACGTCGAGATGCCCCGCGCCTCGATGTTCGATTCGATGACATTGTTCCGGATGACCACGTTCATCACGTCGACCGGGTCGTTCCGCTGCCAGTAGTCGTTGATCTTCACGAGCTCGAGCGTCGGACGGATGAGCGCGTTCGCCTTCACCGTATTGTTCTCGAACACGAACGATTTCGCCGATCCGACGTTGATGCCGTTGCTGTCGCCGTCGAGTATGACGGTCGAATTCCGGATCGTGATGTCCGCTTCCTTGTTGTAGATGGCGAGCGGTACGATCGGCGACCTGAACGTGCAGTTCTCGAACACGTAGACTCCGGCGCCCGAAGCCTCCAGCTCCCGCTTGTTCCCCGGCGCGCTTTCGAAGTAGCACCCGTTGTACGTCCCGCGCGGCAGCCCGCCGCCGCTGTGGCCGATCATCCGCAGGTTCGTGAAGACGTTGCCCGACGTGTCGCCGGCGCTGATGACGCCGAGCCGCGATTCGCCGATGATCGTCATGTTCGTGACGCGGATCGGGTTCACCCAGATGCTGAACCCGCTGTCCGCCCGCTTGTTGTGGATCATCGTCACATTCCTGACTTCCACGCCGAACGGCCGGCTGCTGCTGACGATGAACGAGGCGTCCGTGAATTTCATGCCGTCGATGGTCACGTTCGGCCCTTCAATGTAGGTGTACGAATCGCTCAAATGATTGCCGATCAGCGTTACGTCGTGATAGATCACGAGCCGCGTGCCCTCGAAACGATTGTTCTTGACGAGCGCGCCCGTGAACGGCGGCGACACCGCCAGTCCGATCTTGCCCCGCGAGCCGAGGTGGTTGCCTTCGACAACCGCGTTGTTGCCGTCGAACAGGATGACATCGTAGGCGCCGTTGTTGTAGAACGTGTTGTTCCGGATCACGATGTTCGTATTGAGGAAACCGTTCTCGCCGTAGCCGCCCTCGACGTCGACGCCGGACTGGGGCGCAATCCCGCTGATGTCGTGGATGGTATTGTGCTCGATCAACACGTTGTCCGCTCCGCCGACCGTGATGCCCTGACGGCGGTTGTGATGCAGGTGCGACTCGCGGACGACGACGTTCTGCGACGGCACGCGCCACCAGACTTCGACATACGAGCCGGTGTTCGTTGCCCGTTCGAACGCGAGATGGAACGACGCCGCGCCTTCGGGAATCCGGAACCGCTGCCGCACCTTCGCCTCCAGCTTCGATCCGATCATTTTCCCGGACGAATCCAGGAAGATCAGTTCGAAATCGGCGGGCAGATTAATGTTGTTCGACAGTTCGAAGTAAGGCTCCTGTCGGAACAGCTCGTGATTGAGCGGCACCGGATCCGCCGTCCGGATCCAGCCTTCGGCGGCCGTCGGGTTGCCGCCCGCATCGAAGGCGCCGGGGACGAAGTGATGCGCATACAGATCCCGGATCATCTGGCCCCGTCCGCCGATGATGATCGCGTCGCCGGTGAAGTTGTACGCTTCGATTCCTTCAATCTTCAGGTTGCGCGCGCCGAGCGCCACGATGCCGACTCCGCCCTCGTGCGTGCCCGACGAGTACGGGTGATCCTTGCGGCTGTAGTCGTGCTGATCCCGGTCACCGACGAACTTGCCGCCTCTGATCGTCACATTGTCCACGCCGTAGCCGATGTACAGGATCTGGTAGTCTTCGTTGTCATTCGGCTCCTTCATCAGCACGGCTCCGTCTTCCAGCTCAAGTGTCATGTCCGGCACCATGTTGATCCGCGCGTCCAGGTTGGGCTGCCCTTTCACGCCCTTCTTGATCATGTAAGTGCCGGGCGGAATGATGAACTTGTTGTATCCCTGTTCATGCGCCCGTTGCAACGCGTCGTTGAGTCCCTTCGTCGTCTCGACCGGATGCGTGCCGTCGGTGTATATGCCGAAATCCGCGGGCACCAGCCGATACGTCTTCTCCGTCTGCGCGGAGGCCCGTTCGGATCCCGGGATGGCGCCGCCCAGCAGGATCAGCAAGACCGCAAGAAACATGATGCCTGTGCCGACAAGTCTCCTCATCGCGATCACTCCCTTCCTCGCCACAATCCAGTATATGGAATTTGACGGGACAAGGAATGGGTAAGTGGCACGCTTCTTCAAAAAATAGTCTTATATTCCCTGATTCGTCGCGGATCGACAAGATTCACGACGGCGCGGGAGCGATGCGGCAGTCGGACAGGCGCGGCAGCCGGGCGGGCTTCGATGCCGCCGTCAGGCCGGTCTGGGCCTCGCCGGGTCGCATCCCGGATCGGGCACGAGGCCGTAGGCGGCCAGCTTCGTCAGGTAGTAGCACTCCTCGCGGAACATGTGGTCCGGCATGAGCGGATGAATCCGGTCCAGCAGCTTCGGCCCGATCTGCAGTTCCTCGATCTCCTGCAGGAAGCGCATGAACAGCTTCATCTCGAGGTCGACGTCGGCGTGGAACTGTCTGAAGGCGGGAAAATCCCGGAGCGATGTCCTCAGGTACCCCGCCATTTCAACCGCTTTCAGGAAAAACGCGCCGAACTCCATTTGGAACGCCCGGCTTTTCTCGATCCAGCGGCGCTCCACCGGGTCCATGTCGGAAGAGAGCTCCGCCGCGTGGCCGATCGCGTCCTGCAGCCACACCATGTCGTAGTGCAGCGGATGCAAGCGCGGCACCGGACGCCCGGCGAGCAGCTCCCCGAGAATCCGTTCGTATTCCTCCAGCTCGTTCACCATATGGTTCAGGAACGTCGGCGTGAACAGCAGGTCGACCTTGCCGGTCAGGAGCCGCTCAAGCAGGCCCAGCTTGAACGTCTTGAGCGCCCGGGTCGCCTCCATGGCCTCCCGGTTGAGCGCCGCAAGCCGCGTCTCCGCATCCTGCATCCGGGCGGCCGCAAGCAGCGCGTCGAACCGCGCGATGAACGACTCGGCCTGACGGACATCCTCTTGCTCCGCCGGCGACAGCGCCAACAGGATGAACCGGGCATGGTCCCCCAGAATTTGCAGCCAGAACCGATGTTCAAAAAGCGGCCCCTCTTCCGCAAGGTTCGCCATGTTCATGGACTTCTCCGCTCCTTTCCGGCTTCGTGCCAACCGTTAAGGAGTATATGCCCGCGGAAGGGGCGCCAGAACGGAGGCAAGCCGCGTCCTCAAGCGGCAACAGGCGGCAGCATGCGCTACCGCCTGATCAGCGTCACCTCGAGCAGCACGGCGCCGTCTTCCCCGAACGGCGCGACGGACGCCTCGTACGCGCGGACGCCGGCCGCCTTCGCTTCCGCCGCGGCCCGCTTGAGATCGGACCGGACGTCCCCGCCGCGCAGATAACGGACCTTGAACCCGTTCGCGCCGGACGCCGCCGCTTCCTCCAGCCTGCGCCTCAGGTCGTCCGGCGTCGCCGCCGTGTGCTCCGGGCGCAGCCATTTCCAGCCGAGCGCCGACTCCAGCGAGTCGTAGAAGCCCGAACGCTCCGGATCGGCCTTCCTCGCCGCCTCGACGGCCGCCCGATACGGGGTGTCCGCGCGGGGATAGGCGCGTGTCCAGGCATGGTCCTTCCGGATCTCGTCGTCCGTCTTCAAATAATAGCGATAGCTTACGGCGCCGCTCCGGTCCGGCACGGGATCGTCCCAGGTCACGTCCAGGTGATACCACCGGCCCCCCACCCGGACGAGGTTCCAGGCGTGGTCGCCCTCGGGCACGGTGCCCTCGACGATCCGGACGGGGATGCCGGCGGCGGAGAGCATCCGGTAGGCGAGCAGGGCGTAGCCCTGGCAGACGGCCTTGCCGGTCCTGAGCGCCTCGTACGCGGTGTAGCGGCTCAGCCCGGTGTCGTAGGCGAGCCGCAGCACGATCCAGTCGTGGATCGCCTTCACGCGCTGGTGGTCGTTCATGCCGGGCGTGATGAGGCGGCCCAGCACATCGCGCACCTGCCGGTCCACCTCCGCCGTCTGCTCGGGCGTCTCCCGGTAGTTCAGCGTAATCCGGATATGGGAACGGCCGTCCAGCGCGCGGATCGAATAGAAATACGAGTCCACGATGTAGGACGTGTAATCGTCCCGCTTCAGCGCGCGCAGGATGACGTCCTTGATGCGCCCGGACAGCTCGCGGCCGTCGCCGGTGTAGTCGATCCGCACGATTTCGCGGCGCTCGAGCAGCGCGGCGGCGATCGCCGATTCGAGTTGGGCGGGATCGGCCACGGTCGCCTCCCGGCTCTCTGCCGATGCGTAAGCCTCGGCCCCCGGGATCGGGACGATGTTCGGGAGCAGCATCACCGTGACGATGGCGAGGATGAGGTTGCGGAACGGCGGATTTCGTTTCACGGGCGGGACCCTCCGGTTGATGGCGTCTGGACCCAAGTATAGCCAATTCCGCCGGCCGTTAGCCTTGCCCGTTCACACCCCCGGCCCGAAAAACCTCCGGATCTCCCGCTCGGCGCTCTCGTCGGAATCGGAACCGTGGATGACGTTCGCCTCGACCGACTGCGCGTAGTCGGCGCGGATCGTGCCGGGCGCGGCGTTCAGCGGGTTCGTCGCGCCGATGAGTTGCCGGGCGAGCTGCACGGCGTTCTCCGCTTCGAGCACCATCGCGAACACCGGTCCGGACGTGATGTAGTCGACCAGCTCGCCGAAGAACGGCTTGTCCTTGTGCTGGGCGTAATGCTCCTCCGCCGTCGCGCGGCTGACGCGCATCATCCGCGCCTCCGCGATCCGGAATCCGCGGCGCTCGAAGCGCGCCACGATTTCGCCCACCAGCCCGCGCTCCACGCCGTCCGGTTTGATCATCACGAATGTCCGTTTGCCGTTTGCCATGACGCATGCACTCCTTCGTTCGGTTGATTTTTCCATTATAGGCCGAATCCCCCCGTCAGGGGATGTGATCCCGCTCACGGGGAAGGGAAAGGCATTGCGCGCGGTCGAATCAAGGGGTATCCTACGGCCTTCTGTCCCACGGTTCCAGCGTGCCGACCACATGGCGCCGATGCCCGTTCCGGACGCATTCGATCACGCCGCCGCTGATCTCGTCATGCGTCAGCCACCGCGACCGGTTCCCCTCGATCACGAACCCGAGCTGCACCTGATGACAGGTACATTCGGGCGGCACCGGCGCCTTCCGCCAAATCTCGTCCAGATTGCTGCTGCTGCCCAGCACATGGTACAGATCCCACGCGAAATCCGCTCCGCCCGCATGCCGGATGACTTCGGCCGTCTGTCCGATCACGCGTTCCTCGTCGAAATGGATCCACGCGACGACAAGATCGGCGGGCCCCCGTTCCCGCATCAGGCTGTCCAACGTCGCGGCAAACTCCGCCGCGCGCGAATAGTCGGCCGAAATTCCGTACAGGCCATCATGCCGGGCGCACAACCGCTCCAGCTTGCGCGGATTCCGGCCGATCACCGACACCCGGTATCCTTCCCGGGCCAGCCACAGGCAGGCGCCGGCCAGCATGCCGGAACCCCCGATGACAAGCGCATGCTTCATGGCGACCATTCCTCCTCTTCATATCAAAATAAGCGATATTTGCGCAAATTGCAGCCATTTTATTGTCTATTGTGTCGTTGTTCTGTGATAATGTCACGGTATAACTGTTCTGAGATAATGTCACTATGGGACAGGAGAGAGTGACATTGACCAGAGCAGAATGGAAAAAGGTACTTGTGGTGGAGAAAATCCTCGACGG